>Ga0181520_10001554_pt1 | contig 46146 bp, 30 predicted proteins | sample PEATcosm2014_Bin_29_FD_132451 | JGI IMG/M metagenome (GOLD analysis project Ga0181520, IMG submission 132451) | Peatland microbial communities from MTU Mesocosm Facility, Houghton, MI, USA - PEATcosm2014_Bin02_30_metaG | ecosystem: Environmental > Terrestrial > Soil > Wetlands > Peat | place... | reverse complement strand
CGGGCTGGGCGACAGCGTCCGCCGCCTACCGGTCACCGGCAACGAGACGGTCCTGGACGCCATCGCCCAGATCAACGGCCTCTCGCAGGTCTCCAGCAAGAAAATCTGGATTGCCCGTCCGGCGCCGCACAATTTCGGCTGTCAACAGATCCTGCCCATCGACTGGGACGGCATCGCCCAAGGCGCCCAGACGGCGACGAACTACCAGCTCTTGCCCGGCGACCGGCTCTTCGTGTCCGAGGACGAGATGGTGACCTTCAGCAACCTGGTGGGCAAGGTCACGGCTCCCATCGAGCGGATGGCCGGCATCATAGGCTTGGGTACTTCCACGATCCGCGGCTTCCAGACCATGGGCCGCAACTACAACCGCACCCGCAATGGACAATAGCGGTTGCCCGTCCCTGGAGATTTGCAAAGTCTGTCTATGGGTCCCTAAGCAGAACGGAATTCATTCCGTTTCCCTGAAATAGGCAAGGCAACGGAATAAATTCCGTTCTACTTAGGACTTTGCATTTCTCTTGTTGCCCGCCCCTCTCTGCTTGATTTCCTTGTCGTATCCCCGTATATTAACGAACTACACATTTTCATTCCTTCAATTACAAACTTACTGAGGATTCATATGCCCGCCCTTGTCCCTGCCCATGGTGGCCTCACCGAACCGGTTTGCCGTACCGTGCCCGCCGATCAGATCGCCAGCTTTATTGCCCATGCCATGACATTGACACAAGTTCCGGTCTCCGATGCCGATCTGTCGACCGTCTACCGCTTGGGCGACGGCGGTCTGAGTCCCCTGACCGGTCCCATGGATTCGAAGACCTATCACCGCGTGCTGGAAGAGTCGGTGATCGAGCACCAGGGCAAGTTGTATGCATGGACGATTCCCATCGCCCTGCCGGTGACCGCGGAACTAGCCGCTAAGCTCAAGCCGGGGCAGGAAACGGCGCTGGTGAATTCGGCCGGCCAGATTGTGGCCGTGCTGGAACTCAGCGACATCTTTGCCTGGGACAAAGCCCATTACCTGAAGTCGGTTTATCTCACGGAGCGGACCGATCATCCCGGCGGCGACATGGTGCTCAAGGGCGACGCCGACAAGACCCACCTCTTGGGAGGCGCGATCCGTGTGTTGCCGCAGCCCAAGCACCCGCGTTTTGGCCAATACGTGCTCTCGCCGCGCGAGGTCCGCAAGTTGCTGGAGACCAAGGGCTGGAACCGTGTCGTGGCCTTCCAGACCCGCAATCCTTTGCACCGCGCGCACGAGTATGCCCTGGTCTGCGGGCTGGAAACGCTGCTCCGCGCCGGGCATAACGCCGGCGCCGCGCTCAATCCGCTCATCGGCGAGACCAAGGGCGACGACGTCGACGCCGACGTGCGCATGCACACCTATGAAGTGCTGATCGACAATCGGGCCTTGGGCGACGGCGACAGCGACCAGCAACTCTGGCAAGCTCGGGGCGAGAAACTGCCCGACCGCGTGATCTTGCTGGGGCTGGACATCAAGATGTTCTACGGCGGTCCGAAGGAGGCGGTGATGCACTCCATCTACCGGCAGAATTTTGGTTTCACCGACATCATCATCGGGCGAAAGCACGCCGACGCGCCGTACCACGACGGCAAGCCGATATGGGGCGATTTCGACGCCCAGGAGATCTTCAGCCAGCTCAAGGGCGATTTGCGGATCCAACCGTTGAAAGTCGGTTTTGCGGCCTACTACGATTCCCTCGGCCGCGTCGACCTGATGGAGAACCATCCCAACGAAAAGCCCGTCTTTATTTCCGGCAAGGACGTGCGCAAGGCCCTCATCGAAGGCCGGCCGGTCGATCCGCGGATCATGCGCGAGAGCACGGCGGCGATTTTGACGGAGGCGATGAAGGGGAAAGCGTGACGCTGGTACGGCGGCGGACGTCGATCTATAATAAGATGGAGGGTGTTCCCACGAAGGGCGGTTTGCAGGCGGACCCTAACGCAACACGGCGCGAATATTTTGACCGGAGGCTGGAAGGTGGCAAGCTTAGTTGTCTTCGAAGATCGGATTGAAATTCCCTATTTCAAGTCGTTGGCCGAGTTCCGCGAGTGGGCCTCCTCCGATGATTTCCCTGAGCAAGGGAGGATCGATTACATTCGCGGTCGGATTGAGGTGGATATGTCCCCGGAGAATGTGTTCTTTCACGGATCGGTCAAGACGGAAGTGGTCGTGGAACTAGGGAGTATCCTCAAGTCGACCGGGGCAGGCCATCTTTTCAGCGACCGCACGCGGGTTTCCTGCCCCGACACGGATCTCTCCGCCGAGCCCGACGTTGTTTACGTCTCGGACGACGCCTTGGACTCGGGCCGCGTTCGCCTCGTGCAAAGCGCAACGGGCGAACCGGACAGTTACGTGGAACTGGAGGGGGCGCCGGATCTGGTCGCGGAAATCGTCAGCGATAGTTCCGTCGCCAAGGACACGCAGCGGTTGCCGCTCTCCTACTGGCAGGCGGGAATCACGGAGTACTGGCTGGTGGACGTGCGCGGCGAAAGGCTTTCCTTTCAGATTTACTCTCGCGGCGCAAGCGGCTATGAACCGCTGGCGGCGGATCACGAGGGGTTTCAACGGTCCGCGGTCTTCGACCGGCAGTTTCGCCTGGATCGCCGACGGAACACGCGAGGACGACTAGTGTTCGATCTGCAATCGCGGTAGGATGATCTTGCTGGACGGACCTAAGTACCTGTCCAGAAACAACTCCGCGTTTTGGCCGCATCTGCCCTCACCCCCTGCCCCTCTCCCGCGTACGGGAGAGGGGAGTTGTTTCTGGACAGGTACTACCTCAAAGCGGAACAGTTGTTACCATGACGGAAAAGAGCCTTATTTCCCCCCGCACCCTGCAAGGTTTCCGCGACTATCTGCCGGAGGCGATGATTCCCCGCGAACGCCTCATGGAAACGGCGCGGCGGGTCTATCGTTCCTACGGCTTCAGTCCCATCGACACGCCCGCCCTGGAGTACCTGGAGATCCTCACCGGCAAGGGCGGCGAAGAGACCGACAAGCAACTCTATCACTTCGAGGACGCCGGCGGACGTGCGGTGGGCATGCGGTTCGACCTCACCGTGCCGCTGGCCCGTTTCGCCGCGCAGCACATCGTCGAGCTGGGCACGCCGTTCAAACGATACCACATCGCCACCGTGTGGCGCGGCGAACGGCCCCAGGCCGGCCGCTTCCGCGAGTTCATGCAGTGCGACTTCGACACGATCGGCACCCGCTCCATCGCCTCCGACGTCGAAACGGCGCTCGTGATCCACGACCTGCTCCGCGCAATCGGTATCCACGATTTCACCATCCGCTTGAACAACCGCATGCTGCTCACCGGGCTGTTGGAACGGCGCGGCCTGGCCGAGCGATCGGCCGCCGTGCTCCGCGCGCTGGACAAGCTTGGGAAGATCGGGGCCGACAAAGTTGCCGCAGAGATGGTGGACACGGCCGGTGCGACGCCGGAGCAGGCCAGCGAGGTGCTCAAACTGGCCGAGGTCAGCGGCAGCAACGACGAGATCCTGCGGCAGGTCGAGCCGCTGGTGGCCGGCAGTGCCACGGGCGAGGCCGGCGTGGGCAAACTCCGTGAGACACTCGCCGCCCTGGCCGCCGTGGGCGTGGCCGAACCGCTGGTGAAGCTCGACGTCTGCATCGCCCGCGGGCTGGACTATTACACCGGCACGATCTTCGAAACGTTTCTCAACGAGCTGCCCGAAATCGGCAGTATCTGTTCCGGCGGCCGCTACGACAACCTGGCGGAACTCTACACGAACCAGGAACTGCCCGGTATCGGGGCCTCGCTGGGACTGGACCGCCTGCTGGCGGCGCTGGAAAAGCTGGGGCTGGTGGAAAAGGTCGCCACGCCCGCCCCAGTCTTCATCCCTTATTTCGACGCAGCCCGCCTGCACGACTACCTGCGCATGGCCGCCGCCTTGCGGGCCGCGGGTATCGGCGTGGAAATCTATCCCGAGGCCAAGAAGCTCGGGCAGCAGTTGAAGTATGCCGACCGACGCGGATTCCGCGTCGCCTTGATTGCCGGCCAGGACGAGTTTGACCGAGGCATGTGCCAGGTCAAGGACCTGCAGTGCGGCGAGAAGAAAGACGTGCCGCTGGCAGGGAACTATGCGGAATTGATCGAGGCCGTGCTCAAGCTGCTGCGTTAGGGTAGGGATTCAAACCAAGGGAGATTTGAGAACCCCATAGGGAACGCCCTCCGTAGCACGGAATTTATTCCGTGTTGCCCTAAGAAGGGCAAGGCCACAGAATAAATTCCGTGCTACGAAGGACTTTGCGGTTCTCCCGAGATCGCAGCATTGACACTGCCAGGAAATCCTGGGAAAATAGAGTTAATGAGACATTTCCGCGAACCAACCCCTCTTACATTCCAGGTGTGCCATGAGTTCTAAGCTTAACCGTCGTGATTTTATTGCCCAGTCCGTGTCGGCGTCGGCCGCCGGCATCACGGTGGCCGCGACCGCGGGCATCGCCGCAACCGCGCAGGCCGCCGATCCGCAGACCAACGAGAAACAGGCCCCGGCGCACCAGGCGGTCACGCCAAGCTCCAAGAACACGTTGCCCACCGGCAAGATCGGCAAGCTCACGCTCAGCCGCCTGATCTCCGGCGGCAACCTCATCAGCGGCTGGGCACACTCCCGCGACCTGCAGTACGTGCCCTCGCTGATGCGGGCCTACAACACCGAGGACAAGGTCATCGACACCCTGCAATTGCTCGAGGAGCACGGGGTGAACGCGATCATTGCCGACCCTGCCAAGAAGTGCATGAGCGTCTTCGGCCGTTATTGGAAAGAGCGCGGCGGGAAGATCCAATGGATCGCCGAAGGCCATCCTGACCGGGGCGACTGGAAGACGAACATCAAGCAGTCGATCGATTTCGGGGCCTCGGCCATTTACATCCAGGGCGTGATTTGCGACAACTGGTACCTGGAAGGTTGCCTCGACCTGGCGGCCAAGTGCATGGACTTCATCAAGTCGCAGGGCGTGCCCGCGGGGATCGGCGCGCACAAACTCGAAGTCATCATGGACTCGGAAGCGAAGAACTACGGCGCGGAGTTCTACGTCAAGACGCTCCATCACACGATGTACTGGTCGGCCCGGCGGCCGGACCAGAAGGCCGACGTGGTGCAGAACCAGGCCGACAACTACTGGGACCTGGACCCGGAACAGACGATCGCCTTCATGCAGACAGTGAAGAAGCCCTGGATTGCCTTCAAGTGTCTGGCCGCCGGCGCCATCCAGCCCCGCTCCGGCTACACCTATGCTCTCCGCAACGGCGCGGACTTTATCTGCAACGGCATGTTCGACTACCAGGTCGAAGATAACGTGGCGCTGATCAAGGAACTCCTCCCCAAGGTGCAGCGCCGCAAGCGGGCCTGGATGGCATAGCCGTAGACCGTAGCGTGGGACTAGCTTGAGGCGGCGCGTCGTACCATGAATCCTAGCCAAACCCACGCAGTCTGAAGAAAAGATAAGATTGCCATGGAGGGCAATCACATAATTCCGCTTCCTCATATGTCTTGCTCCCTGCTCCGTACTCTATGGCCATGAGTCAGAAAAAAGTGCCGCCAACAGCGTTTCCCATTCCTTGGCCGCCGAGACTAACCCGCCGTATCGGGTCAGGCAGTGGTGTGACCTAGTCACAAAAAGGGACCTCTTGGCGATTTTGCGGCGATTTTCTACGTCCACGGGTGTATTCGGTTTCCCCTAAAGGTTGTTGCTCGCACAGCGGAAACTGCGGGAATACGATCGCTTGACACTCTAACGATAGTCTTGCCACAGCCGAAGGCCGTAGGCAATACCTGGCCACTTTGTGCCATTTCCTGGCCACTTTTGTGGCGAACCTAGCCACTTCCTGGCCACCTTCTTGGTCACATGGTCATGCGTACAGTATATAAGGGTCGGGCACGCGACAATTTCTCGAAGCTATTTAAGTGCAGAGTCAGAAAAATAATTAATTGCTGCCGCGGCAAGTGCGGCGGTTGGCGACCCTTGCGCGGGTGTAATGGGTGGGTCGAGGCACGAGACCCACGCGTCACAGCTTCCGCGCAGCCGCCGGCGCGGACGCCGACTTAGGCAGGTCGGCGCCGCGCATTACTAATGGCCCCCAGTTCGCTACGCCGGGGGCTGGTTAGATTGTCAAAGAACAATTGCACGCGCAGAGGATTCGGGCCTGGCCTGAATCTTCTTCAGCGCGCTTTATACCCACATAATACGCAGAGAATCTCCGCCCCATTGCACGCTGCACGCGAACTTGCGTCGTAAGTCCAATCGCTCGTTGCACTTTCGGCATTTGTTGTCCGGCATGTTTCCATCGCCGACGCCGTAACCGCGATACGCCTGTTCCGGCACGCGCTCTCCCCGCTCTCCGTTTCCGGTTTGTCCGCGCCGCGGAAAAGAACCGCACGTCCCGACGAATAATCTTCTGACAGCACGCGTATTGTTCTTATGGGTGGCGCAAAACCAGAAACATTCACCAACCACTATGAGAAAGCCACAGCCCTCTTTCATCCCAACTGGCCAAGCCATTTGATCTCGGATGTCGACGCCAAGCCCCGATGTCGGCCTAAATCCGAGCAAGGCAGCACTCCCCGACAAACCTCCGTGCGCCAGTTAGCAGTTAAAGTCAGGCCCCGATGACGCCGATGACGATGAGGCCCCGATGACGCGATGAGTGAGCGCGATGAGCGTGAGCGGGCCGCCGTTCACCAGTTTGTTGCGTAAAGTGGTGAATGCCGGCCTGACCCCGACATGGACAGGTTCATCGACGTCGTACAACTCTCACTTGCCAGCGGTCGACATGAGCGCCAGACCGAGATGGGCAGCGACCTTGCCGGCCGTTTCCAGCGTGATACCCCGCTCGCCGCTGACAAAATGCTGGAGCACCGAGGCGGAAACATCCGAAGAGTCAGAACGATTTGGCTGGGCACGAACCCCGTGAACGGGGTTGACATTGCAAAGCAACCAGACCGTGATTCCCCCGGCTTACCGGGCATAAATGCCGGGCCGAATACCGGCTAAAGCCGCAAACGGGCGTAAACGGCCGTCCGTCGCGCCCTTATAGCGGAATACAAATGACGCCTACCAAGCATCCGATTTTCGCTTCATCCGCCGACTTTTGCGCAGACCGATCCCACCCTACCGTCTACTGTCTTGTTCTGCCGGAACTGCGCTGCGCTTGTTCCGGCCTACGATCTCGTCACACCAACTCCGCAAGGTATTTGTCCAGGAAGCGGAAGCCCCATCCCGGCCCGTCGTTGGGGTAGGCATAGCCGTCCTCGATGCGGATCGCCTGGGTAATCAACGGATCGACCCAGTCGAAACATTCAGCGCCCGTGACGCCCGTTTCCAGTTCCAGCCGGGCCACGATCATGGCGATCTGCTCGATCTGGTGGGTGGCGTCGGCGATCGGACGGGACAGCGGCAAGAGGGCCTTGAAGAAGCGGATGTCTTTGATCTCGGTCATTCTGGAAAAACTTTCTTGCGAGGATCGATGACAAACCAAAACAGTGAAGCGAGCAGGAAACTACCGCCCATCAGCGCCAGGTCGGCGTTCCATCCGTAGGACGAATAATCTTTCAGGTAGACTACCAGCGGCGGGCAGATCATAGCGCCGACCTGCCCGGCGGTGTTCATCGTGGCGCTGACTACGCCGGCATGCCCGCCACCGACGTCCTGGCAAGTTCCCCAGGCCGTGCCCATCTGGAACATGTTGGCGGCCGTGCCCACGGCAAAGAGCGTGGCCCCCAGCCAAGGCTCGCGTGCCAAGGTCGCCAGCAGCAAGCTGCCGCCGGCGACGACGTAGGCGGCGACTCCCACGCCCGCCCGGCCCCAGCGGCGGCCGAAGCGGCGGACAGCCCAGTCGGTCATGCTCCCGCCGAGCACGTCGCCGACCACGCTCAGCAGCAGCGGCAAGCCGGCGAAAAAGGCCAACTCCCGGCCCGCCATGCACCGGCCTTCGCTGAGGTACTTGTGGAACCAGGTGATGCAGAAATAGACGATGAAGCTGTTGGGCAGATACATCAGGCACAGCGCCCAGACGTTGCGGTGCGTCACCAGCCGCCACCAAAAGGCCGGGCCGGCCGCCGATTCGCGGGAGCGCCCCTCGGCCACGGCGGGCTGGCGGTCCGCCAGGATGTAGGCGAGTTCCGCTTCGTTCACCTGCGCGTGCTGCGATGGCTCATCGCGAAACCACCAGTACCATGCGGCCGCCCAGAGCAAGCCGATCAGTCCGAAGACGGAGAAGATCGCTCGCCACGACATGAAATAGCTCAGTTCGTTGACCAACAGCGGCGTCAGCCCGGCGGTAATGTGGGCGCCAACCCAAGCGATGCCCTGGGCACGGCCGCGTTCGCGATAGGGGATCCAGCGGGAGAGCGTCCGCGTGACGGCCGGCCAGGCCCCGGATTCCGACGCGCCAAAGCAGAATTGGATGGCGATCAGCGAAATCAGGCCCTGCGCGGCCCCCGTGGCCATGGTGAAGGCCGACCACGCCAGGACGATGGCCGTCAGCATGATCCGCGTGCCGATCCGGTCTCCCCACCAGGCGCTGAAGATCCCGAACGCCCCGTAGGCCAGGGCGAAGGCGCTATGCACGTAGCTCAATTGATGTTGCGACAACCCCAGATCGCGCATGATCGGGTCTTCAAGTGTACCGATGCAGGCGCGATCCAGATAGGTCACCATGCCCAGCACAACGGCAAAGCCCACGACCGCGAAGCGGACTCGCGTCGGACGGGCAGCCGTATGAGGACTTTCGACGGTGGAAATCATAAGCAACGTAGGCCGGAACAAGCGCAGCGCAGTTCCGGCATGAATCGGTTGGCTCGGTGTCTTAGGACCGGACGAAGAATAGCTTCCGTGTTTCTGCGAAATGAACTGCTTTTCCGAGACCCCACCGAGCTTGTCTCGGTCGGTGAATAAGGTTGGATGGCTAAGAAAATGCCTCGCTACCACTTGTCGTCCGCCGCCTCGCAGCCTGGGCCGCCTCCGGCGGCCCAGGCTGCGAGGCGGCGGACGAAGGTTGGGCATGAGTCTCGTTTAGCCGTTCAACCTCCTTCACCGACCGAGACAAGCTCGGTGGGGTCGTTGCTACATACCGCTGAAATGTTTCTGCCACCCAAATCCGGAAGTTATTTTCGGCCGGGCCACACTTCGCCGGAACTGCGCTGCACTTGTTCCGGCCTACAAATGGGGCGATCCCTACGCGCGTTTGCTGGTCACGCGCTGCTCGTAGTCCTTCACGCAATCCATCCAGGCCATGCCCACCGGCACGCCGTGCTTGAGGCAGTAGTAGTCCCACACCGCGCCTAACGGCAAGGTCTTGGCTTCCTCGACCAGGGCCAGGCGCGAGGTGAAATCGCCGCGGTTCTCAAAATCGCGGAGCTTCCCGGCCGGTTCCACCATCGCCAGGAGCAGGGCCTTGAGCATCGCCCGGATGCCGATCACCCAGGCCGCCACGCGCTGGATGCTGGCGTCGAAGTAGTCCAGCCCGATGTGGACACGGCCGAGGTAATCGCCGCGCACCAGTTCCTCGGCCACCGCCCGCAGCTCGTCGTTGAGGATCACCACGTGGTCGCTGTCCCAGCGGATGCCGCGGCTGACGTGGAAGAGGACCTTCTCGACGTACAACATGACCGACGAGACCTTGTCGGCCACGCTCTCCGTAGGATGGAAATGCCCCATGTCCAGGCACAGGAGTTTCTTGCGCGTGATCGCGTAACCTAAGTAGAATTCGAACGAGCCTACCACGTAGGTCTCCGATCCGATACCGAAGAGCTTCGGCTCCACGGCATCCAAGTTATAGGCCGCGTCGATCGGTTCGGCAAAGACCTCGTCCAGCGCGCGGGCCAGCCGCTCGCGAGGCGTACGGCGGTCGATGGTGACGTCCTTGTAGCCGTCGGGAATCCACACGTTCGTCACACAGGGCTTGCCCAGCGCCCGGCCGATGGCCTCGCCCACCTTGCGGCAGGCAATGCAATGCTCGATCCAGAAGCGACGGATGCCGTCGTCGGGATGGGCCAGCGTCAGGCCGTCGGCCGCCTGGGGATGGCCGTAGCACGTTGGATTGAAATCGATGCCCAGCCCCTTGGCCTTCGCCCAATCGATCCAGGCGCTATAGTGCTCGGGGGCGAAACGGTTGCGGTCCACCTTCCGCCCGCCGGTTTCCGCGTACATCGAGTGCAGGTTCACGCGATGCGTACCGGGCACGAGCGACAGCGCCAGGTCGTAGTCGGCCCGCAATTCGGCGGGCGTGCGGGCCTTGCCGGGATAATTGCCCGTGATCGCCAGGCCGCCACCCATTTCCACGTTCAGGTTCTCGAAGCCCGTGTTGTCGTCGCCCTGCCAGCAGTGCAGCGAAATGGGAACCTTGGCCAACCGTTCCAAGGCCTGGTCCGTATTCACGCCCATCGCAGCATACTGTTCCTTGGCCAACGCGTACGTCCGTTCGATTTGTCCACTGTGCTCGTTCATATAGTCCTCGTTTTTTGAGATGGTAAGAAAGTTGTCCATTACAGGTCCGACTGAAATTCGTAGCTGCCCGATTCGACGCGAAACGCCGCGCGGCCGTTCAGCATGCCCAGCGGCTTGACACCCGGCGCGGCCGACGCCGCTCGTCCCGACTCGCGGACCGCCTGGGCGTCCTTGGCCGGCAGCAAGACCGTGGCCGTGCTGTTGGGCGGCACGGTGACCGACAGATGAAGCTGGTTCTTCTCGACTTTCCACGCGCTGCTGATCGGGCCGTAAAGCGACTCATAACGGGCCTTGACCCATTTCAATCGCTTGGGCCGGATGTCTGGCCGAATGATGAACGTCTGAAAGCCCCCCTGCTCCGGATCGGGCTGGATCCCGCCCAACCCCTCGACGAACCACAGGCCGAGGTGCAGATAGGAACTGTGCAAGAGCGAGTTGTCGCCCTCCCAGGATTCCCAGAACGTGGTTGCCCCGTGGCGGAGCATGTTGCCCCAGCTCGGATAGTCGGTCTTGGTTGCCATTTCCAGGATCAGGTCGCCCCGCCCGCTCTCCAAGAGGTCTTTGATCACGAAGTAACCGCCGGTGATGCCCGCGTGAATGTGTCCTCCGCGGCGTGCGAGGATTTCGTCCTCCAGGCGTTTCGCCACGGCGGCCCGCAGGTTCTCCGGAGGCAGACCGACCAATAGCGCGATCGACAGATAGGCCTGAAAGCCGTTGACGTAGCTGTTGTCGTCCGGCCGGAAGAACTTGGCATGCACCGCACGGCGCACCGTGTCGGCGCGCTTGGTGTAGGCCTCGGCAAGATCGCTCTTTCCCATTACGCCGGCGATCCGCGCGGCCGTCTGAAGATTGTAGATCCAGTAGCAGTTGTTGAAGAACAGGGTTTCGGGCGTGTCGCCGTTGACCCCCTTGGCGCCCGGCCAGAGCCAATCGCCCAGGAAGTCCCATTCGCCGCCCCAGCGGACCAGCATGTCGCCGGAGGACTTGCTTTCGAGGAAGGCCAGCCAGCGCTGGATCGTGGGCAAGCTTTGTTCGAGGATGCGACGGTCGCCGTACTGGCGATACATGAGCCAGGGGAGTGTCACGCAATAGCCGCACCAGCCGGGGCCGCCGCCGCCCCAGTAGGTGGGCGCGGTGTAGGGCAGGTTGCCCTCTTCCGCCGCCCCGCCAGCTCCGGGCTGGCCCGCCTTGACGCCCGTACCCCAGGCCGCCGAACTGCCTTGCGCGTCGCGCCAGTCCTGTGCCCACTTGGTGTAGAAAGCGCCCAGATGATAACTGTTCAAGGCCGTTTCCGTGGTGGCGTGCGCGTCGCCGCCATAGCCCATCCGCTCGCGATGCGGGCAATCGACCACATAGCCGCCCACGCTCAGGTTCTCGAATGTCCAGAGCGTGGTGCGATAGATGTCGTTCAAGAGCTTGTCGGAGCACTCGAAATCGGCCGCCGGCCGGTAATCGGTGCGGACGAGGTGGGCACGAATGTCCGCCAGGGCCGGCTTTTCCTCCAGCCCCTTGATGGTGATCCAGCGTCCCACACTGTAATTGAAGCGGTTGCGGAAGGTGCCCTTGCCGGAAGGACCCAGGATATAGGCGCTGTGCAACAGGTGCGTCATGGGCTGATCGGCACGCTCGGAAAACTGCATATCGATCCGCCTGCCGGGCGTGCCGCGCAGGTCGATCTCGACAAAACCGGCAAAGTTCACGCCCATGTCGACGCGGTACTGGCCGCCCGACCGCTCTTCAATCTTGACGGCGTGAATGGCCGTCTTCAGCCGGTTGGGCTCGACCATTTCCGCGGAAAGCCTCAGTCCTGGCGAAAAGACCTTGGCCGGCTGCCAGCCGCTATCATCGAAGTCCGCCTTGCACCAATCGGGCGCCTCGCGGTTGGCGTCGTACAGCTCGCCGCCGAAGTGCATGAAGTCCCACACGCCCAGCAGCGTGTTGGGGCTGGGATGCGTCCGCCAACTCGCATCGGTGGCAATCCGCAGGCTGTTTTCCCCGGGTAGTTCCATCTCGGCCTGCGCCACCACCAGCGGGCTGGCGGGCTTGTCGCCGCTCTTGTAGGGCGGGAAGATCGACCAGGAGGTGCCCAGCCACAGGCCGATCACGTTCTTGCCCGGCCGTAAGTACTTGGCGATGTCGTAGGTACAATACCGTGCCCGCTTCTTGTGGTTCGTGGCGCAAGGCGCCAACACCGTGTCGCCGACCTTTTGGCCGTTGACATAGACTTCGTGGTAACCGATCGAGGCCACGTACATCAGCGCTTTGGAAGGCGCGGCCTCGAGCGTGAACTGCTTGCGGAACCAGGGATCCGGCATCGTGTTGTCCGGGATTGGCCAGCCCTTCTTCCGCACGTGTACGTCGCTCGTGCCGATCCACTGGGCCGACCAATCGCCTTTGCCCAACAACCCCATGGTCCAGCGCGCCGGCTTACTCCAGGCGGAAAGCTTGCCCGCCTGATCGCGGACCCGTACCTTCCAGAAACACTCGTATCGCGATCGGAGGCGCTGCCCGGCGTAGGCTACGTGGACCGATTGACTGGAGGCCACTTCGCCCGAGTCCCAGAGGTCGCCGTCGTTCTTGGCAAGCCGCTGCAAGTCGTTGCCGACCAACACTTGGTAAGACGTTTGCCGCAGTCCTCGGGCCGAGGCGTCCTTGGCCGCCAGCCGCCAGCTCAGCCGCGGCTTGAGCACGTCGATCCCCAGGGGATCTTGCAGGTATTCGCAGCGTAGGTCCACCACGTCGACTTTTGCGCCGGCTGGGGCCGGAGCGGCCGCCGACATACTGGCGGCGGCCATCGCCAGGCTGAACGCAAACAGGGCCACATTGATCATCAGGCGCGCAATCATCAGCATCCTCTCATTCCACCGCTGCAAACGGAGTATCGTGGTGCGCATTATGGAGTCCTGCTGCGGCAATGTCAAGCATGCCGCGAAGTGCCTGCAATGGCCCGCATTATCCAATGGACGCTCGCAGTCATCGACACCTGCCAAGCAAGCTGGCCGGGGTCGTCTTCTTCATTCCGCTAAGTAGTTACCAAATTCTAAAGCGGGATTTCCCTGTTCCGCTTTTGTCGTTTGGGCGACATTTGACGCCGGATTTTCCCGCTCCTTCTCTCGTACGGCTCAAGCCGCTGAAGAGCCGGCAGGCGTTGGCCGAAAACGTATAACGTGAGGAGCACCTCATGTTTACCGGATCAGGAGGCTTTGGATATGTTGCGCATTAGTCTGGCAGCGTTGATGCTGAGCACGGGTATCTTGTTTACCCTTCCCAATACCGCCTCGGCCGCCGCGGACGAACCAGGCTGGCTGGGCGTGGTTGTGGCCCGTGGCGAGTTGAAGCAGTGGATCGACTCGACACCGATTGTCGAGCGCCCGAATCGGCCGTTCCATTTCTATGGCAACGCCGTGCGGCGGCAATACTACCGCGGCAACGCACTCCCCCGGCCCAACGATCTGGTTAACGGCGCGGCGTTGATAAAGCGTCCCCAAAATGCCGCGCAGTGATTTTCCCGACACAGGGCTGCCGCAAGCCGCGGCGGCCTGGTCGCTCGACCCGGCGGTGACGATGCTCAACCACGGGTCGTTCGGCGCCTGTCCGGACGTGGTGCTGCAGCGGCAGTACGAGCTGCGAAAGCAGATGGAAGCCCGGCCGGTGCAGTTCCTCGCGCGGCAGATGCAGGATCTGCTGGACGCCTCGCGGCAGCGGCTTGCCCAGACACTGGGGGCCGACCCGCAAGACCTGGTCTTCGTTTCCAACGTGACGGCGGGTGTGAACTGCGTGCTCCGCTCGCTGCGATTCCGCCCGGGTGACGAGATCCTGGCGACCGTGCATGGCTACAATGCCTGCAACAACGTGGCCCGGTTCGTGGCCCAGCAAAGTGGCGCGACGCTGGTCGTAGTCGACGTTCCCTCGCCCGTCGAATCGCCCGAGCAGATCGTCGACACGGTGATGGCGCGTGTGAGTCCACGCACGCGGATCGCCCTCTTGGACCACGTCAGCAGCCCGTCGGCGGTCGTCTTTCCCATCGCGCCGTTGGTGCAGCGGCTGCACGCCTTGGGCGTTGAGACCTTGATCGACGGCGCCCACGCGCCCGGCATGGTGGCGGTCGATCTGCAGCGGATTGGCCCGACGTACTACACGGGCAACTGCCACAAGTGGCTTTGTGCGCCGCGGGGGGCCGGGTTTCTCTACGTCCGCTGTGATCGCCAGGACGAGATCTTCCCGGCGGTCATCAGTCACGGCTACAATCGGCCACGGCCCGGCTATAGCCGTATTCAAGACCTTTTCGACTGGCCCGGCACGATCGACCCGACGGCTTGGCTCTGCGTGGGGGCGGCGATTGATTTTCTCGACAGCCTGTTGCCCGGCGGGTTGCCCGCCTTGATCGAGCGAAACCACCGCTACGCCGTGGCCGCGCAGTCGCTACTAGCGGAAGAACTTGGCACGCGGCCGTTGTGCCCGCCGGAGATGCTGGGCTCGATGGCGGCTGTCGAGTTGGGCGACGACCCCGATCCACCAGCCGAATTCGTCGACCAGCAACGGTTGAACCAGGAATTATTCGCGCGGTTTGGCATCGAGGTGCCGGTATATTTCTTTCCGGCCGTGCCGCGGGTTGTGTTGCGCGTTTCGGCGCAGGCCTACAACGAACCGGGGCATTACCGGCGGTTGGTGGAGGCGGTGAAGGAACTGTGGCGGTAGGTCCCTCCTGCCGAGAGGGACTATTGTGCTTCGAACCGCGGGAAAAACTCCTTACTGTTCGACAGGTCGACACACATTATTTCTGAAATCGACGTCTACGGCCAGGCCACTTCCAGCTTGCCTAGATTCACGGTCGCCTTCGTCTGCCCGCCGCCGTCGGGCCGCAACATGGTCAACTCCAGCGTCTGGCCGGGCTGCTTACTCATGACGATCCGCAACAGATCGGCGGTCAATCGTACCGGCTTGCCCTCGGCGGCGATGATCAGGTCCGACTCCTTCAGGGCGGCCCGCGCAGCCGGCCCGTCGGGCTGGAGGAACTTGATCACCAGACCCTCGGTCTTGCGCGGATAGCGGTCGATCAACTTGTTGTCCTGCTGCCAGATTTCTTCCGCGATCAACCCCAGCGAGGGCGTGGAGGCCGACTTCCGCCGCTCGAGCAAGGTCCGCATCGCGGCGGGCGGTGCGGCGAAGGCGATGCCGATCGGGATGCTGTTCTGCGACATCACACCCGACTGCACGCCCACCACCTCGCCGGCCGGGTTGAGCCACGGCGCCCCGGACATCCCTTGGGGAACCGTGGCCGAGATGTGGCTGACTTCATTGAAACGGTCGAGATAGTATTCGAAAGCCGTCTCCGCGCAAGCCATCGTGCCCCGGGCCAGCACGCCGTGCCGGTAGAGCGGGGCGCCGATCACAAAGATCCCTACACCCGGCGCGGGGCACTTCTCGGCCACCTTCAAGAACGGGTAACCTTCCTTCCGCGGCTCCATGCTCAGCAGGGCCAAGTCATGGCCCAGATCGACACTCAGTAGTTTCGCGTCTCTGCGGCCCAGCGAGGGCGAGGCGATCTCCAGCGTCCGATCCGGACGTTCGACCACGTGCGAGGCCGTCATCACCAGGCCCTGCGAATCGGCGATCCAGCCGGAGCCGTTCAAATGGCCGTTGACCAGGATCTCGACCGTGGCCGCCTTGGCCTTCTCGTAGAACTGGCCGGCCAACTCTTCACCCTTCACTGCCCGGGGCAGCGACAGCGGCAACGTCAGGGCCGAAACGAGGATCACGCGCTGGAAGAAGCGAGACACGGGAGGCATGGGAATATCCTGCTGGGGAAAGAAACGAAAATGCTACCAATTCGATTGTAATTGGACCGCCCAGAAGTTCAACTGGATCTCGCCGAGCGAGGCCGCACTTGACAAAACGGGGTATTTGTTACGAAAATGGTTGAATGACTTCTCCGCGTGATTAGACATCGGGATCGAGGTAACGATGGCAGTCAATGAAACGAAACCAATCTCGCCAACCTGGCGGCAGTTCAGGTATCGCTTTCGATCCAGGACGCTTCCCCTCTTAGTCTTCGCCGTGCTCACGCTGGTGACCTGCCTGATGTGGGTCCGGCAGCGCGAATTGCCGCCCAACGCTTTTCGACCAAGCTACGGCATCTTCAGCCAGCAGGCCATGCGGCATTGAGAGGCTTGCAAAGCGTGGATCCAAGGGTAAGCCTGCTCAAAGAGTTTTACCGCGGTTTGCCCAAAGACCGGGCCAAACTGGAGACCGAGGAGCACGGCTTCGCTTTTCTGGAGCGGCTGCTGAGCGACGGCATGACGCTGGAATACGGCGAGCTGACGCCCGCCGGGCTCGTACACAAGTACAAGTTGGCAGGCATCTCCGAGCGACGAATGGACGGCTTCCTCCTCGCCCACGTGGAGAAGGCCTGCAACGTCTGTCTCTACTTCGACTTGCGGGCGAACGACACGTTCTGCTTCAATCTCGACAACAACCACCAGCACAACAGCAGCGAACTGATTCCGGAGATGGAGGCGGCGGTCCGCGAGTTGGAAGGGCATCTGCGGGGCCTGGCCTGCGAACCGCTGATCGTGGCCAGCGGTCGCGGCTATCACGTCTGGGGCCGGTTGGAGGCCGCGGTCGCCAACGAGCGTCTCCACGATTTCATGCTGCGCTCCGCGGCGGCGACCGCAGCGGCAATTCATCGCCAAGGGCACGACCGTCATCAGATCAAATTCAATTTCTATCCGGACCCCAGAAATCAGCACGTGGTGTCGCTGCGCCTGTTCGGGTCGCGGCACGTGAAGAACAAGGTATTCAGCCACGTTCTCGCGCCGCAGGGCTTGCTGGACGAAGCCGCCTCTTGGGAATTCTTCGCCGATTACCTGAAGAAGCGGACTATCGCCCTGGCTCGCTTTCAGGCCGCCCACGATTCCCTGCTGGGGCCGTCGTGACTAAGGGGCGGCAATCCCTTGGAAGACGTCGCTGATTGCGTCGTTGATTGCGTCGAGCACGAATCGCTCCGTCGTGAACGCCAGATACTTCGGGCGCCAGTTGACGAGCGATCTACTGCTCTAAGAGCGCGGCTGTCTTGCGCCTGTATTCGTCGGCGGAAATGAGGTTCTTCTTGCGGGCTTGCTCGAGGACGCGGATCTGCTTGAAGTTCTTGACCTTGGCGTGCAAGGCGGCCACCTTGCCGTCGAACTCCTCCTGGGAATCGACTCCCATGTCGCGCAGTTCCTTGCACTTCTGCACTTCCTTCTCGACCTCGCCCTCCAGGGCCAGCAGTTCCTCGGCCTCCGTGGCCTCCGACGAGGCGCCTTTCAACTCGTGAATGACGCTCTCTTTCTCGGCCCTCTCCACGTCGAGCTTCTTGATCCGCTCGAAGGCCTCACGGACCTCGGGATCCTCGATCGTCTCGCCCTTGCGCAGAAATTCGGTGATCCGCTTGCCAATGATGATATAGCATTCATCGTAGCGGTTCATGATCTCGCCAAGTTCCATCGCGGCCATCCGCAGGGTTGCGGAACGCACCACGTCGGTTCCGGCGGAAACGGCGGCCTTCGACACCGCATGGCCGATCTTGTCAAATAGTCCCATGTTCTCACCTCTCAGGATTTTCAGGTTACGGAAACGAACTGGTTCTCCGGGGCAATGAAGTGCCGCTGCTGCTTGCGGGCAATTCCCTTGTCGACCAGGCATTTGCCGGTCGGCCCAAGGCTTGGGAAACAACCGCTGATTATGGCTATGGACCCGAGGTCTGTCAAGCGGCCGCAGCAAGAGGTGTGAACTAGCGCGGATCTTGACGGCGGCGGGCCGGCTGTTACAATTTACCGATATGAAATCACGCGCCCTGGCAAAACCTGAGTTTCCGCTACAGTTCAACCTGAAAGGCCGGACTGTGCTCTTGCGTCCCCTGGCGGCTGAAGATCGTGAGCCGATGATCGCCTTCGCCGGAGAACTCCCCACGGATGATCTGCTTTTTCTGGAACGAGACATTACCCAACCAGCCGAGGTAGACACGTGGATCAGCGACACTTTACAGCGTCGCCTTGTCACGCTTGTGGCTTGGGAAAACGAGACCGTTATCGGCTATGTGACATTTAACCTGGGGAACGTGCATTGGACGCGGCATGTCGCCGAGTTACGCGTGGTGGTGGCAGAATCCGCCCGCGGCATGGGAATCGGCCGGCTCTTACTCGAGTTGGCGTTCGAGATGGTCCTGGACCTGGGCGCCACGAAAGTCATGGCCCGCATGACGCCGGAGCAAACCGGTGCGGTAAAGCTCTTCCAGCGACTGGGTTTTGCCGAGGAAGCGGTTTTGCGGGATCATGCCCTGGACGCCAACGGGCTCACGCACGATCTGCTGGTCCTCACCTTCCACACCCACATGCACCGGCAGCAATGCTGTGAGTCCTGCGGGATCCCCGTCCTGCAGGCGCTGTTCCTGGACGGTTCGTGGTTCTGTTTGAATTGCTACGAAACCCGTTACAACGAACTGGGGACCGGTTGAGCCGGAACGCGCCGTTTTATCGCGTAGGGCAGGCGTTCCTTTGCAACCCTCCTGGACGCCCTTTGCGGTTTATTGACAGCCGCCGCTGATTTTTCTATACTTCGGGTCAGGAAAACCGCATCGTCTTTACCCAGGAACGCCTGCCATGACCGATTTCCGCGTCGAATACGACTCGTTGGGCGAAGTCCGCTTGCCGGCCGAGGCATATTTCGGCGCCCAGACCCAGCGGGCAGTGGAGAACTTCCCCATTTCCGGCCAGACCATGCCTGCGGAGTTGATCCACGCATTCGCCCTGGTCAAGTGGGCCGCCGCCGTGGCAAACCGCGACCTGGGCAAACTCACCGGCACGGGTAAGAATCCGCTCGGCGACCGGCAGGTCGAGGCCCTCCTGGCCGCCGCCCGCGAAGTGGCCGACGGCAAGTTCGACGACGAATTCCCCGTCGACGTCTACCAGACCGGCTCGGGCACGTCGACCAACATGAACGTCAACGAGGTGATTGCCAATCGGGCGATCGAGCTGACCGGCGGCGATCGCTTCGACGCCCAGAAGTCGATCCATCCCAACGACCACGTGAACATGGGCCAGAGCACTAACGACATGTTCCCCACGACGATCCACGTGGCCGTCGCCCGCGCCATCCGCGACCGGTTCATTCCCGCCCTGCACGAGTGCGGCGCGGCCCTCGCGGCCAAGGCCAAGGAGTGGGAAAAGGTGCTGAAGATCGGCCGCACGCACCTGATCGACGCCACGCCGCTGGCCCTGGGCCAGGAACTGGGCGGCATGGCCCGGCAACTGGACCGCTCGATCGGCCGCGCCGGACTGGCCATGGAGGCGATTCTGGAACTGCCCGTGGGCGGGACGGCGGTCGGCAGCGGAATCAACACGCATCCGCAGTTCGCGCGGCGGGTCTGCGAGATCCTGGCGAGGGAGACGGGCATTCACTTCATCGAGGCGGTCGACCACTTCGAGGCCAACGCCCAGCGCGACGGCCTGGTGGAGTGTCATGGCCAGCTTCGCACCATCGCCGCAACCCTCTTCACCGTGGCCAACAACATCCGCTGGCTCAGTTCCGGTCCGCAGACGGGCTTCCATGAAGTGGCCCTGCCCGACCTTCAGCCGGGCAGCTCGATCATGCCGGGCAAGGTCAATCCGGTGATGTCGGAGAGCCTCATGCAGGTTGCCGCGCGGGTCATCGGCAACGACGCGACGATCGCCTTGTGCGGGACCGCGGGCAGCCAGTTCCAATTGAACGTCATGATGCCCGTGATGGGACACGTGACCCTGGAGAGCATTCGCCTGCTGGCAGGCGCGGTCCTGGCGTTCACACGCCGCTGCCTGGTGGGCATGACGGCGAACGTGCAGACGTGCAATGGCGAGGTCGAGCGCAGCCCCGCTATGGCCACCGGCCTGAATCCGTATATCGGCTACGAACAGGCCGCCAAGTTGGCCAAGGAATCGATCGCCACCGGCAAGACGGTCCGCGAGCTTTGCCGCGAAAAGAACATCCTGCCCGAGGATGTGCTGGAAAAGGCCCTGGACCCCTGGAAGATGATTCAGCCGGGGTAACGCCGTTTTTCTCGTTGACCTGGGCGGACGAAAGTGCTAAAGTTCACTAGATGAGCGGATCTGGCAGGAACGCGGCCAACGAGGATCCGTCTGTTTCTGACAATTGTCCCTGCCGTAAATAGCCCCGTTTCTTAGACTATGCGTCAGCCTATTGCCGTGCGAGCCTTGGTGTGGGTGGTCGCCCTGCTGATTCCGGCAGAGGCCATGCCGGTGTCTTGCGGTTGCACGGTTGCGGCGGCCACCGTCCGCAAGTCCTCGTGCTGTGGCCGAGGCACGGCCAAGTGTTGCTGCTGCCAAGGCAAGTCGCGCTCGGGGCGCGGGTGCTGCTGCTGTCATCAGGGGAAAGGCGGCCCCAATTCAGGCTGCCAGTGCGCGAAGAACCAGTCGGCCCCCGTACAGGCGCCGAGCACCACGCAGACTGAGACTGCGAAGACATTGGCGTCTGCCCATGCATTGCCGGCAATCCACGCGGTAGTAGCGGCTGTTTACGTTCAGCGCGACACGCATTCTCTCTCTTTGCCGGGCCAGACCTCGTTGGAGCGTCTGTGCTCGCTCTGTCGACTCGTCGTTTGATGCTGCGCTGAAGTAGGTCCTTTCTGCCGGAAAGGACCAATGTGCGCCGATCTGTCGAGCAATGCGGAGTTTTTCCCGCGGCTCGAAACACAGCAGTCCCTCTCGGCAAGAGGGACCTACTTGGATCCTCAACATCAAGGAACCCGATCATGGTTTACGAAAATATACCGCCGGCGCCGGAACTCACCGGCCGCCAGAAGCTTTGGCTCGTGGGCCTGGTGATCTTGAAACGGGTCCGTTTCATCGCCATCCTGGCCGGAGTGGGACTGCTCATCGTCCGCTGGGAAGACCTGAAGAGCCACTGGGATCGCTGGACGCATTCTCATGTGACGATCAACCGCGAATTGCCCCCCGGCCAGGAGTTCTTCTGCTCGATGGACCCGCAAGTGGTCCGCAGTACCTACGAGCCCAACGGCGACGTGCCCGGCTGCCCGATCTGCGGCATGCCGCTTAGAATCCGCGACAAGGCCAAGAAGGAAGATCTGCCCGCCGGCGTCACGGCCCGCGTGTGGCTTTCGCCCGAGCGCGTGCAAATGGCGGGTATCAAGACCGTGGCGATCGACTATCGTCCCATGTCGCGGCAGACCAAGACGGTCGGCTACGTGACCTACGACGAGAGCCGCCTGTCGCGAGTAGTCAGTCGCTTCGGGGGCTACGTCGAGAAGCTCTTTGTGGACAAGACCTTCACGATGGTCCACAAGGGCGACCGTCTGGCCGAGATCTACAGCCCCGAATTCTACAGTGCGGCCAAGGAACTGATCCTGGCCCGGCGCTTCGGAGTTGCGCGCGAGGTGGCCGATAGCGAGAAGCTGCTCATGCTGGGCGTCAGCGAGGCCGAACTCCGCGAGATTGGCGCCGCCAAAGAGCCGCCTATCAGCCTCACAATCCGTGCGCCACAGGACGGCTTTGTGGTCGAGAAGAAGATTGTCGCCGGCGCGAGTGTCGAGCCGAAGATGACCTTGCTGGAGATCGCCGATCTCTCGACCGTCTGGATCGAGGCCGAGGTCTACGAGAAGGACATCGCCTTCGTCCGGCCCGGCCAGGAGGTCGAGGCGGCGGTGGAGGCATATCCCAACCGCACCTTTACGGGCGAAGTGGCGCTGGTCTATCCGCGGGTAGAAGCGGCCACGCGAACCAACCGCGTGCGCATGCGCCTGGAGAATCCCCACAATGAACTGCGGCCCGGCATGTTTGCCACAGTGACCATCGACACGCCCCTGGAGACCATCGAACCCTATAAGACGCTGGCCGCTAAGACCGCGCGGACGATAGTTGTCGCCCACGACGGCAACGCGGCCAGACCGCAACAGGAGTTCCTCGTCGTGCCGGAAGAGGCGGTTGTGGATACAGGCACGAAGAACGTCGTTTACGTCCAGCGTGAAGCGGGGCTGTTCGAAGGGATCGAGGTCGAACTGGGACCGCGCCAAGACGACTGCTACCCGGTGCTCAAGGGACTAGTGGCCGGCGACAAGGTCGCGGCGGCGGGCGGGTTCCTCATCGACGCCGAGACGCGGCTCAACCCGGCCGCGGCTTCCACCTACTTCGGCGCTAGCGGTGGTCCGCAAGCGGGCGGCATGCCGACAAGCGTCGTGCCAAATGCGGGCAAAAGGGAAGGAGACCGGCTAAAGCCGGGACTCCAGCCGGCCAACGACAAGGTCACGCAGGCTAAACCGCCCGCAGCGGTGGCGCTTTCGCAAGAAGATATCGAGAACATCGAGCAACTGCCAGAAGCAGATTGGCAATCGGCCAAGGTCCAGGCCATCTGTCCGGTCACCGGGACTGCGTTGGGGTCGATGGGCGTGCCCGTGAAGATCACGCTCCGCGGCAAGCCCGTGTTCGTTTGCTGCCAGGGTTGTGTCGGCAAGGCGAAACGCGATCCGGAGGGGATACTGAAGAAGCTCGAAAAGGCGTTGTGATCGAACGGAACATGTACCCATGATCGAAAAAATCATCGAATTCTCCGTTCGAAATCGCTTCATCGTCATCCTCGTGACGCTGGGCGTGGCCGCCTGGGGCGCGCATGCCGTGCTGAACACGCCGGTCGACGCCATCCCCGACCTGTCGGAGAACCAGGTCATCGTCTTCACCGACTGGATGGGCCGCAGCCCCAAGGAGATCGAAGACCAGGTCACCTATCCGCTCTCGGTCAACCTGCAAGGACTGGCGGGCGTGAAGGCCGTGCGATCGTCGAGCGAATTCAATTTTTCCATGATCAACGTGATTTTCGACGACGACGTCGATTTCTATTTCGCCCGGCAACGCGTGCTGGAACGGCTCACGCTCTCCGGCACCTTTCTGCCGCAAGGCGTTGTGCCCTACATGGCCCCGGACGCCACAGCCCTGGGCCAGATCTTCTGGTACACGGTCGAAGGCGAAGGGCAGGATCTGGGCCGCCTCCGCGCGATCCAGGACTGGTACGTCCGCTATCAGCTCAACTCAGTCCCCGGTGTGGCCCAGGTGGCCGCGGCCGGCGGCCTGCCGATCGAGTACCAGATCGACGTCGATCCGCAGAAGCTCCGCGCCTACGGCGTGACCCTCGGCGAGTTGTTCTCCGCCGTCTCCCGGGCCAACTCATCGGTCGGCGGCAAGGTGATTCAAAAGGGCAATGCCGAATACATCGTCCGCGGCGTGGGCTGGCTGGAAAGCGTCCGCGACATCGAGAAGATCGTGGTCAAGACCGACAGCGAGAAAGGCACGCCCGTCTGCGTTTCACAACTGGGCACGGTAGGCCGCGGCGGCGAGTTCCGCCGCAGCGTGCTGGAAAAGAACGGCGCCGAGGCCGTGGGGGCCGTGGTCATGATGCGGCACGGCGAGAACCCGTTGCAGGTCACCAAGCGCATCAAGGACAAGATCCAGGAGCTGCAGCCGGGCCTGCCGGAGGGCGTGCGCATCGTGCCCTTTTACGACCGTACGCGACTCATTCACGGCGCGATCGAGTCGGTCGCCGAGACGCTCCTGCACGAGATGATCATCGCCTCGCTGGCGATCCTCTTGATCCTCATGCACTTCCGCAGTGCGCTTCTGATCTGCATGACGTTGCCGCTGGCCGTGCTCGTGTCGTTCATCCTCATGCAGCACTTCCGCGTGCCCTCGAACATCATGTCGCTCTCGGGCATCGCCATTTCCATCGGCATTCTGGTCGACCAGGCGATCGTGATGGTGGAAAACGCCACGCACCATCTCACGGCCCACTTCGGCCCCGGCAATCGCATCGAGGGCGACACTCGCGAGATCGTGATCCGCGCCTGCCGCACGGTGGGGCGGCCGATCTTCTTCTCGGTGCTGATCATCCTGCTCTCGTTCGCGCCCGTCTTCGCCTTCAGCGGACGGGAGGGCAAAACGTTCCATCCGCTGGCGTTTACCAAGAGCTTCGCCATGCTCGGCGTAGCGGTGATCTCCATCACGCTGGTGCCGGCGTTGATCCCCAGCTTCATCAAGGGCCGCCTGCGCAGCGAGAACGAAAGCTGGCTGGTGCGGAACCTGATCGGCATCTACAAGCCCTGGCTCACCTGGCTGATGCCGCGGCGAAACTTCGCCATGTGGTCGTTCGCGGCGCTGCTGATTGTGGCGGCGGGCCTGTTCCCGCTGGAGGCCGTCTTCGGCTTGTCCTGGAAAGTCTGCTTCCTGGCGATTACTGGCCTGACAATGACGATCACGATCTGCCTGGTCGTGGGCTGGCGGCGGCAGTTTCTCTCGCTGGTTACGCTGGCGGCGTTGGCCCTGGCGGCCGCGAACTTTCCCCGCATCGGCAGCGACTACATGCCGCCGCTGGACGAGGGCAGCATTCTGGACATGCCGGTCACCGTGCCGCGGGTATCCGTCACGCAGGCCGCCGCCGATCTCAAGACCCGCGACGGCTTGTTGCGGCGTTTCCCCGAGATCGAACTGATCGTGGGCAAGGCGGGCCGGGCCGACACGCCTACCGACCCCTCGCCGCTGGACATGGTGGAAAGCGTGATCACGCTCCGCCCCAAGGAGCAATGGCCCAAGCGGAAACTCGACCCCACGGACGCCCGGCGGCAGACGGCCGTCGTGCTGGCCGCCTTGCAGAAGCAGAACCTCATCGAGGCGATTCCCGACACTGCCCAGCGTCGCGCGCTCATCGACACGGCGGCCATGAACGCCGCGCCGCGGTTCGACGACACCTTGCGCGAGATGGTCCGCATGCGGTTCAAGGAATTCGACGCGCAGCTCGGCCCCATGCTGCTGCGGGAATTCATCGCGGAACTGACCGGCCGACTGCAGAAGGCGGACCGCCTGACGGAACCGCTGACCGATGCTGAAGTGGACCGGCTGACGGAGGCATTGCGAAAGGAGTTTGCGCCGATTCTCGTCGCCGGTCCCGGCCAGGAGGACATCAACCGGTTGATGCAAAAGATCGTCGAGAGACTGGCCTCCGCGGAAGGCGGCCGGAAGCTCACGCTCGACTCCAATGTGCTCGCCCCGAACCATAGCCCGTTGTATCTCGCCTGGCTCAACGTGGCCGGTGTGCTCGGCGCCGAGCGGCCGACCTTGTTCACCGACATGTGGCAGTATATCGTCGAGCGCCGCGACCGTTCCTGGCGAGAGCGGGTTGTGCAGATCGACAATGAAATCCTCGACTGCGCCGCGGCCACCTACGACTTTGCTGCCATCGACGAACTGCGGAGAGCGGCCCAGGACCAGGGCAAGTGGGCAGAAGCTCCTTCCCCTCACCCTGACCCTCTCCCAGAGGGCGAGGGGACCAATGAAATCGAAAAGCAGACGCTCATCAAGCTTCGCGCCGAACTGGATAAGGCGTGGGCGCCGCGGCTCTTTCTGCAACGCAAGTCGAAAGACGATCTCTTGAAGGAAATGGATCGCGTCGTCCGCGTGCCCGGCTGGTCGAACATCTGGACGCAGCCCATCATCAATCGCATCGACATGCTGGCCACCGGCGTGCGCACGGCCCTGGGCGTGAAGGTCTTCGGCGCGAACCTCGACCAGATCCAGATGGTCTCCGAAGAAATAGCCGAGGTCCTGCGGAGCGTGCCGGGGGCCGTCGATGTCTTCCCCGACCAGAACCAGGGCAAGGGCTACCTGGAGATCCGGCCCGACCGCGATCGCGCCAAGCGCTACGGTGTAAACGTCGGCGATATTTGGGACGTGGTCGAGGTGGCCCTGGGCGGAAAGGCGATCACGACCACGGTTGAAGACCGCCAGCGATTCCCTGTGCGGGTCCGCTATGGTCGCAGTTTCCGCCAGGACGAGGAAGACGTGAAGAACCTCTTGATCAACGCCGGTAGCGCGATGCCCGGCGGAACCGCGGAAGGCGGGATGGGCGAGGCGAAAGGGGCTGGGGGCAAACCCGCCGCGGCCGCGCCGCGGCAGATCCCGCTGGCGATGGTCGCCGACGTGCGGATCGTGGAAGGCCCCGCCATGATCAAGAGCGAGAACGGTATGTTGCGGTCCTACGTGCAACTGAACGTCCGCGATCGCGATGTGCTCGGCTTTGTCGAGGAGGCCCGGCGAGTCGTGGCCCAGAAGGTCAAGCTGCCGCAAGGCGTGTCGCTGGCCTGGAGCGGGGAATTCGAGAACCAAGTCCGCGCGCAGCGGACCATGCTGTGGGTCCTGCCCGGCGTGGTCCTGATTATCTTCCTGATCCTGTACCTGACCTACAACGATCTGGTCGACGCGCTCTTGATGATGATGTGCGTGCCCGAGGCCCTGGCGGGCGGCGTCTTCCTGCTCTGGCTGACACGGTTTCCATTCCTGGGATTGCATGAGACCCGCTACAGCGTTTGCGTGCAGGTGGGTTTCATCGCCTGCCTGGGTATGGCTACCGAGACGGGCATCATCATGCTCGTCTATCTCCGCGAGGCGATCGAAAAGCGCGGCGGCCTGGAGAAGATCGGCTCGCTGGCCGAGCTCCGCGACGCCGTGATCGAAGGGGCCGTACACCGCCTGCGGCCCAAGCTCTTGACCGAGGGCGTGGCGATCATCGCCTTGGCCCCCATGCTCTGGGCCACGGGCGTCGGTCACGAGATCGTTTCCGCCATGGCCGCCCCCGTGCTCGGCGGCCTGCTGATTGCCGACGAGGTGGTCGATATCTTCATCCCCGTGCGGTTCTACTGGGCACGCCGTAGCCGCTGGCTGAAGATGCGGGGGATTGACCCGGAGAGTGCCGGGTATGACTACATGAAATCCGAAACAACTGTCAAGTCTCAAAATGCCTAAGCAGAGAAACGGAAACCACGAAAGACACGAATGACACGAAAAGGAAATACCAGGGCGACAGCAACGAGAATTTCTTCCCTTTCGTGTCTTTCGTGGTTCCCTATCCTGATTCCCGGCCGTCGATCCACCGAGCGGCCGCTGGTTTTTGAGATTTGGAATTCGCATTTTTGAATTTGTTTCGGATTTCGACATTCGGATTCCGTGTTTTTCTACATGCGGAACTGCCGTTTACCCCCTCCTCTAAACGTGCTATGTTAACGTTCTAAGCATTCCGTTTTGTCATTCACTGCCATGGAGGAGCATTGCCATGACTTCGGTTCTCTCGTGCGTGCTGGCGACCATTGCTTTGGCCGCCGATCCCAGCTCCAAGGGCCTGCCGTTTGGCGTGCCGCCCGCGGCGGAAGATGCGGCCATTTCACGTGTTGCGCCGCCACAGTGTCTCTTCTACGTCGATTGGACCGGCACGGCCGCGCCCAGTGCTAGCAGTACCAGCGAGACGGAGAAACTGCTCGCCGAGCCGGAAGTGCAGGAGTTCCTCGGGGCTTTGAACAAGGTCATTGGCGCTTACCTGCGGAAGCAGGACGGAGACGCCAAGAAGGCGGCGACCGCAACCGTGGCGCCGCAACCGTTAGTCACACCGCCGCCACCATGGCCGGCATCGACGGGCGGATCGCCACCATCAGCGCCGTCGCCGGAGACCGGAAAAGGTCACAAGGGCTACACGTCAGGTCCCGCGACGCCAGTCCTGACCCCGCCATCTGCTGCGAACCCTTACGCAAAGCCGGGCGCCACTGTGCGCACCCCAACGCCGCCCACGGTCGTGCCCGTTCCGCCGCCGAAAAACACCCCGACCGCCACAGTGAAAAACGCTGCTGCTGACCCGCCAGAGGTTCTAGTCCGTTCAGCCGATCCTTTGCGCGAGCTACCAATTAAACTGCCGCCCGAAAAACCGAAGTTCAGCGTCTCGGCCGAGGATTATGGCGATTGGCTCGGCGCCCTGTTGACCCATCCCACGGCCATCTTCATCGAGGAGATCAAGGCCGCCTCGCCTGTCAAAGAGAAACGCGTGATGGGTCCCCCCGGCAGCCAGCAGCCGCAAGCCAAAGGCGCAGACGCGAGTAGCGTTGTGGTTACAGAACAACGCACCGTAAGCATGCGGGGCGGCATGGTCGTCTCCCTGGGTTCCGATGCGCCCCGGCTGCTCGCTAAGTTCCAAGACTATCTCAGGAAGGCGAAGAAGGCGGACGTTACATTCGAGCAAATCCGCATCAACGACGAGACCTGGTATCGCTACACGCCGCCCAAGCCGGGCGACCAGAATCGTGTGACCTTCGGCTTCCACGGCAACTATTTCGTCGTGGGCCTCGGCGAAAAAATGGTCGAGGGCATTCTCGCGCGATGGAACAGCCCCGCGCCAGCCTGGCTGGCCAAGGCCCGCGAGCAGACCCCGGTTCCGCGCCGCACGGGCATCATCTATCTGAACCTCAAGGCTCTGCGCGAAAAGCTGCTGCCGCTGGCCCCCTCACCCAAAGACACCGCTGCGGTGCTGGAACTGCTGGGGCTGGGCAACGTCGACTCGCTGGTCTCGACCACCGGGCTGGAAGACCAGGGCATGATCAATCGCGTGCTGCTGGCCACCGATGGCAAGCCCCACGGCCTGCTGGACATGGTGGCCGACCGGCCGCTGGAGGCCAAGGACCTGGCTCCCATACCCGACAATGCCATGTTGGCACTGGCCGCGCGGGTCGATCTCGACCGCACGTTCAAGGTGATTGTCTCGGCCTATGAGAAGGCCGGCGGTGGGAAAGACGCCGACGTGCAGAAGGCCGTCGACCAATTCAAGCAGGAATACCGTGTCGATCTCCGCCGCCTGTTGTCCGCGGTGGGCGATACGTGGTGCCTCTACAACTCGCCGGCCGAAGGCGAAATGGTCTTCCTCGGCTGGACGGCAGTCGTCGCCGTCCGCGACCGCGCCGCCCTGGTGGACAATTGGGAAAAGCTCCTCGTGCCGGAAAAGAAGAAAACCCAGACGCATGCTGCCAAGGACAAAGGCGGAACGGGCGACGTCACTGAATTGGTCGACTCGTCGCCTGAGTTTCGCAAGTCCCGCTTTGCCGGGCAGGAGATCTATTATCTGGCCGGTCAGCCAATTGCGCCGGCGTTCTGCGTCACTGATCACGAGCTGGTGATGACGCTCAGCATGCCGGCCATGAAGGCTTATCTGGCGCGGAAGAACCATCGCTCGCTGGCCGTGGTTCCCGGCGTGGCCCTGGCCTTGAACGATCGGAACCGTCCCGCGGCCCTGGGCTACTGCGATACACCGCGGGTCTTCGAGTTACTCTATCCGATGTTCTCGATGTATGGCACGATGGGCGCGGCTGAAGCGCAAAAGGTGAAAATCGATCTGGACCCGACCTTCTGGCCGTCGGCTGCCGCGTTCCGACCCCACTTGCGGCCCGACATCACCACCCTGCAGCGGACACCGCAAGGGTTGGAACTCACCTGCCGCTATTGCCTGCCGACGGGCGGGGCGAATGGTCCGCTGTACCTGATCGTGATGGGGAGTTTGGGGACCTACTTGAATTCTCCGCTGCCGTTTGTGCCAACCATTGTCCCGGCTTATGCGGGCGACACGACTGCCGCGCCGACGCTTGAGGCTACTCCCGCCGCGGTTCCATACGGTGCGCCGTACCCTGGTTCGGCGGCAACTCCTGGCCGCACGGATCGAGAGCCGATTCACACGTCCGAAAGCCTTCGTCTTATGCAGGATGAATGGGAGCGATTCTGGTTACTCGGTGACGACGACCCACATTGGCTTGATAAATTGGAAGATCCCGCAGTCGTTTCGCCGAAAAAAAGGTCAACTCCCCAATCACCTGAGAAGAGAAACGGAAACCACGAAAGACACGAATAACACGAAAAGGGAAGACCGGGGCGACACCGATGAGAATTCCTCTTCTTTCGTGTGTTTCGTGTCTTTCGTGGTTCTCTATCATGGCCTCCCACCCCGGACGTGCAGAGTCGTGGGTGGTTCTGAGACTTGGGATTTCCCGATCTTGAATTCGTTTCGGATTTCGACATTCGGAATGAACTTGAAAACAGGAAGTTTGCTGCGGATGGAACACAGATGAAACACGGATCCGCATCCGTGTTTCATCTGTGTTCCATCTGTGGCTGAATTTGTTTTGGATTTCCTGCTTTCCTGCTTGCTGAACTGCCGGTTACCCCCTTCTCTAATCGTCCTACGTTATTGACGGTCGTCTTCTTGTCAAACATCTGATAGGCGATCTCTATCGCCGCCCGCTGCCGTTTTTGGCGAATGTTCCGGCCGCGCCGTCGGCCGTTTTCGCTTCTATCGCCAGAGTTTCCACAGTTTGCCCGCCGGGAAATCTTGCTAGATCCTCGGTGTTCGGTGGAACCCGCAGGCGCGCGTTCCTAAGTTGAGTCTCCTCACGGAATTACGGCTTGTTCCGGTAAAGGAACCCCGCTGACGGCAACCGATAGACAGACGTGGTGCAACGATACTCGACGCTCGGCGCGGCTCTCAGTCGCGCGTTCCACTGGGAATGGCTTTCGGGCCTGGGCGACGAAGTGGATGGAACCGTAGTTACGCTGGACAGGAGGACCAATGATGAGGATATCGCTTTTCACGATTGTAGCGGCTGTACTGGCCTTGGCAGTGCTACATGCGCCGCTCCAGGCGGCGGACGTGGCCAATCTGCCGCTGGCTGCCGACACGGCAATGGGCAACAACGGGCCACAACCGGACCTGGCCGTTGCCGACGAGGTCAAGGCCCCGCATCCCCCGGCCCCTGTCGCCCCCGCGCCGCCCACCGCTGTGCCCGTTGAGTCCGGTGCGTCCGCGCCCGTCACCTCCGCGCCGTCCGCGCCCGTTGCCCCTGCCCCGGTCGAATCGACGCAATCCAGCGAAGCGGCCGCTGCCGCTCCAGCGGCCGCCGAAGCAGCGCCGGCCCCGGACGCTATGTGGCACCTGCCCGAGCCGGAAATGCTCAAGAAATTAGGCATCGTGCAGTACGGCTGGCTCGAGCAGGGCGTGACCTTCAACTCGCTCAGCCCCGTGAATCGCTGGAACGGTCCCGTGTTCACCAACGACCGCAGCAACGAATATGAAATGAACCAGTTGTGGCTGGGCTGGGAGAAAGCCGTCAAGCAGAGCGACTGCGGTGGTTGGGACATCGGCGGGCGCGTCGACCTGATGTACGGCTCGGACTGGCGCTACGGCGAGTGCTACGGGTTGGAAACGAACCTCGACTCGCCCAACCACCTCTACGGCTTAATCCTGCCGCAGTTCTACATGGAGGTGGGCTACAACAACCTCAGCGTGAAGATGGGCCACTTCGCTCCTTCGATCGGCTACGAGGTCGTGGCCGCGCCCGGCAACTTCTTCTACTCCCATTCCTACGCCCTGGGCTATTCGGAGCCTGTGCTGGTCACCGGCCTCCAGGCCGACTATAGGATCGGCGACCATTGGAACGTCATCGGCGGGTTCAACAACGGCTTCAACCAGTTCGTGGACCAGAACGGCATGCTGCATTTCCTGGGCGGGGCGAAGTGGCACAACGACGAGCACAAAGTCAGCCTCTCCTGGATGATCGACGCCGGCCCGCAGGATCCGCTGGGACAAAACAACCAGTACGTCTCTTCTTTGGTCTTCAAGAAGCAGTTCAACGAAAAGTTGTCCTACGCCTTCGAGCAAACGTTTGGCGGCACGGAGATGATCGACAATCCCGACCCGGCCAAGTTCGGACCCTACGCCAAGTGGTACGGCTTGGATCAGTACCTGCTCTACACGATCAACCAGTGCTGGTCGGCGGGTGCCCGTGCCGAGGTGTTCCGCGACCAGGACGGCACGCGCGTGGGTGGCCTAGGCAGCGTAGGTCTTCCGGGCTGGCCCGCTGCAGGCGGATTCGCGGGCACGTTCACCGAGGTCACGCTGGGGCTGAACTGGCACCCGAATGCCAACATCGTGATCCGGCCCGAGGCCCGCTGGGACTGCTATAGCGGTTCGACGAACGTCCAAGGCCAAGAACCCTTTGGCGACGGCACGCGGACGAGCCAGTTCCTCTTCGCCACCGACTTGATCTTCTCCTTCTGATCCGTGCGATTTTTGAAAGTTCCATTGTGAACGGCTTGAGCTGATACAATTTCCCCCCTCGTGTGGCGCTTGGTGTCGTTTCGAGCCGCGCAACGCATAAGAAATCAGGCAACGGCCGGTTTACACCGGCCGTTGCCGCGCGCGGGGCCAAAATTTTTCCTAGAAAACATCTGCCAAGGCCGATCCGAAAAATTGGGGAACGCCCGGCCGGCTTGCCGATACAACCCCTTGCAAAGGCCGCCGATTGCCGTAAAATTGAGTTTTCCGCAGTAAGTTGCGGCGGATTGCCTCCTTAGCTCAGTTGGTAGAGCAGATGACTCTTAATCATCTGGTCGAAGGTTCGAGTCCTTCAGGGGGCACTAAGTTAAGTCCTTTGCAGTATTGAAGTTACAAGATGAAGCTCCTCGGCAAGTCGCCGAGGAGCTTTTCTTTTTCCCCCCACTAATCCCCCCACTAATTCCATTTTTCTGCATCCGGCCACAATTCATGCGTGTGCGCTGGCTGCCCTGGGCTGGGGTTGGACCCAGGGCAGCCTTCGGCAGGTTATTTCGCCGCGGCCGACTGTCGAAGCGATTCCAACAGTCGCTTCACGGCTTTCATCTCTCCCTTTGTCAACTGGCCGAGTTCTTCTCCGGCGGTGGCTGGCGCATCAGCGGGCTTGCTGCCGGGCAGTCGCTGGTGGATCTCGGCGGCAGCCGATTGGGCAGCCCGCTTCGCTCCATAGAACTTTCGGGTGGTGGAGAACTCCCGGTGCCGCATTATGACCATCAGGGTCTCGGCCGACACGCCGGCGTTGATGAGCCGCTCGGCACAACTCCGTCGCAGGTCGTGGGCGCTGGCGTACTTGATCCGCCGGCCGGTCTCCTTGTCGGGTTGGCGAACGATGATCTTGGCCTCCTCGCCGATCTGGGCGATGATCTTGCTTACCCGGTCACCAGTCATCCGGCCGCTAGGCCGCTTCTGGTGCTTGCTGCGGATTGATCGTTGCCGCAGATCGTCAACCACGTCGGACGGCACTTCAGACCCGTAGCAGGTTATCTTGGCGGTGCGCTCTAGGCTTAGCCGGCTGAGCCAATTTCGCACCGTCTGCTCCGAAACCCCGCACGCCCGAGCAAGGGCACAATTACTATAGCGCTGGATCAAGTCGGCCAGATCGTCGCGGCCGGGCATGAACCACTTCTTCGCCTGCGACTTCATATCGTACTCCGGCGGCATGGGGTTGACGACGAATCCATTCCGGTTCGGCAACGGCACAGACTCCAAGAGTTGCCGGAGGCTCGGCAGCATCGGCACTTCCTCGTTCTTGCCGTTCTTCTGGGTCGAGGGGATCACGATTGTCGGATACTGCCCCTGCTTGAGAGGCCAGACCGGGTAAATGCGCGTGATGTCGTCCCAGGAGAAATCCAAGAGGTCTGCGATGCGGAAACCGCTCTCCCAGAGGATCTTCAAGGCAAACCGCCACTGTTCGGCCGGGCCATCCCCGACGATCTTCGGCACGGCGGCCAACATCCGTTCGAACTCCTCGCCGGTGATGGGCCTGCCGCGCATCACTTCGTCCACGTCGAGCTTCCGCAGGGGTGGTACGCGGTCAATCCACTGATGATCATAGCAGTACCGTGCGAACGCCATCACTGTTCCCAACATGCTGTTGACGCTGTTGGGCGACCGGTGATCGTAGCGGCTTTCAGCGCCATCCAAGAGTTGGTCTTCGAGATACTCCAACCCATCGAGCGTCAGGCATTCCCGCAATGTGACGCCGGGAGGTAGCTTCTGTTTCGCACGGCGGGCCTCGAAGATCCGCATGGCGATGTCCAGCCGGGATTCCGAACTCTTGCCCGACTTGCGGCGGACCCGCCGCTTGTGCTGGCTGTAGTAAAGTTCAGTCGTCTCGTCCCACGTTCGTTCGTCTGGATCGTGAGTGGGCACGGGCACGGCGACTTGCTGGGCGCTGGCTTCCGTGATAGCACCGCCCGAGGCGGCATACTTGCCGTTGAGCAATCGCTCGCGGCACTCCCGCAGTATTGCACGGGCTTCTCGGCGGTCCTTCGTTCCGCAGTTCTTCCTGATGCGCTTGCCCAGGATCGGGCAGTAGAACTTTAGGACGTAGCCGTTCTTTTCACCCCGCCGTAACGGACGGTCGGGATATACTTGAACATTTCCGATTTCGGGTTTTCGTGCCATTCGAGGCACTCCTTTTCTTATTGTTGCTGGGGCAACCCGGCAATTCCCCGGGTTCGATGCCAAAACGGGACTGCCAAAAGGGCCGTTCCATCGTTAAATGCCGTGGATCGGCGCGATCTTGAACATCGCGGCCGATTAACAACGTACCGACGAGTCGAGTTCCGTCTCTTTGCCCGGCGAAGACTTCGGTTGCCGGCGTTCGGAGTTGTGCTGCATGTACTCGATCACGTCGGCGCCTCGGACCCAGCGAGCGTGGCCGATGTTGCAGAAGGGTAGCCCGCTATCGAGCATTTGATCCCAGAACCGCTGGCTGATGCCCAGCCGGTTTAGAAGTTCGTGCTTGCTATACGCCTCGTCGGCGCGAATGACCCCAAGAGAATCTTTTCCCATGAATGTGCGACATATTACTCTTCCTACACGGGGCATCCGCGATCAACAGGCAGGGACGGGCTTCAATTTCGTTTGCCGTCACAAGAAACACCGAAGATTCACGTCGCTGAACCTGCAAAAAATCAGGTCCGCGGTGGTCACGCGGATGCCAAAAGACTATATGCCGCAAGGGCTACAGGCGGCCGGCGGAACAGGTCCACCGACGCCTTGGGTAAGCCCGCCGCGCTGCAAGAGGCGACGAACTTCCCCATATTATATCGCGCCGCGGGACAGTCTCCAGGGCAATTTTTTGCGATTGCAATTTCGATGCGGCGGGCGACAGGCCACGAATACGGCGATCAAGCCGGGCGGCAAGGCGAGATACCGCATCAACCGCCAGGACGCCGCGGATTTTCAGCGGCGGCGACAGAACTTGCCTCCGCCACCGCCGTCGCCCAGGCATCGTATAATCCCAATTTAAGTGCTTTCGGCCTGACAGGAATATCTGCGATAAATCGTCGCAAAAAAATCGGTTGCGGTTGCTTGACAGACTTTCTGGGCGCGTTAGAATTGGCCCCACTGAAGCAATGTCGCTCGAACATGGAGTTCAAGCGGCTTCAGAAATCTGATCAAAGATCGGCGAGCAGGGAACCCAATCAAGGCCAAAAGCTCCCTCCATCTGAGTCCATGATGCGTTGCCACTTTAACGGGCGTGTTGGTGGCGGCCCATAAACAATATCCGTGCGGGCGTTGCGCTCCCTACGCAGCGCTGCACAGTCTTGGATGATGTGAGTAGACCGAATCTCGGGTCGGAGGACGTAGAGTTCTCGTTCTTTAGGAAACTGCATAAGGCAGAACAACCTCAATATTACTCACTAGTCGCTTCCGAAATCGGCTCACGGGTTCGCCGACGTATCGAACATCGCGCTCCCGCAATTAACGCTGCGCGTTCTCGATGTCTGATCGTTGCTACTTCTCCCTGCGGCAGGATAGCGTGTGGATCGCCGCACGCCATCGCTTGGTCGCAGTGAAGTTCTGACGGCATTTCCGTGCATGGCGTTTGGAGCCGGTCACTTGAACTGGCTACCGGTGCGCCTTTGTGGGCCTGCCGGAATCGATTCTGGGTATTCGTTGATGGAACGTGCCGGGAAGGATTCTTTTTAATGTCTATTGGTCTTTCATCTGATTTCACTCCCCCGCCATTGGCTGCATCGGAAAACCGCGCCCCGCGCGGTATCCTCCGGCGAGACCACGGGCATCAAGCCAACGGGAACTCTGGCCAGAGCAACGGCGACGAAGATTCGCAGCATGGCCAGGAGCCCGCCGACCCCAGTATCGCCGAGGCTGCTCAACAGGACGGCGACGACCTGGGCGACGACGAGCCCGAAGAAAATAGCATCCCCGACGAACCTGCGGAACCTGTTCGCGTTCTGGACGCACTGCCGACAGCGCCCGTCGCCGCGGCGAGCGTGGTGCCCAACGGTTGGGCGCTGTCGGGCGCTGGGCTTCTTCACGGCGCGACCGTCGTGCTGTTCACCGCCCTGGTCGTCGTGCGGCGGCTGGTTGGTGATGATAACGCGGAACTCCTAGAGTTGGCGTTCCATCGCAACGGCGCTTGGGAACATCGCGAAATAACCCGTGGGCAGGCCGCCACCGCCCAAAAGCTCGTTGCCGCGCTGGCCCGCGTAGGGGTGCCAATCACCGCCGCAAACGGCCGTGCAGTGATGCAATATCTCTCCGAGTATGAGCGGGACAACGACCATGCAATTCCAGTCGTCAGCCTTACGCAACACACGGGCTGGCACGGCATCGGCGACGAGCGGTACTTTGTGCTCGGTGACCGTGTGTTCGCAGCACGGGACGAGTCGGCAGGAGCGGAAAATCAACCTGATGTTGTTCGCTTTCGGGCTGCCAACGATAACGCGGCACAGGTGGCGGCGGGGCTAAATACCGCCGGAACAATGGCCGGCTGGCTGTCGGCGGTTGCCCCCATCGGCGCATACCCGCACGCGCAGTTTGCCCTATTCTCGGCGTTGGTGCCGCCGCTGCTGGAGATCCTGGGCGTGTCCAATTTCGTGGTGGACTTTAGCGGGCCAACTTCGAGAGGCAAGACAACTGTTTTGCGAATTGCCGCGTCGATTTGGGGCAATCCAGACCAAACCGATGCCAACTCGTCGATGATTTCATGGGACTCGACGTACGCGTACCGCCTCGCCATTGCCGCCGCGATGGTCGACCTCCCATTGATTATTGACGAAATGCGTCTCGCCAACTCGCCGGAAGAAATCGTCCAATTCGTCTACGCGATTGTGAGCGGGCGCACACGGGGGCGCGCAGGTGGCAACGGCTCACCATCTGGATTGTCGCTGGTGCTCATCACGTCGGGCGAGGTGCCGATCGTGTCGTTGACGAGAAAGGGCGGCGCACGGGCCCGGGTCTTCTCGCTCTGGGGCAGCCCGTTTGGGGGCACGACCGCTGACACCGCGGTCGTTGTGCGTCGGCTGAGCGACGGGCTCGCGGCCAGCTACGGACACGCAGGCGCAGCCTTTGTTCAATTCTTGCTGGATCGCCAGGGTTTCTGGGAAATGTGGCGAGAAGATTACCGGCAGCGCGTCGCGTCGCTTGAACAGCGATCCGCCGGTGACCCGGTGGTTTCGCGGATGGCGTCGGCGCTGGCGGCGATTTCGCTCGCGGCGACAATCGCACACGAAGCGCTGGAGTTGCCGTGGCCGCACCAGGACGTGGTCGGCCTGCTCTGGGACGAGCTGATCGAACAGGCGCCAGATGCCGACTCCGCAACCGCAGCACTCGAGCACGCGATCGATTGGGCGCGAGGGCGTCGAAATCAGTTTTATCGCGAGGGTCAATCGCGCAGTCGGACTTGGGCGGGGCGCTGGGATGACGGTGTCGCGTGGATCGGCTTCCGGCCCGAGACCTTGCGACAAGTGCTGACAGCGGGCGGCTTCGAGTGCGATGCGGTGCTGCGAAGCTGGCGTGATCGGGGTTGGTTGCTTGTCGATCCTGGCAGCAACAAGGCAATGCACCGCGCCCGCATCGGACAGGAAAACTGCTGGTTGATCGCCATTCGCATGGAGGCGATCCGCCAGGTGGAAGGAGCGGAAGCGGATGAAAACGCATAGCTCCGGTGGGGATGGAGGTTGGGCTATCACAACCAAAGTTGGATCGAACGCGGCAGTTCGCCTGCCGCATTTGACGCTAGTCGCAGTTGCTCTTGCAACGGTCGCGGCTGTAACCATATTGCCCAGGGTCGGGGCCGCTTGCGGCAGCCGGAGTAACGCGAAAGAAAATCAAAGAACAGCTATTGCGCTCAACCTGGGATTGCGCTACCCTGAAAGCATCGTCATCGAGAGGATGACTTATGAGAACTTCCAAGCCCAAACCAAGGAGGAATTCGCAATGCCCCACACATTGAGCATGCAAGATTGTGCCCGTCTCCTACAAATTCAGAGTTATAGAATCCAGTACGCATACGCCCATGACCGCCTGCCGGAACCTCGACTGCGCATTGGGGGCAGAAGGGTCTTCTCATCAGAGGACCTCCAGCGGCTGGCTGAGCATTTTGGCGTGACGTTGCCGTCAGCAGAGGCTACGGCGGAGCACACGGCGGAAGCCGTGGGCGTATAGAAACAGCAAGACCGGGCGGCGACGCCCGGTCTTAGGAAGTGAATCATTTTAGCCGTCCGAGCGGAAATCGGGCGGCAAGCAGAACACAGAACAGCATCAAGGAGGTGCTTGATCTAATGCCTAGTTTACCTGAAGTTTCCACACGAATCAACCCCGAGCTAGTCGCCAACCTGCGAGACCGCGGCGCACCGCGGATCGCCGCGGGGAACGCTGACGACGCTCCGCAGGACGCCGCGGTGGTTTCCATCGTGGGCACGCCGCTTGTCATGGAATTGCAAGGGCAGGTCCAGCCTATTATGCCGGCCGCCTTGCAAACCGAAGAATATCCCCAACAACTTCGCGAGCAAATCCGCGCCGCAGGCGGGACGCCGATCTTTGATTTGCGTCACCTTCTCGACTGGAACGACGGCGAACGCTGGGCAGTCTTGGGATTCATCGCCGGCCTCGAAGCGGGCTACACGGTGCGACACGGGGAATTCGGGGAGCCAACTGATCTCTTCGTCACTGTCCTGTACGCGATGGTGGGCGACGAGGATGTCGCTCGTTGCGGACGCGGCGTGAGGGCTGCGATCGAGGCCACCGCGATTATCCACCACCAACCTCAGGCATTGCCGGCCGCGTGTGGCCGGATTGCCCAGCGCCTCGCGGACCTTGGCGTCGAGGGCTACACGGCCTACCGCCTTCAGCAGCAGGTCGAGCAACTCGCCGCCGGCGCACGAGGGCAGGAGAGCGGCGGCGAACAGGCGTTGGTCACGATTCATACCACCCTAGCCGATGCACCCGTGCCTGCCGATGCTGTTGTGCCCGAGGGCTGGATGCTCAGCGCCGAGGGCATCACACAGGGAAACGCCGACAAGGCCATCGTCGTTACGTCGGCTCCTATGGTGATCACCCGCCGCTTCACCGAGATGGACGGCGAGGCTGAGCACCTGGGCGTGGCTTGGCCGCGCGATGGCCGCTGGCATGAGGAGATCGTGCCGCGGGCGACGGTTGCCGTGGGCAAGACAGTCGTCGAACTTGCCGCCTACGGGGCGCCGGTGACGAGCAACAACGCCGCGCAGATTGTGGACTACCTGGCCAGTTTCGAGGCGCATAACCTGGAATTGCTGCCGCGGTCCCGCGTGGCGCGGCAGTTAGGGTGGCAGGGTGCTGGCGGACAGGACGGGTTCCTGTGGGGCGAGCGGCTTCTGACGCATAGTAATAATGTATCCACGCCGCAGAACACGCCGACCAGCACCGAGCCAGCCTGCACGGCCACGACGGAGATCATCTTCCGTGGCGCCGATGAGGGCGACGGCCAGCTTGCCGCAGGCTATTGCCAGGCGGGCACGTTCGAAGGCTGGTGCGCGGCAGTCAGGCCGATTGCGCAGTTCCCCAAAGTCATGCTCGGCATCTACGCCGCGCTCACGCCGCCCATGCTGGAAATCCTCAACTCCGACAACTTCATTACGAGTTACGCCGGAGCTACCAGCCAAGGCAAGACGATCACGCTGCGGATCGCGGCGGCCTGTTGGGGCTGCCCCAACGAGAAATCCACCACATCGGCGATGGGCACCTGGGATGCGACGCGGGTATGGTTCGGACGAGCGCCGGCGGTGCTCAATCACCTGCCGCTGGTGGTGGACGACACGAAGCGGTCCAGCAAGAGAGAAATGGTCGCACAGATGATCTACGACGTGGCATCGGGCCGCGGCCGTGGACGCGGATCGCAGCAAGGGCTGGCGCGGAACGATGCCTTCCGCACCGTGATGATCACCAGCGGCGAGGCCCCCATCACCAGCTTCAGCGAGGATGGCGGCACGCGTGCGCGAGTGCTAGAGGTGTGGGGATCGCCGTTTGGGCGTGCGGACGCCACGACTGCCCAGATCGTCAACCGGGTGAACGACGCCGTACATGACCATTACGGCCACCTGGGGCCGCGGTTCGTGCAGCACTTGATCGAGCATCGTGAGGACTGGGCCGCGTGGCGGGAACAGTATCGCTCGTTGCGGCAGCAGTTCGCAGATAAGGCTGGCGACAATTCCGTGGCCGCGCGTATGGCTACGCATCTGGCGGCGATCGGCATGACGGCGCGGTTGGTCCACCAGGCCGTGGAGATGCCCTGGCAGTACCGGGACGTGGTAACTGAGCTGTGGGGCGAGTTGACCGCCGAGACCCCCGAGGCAGATCGGGCGGCTGTGGCGCTGCGGCACGTGATGAGCTGGGCCCACGGACATCGTCCACAATTTTTCCCGCAGACAGCCAGCACCATGGGGAATGCCGTGGTCGGACGTTACGCGCTCGACGAGAAGGAAGACCCGTACCTCGGATTCCTGCCCCACGTCCTGGATGAGGTCCTGACGGCCGGCGGGTTTGAGCCTGAGCCGATTAGGCGATTGTGGCTCGACCGGAACTGGCTCAAGGTCTCAAAGGGCAAGACGCAGTATCGGACGCGCTTCGGCGGTAACTCGCTGATCTACCTGGTGGCCATCAAGAGAGAGGCTATTGACCAAGTGGAAGGCCCTGGCGAGACGGACGAAGAGGAGCGGAGATGCCCTCGTCCGACGATCGGACGGGTCGGCGAGTAAGGCGGCTGGGAATGGCCAAGAAGGGCGCTAACTGCGCGTAGGAGGGCAGAAAAAGATGAAGACGATCAAGATGACCAGAATCACGAAACGGCGCCCAGGAGGCGCGGACGCGCCCGCGGTTCCAACTGGGCCCGCAGCGGGCTACCGCCAAGGCTGGGAGGGAACAAGGGAACAGGGAGGGAACAACTTAGGGAACAACTTAACTCCTTATATTTCAGATACTTATATCTATTTAATACTATATGTTCCCTTGTTCCCTCTAAGTAATAGTCTTTTTAAGGAGAGGCGACTTCTTTCTAAGACTCACAAAGAAACTAAGTCTCCTTTTCATATAAGCACCTCCTCCGTCCAGGAACAGGGAACAAGGGAACAAACGACGTAAGTCCTTATGCTGCAATGACTTTTTTGTTCCCTCACCCCCGAGAACAACCCCCTCCCTGTTCCCTGCCCAGCCCAGAAAGGCGTTCCCCATGCCCAGTCCCTTGAACCCAACCTTGTTCTCCACCCTCCAGGCCCAGTTCGGCGAGGTTCGTACCACGAACCCCGGCCAGGCCCGAATTGCCGTCCGTGTGCCCGATCCGGCCCGTCCTGGGCGTTTTACCGAGAGAACATCCCAGCGTGGCGAGCAATATGCTGTCTCGTGCCCGTTTTGCTACGACGATCGCTGCCGGCTCTATATCAGTTACATGTACGGCGTCTTGGACCCTGCCACGGGCCAGCGCAACTACGGCCTGTGGTGCTGCCACAACGAGAAGTGCCACCAGATTGAAACCAACCGCTTGATGCTGCGCAGCCGCCTGGCGGTGCCTATCAGTCGGCGTTACGCGCAACACGTTGAATTGCCTGCCGCAACCACGGCCCCCTCCCAGCCCCAAGATATTGTCTTACCCGAAGGTCTCACCCCGATCGCCTCCTTGCCCGCCTCTCATCCGGCAGCCATCTACCTCACCTCCCGCGGCTTCGACCTCCAGTACCTCCAGGACACGTGGGATATCAACTTCTGCGACTGGTGCATTGCCTGCCGCCCCGCAGCCACGAACCGGATATTGATCCCGGTCTACCGCCCCGCAAAGTTGTTCTCGTCAAGCGACGCGCATACCCTTGTCCTCGGCGGCTGGCAGGCCCGCCTTGTGCCCGGCCACGAGGTCCTCGGCGGCAGCGATGCCAAGTATCTGAGCGCGGCCGGCATGCAGAAATCGGAACTGCTCTACGGCCTGACTTTGGCGATCGTTGGCGACGGCCCAGTCTACGTGGTCGAGGGACCGACCGACGCTTGGCGCGTAGGACCTGGTGCCGTCGCCCTCTTCGGCAAAGACCTCTCGCAGACCCAGAAGCTCCTGCTGGTCCATCATTTTCCTGGACGGCGCATCGTGGTCATGCTCGACCAGGACGCGCGTGAAGAGGCCCGAAGGATCCAAAATGACCTACGGCTCGCTCGCGGTCCCGGCGGAGGCGAAGTTTTGCTCGCAACCCTGCCGCCTGGCCGAAAGGACCCCGGAGATTGTACCCCAGAGGAGATCGCTAACTGCCATGTCGAACCGTAAACTCCAGACCTTTGACGAATACTCCTACGGGAAACGCGGCCTCCTGAAGCCGTGTGACCGATTCCGCGTAAGCGGCGGCCCGTACTACGAGAACCAAGACGGCACCAAGACCCTGATGGCCGAGCGGGGCACGTTTACGTTCTCCCGCTACTGCGTCAGGGGTGCGGAGAAACACATCGAAGCGTACCGCGCAGATGGCGGCGGCATCGTGGTCCTCTGGGTTGGCAAGCCGCGCCGCAATCCCGACCTGCCCACCTTCCGCCGCATGCCCTACAAGATCCGGAAGATCACCGACCGCAAGCGCCCCAGGAAGAAGAAATCATGCCCCGCGTAAGATCCATGCTCAATCACCATGAACCCCTGATGGTCGCCGTCGATTACGTCGTCGATGGCCCTCGTACCGCTGCGGCAGTTGCCGCTGGCAGGTCCAGGCTCACTGGAATGAACTACCAGACTGCCGACAACCTGCCCCAGGAGGTCGCAGCCAACGAAGCCGCTGGTGTGCTGCACGGCTTGGATGGCCGCCCGCGGCTATACAACGACGTTCTTTTCGAGCTAGCGGTCGAGGCGCAGAACGATCTGCCTTCGCCGGCCGGTATCGACGACATCGACGACATCCGCACCATGCTCTGCCTGCTATTCGGCGGGGACCCCGGCGGGAACCAGGAACTTGCGATTGACCGCGGCGAGCGCATCCGTATCGGTCTTGATCGTGTCCATAACCCGCTCGCGCTTTGTGCCCGGCTCTCGCAGCAGATCGCTGTCGCGCACCTGCACGACCTTTACCGTGAGATCGAATTGCCGGTGCTGGCCCCCGTGCTCGCCATGACGCTGGGCGGTGTCCGCGTCAACCGCCTTGTGCTGGAGAGCATCGCGGCAAGTAGCGCGGCCCAAATGGAAATCGCGCAACGACAGGTGCAGGAGATCGCCGGCAGGCCCCTTAACCTCGATTCGTCGCCCGAGCTTATCCATTATCTCTATGAGGAACTAGGGCTGCCGGTGCCGTCGTGGACGGCCAACAACAACCCGTCCACCAGCAACAAAGCGCTCCAGGCCCTGGCGACCCAGCACCCTGCTGCATCCCCTATCCTGGCCTACCAGCAGCAGAAGCCTGTCCGCGACACGGCAATCTCGCTGCTGGATAACCTTGGGCCGGACAGCATCGTCCATGCCGTACTCGACCCGCTGGGCGCAGCCACCGGCAGATTCAGTTGCAGCAGCCCGAACTTGCAAGGCTTGGCTGCTCCCGTGCTCCCGGCCATCGAAGCTGCCCCCGGCTGCGTGCTCATGGAGGCGGATTACTCGCAAATGGAATTGAGGGTGCTGGCCCACTTCTCCCAGGATCCTGCCCTCTTGCACGCCTTCCAGCACGACATCGACCTGCACATCCGCACCGCCAGCCAAGTGCTGGACATCGCCGAAGACGCCGTGACCGACGAGCAGCGCCAGCTAGGCAAGACCCTGAACTTCGGCATCGTCTACGGGCAGACCGCTTACGGGCTCGCTGACGAGCTGGGTGTGCCCATGCAACGTGCCGAAGAACTGCTGGCTGCCGATGCCACAGCTTATCCTGGTGTTGCCGCCTGGATTGCCGCCGTGCATGCGCAGGCCGGCAATGTTGGCGAGGTCCGCACCTTGTACGGCCGCCGCCGCTACCTTCCCAACATCCACTCCGCCAACGACACCCTTGCCGCAGAATCCCGCCGCCACGCGGTCAATACCATAGTTCAAGGCACCGCCGCCGACCTGATGAAGCTAGCGTTGATCCGGCTCAACGACGCGCTGCCCGATGAAGTGAGGATGCTCCTACCCGTGCATGACAGCGTGCTGTTGGAAGTGCCTTCGGGCTTGGTCGAAGAGACCAGGCGGATCGTTGTCGCGGCGATGGAGAGTGTGCCTAACGGCTTCACGGTGCCGCTCAGGATCGACATCCACACCGGCAGGACTTGGGCCGATTGCAAATGAACCAAGCAGCCGCCGGCTCCGCATGCGCCAGCGATTCAAATAACCTGCCCCCGTGGGCGATCGGCTTCGTGCGCCGATCAACTTTGTGGAACGAACCATGACTGAGAAAAAGAACCCAACGTCAAAGCCGCGCAACGATAACCCGTCCTCCCAACAAGACGCCGCCAAGCCGGCCGATACCGAAACACGACCGATCCAGTTCGACTGGAAAAAAGAGTGGAACAAGAAGGTCAAACCGCATCTGGACAACCCGCTCGTACAACTCGCACTTGATTGGGGTATGAAAATGTACGAACCGGCTTGGGACTGCGGCGAACCTCCGTATCTTTATGGAGGTATCGCCGATTCACGCCGTGATCCACGTAAGGGCACCTTGCGTTGGTATCAGCCGATCGGCCGCTGCCATGCCATTGCTTTCTTTTCGATTGCGATCGGTGTGATCAATTATCCGGAACTGAACTGGAAGTTCGTGTCCGGCGATGGGCACACGATACCCGTTGGATATGACGAGGACGGACGGCCCCGCGTGGTTATGGATATTCTCTTGTTTGATGACTTTTCAGCCGAGGAGTCAATCGATTTTGCTCTAAGCCTGCAGGGCGAGCCTTCCTTTGGATTAAAAAAGTCATTTGAGATATTTGAAACCGACGTGGCCTCTGCCATTCGTGAAGCTCTCGCCTATAAGGATGGACGCTTGCCCGAGGATAATTACAATTCCCTACTGGATCGCATTGTCGAACAGGTGAATCAAAGCAAGGTCGGAAAGCCCCGCGAACCTCAAAGGCCACCAGATCGCGGTTGACGTGATAGAAGCTGCGCCCACCGGCTTCAGCGCCCCGCTCAAAGTCGAGGTCAAGACGGGCAGAACTTGGGCCGACTGCGAACCCTCTTAACCGGCAGCACAGCGCTGCCAGCCACCTAATCCAGCCCCCAAGGGCGAACTCTAATGAACACCATCCAGCAACAATTCCTACGCAAGATCGAAGAAATATCGGACCTACTGAAATACGAACAGCCCACCACCGGCATGCTCCTCAAGGGCATCTGGGCTGCTACCCAGCACTGGTCCGGCGGACAGCCCTTTGAAGACGCCGAGGACTTCGCCTACGGCCGTTTCTCCTGGAGGGTCACGGACAACTTGGCTCCAGACGCCCGCCTCGACAGGGCACTACAACTTCTGGCCAGCAGCATCCCGTTGGGCATGCTCGCATTTCGCAACCTTGAGGCCCAACTCGACGATCCGGCCGAGCACGACGCTGTGGAGAATTTCATAGACCACCTTGCTTCGCTGGGTTTCGACCTACGGGTTTACGTGCCACGAGCGGTTGCTGTTTGAGCGCGGTGCCGCTTGTTGCCCGCGGCAAGATCCCTACCGCAGACCCCGAACGGCCTGTTCGGCTCGGTTCGTGTCCGCCGCTTGGAGCCATAGTTTGGCCGTCGT
>Ga0181520_10001553_pt1 | contig 46155 bp, 41 predicted proteins | sample PEATcosm2014_Bin_29_FD_132451 | JGI IMG/M metagenome (GOLD analysis project Ga0181520, IMG submission 132451) | Peatland microbial communities from MTU Mesocosm Facility, Houghton, MI, USA - PEATcosm2014_Bin02_30_metaG | ecosystem: Environmental > Terrestrial > Soil > Wetlands > Peat | place... | reverse complement strand
TGGTCGCCAGCGACATCACCAGCTCCTCGCGGATCGGGTCGATGGGCGGGTTGGTGACCTGGGCGAAGAGCTGCTTGAAGTAGGCGAAGAGGTTGACCGGCCGGTCGCTGAGGACGGCGAGGGGCGCATCGTTGCCCATCGACCCCACCGGCTCCTCGCCATCTCTCGCCATCGGGGCGAGGAGCACCTTCAGCTCCTCCTCGGTGTATCCGAAGATGCGATGCCGGATCAGGAGCGTGCCGGAGTCGGGGTCGGGCGGGTCGGGGATCCGGGCCAGCTCGTCGAGGCGCACGGCCCCCTGGCGGATCCAGTCCGCGTAGGGGTGGCGCCGGCTCAGCACGCTCTTCACCGCGTCGTCGTCGAGGATCTCGCCGGCCTCGGTGTCGACGAGGAGGAGGCGGCCGGGCTCCAGCCGCCACTTCTTGACGATCCGGTCCTCGGCGATCGGGAGCACCCCGGCCTCGGACGCCATCACCACCCATCCGTCCTCGGTGACCAGCCAGCGGGCCGGCCGCAGGCCGTTGCGGTCGAGGGTGGCGCCGATCAGCCGTCCATCGGTGAAGGCGATCGCCGCGGGCCCGTCCCAGGGCTCTATGAGCGAGGCGTGGAACTCGTAGAACGCATGCCGCTCCTCGTCCATGAGCGGGTTCCGGTCCCAGGCCTCGGGGATCATCATCATGATCGCGTGCTCGACCGAGCGACCGGTCATGGTGAGCAACTCGAGTGCGTTGTCGAACTGGCTCGAGTCCGAGCCGAGCTCGTCGATCACGGGGCGGAGCTTGCTGATGTCGGCACCGTAGTGCGGGCTGCGGAACTTCGACTGGCGGGCCCGCATCCAGTTGACGTTGCCGCGCAGCGTGTTGATCTCGCCGTTGTGCGCGCTGAGGCGGAAGGGCTGGGCCAGGTCCCAGCGGGGCAGGACATTGGTCGAGAAGCGGGCGTGGACCATGGCGAGCCGCGAGACCGTGAGCGGGTCGCGGAGGTCCGGGTAGAAGACGGGGAGCTGGTCGGCGGTGAGCATCCCCTTGTAGACGAGCGTGCGGCTGCTGAGGCTCGCCAGGTGGAAGCGGTCGCGGGTCAGGCCGACCGCGTCGCTGCGCCGCTCGATGACCCGGCGGAGGACGTAGAGACGGCGCTCCAGCTGGTCGCCGTCCAGGCCGAAGGCGCCGACGAAGAGCTGGCGGATGACCGGCATCCCGGCGAGCGCGGTCGGTCCAGCGCACGACGGCTCGACCGGGACCTCGCGCCAGCCGAGCAGGTGCAGCCCCTCGTCGTGGCAGGCGGTGGCGACCAGCCCCTCGCAGTCCGCGCGGGTGGCGGCGTCCTGGGGGAGGAAGGTCATCCCCACCCCGTAGGCACCCGCCGCGGGCAGGGGGAAGCTCGCGTCGCGGCGGAGCAGGGCGTCGGGGACCTGGATCAGGATGCCCGCGCCGTCACCGCTCAGCGGGTCGGACCCGGTGGCTCCGCGATGGCCGAGGTTGCAGAGCGCCTCCAGCCCGGAGCTGACGATCTTGTGGGTCGGCTCGCGGTGCAGGGTGGCCACGAAAGCAACCCCGCAGTTGTCGTGGTGCAGCCGCGGATCGTGGAGCCCCCGCACCCGGTGCGGGTTGCTCAGGTGTTCGGGTAGGCCGGGCTGTGGTGGCATGGTGCGGGAGGTTGCTCCGGAGCAGGGGCGGGCGGACACCCGACTGGCGCCGGCCGGAAGCTCCCCGGACCGCGGGCCTGCGCGGGGCCGTCGTCGGGTTGGAGGTCGAGATTACCAGGAACCCGGCGATTCGTGCCAAGCGTCATGGTGTGCGAAACAGGCCCGCAGATCGGGTGGGCGACTGCGATCGGGGCGGAGGTCCCGCCTCGGCCACTGCCAGACGTCCCGAATTCGCTAGGATCGGTCCCCGATGGCAGCGCAGGTGTCGTCGGCGGCCGTGGTGGCGAAGGGCGACCACGGGATCGGGCTTCGGGCCAGGCTGCGCCGGGCCACCCCCTGGTGGGCCCAGCCCCTCGCCATCGTGGCCGTCCTGGGTGCCTTCACCGGCTACTCGATCTGGACGTCCTTCTTCGGTCCCGGGCCCAACCACCTCAGCGAGCACGCCAACTACCTCTCGCCCTTCTTCTCGCCGCTGATCTGGAAGACCGGTCCGGTCACCCCCGCGCTCTGGGTGCTGTGGGCCCCGCTGGGCTTCCGGGCCACCTGCTACTACTACCGCAAGTCCTACTACCGCGCCTTCTTCTGGGACCCGCCGGCGTGCGCCATCGGTGAGCTCCGGCGTCGCGGCTATCGAGGCGAGACCCGCCTCCCCATGGTGCTCAACAATCTCCACCGTTTCTTCTGGTACCCGGTCGCCGTGGTCGTGATCTTCCTCTGGATCGATGGCTTCGCCTCCTTCGACGACAACGGCCACCTCTACCTCGGTCTCGGCACCCTCATCCTGCTGGTCAACGCGGTCCTGCTCTCCGGCTACAGCCTGGGCTGCCACGCCTTCCGCCACGCCGCCGGCGGCGGCCTCGACTGCTACTCGTGCTCCCAGGCCGGCAAGGCCCGCTTCCGGCTCTGGAAGTGGGTCACGGTGTTCAACGGGCATCACGCCGCCTGGGCCTGGGTCAGCATGTTCAGCGTGGTGACCGCCGAGGTCTACATCCGCCTGCTCCAGGCCGGCATGCCCGACCCCCACATCCTCGTCCACTGAGATGCCCGATCCTTACGTGACGCGCGAGTGCGATGTGCTGGTGGTCGGCGCGGGCGGCGCCGGGATGCGTGCCGCCATCGCCGCGGCGGAGGCGGGCTGCTCGACGCTCGTCGTCTCCAAGTCGCTGCTCGGCAAGGCCCACACCGTGATGGCCGAGGGTGGCATCGCCGCCGCCATGGGCAACGTCGACTCCCCGGACAGCTGGGAGGTCCACTTCGCCGACACCATGCTCGGCGGCCAGCTGATCAACAACTGGCGGATGGTCGACCTCTACAGCCGCGAGGTCATCGACCGGGTCTACGAGCTGGAGCGCTGGGGCGGCCTGTTTGACCGCACCGACGACGGGCTGATCATGCAGCGGGCCTTCGGAGCTCACAGCTGGAAGCGGCTGTGCCACGTCGGGGATCGCACCGGGCTCGAATTGATCCGCACCCTGCAGGACAGGATGGTGCACACGGCCGGGGCCGAGGTGCTCATGGAGTGCACGCTCACCCGGCTGCTCACCGGCCCGGGCGGGGTGGTCGGGGCCATGGGCTACCACCGCAACACCGGCGAGTTCGTGGTCATCCGGGCCAAGGCCGTGGTGCTGGCGAGCGGTGGCTGGGGCCGGATGTACCGCTACACCTCCAACTCCTGGGAGGGGACGGGTGACGGGGCCGCCATGGCCTACCAGGCCGGCGCCGAGCTGCAGGACATGGAGTTTGTCCAGTTCCACCCCACCGGGATGATCTGGCCGCCCGGAGCGCGCGGCATCCTGGTCACCGAGGGCGTGCGTGGTGAGGGGGGAATCCTGCGCAACGCAGAGGGCGAGCGCTTCATGGAGAGGTACGACCCGGTCAAGAAGGACCTCTCCAGCCGTGACGTGGTCGCCCGCTCCATCTACAAGGAGGTGATGGCGGGGCGCGGCACCGCCCACGGCGGCGCCTACCTGGACATCGCCAGCCGGCTCAGCCCCGCCGAGATTCGCAAGAAGCTCCCCTCCATGTGCGAGCAGTTCGAGGCCCTGGCCGGCGTCGACATCACCAAGGAGCCGATGGAGGTCGGGCCCACCATCCACTACACCATGGGCGGCATCCGCGTGCAGCCCGAGACCGGGGCGAGCAGCGTCCCCGGGCTGTACGCGGCCGGCGAGTCGGCGGCCGGGCTGCACGGGGCCAACCGTCTCGGGGGAAACTCCCTGGGCGACATCCTGGTCTTCGGCCGGCGGGCCGGCGAGGCCGCGGCCGAGCTGGCCCGGAGCCGGGGGCGCCTCTCCAAGGTGTCGGCGGCCGAGGTGAGCCGCGAGCAGAAGGCGGTGCTGCAGCCGCTCGCCGGGCAGCCCGGCGAGAACCCGTACGAGCTCCACCGCGCCCTCCAGGAGGCGATGCAGGACGATGTCGGCATCGGCCGCAGCGAGGAGTCGCTGCGCCGGGCTCTGGTCGCCATCGCCGAGCTGCGCGAGCGGGCCGGGCGGATGCGGGTCGGCGGCGGCCGGGTGCTCAACCCCGGCTGGCACGCCTGCCAGGACGTCTGGTTCATGCTCACCGTCTCCGAGGCGATCGTCCGCTGCGCGCTGGAGCGACGCGAGTCGCGCGGGTCGCAGTGGAGGTTCGACTTCCCCGAGAAGGACGACCGGCTGGCGCGGGTCAACCTCGTGGTTCACGAGCGGCAGGGCACGATGGCGGTCGACGAGCGCCCGGTCGAGCTGATGCCCGACGCGGTGGTGGCCCGCCTCAACCGGAGCCGCTTCTTCGACCCCGCAGCCCTCCCGACGCACTACGCGGGGAAGGTGCAGCCGCGCGCCGTGGAGGCGCACTGATGGCGGATGGCGCAGCTCCCGCGAGCAGCGTGGGGTCGGAGCCGCAGAGCGGTCTCACCGGCGCCACCCGGACGCTCCGGGTCTTCCGGGGGGTTCCCGGCGGCGAGGCGAGCTACGCCACCTACGACGTCCCCGAGGTGGTCGGGATGGTGGTGCTCGACGCCATCCACCAGATCCAGCGGACCCAGGACGGCGACCTCGCCTGCCGCTGGAACTGCAAGGCGGCCAAGTGCGGCTCCTGCTCCGCCGAGGTCAACGGCAAGCCGGTCCTCATGTGCAAGACGAGGCTGGACACCCTGCCCCACGGGACGGTCACCGTGGCGCCGCTCAAGTCGTTCCCGCTCATCAAGGACCTGGTCACCGACGTCTCGCGCAACTACGAGACCAACAAGCTGATCCCGCCCTTCACCGCCGCGCCCGACGACGGCAGCCCGTGGCGGATCCACCAGATGGACATCGACCGCCTCCTCGAGCACCGCCGCTGCATCGAATGCTTCCTCTGCCAGGACGTCTGCCACGTCAACCGCACCCACGACCTGAGCGCCCGCTTCTTCGGCCCGCGCTTCTTCGTCCGCGTGGCGAGCCTGGAGATGCACCCCAAGGACGTCCTGGACCGCCGCGATCTGCTCAGCGACCAGGGCGGGCTGGGCTACTGCAACATCACCAAGTGCTGCACCGAGGTCTGCCCGGAGCACATCCACATCACCGACAACGCGATCATCCCGCTCAAGGAGCGGGTGGCCGACGCCCATTGGGACCCGCTGCGCTGGGTGGCGCGCAAGCTGCGCGGTTCCGGCCGCCAAGACCGGGGTAACGCGGTGGGGGAGAAGGTGGCGCCGGAGTGAGGCGGCGCGAGCGGTGATCGCAACCATCATCCTGGTGGCGATCCTCGCGGCCATGGTGGCCGCCTTCATCGCCTTCTACCGCTACTCCCGGACGCCGGAATGGGGCGACTCCGACATCCGCAAGGCGGCGCTGGAGCTGCTGGTGTCGATCGGTCCCTTCTGGGGGATGCACTTCAAGGCGCCGCGGCCGGAGCTGCCCACCGTCATCACACCCGGTGTTGACCCGGAGCCGCTGCCCATCTGGAGCGAGGACGAAGGGACACCTCCGGCGCTGGGCGCGGGGCAGCCGCCTCCCTCGCGGTTGGGACAGGGGTAGACCGGAGCTGCCCGCGCCACGCGGACGGTTCGACGACCGCGCGTGGGCTCAACGCGAACGCCGTCCGGCGCTCAGCCGAGCAGCGGCAGGCGCTCGCCGAGGACGCCCAGGCCCGCGCGATCGCCTTCGCTGAGGGCCACCCGCCCGGTTGCCTTCAGCGCATACGTCTCTGCGTCCCAGTCGACCGGGAGGGTCGTTCCCAGCAGGCCGTCGAGGGTCACGCGAACAACCTCCAGAGCCGCCGCGGGCACGGCGGGAGCACCATCGAGATGCGCGGTCAGGTCGAGGTGGTGAATCGCGGCTTCGACGGTCAGGGTCGCCACCAGGTCGGGGATGCTGATGATCAGCCCCTGGGTGTGCACGCGGCCGGTCGGCGCGGTCGCCCACGTGGCGGCCTGCAGGGCCGCCTCCGAGGTTTCCGCCCACTCCTCGACCAGGATGTGACCCGAGTAAGCCGCCGCCGCCCGGCGGACGAAGGCAGCGTGCCGGTCCGCCCGCGCGGTTCCCGGCTGGTACGAGCGCCAGTAGCTGACGAAGTCGACCGTCGGCTCCCCGGTCGCCGGGGTCGCGAGGGCGACCAGAGCGCGCTGAGGATCGAGGAGCAGATGGAAGAGGAGATCGCGGACGTTCCAGCCCCGGCAGCGGGTGGGCCGGCGCAGCGCCTCCTCGGGCAGGTCGGGCAGCAGCCCGCTGATCGACCGATAAGCCTGGCCAAGAGCTCGCAGCGCAGCGCTCCCGTCGATACCGGTCATCTCGCCGTGACCCGTCAGTCCTCGCGGTGATCGATGAGGCTCGGCATGAGCGGGTCGATCTGAGGCCGGTTGGCCTCGATGACCCCGACGATCTCCCGCACGCTGGCGGCGGAGCGGCGCAGGGCGTCCTGCTCCTCTCCCTCCAGCTCCATCTCGACCACCTCGACCAGGCCCCCGGAACCCAGCCGGGCCGGGACCCCGCTGAACACCCCGGTGATGCCGAACTCGCCGCGGAGATGGACGCTGCAGGGAAGGATCTGCCGGGTGTCGAGAAGGATGGCGTCGACCATCTGGACCACCGCCGCGCCCGGTGCGTAGTAGGCACTGCCGGTCTTGAGCAGGCTGACGATCTCGGCGCCGCCGTCGCGGGTCCGCTGGACGATCTGCTCCAGCCGTTCGGGGGCGATCAGCTGGGCGACCGGCCTTCCGGCCACCGTGGTCAACCGCGTGAGCGGGACCATGGTGTCACCGTGCCCGCCCAGTACATAGGTCTGGACGTCGTGCACCGACGCGCCCAGCTCCTGCGCGATGAAGGTCCGGAAGCGTGCGCTGTCGAGGACCCCCGCCATCCCGATCACGCGCCGGCGGGGAAAGCCGCTCACTGCCAGGGCGACCTGGGCCATGGCGTCGAGCGGGTTGCTCACGATGGTCAGCACGGCCTGCGGCGAGGCCGCGGCAGCCTGCCGCACCACCCCGCTGACGATGCCCGCGTTGGTCATCACCAGGTCGTCGCGCGACATGCCCGGTTTGCGGGCGACGCCGCTCGTCACCACCACGATGTCGCTGCCCGAGGTCTCCTCGTAGCCGTTGGTGCCGGTGACCTGGCTGTCGTGTCCGGCCACCGGCCCCGCCTCGAGGATGTCCAGGGCCTTGCCCTGGGGCAGGCCCTCGACGATGTCGACCAGGACGATGTCCGCGTAGTCACGCTCGGCGAGGCGCAGGGCCACGCTGGCGCCGACGTTGCCCGCGCCGACGACGGTGATCTTGTGGCGCACGGTGAGCCTCCGTTGGGGTGGGCGGCATCGCGATGGCGACATCGCGATTGTAGGTAGACCGCGGCGCGGGAGTGGTCGAGGTGCCGAGGGCGCACGCGGCAGTGCGATCCTTGCGTGCATGGCAACCAAGCGCCGGCTTCCCCGCGGTGCCCGCCAGCGGGCGGCCACCGTCGTCGAGCGCCTGGCTGCCGAGTACCCGGTGGCGGAGTGTGCCCTGGTTCACGATGGTCCACTCCAGCTCCTGGTCGCGACCATCCTCTCCGCCCAGTGCACCGACGAGCGGGTGAACCTGGTGACCCCACGACTCTTTGCCCGCTATCCCGACGCGGCCGCCCTGGCCGGGGCTGATCCCGCCGAGCTGGAGGGGCTGATCCGCACCACCGGATTCTTCCGGGCCAAGGCCCGCTCGATCATCGAGATGAGCGAGGAGGTGGTGGCGCGCTTCGGCGGCGAGGTGCCCGACCGGATGGAGGAGCTGGTGACCCTCCGTGGCGTCGGGCGCAAGACCGCCAACGTCGTGCTGGGCGTCGCCTTCGGCAAGCCGGGCTTCGCGGTGGACACCCACGTTACCCGGCTCAGCGCTCGCCTCAAGCTCACCGCGTCGACCGACCCGGTGGAGATCGAGCAGGACGTCTGCTCCATGGTCCCCGCCGCGGAGTGGACCGCGCTCGGCCTCCGGCTCATCCTCCACGGCCGCCGGGTCTGCGCCGCGCGCAGCCCTCGATGTCCGGTTTGCGTCCTCAATGACATCTGCCCGTCGGCGGAGATCGCGGGCCTGAGGCCCCAGAGCGTGGCCCACCGGGGTGCCGCGGGGGCGCGCCGCTGATCGCGGATCCCGCCTGAATGCCGCCTGATGGTGCCGTTCAGGTAACGGGGGGGCGAGCCGCCGGGCCGGTCAGGTACGATTCCGGCGTCCAATCAGCCATGTCCTTCGAGTGACAGTTACCTCCGCACCGCTTCCGTCCGCCCTGGAGCCGGCCGAGACCGACGAAACCAGGACGACCAACTCGCGACCCCAGCGTCCCGCCCACCGGCTGCCGGTCGCCGGCGCCGGGCCGCACCTTCCCGGCATCCACCGTCCCGAGGGCCTGGTCGCGGCGGCTCGCCCCGGCGACGTTCCCCAACCGCAACACCTCCACCTGCCCGGCTGGGTTCGCCGCGCCCACGGTCAGGCGCGTCCGATTCTCGCTGACCTGATCGGCAACCTCTCCGGTGAGCCCCGCCAGCAGTTCTCGGCGCACGTCGCCGCGCTGGTCGAGGGGATGAGCTCCGGCAAGTTCAGCCTCGCCTGGCAGTACCCGCGCCTCATCGACGAGGGGTGGGCGCTGATCGAGAGGCAGCGGGCCGAGGCTGAGGAGGAGGCCAAGCGGCGCCGTGGTCTGGAGAGCGCGCGCCGCCGCGTCGCCGATCAGCTCCGGGATGCCGGAGCCCGGCTGACCCCGGAGACGGCCACCCGGCTCAACCGGACCCTCAAATCCGCCGACGGTCCGGATGCGATCAAGGAAGTGGCCGTCGAGCTCGACCACGCCGTCGCTGCGGTGCGCACCCTCGAGGAGCGTCGCCGCGACCGCGAGATCGACCGCACGCGGGAACGGCTCCGCCGTTCGCTCCCACGCGGAGCGGATGCCGAGGGCCCCGCGGAGACCTGGCAGGACTCGCTCCGCCGCATCGCCGAGCAGTATTCGGAGTAGCGGGCGGCGGGACATCTGCGCCGATGGCCTGCCGGGCGGACACTGAGGGGATGGACGAGGGGATGCACCAGGACGAGCTGCTGATGCGGCGCGCCCTGGCGCTGGCCGCGCGAGCCGGCCGGCGCGCTGAGGTCCCGGTGGCGGCGCTGGCGGTGGCGGAAGGCAGCGTGATCGCGGCCGCCGGCAACCGGATGGAGCGGGGCGGCGACGCCACCCTGCACGCCGAGATGCGGGTGCTGCGCGCCGCCGCCAGGCGGCTGGGCGGGTGGCGGCTCGAGGGGGTGACCGTGGTGGTCACCCTGGAACCCTGCCCGATGTGCGCGGGCGCGATGGTGCAGGCGCGGATCGACCGCTGCGTGTACGGCGCCCGCGACCCCAAGAAGGGCGCCGACGGCAGCGTCTACGAGGTGCTCCGCAACCCCGCCAACAACCACCGCGTGGAGGTCACCGAGGGGGTGCTGGGGGACGAGTGCGGGCGGCTGCTCCGCGACTTCTTCCAGCGGCTCCGCGCCGACTGAAAGCCGCCCGGGGCGGGGAGGGGGGTCGCTTCTCAGGGTTGTTAAGGACATTTCTGTCCTCAAGGGGACTGGCGGGGGCGGGAGCTGGGGGATGAAACGATTGGCGCGTTTACACCCCGGGACCAGCCGACCTTCTCACCCTACCGGGCGAGGAGCGCTGCCGGGATCAGGGCGGCCCGCAGACGAGCCATCCCCCGCTCGGCCGATCAGGCGACGGGGCTCACCTTCTCGGTGCAGAAGCTGCAGCGGTGTGCCGCCTTGGGGATGCTGCTCAGGCACTGCGGGCACTCGCGGGTGGTCACCTCGACCGGCTTTGCCCGCCGCGCGGCCAGCCTGTTCATCGGGGCGACCACGATGAAGTAGATGGCGGCGGCCACGGCGACGAACGAGATGATCGCGTTGAGGACGTCGCCGTAGGCGAACTGGCTGCTGTTGATGGTGAAGGTCAGGCTCGCGAAGTCCGGCTTGCCGAAGGTGGCGGCGATCAGCGGGGTGAGGATGTCCTTCACCAAGGCGGTCACCACCGCGTTGAAGGCGAGGCCGATGACCACGGCGATGGCCAGGTCGATGACGTTGCCCCGGACGATGAAGTCGCGGAACCCCTTGAGCATGCCCTTCCTCCAGAACTCGGTTCACCCCCACCGCCCGCGGGCAATCGTAGCGAGGGCGGGGCTCAGGCGCCGGCGGCGAAGGCGCCCTCCGAGGCCTCTGTCGCTGCCTCGTCCTCCTCGGCAGCGGACCGGCGGCCTGCCCGGCCGGCCGCGGTCCCCTGGGGGGCGAATTGGTGCTCGTAGAGGCTCGCGTAGAGGCCGCCCATGCGGAGCAACTCGTCGTGGGTGCCCCGCTCCACCAGCCGGCCGTGGTCGATGACGAAGATGACGTCGGCCGCCAGGATGGTCGAGAGGCGGTGGGCGATGGCGATCGTGGTCCGCTCCCGGATCAGGGGGCTGAGCGCCGCCTGCACCAGCCGCTCGCTGGTCGTGTCGAGCGCTGCCGTCGCCTCGTCGAGGATGAGGATCCGCGGCGACTTCAGGACCACCCGGGCGATCGCGATGCGCTGCTTCTCGCCGCCTGAGAACCGGTAGCCACGCTCTCCGACCACGGTGTCGTAACCCTCGGCAAGCTCGGTGATCCGGTCATGGATGAAGGCGGCGCGGCAGGCCGTCTCCAGCTCCTCCTGGGTCGCGTCGGGCCGCGCGTAGAGGAGGTTGCGGCGCACCGTGGCGTGGAAGAGGTAGGTCTCCTGGGTCACGATGCCGAGCTGATCGGCGATCGAGGCGAGGGTCAGGCTCCGCACATCGTGCCCGTCGATGCGCACCGCGCCCAGGGTGACATCGTAGAGGCGGGGGATGAGGTAGGAGATGGTGGTCTTGCCGGCCCCGGTCGGGCCCACGATGGCGGCGAGCTGGCCCGGCGCGATGTGCATCTCCAGGTCCTCGATCGCCCACGGTCGGGGCGCCTCCTGGTCGGCGTGCTCGGCACTCCGCTGGGTGGTGAGCTGGGCCGGGTCGTAGCGGAAGTAGACGTGATCCAGCTCGATCTCGGCGCCCGCGCGGCGGGAGGGGAGGGGGGCGGCGTCCGGAGCGTCGACGATGTCCTGGGGGATCTCCAGGTAGTCGAAGATCCGCTCGAAGAGGGCGAGCGAGGACTGGACCTCGACCGACACCTGGAGCATCTGCCCGATCGGGAAGAAGAGCCGGCTCTGCAGGGTGGTGATGGCCACGATGGTTCCGGCGGTGATCCCCGCGCTGAGCCCGCTGCTGTGGTAGATGACGAAGGCTGCGACCAGGTAGACGAGCGCCGGGGCGATCGAGAAGAAGACCTGGACCATGGCGAAGAGCACCCGCCCGACCATCGCCGCGCGGATCGAGAGGTCGGCCACCCGGCGGTTCTCCGACCGGAAGCGCTCCATCTCCTCGCGCTGGCGGCCAAACGTCTTGCCCAGCAGGATCCCCGAGATGGAGAGCGTCTCCTGGGTGATGGCGCTCATCTCGGCCTTGGATTCCTGGGCGAGGAGGGTGACCTTGCGCCGCGCGTTCCCCGCCCGGTAGGTGAGGAAGAGGAAGACCGGCATCATGAAGAGGGAGAGCGCGGTCAGCTGCCAGCTCAGGATGAGCATCGCCACCAGGGTGCTGGCGATGACGACGACGTTGGAGACGATCGACGAGGCGGTGTCGGTGACCACCGACTGGATGCCGCCGACGTCGTTGGTGAAGCGGGATTGGATCTCGCCGGTGCGGGTGGAGGTGAAGAAGCGCATCGAGAGGCCCTGCAGGTGCCCGTAGAGGGAGTTGCGCAGGTCCTCCATGAGCCGCTGCCCGATGCTGTTGATCTGGTAGGTCTGGGCGATCCCGACCGTGCCCGTGATCACCGGGATGAGGATCATCAGCCCGGCGTAGATCGCCACCAGCCCCATCTCGGGCCCCCCGCCGCCTCGGGGGAAGAGGGCGTCGAAGACGAACTTGATGAGGATCGGGTTGACCACGCCCAGGCCCGAGGTGAAGACGATCAGCCCGACCGCGAGCACCACCTGGCGGCGGTGGGGGCGGAAGAGGCCCATGACCCGGCGGGCGAGGTGGCGGTTGGTAACCCGGCCGCTCGGCTTCTCATCGGGGCCGCCATGAGCCCAGCGGTGCATGGTCAGGAGGTTCCGAGAAGGGTGTGGCTCACCACCCCACTCTAGCCACCTGCCCCCGAGCGGGGATTCGCCGCCGCTCAGCCGCTAACGGGCGGGTTGCTCGTCGGGGTCGCGCCCCTCGGCCCTCTCCCATCCCCGGCGGGCCTCCCGGTAGAGGGCGCGGAAGAAGGGTCCGCCCCACAGCCCGACCGAGAGGGCGGCACCGAAGAGGACCACCGCATCCACGCTCTCGCGCCCCTCCCGGGCCCAGTAGACGTCCTTGAGATTGAGCCAGAGAGCGAATTCATCGAGGGTTATCGCGGATGCCGCGCCGTAGGTGACGGCGGTGAGCTTGGAGGCGGCGCCGTCGGGCCGGGCGGCGTCGGCGGTGCCGATCTCGACCAGCCAGAGGTAGCCGGTGCCCAGCAGCCCGGCGATCCCGAAGACGAGGTGGTGGAGGTGCCGGCCCCCGACCCCGAGGTTGTGGAAGGGACCGATCCCGCGCCGGATGGCGTGGGTGATCCCGCGGGTGGCGGCGAAGGCCGTGAAGAAGCCGGCCGAGGAGAGGAAGAGCCGCTCCCGACGCGTGTCGGCGAAATGCAGCCGGTAGAGGTGGACGACGCGGTGGGGGGCGATGGGACGCATCGGGCGAGTCTGCCTCACCCGCCCGGGGTCATGGGCGCCCGCCGCGTCCCCGCTCGAGCTCCTCGCGTGCCTGCTCGAGATCCTGGTGGACGTCGATCTCGGTCGGTCCGCGGTAGCGGCTGCGCGGGCGCGGCCGGGTCGGGGGGAGGTGGATGCTCCACCAGAGCAGGGCGACGAACCCGAGCAAGAGGATGCCGAGCACGATCAGGCCGGACATTGCCGACCCAGTCTAGGTGGCTCGCGGTCAGGCGCCCGAGATCGCAACCACCCCGGAGCGCGTCCCGACCAGGGCGGTGCCGCCAAGCAGGGTGGGCGAGGTGAAGTCGGGCACGGCGCCGACCGAGATCTGAGCCTGGGTGACCCCGGTCGCGGCGTTGAGGACATCGAGGGTCCCGCTGCCGGTGTCAACCGTGAACACACTGCCTCCCCCGAGCACCGGCGGTCCGTTGGCTCCCGAGGAGGTCTGCCAGCCGATCGAGAAGCTGCCGTCGGAGGCGACGGTGATCGCCTCCACACCGCTGGAGCAGGGTTGGTAGAGGGTGTCGCCACTGAAGGCGGTCCCCCCGAAGGACATGGCGCCACCGCACACCTGGTGGCTGTAGACCTCCCCTCCGACCCCGCCCAGCGCGGACTCGTGGAGCACGTACCCGATGCCGCTCTTGCCGGCGATGAAGACGTAGCCGTCGGGCAGCAGGGTGGGGGCAACCGAGCCCAGATCGAGGTCGTGGGCGTTGTCGTAGGCCCAGCGTGACGGGGCCCAGTCGCTCACCAACTGCAGCGTCGGACTCAGCTCCAGCACGGAGTCGCTCTCATCCCAGGTCCCCCCCTCGGCGGCGCCGTTGCCGGTGGCGACGAAGATGTCGCCGCCGGGCCCCACCACCGGTCCACCCGTCGCCCAGACCGCTCCCTCGCGGCTGGTGGGCACCATGAAGTCGAGGCTCGCGCCCTGGTTGCTGGTCGGAACCGCGACCACCGCCCCCACGTACTGCGCGCAATCGCCGTCCAGGCCTCCGAATCCGATGTACACGTAGCCGTTGGCCACGGTCAGGGCGGGGCGCTGCTGGACCGCCGCGGGGTGTTCCAGGGAGCTGGAGATGTCCACGTCGCGGGACCAGAGCACGGCCCCGGTGCGTGCGTCGAAGTCGTAGAGGACGTGGACGGGGCCGGTCTCCTCCGCCACCACGAAGATCGACTGGGTGGCGGGGTCGTAGGCCGGGGTCCCGGTCATGCCGAGCGGGAAGATGTTGCCGCAGGGGAGGTCGGCCCGCGGCACCGGGGTGCCCACGTGGTCCTGCCACACCACCTTCCCGGTGGTGGGGTCGAGGGCATAGAGGGTGTCATTCTCGGTGGCGACGATCACGTCGCCTCCGACCTCGATCGGTTGGGCCCAGACGGCGCCGTCCAGGCTGGCCGTCCACTCCGTTGCCAGGGTGCTCACCGCCGGGGTGTCCGCGGACTGGCCGGTGCGCTCGGGGTTCTGGTGGTAGACCGGCCACGCCGCGGTGAGGGCCGGCGTGGCTGTCGGGGTGGGGACCGGTGTCGGGGTGGGGGCCGTGGTGGCCAGGGCGGTCCTCGAGCCGGTGGGGGAGGGCGGCGGCGTGCTGGACGCGCAGGCCGCCATCCCCACCGAAACAGTCAGGACCGCCACCGCCAGAGTCGCCCTCGTGCTCTTCCGGGTCGTGGGCACCGGAGCTCTCCTCTCCCTGCGCTTCGGGACCCCGTGAGGGGGTGCCGCCGATCCGAGTCTAGGACCGCGTACCGGGCGGGTGCCGGCGGCTCCAGCGCTCAGCCGCCTCCATTCCAGCAACCGGCCGCCAGGGGGCGTAAGGTGAGGGGCATGATGCATCTGGTCCGCCACCCCCTCTCCGCCATCCTGCTCGTGCTGGTCGTCCTCTTCTTCATCTTCTTCATCCTGCCGACCCTGCTCCACTGGATCTTCGACGTGCTCGTGATCCTCGGCATCCTGTGGGTGGTGATGAAGCTGTTCGGCTACCACCGCAAGTACACGGCCTCCAACCACTGAGGAGGGCCGGCCCGGCTCACCCGGTGGCGGGCGTGGTCGACATCAGGAGCGCTCCGGACCTGTAGTTCAGGAAGATCCGGGCGCTCGTATTCGACGCGGGGCAGGCGTGCGCCGGCTGCCCCGGCAGGGTGGCCGGGCCGCACCCCACCGGCGGGAAGGTCCCGTCGAAGGTGACGGCCCAGACGTCCGTGTCGGGATTGGGCGAGACGGCACCCGTCTCGAAATCCCCGAGCTGACCGGACGCCGCCGACACGAAGCTGACCGGCGTCGAGGACATCTGCTGAGCCTGTGTGGTCGCCTTCGACACGGCCTGCTGCTCGCTGAGGCCCCCGGACAGGCCCCCGCAGGCCGACGCCAGGGCGACGAGGGCCGCCCCCATCACCGTCGGCACCAGCAAGCGACGCACGGCGCACCCCGCGTGAATACGAATCCGCGGAGAGGGCGGGATTCGAACCCGCGGTGGCTATCAACCACACCGCTTTTCGAGAGCGGCACCATCAACCACTCGGACACCTCTCCGGGGGCGAGTATACGGAGAGGGTCGGGGCCCGGAGGGGCCGGTCCCTGGCTGGATCGCCGGCTAACGCCCCCGGCGACGGCGCATCAGGCTGCGCAGCACGAGCAGGGCGACGATGGCCACCGCCTGGCCCTGGAGCACGATGCGGGTCACGTCGACCGCCGGCTGCCAGGAGACCGAGCCGTCGCGGATCACGTAGACGCCGAGAGGCCGGGAGACGATCCCGAAACCTCCGCCCAGTCCCTGGCGCCCCTGCTCGGCTCCACTGCTCTGATCGTTGCCGGTGCCGCCGCCACCGCCGCCCCAGATCCGCGCCACCGGCACCACCAGCATGTCGCCCTTCTCGTAGGGCTCTCCGAAGACCTGGCGGACGGTGGCGACCTCTCGCACACGGTTGAGGATGTCCTCTGGCTGCATGGCGTGACCCCTCCATCTGAACGGCCCGAACCCGGTGACGATCATCCTCCGCCGCGGCGTCGCCCGGCCATCCGGCCGCCTCCGCCCCTCGGAGGCGTCACCTGGCCTCGGGCCCGGGTGTCGCTCGGTACAATCGCCCAGGAGCGATCGCCTAGCTGGTCGAGGGCGCCGCACTGGAAATGCGGTATACGGGGTCAACTCGTATCGAGGGTTCGAATCCCTCTCGCTCCGCCAAGCGCGCCCTCATCGTGCGCGCTCCATTCGGAGCGTGCCGCAGGCATCCCTCTGGAGTGTCCCGGCTGCGACCGTCGTCAGTGACCTGAGCCTGACCCTCGCAGATCGCGCCTCATAGGTAGCCCTTGACGAAGATCTCGCCGCACGATTCATAGGGAAGGAAGGGCGGATTCGAGATGGTCGTGCATCCTCCGCCAAAGCCAGTGGGTCCGCCCCACGCCATGAGGATGTTCTCGCGGTGCCCCCAGCACCCCGCCGTGTGGCTTGACGTGCAGTCGATGTTGTCCGAGCCGAGGCCGTCGTCGTACATCCACAGGAACTCGTCCTCGACGGTGTTGGTGGCTTCGGCCCAGTTCGACCCCCAGCTGTACCCAGATGGGCCGATGGGGTCGGTGAGATCCTCCGCGCCGGTGAGGGCCAGCGCGTCGAGCCCGGCCTCAGGGCCGGAGATGGCCGGAAGATCCCGAGCCGTCCGATCGCCGTTCGCCAGCAGCAGCAGCTGCTGATCGTAGGGAAGGCTCCAGAAGCTCGCGGCGATGACCGTGGGGCTGAGACCCTCGCCGGTCATGGCCGCGTCGAGGGCACTCACCGACGCCTGCTGGCAGGCGGCCGCCGTCGAGTTGGACCAGTCGCACGCCGCGCTGACGTCGTTGGCAAGCGCCGTGTCGTTGCTCGCCGGGTTGCCCGTGTCGAACGGAACGCTGGAGCTCACCACGATCGAGAGCGGAGCCGAGGCGGTCTCCGGGCCGGGCGTGGTGGAGTCGCTCCCCGCCACCGTGAAGGTCGACGCACCGGGCGCGCTCGCGGTGCCGGCGATGACTCCGGCGGCACTGAGGGTCAGCCCCGCCGGTAGCGATCCGGAGGCGACCACCCACGAGTACGGAGGGGTGCCCCCGTACGCGGTGAGGGTCGCGGAATAGGTGGCGCCCGCCTCCACGCCGGGCAGTGAAGCTGTCGTGATCACAAGTGGCGCGGGCGTCTCGGGGACGAAGTACCCGAAGGCGTCGATGACCAGGTCGACGTTGCCACTCGGGTTGTAGACGGTCAGCGTCCCGGTGCTGCTCAGGGTTGCCACGGTCAGGTTGGGGACGGTCTCCGCCGGGCCCCAGTTGAGATCAGATGCCACCGGGATGGTGCCGCCTGGGTAGACGGTGAAGTAGCTGCCGGCGGTCGTGTCGGTGGCCGTCACATTGGTCACCACCGCGCTCGCGTTGGAGGCGATGCCGTCTATTCCGGCCATGTTCTCGGTGAGGGAGGTTCCCGCCCCCAGCGTCTTCCCGGTGGCGCGCGTGTCGAGCACCCTGACCGGGGTCATCGTGCTGAACAGGCTCGCCCCCGACGGGGTCGAGCTTCCCGTGGTGAAGTAGCCGTCCACGTCGATCACGACATCGGTGCTTCCCGCGCTGTTGAAGACCGCGATCTGCCCGGTGACGCCGACGGGGACGACCACCCGGTTGGCGACGGTCTCGCCGGGCTCCCAGTTCAGGTTCGACGAGGCCGGAAAGGCAGTGCCCTGCGGGTAGACGGTCAGATATCCGGGCGAGGTGGTGTCGGTGACGGTGACGTTGAGCAGGACCGCGGCCACGCCCGCGGAGGGCACGCCGCCCGCACCGGTCACCTGGACGTCGAGAGTGCTCCCCTGCGCCAGCGTTCCCCCGCTGTTCGGCTCGCCGCTGCCGCTCCGGGTGTCGGTGATCCTGGCGGGGGTCAGTGGCACGTAGCTGCCTGCGGTGGCGACCGCCGGGGCGAAGTAGCCCTCCAGGTCGACGACGACGTCGGTGCTGCCGGAGGCGTTGTAGAAGGTGACCTGACCGTTCGAGCCGAGCGGGACGATGACCAGGTTGGGGATGGTCTGCCCCGCTGTCCAATTGAGGTTGGAGAGCAGCGGCCGCGCCTCGCCGGCCGGATACACCGAGAGGTAGCTGCTCGCGGTGGTGCCGGTCACGGTCACGTTGAGGGCGACCGCGGTGGCATCCGCGGGCACGCTCGCCCCGGTGACGGTCAGGCTGAGGGTGCCACCGGCAGCGAGCGTCTGCCCGCTGCCGCGGGTGTCGAGCAGGCGGGTGGGCGCGAGGGCGGTGTAGGCCCCCCCAGGGCCGGCGGCCGCAGTTTGGGGTGTCCCGGTCCCCTGCGCTGCGGTCAGGCCGGCGGTCGCGGGCTCGGCTGCCCTGCCGGTGCGGAGTGAGTCCAGGGCACGGCTGGGACCAATCGCTGCCACCGCCGGAGTGATCCCGAAGGTGAGGGCGGCACCCAGCGCGAGCGTGCCCCAGCAGAGCTTGAGTCGGAGCCTGTTCACGGCATCTCCTGTCATGGGTCAGGGCGCCGAGGGGCAGCGAGGATGACGCCCGAGGAGTCGTTCCCGCCAGAAGACCTCGTGCGCGCGGCCGGGGCTAGAGGCCAAGGTCCTCGGCCCCTGCGGGTCCAAGGGTAATCCTGCCACCCCTAACACCGGCGCCGCCGTTCCCGTTCGCCGTCATGGTGACGTCCGCGGACATCGTGGAGAGGCGGTGAGTGCCGGTATCCTGGGCGCACCGCGGCGGTCACCTCTCCCTTCGTGCACCGCCGGACAAAGGAGCCCAGAGATGCCCAGTCAAGGTTCCGAACCCGGCGCGTCCCTCGATCACCCGTCCGCCGGCAGGGGCGAGGGAGTGGTCAGCAAGCTGAGCCCTCGCTCCGTGCCGGAGACCGTCGCGCGCCTCATGGCGGCGGCGGAGACGCGGGGGATGAAGGTCTTCGCGGTCATCGACCACAGGGCCGAGGCCGAGAGCGTGGGGCTCGAGCTGCGCGACACCCGGGTCGTCATCTTCGGCAGCCCGCGGGCCGGCACCCCGGTGATGGCGGCGGCGCCGCTCGCGGCACTCGACCTGCCCCTCCGGGTGCTGGTGTGGGAGGACGGGGACCGCACCACCGTCAGCTACACGGCTCCGGGCCATCTCGCCGCCCGGTACGGGCTCGGTGACTCGCTGGCGGCCAGGCTGGCAGGGATCGACGCGCTCACGGACGCCGCGGTCGGCGCCTAGCCCCGGAGATCCAACCGCTCGGGACCCCTCACCACCAGGGATGTTCGAGCGCGCGATCGGTGCCGCCCGTCTCGTCGAGCGCGTCGAGCATCCCCATCTCCTCGTCGGAGAGCTGGAAGCTGAAGATGTCGGCGTTGGCCTCGATGCGCTCGCGATGGGTGGACTTGGGGATGACGGGGACATCGCGCTGGATGCACCAGCGCAGCAGGACCTGGGCGGGCGTCCGTCCGACGCGATCTGCCACCTGCCCGACGGTCGGGTTGCCCAGGTGCCGCCCCGTGCCCAGCGGGCTGTACGCCTCCAGGACGACGCCCCGCCCCTGGCAGGCCTCCAGCAGGGCGCGCCGGTACGCCAGCGAGCTGAAATGCACCTGGTTCACCGCGGGCACGAAGGTCCCGGCCCCGATCACCGCGTCCAGCTGGGTGGCGCTGAAGTTGGAGACGCCAATCGAGCGCGCGTAGCCCAGCTCGCGGGCTCGCTCCATGCCGGGCCAGGCCCAGGTGGCGCCGCCCTGCGGCCAGTGGATGATGTAGAGGTCCACCTGGTCAACCCGGAGGCGCCGCAGGCTCTGCTCGAGCGCGGCGACGGGGTCGGGCTGCCCGGGATAGAACTTGGTGGTGATGAAGACCTCCTCGCGCGGCACGCCGCTCGCGAGCAGGCCGGCGCCGACGCTCTCTTCGTTGCCATACGCCTGAGCGGTGTCGATGTGCCGGTAACCGAGCTCGAGTGCCCAGCGCACGGCGTCGACGCACTCCCTGCCGTCGGGCGTCTGCCAGACCCCGAGGCCGAGCATCGGGAGCTGGTGCCCATCGTTGAGGATGCGGGATCGCCCGTCCGCTGTGAGTGCGCCACCTGTCATGGTTTGCCGCTCCTGGATCGACCGAAGCGCGGGTCGCTGTTCCCGATCGCTCGTCAGTCTAGGTCGCGGTGCGCGGCGCAGGCTCGCGGCCGGGTTCCGGCCGGCGGGCGGACTCTCCCCCGTCCGCCGCCGGCCCCAGGTTTCGCCCGCAGCGCTCAGCCGACCGGCGAGGTCACGACGGCCCCGGTCAGCTCGGCGCGGAGCTGCTCCCGGCTCGGCTCGTGCTGGTGCGAGTGGAGGGCATGCTCCTGGATCGCGGTGATCAGCTCCTCCTGGGCCTCGGGCGGCGCGGAGAACCGGACCCCGCAGGCGCATGCGCCGGTCACCACCGCCGCGAGCGTCTCGCCGGTGGTGTGCTCGGCGTCCCCCGCCGGGACGACGTCGATGATGATCAGGGGCTCGTCGCCCACCACCCAGGCGTCGTGGCCGGGGCTCACGAAGTGCGCGTCGCCGGCGGCGAGATCGATCTCGCGACCGTCATTCATGCGGACGTGCATCCGTCCGGAGACGACGTAGGCGGTGTGGGCGACCTCGCAGCTGGCGGTGCCCGCCAGCGGCTTCATGTCCTCCGACCACCTCCAGCCGGGTTCGAGGACCGCCCGGGCCAGGGTCTGCCCCGGAAGCGCCACGATCTCGAGCCGTCCGTGCGGCACGCTCTTCACCTGATCGGCCTCGCTGAAGTTCTTCCTGACCAACATCGACCGTCCTCCGTCGGCAACCGAGCCCTCGGTGGGGCACCACCCAACTCTGGGGACGCGGAGCCGGCGTCACATCCGTGCCGGCACCCAATTTCGCGATGCGCACCCGCCTGCGCAGGGGACGGCGCGCGTTGCCCAGACCCTCAGTCCGCGGGGGAGGCGAGCGCCACCGCCTGAGCGACCATCTGGGCTCGGGAGCGGAGTTCCAGCTTCCTGCGCAGCCAGGCGATGTGGTGCTCGACCGTGCGAATCGAGAGGAAGAGCCGCTCGGCGATCTCGACATTGGAGAGCCCCTCACCGACCAGGGCGAGCACCTCGGCCTCGCGCGCGGTGACCCCGGCGTCGCGCAGCCGCCCGGGGAGCTGCCGGACCTGCCGGGTGGGACGGGCCACGGGCGCCCCGCTGCGGCGGAGGAGCCCCCGGCATGCGGCGGCGAGGCGCGCACTGCCCGTGCCGTCGAAGAACGCGGCGGCCTCGCCGAGCCAGGCGCCTGGCGCGCCCCACCCGTCCTCCATGGCGGCCGGAGCGCAGAGACGGTGGAGGAGGTGCCGGTACCACGCACCGCGCCCCAGCAGCGCCTCTCCGGCCGCCGCCGCCGCGGTCGCCTCGTCGACCCGGCCCAAGCGGCCGAGCCGCACCGCGTCGGCAAAGGCCAGGTAGCCGCCGGGCTGGCACATGGTGGTGGTGGCCCCGGTGCGTGCGGAGGGATCCGCGGCGCCACCGTCGACCGCGATGAGCACCTCGCGCAGCGCGACCGCGAGGTGAGGGATGGCGGCGGGGTGGGTTCCGTAGGCGGCGACGGCGGCGTCCAGCTCGCTCCGTGCGCGGGCGCGGTCCTCGTCCGCGAGTGAGGCGATGGCCCGCGCATCACCCCACACCGCGCCGGCGACCTCGGCATCCTGCCCGGCCAGCTCCATGGCCCGGGAGATGGCGGCCTCCATCTGGCGGCGGCCCCCGCTCTCCGCCGCGATGACGGCGACGAAGAGGTGGGCGACGGCCTCGAGGGTCCGGAGGGAGAGGACGGCGGAGGTTTCGAGGCAGCTCTGCAGCGCCTCACCCGCCTCCACCCAGCGGGCCTGGAATTCCAGGCCGGCACTGATCTCGAGATCCAGGTGGGCGACCGTCGCCACCGCGCCCAGGCGGGCGGCCTCCTCGCGGGTCCGCTGGAGCAGCTCGACAGCACCGGACCGGAAGAGCTCGACGACCCCCAGCTGGTACATCGAACGCATGCGCCAGAGCGCCAGCCCGTGGGCCTCGGCCACGTGCACCGCCCGCCGCCCGATCGCCTCGGCCTCGTCGAGGTCGCGTGTGCGCGCGCAGCGCCCGGCCACCTCGAGGGCCTCACAGAGCACCTCGGGCTGCCCGGTCGCATCGGCGGTCTCGGCGGCGCGCGAGGCGAGCGCCTCCGCCTCACCCAACCGGCCTTCGCCGATCGCGACCTGGGCGGACACCGCGGTGGTTCGGGCAGCCAGTGGCCCATCGGCGGCGGCTGCTGCCAGGCGGCGCGCCTCGGCCAGCTCCTCGCTGGCGAGGTCGAAGCGGGCTGCGGCCACCGCGCTGCGGGCCAGCAGAAGATGCGCCTGACCGCGCCGCTCCGCGGGGGCACCCAGCTCGGCGAGCGTGGCGAGCAGATTGCCGACGGCGACCTGCGTCCCCGGCATGTCCCCCGCCGCAGCCGTGGTCTCGGCCAGCAGCTCCTCGGCGGTCGCGCGGACCGCCGGATCGGCGCTCTGCGCCGCCGCGCGGGTCAGGGCGGCGTGTGCGGTGGCAAGGGCGCCCCGCCGGAGCGCGGCTCCACCTGCGGCGACCAGGTGGGCGGCGGCGCGGTCGGCGGCGCCCGCCGCCTCGGCGAGATCCGCCGCGAGATGCCGCCAGCTGCCCCCGCCGGTCACGGCGCGCTCCCGCTCCAGCTCCTCCAGGCAGCGGGTCGCCATGCCGGTCCGCTCGGTGGGCAGGAGCTCCTGGAGCACGGCCTCCCGGCTCAGCGCATGGCGGAAGGTGAACTCCCCCTCCTGGACGGCCAGCAGCTGCAACCCGACGCTCCGGCTCAGCAGATCGTGCGCAACCTCCGGGAGGATGCCGGCGGCGCGGCCGGCCAGCCGCCAGTCGAACTGCCGGCCGAGGAGGGCCGCGCACCCGAGCAGCCGCCGCCCCGCCGGCCCCGCAGCGTCCAGGCGCTGCCGCACCGATTCCACGAAGCTCTGGGGCACTCGCGGGCGGAGCACACCGCCACCCACCCAGCTCCCGTCGGTGTGCACCAGGGTCCCGTCGGTGATCAGGGCGGCGAGCAACTCCTCCACGAAGAAGGGGACACCCTCGGCGCCGTCACGGAGGAGGCGGTCCAGCTCAGGCGGCACGGTGGCGGTACCGAGGCACGCCCGGACCATCGCCGCCACGTCCTCGGAGGTCAGGGGGCCGAGCCGGATCAGCTGCGCGGCTCGGCGCGCCTCCAGGCGGGCCACGTCGCCGGCCACCCGCGAGTCCGGGTCGTCGCGCAGGGTTGCGATGCAGAGCACGGGGAGGCTGCCGGCGTGATCCGCGAGGTACTCGACGGCAGCCATGGATTCCGGGTCGGCCCACTGCAGGTCCTCGATCACGAGCAGGCAGGCGGTCGGGCCGGCCAGCGCGCGGAGGAGGCGCAGCAGCGCTTCCGCAACCACGATCGGAGAGGCGTCCACCGCGGGGGTGCGGTCGTCGCGCCACTGCGGCGCGAGGCGGCCGAGAGCGCCTTCGAACCCGCGGAGCAGCGGGTCCTGCGGCAGCCGGGAGGGCAGGATGGGGAGCAGCGCCTCGGAGAGGGGGCGGAAGGGAGCGGGCACCTCGGACGGTGTGGCCCGGCCGACGAGGACGGCCAGCCCACGGGCTCGGGCCTCCGCGGCCACCTCGACCATCAGGCGCGACTTGCCGACGCCCGCCGCGCCGCTGACCAGGATCGTCGCGCCCCGCCCGCGGATGCCGGCCTCCATCCGGGCTCGGAGCTCGGCCATCTCGGCGTCACGCCCGATCAGAGTGGGGCAGAGTACCCGCGGCACCGTTCAAGTATCCGCGGCTCCGCGCCTGGGGAGAACCCGGCCGGGACGACCCGGTGGAGGCGATGCCCCGGGGTCAGCTCTCCTCGCGCTGGCGGCGCAGCCTGCGCTCACGCAGCGGTCCGCGGACGAGCAGGAAGCCCACCAGTGCCGCCAGCAGGATCAGGGCGTCCGCCCACTCGAAGGCGACGCCCGCCGCGGAGGTGAGCACCGCCGACGCCAGGGAGACGCCGTTGGCACCCGCGACCGCAGGCGGGATCGTCATCTGGGCAAAGGCGTCCTCCAGCGCGGAGGGGCTGCTGGAGGGGCCGGGGCCCGCGGCCACCGCAGGACTGTGACCAGCCGGTGGCGAGGTGGGCTTGGGTGTGGGGGTCGCCGGTCGAGGGGTGGGGGTCGCCGGTCGGGGAGTGGGGGCCGGCGCCGCGGTGGCGGTCGCCGTGCTCGTCGGTGCCGGGGTTGCGGTGGGTGCCGGGGTCGGCGTCGCGGTCGGGACCGCGGTTGGCCTCGGGGTCGGGGGCGGCGTGGGCGTGGGGGTGGCGGTGGTGGTGGGGGTAGCCGTTGCCGTTGGAGTGGGCGAAGCGCAGGGGCTGGAATCAGCCGTCAACTGTCCGGTCACCACCGTGGGTGCGCTGTACCACCGGACATAGAGATGCGATCCGAAGGTGCTGGGACTGGTGAAGGTGAACGGCACCACGCTCGATGTGACCACGACCCAGGGCGCGGCGTCCGCTGCCGAGTAGGCGATGTTGTAGTTCGCCTCGGTGGTTCCGTAGCTCACCTGCCAGGCGTAGCTGGACGAGCCGGGGGCGCAGAGTGCGGTCACCGTTGGCGCCGAGGTGGGCAACGTCGAGGTCAGTGTTGCCTGAGTCGTGCTCCCGGGGCCGTGCAGCGTCGGTGCCGCCGCCACTCCCAGCGCTCCCGCCACGGCCAGCGTGAGGCCGCCCGCGACAGCCAGGGAGACGGCCGAGAGACGCCGGCCGAACCGGCGGCGGGCGAAGGGGGTGGGCGTCGCCATGGGAGATCTCCTGGTCGCAGGGTCGGGCGTCATCGGCCGCCCGTGGCCCGGCTTCTGGCGGCCATGTTCACGCTCGGTCGGGAGCCCGCCCGCCCCGTCTCGCGGGTTGTCACGCTGCCGCCATCCTTTCGCAACGCTGAGACAACGCTGTGCAACGCAATGGTGGTTTCCCCGATCCCGCCTCGTCAGGGCGTGGCGCGAGCATTGTGCCAGTCAGACAGGCACAAAAACAGGCGGGACGGAGCCCTGGCCCCATGGGCGTCCCGGTGATCCGAGCTCAGAGCACCGGCTCAGCGCAAACGGCTCAGCGCAACGGCCCGGGGCCTGTGCTCCGGGGCGGGCGTCAGGCGGGCCGGCGCCTCCACCAGCGGCGGGCCCGCTGCCGCAGCTGATCCTCGAGCTGGTCGATTCTCAGCTGCAGCTCGCCCATCCGGGCGAGTGCCGACTCGGTGTTCCGCTGGGCGTCCTCGGCCAGGCTCGTCTGCTCGTCGAGCCGCGCGCGCAGCTCGTCGGCCTGGGCGAAGGCCTCACGGGTGCTCTCCTCGGCGCTCTCGATGGCCGAGATCTGCTGGTGGATGACCCCGACCAGGTCGCGCTCGCGCTCGAACGCGAGGTGCTCGGCGGCGGCGCGCGCCTCGATCTCGAGGCGGGCCCGCTCGCGCCAGTCGGCGAGCCCCCGCTCCAGCAGGGCGACCCGGGCATCCTTCTCGACGAGCAGCTCGCCGAGCTGGGCCAGCTCGATGACCTGGTCGATCTCGTGGAGCTGGTGGGGGAGGACCGCCTGGTCGACAGCGGCCTCGATTGCAGTCCGCTGGTCGACCGGCGGGTGGGTGATCGGGTGGCCGATCAACTCGACAACGGGGCCGTCCACGGCGGGCGGCGCGGGAGGAGCGGCACTGAAAGCCCGGGGTGGGCTCCCGTTCAGGGCCGGCCCCTGCGGGCGCAGGCCCTCGGATGCGGGGGCGTTTGCCTGAACCGCCATGGGACGAACCTCCTGCTGCGACGTTGAGTGGGGGTGAGGGACAGACGGCGTAGAGGCTACACCACGCGGGGCGACTGTGCTCGCGTTGACGTGGAGAGGAGACCGTCCCGCGCGCTACGCTCCATGGCCATGAACGCTCGGGATCTCGATGCCTACTGCGATGCCCATCAGCCGCGCTTCATCGATGAATTGGTCGAATTCTGCCGTATCCCCTCGATCTCGGCCGACCCCGCCCATGCCGGCGACGTGCGGCGCAGCGCCGAGCAGCTCGCCCGGGCAGCCCGGGACGCCGGCTTCACCACCGCGGAGCTGATCGAGACGGCCGGCCACCCGGCCGTCTTCGCGGAGCGGATCGTGGACCCGGGGCTGCCCACCGTCCTGATCTACGGTCACCACGACATCCAGCCTGTGGATCCCCTCGAGGAGTGGACGTCGCCGCCCTTTGAGCCGCGGATCGTCGACGGCGAGCTCCGCTGCCGGGGCGCCGTCGACGACAAGGGCCAGGTGTGGATGCACCTCAAGGCGGTCGAAGCCCATCTGCGCACCCGCGGCGAGCTCCCGCTCAACCTCAGGCTGGTCGTGGAGGGGGAGGAGGAGATCGGTTCGGCGCACTTCGAGGGGCTGATCGGAGCCGAGGCCACGCGGTTGCACGCCGACCTCTGCGTCGTCTCCGACACGGCCATGCACGGGCGCGGCCAGCCCTCGCTCTGCGTCGGGCTGCGCGGACTTGTGGATGTCGAGGTCGAGGTCGCCGGACCCAGCCTGGACCTGCACTCCGGCGAGTTCGGGGGCGCGGTCCTGAATCCGCTGGAGGCGCTCTCCCGGATCCTCGCGTCGCTGCGCGACCCCCAGACGGGGCGGGTGACCGTCCCCGGCTTCTACGACGGCGTGGTCGAGCTGAGCCCGCGGGAGAGAGCCCAGGTCGCCGCCGCGCCATTCGACGAGACCGCCTTCCGCGAGGTTGCCGGGGGAGTTCCCGCCACCTTCGGCGAGAACGGCTACACCACCACCGAGCGCCGGACGGTGCGGCCCACCCTGGAGATCAACGGGATGTGGGGTGGCTACCAGGGGCCCGGCCCCAAGACGATCATCCCGGCCCGGGCGGGGGCCAAGATCACCTGCCGGCTGGTGCCGCGCCAGCAGCCCGAGGCCGTCGCCGAGGGGGTCCGTGCGGCCATCGAGGCGGCGGCGCCGGACGCGGTGCGGGTCACGGTCACGCCGGGGGGCGGCAGCCACCCGGTGCTCACCCCGGTCGACCATCCCGGGGTGCTGGCCGCCAGCCGGGCGATGACGGACGTCTTCGGGGTCGAGCCCCACCTGACCCGCGCTGGGGGTTCGATCCACCCCGTGGAGATGTTTGACCGGCTGCTCGGTCTGCCCTCGGTGCTGGTCGGCTTCGGCCTTCCCGACGACCGCATCCACGCGCCCAACGAGAAGTTCGACATTGGGCAGTTCCGCGCCGGGATCCGGGTGCTCACCCGGCTCTGGGACGAGCTGGCGGTCAGCCTGCCAAGGACGGTGCCCGGGGGTTCCTGAGCAACCCGCGGGTGCGTCCGGACTGTCAAGGAGCCTTGACGAACCGGCGTCCCCACGCGTATCGTGCGGCCCCGTTGGATCAGTTGTGGTGGTGGTGATGCGATGAGCTGGCAGCCTCCCTCGGCGCCGCCCTCGGGCGGATACGCCCCGACCCCGGGTGGCTACGGCCCGCCCCCCGGCTACCCGCTGTACCCCGCCGGCTCGTATGCCCCTGCTGGTCCCGCGCCGGGCCTGGAGTACGCCACCTTCTGGCGCCGTTTCGGCGGCTACCTGATCGATGTGCTGATCGTTGGCGTCATCAGCGTGGTGGTCTTCTTCGTGGCGTTCGGCTCGAGCATCTCCGCCTACGCGAACTCGGTCACCTACGCGAACCAGAACGGCCTGGCGACCCCGACGTACCAGCTCCCGGCTGGCGCGGGGCTGACCATCGGGCTCGTCGGCTGCATCTTCGCCGTCCTCTACTTCGGTCTTCTGGTGGCGGGCTGGGGCAGCACCGTCGGGCAGCGAGCGGTCGGACTGCGGGTCGTCGGCCAGGAGGACGCCACCAAGAACCTTCCCATGGGACGGGCCCTGCTGCGCGCCATCATCTGGTGGGGACCGGCGCTCCTCTTCTGGTCCGTCGCCCTCCGGGACATCGCCGGCCTGGTGGTGCTGCTCTGCCTGCTCTGGGTGGCCTGGGACCCCAAGAAGCAGGGCTTGCACGACAAGCTCGGCCGCGCCATCGTGGTGAGGCCCGGGCTGCCGGTGCTGACGGCCTTCGGGCCGCCCGCCTATCCGTATCCGGGCGGTCCTGCCCCGAGTTACCCGCCGGCACCAGGGCAGTACCCCACCGCCCCGCCGCAGTACCCGCCGGCGCCACCGCAGTACCCGCCCCCACCGCCCGAGTACCCGCCGGTTCCCCCGGCCTATCCGCCCGCACCGTCCCAGTAGGCGGGCCGCGCCGGCCGCCGATCCCCGGGGTTCTTCGGAGCGCCCCGGGGACCGGTGCCGGTGCGGGGCAGAGCGGACCGCCCATCGTCTCCCCCCGCGGGTGACCTCCGCCCCTGACGTCTCCGCGGTCCGGACGGCTATCCTCGGGCCATGACCTTCATCGAATCGATCTCCGCCCAAGAGGTTCTCGACTCGCGGGGCAACCCGACCGTCGAGGTTCACGTCGAGCTGGCCAGCGGCTTCGAGGGCCAGGCCATCGTCCCGAGCGGTGCCAGCACCGGCATTCACGAGGCGGTCGAGCTCCGCGACGGCGACGCCGCCCGCTACGGGGGCAAGGGCGTCCTCAAGGCTGTCAACAATGTTGTCGAGGTGATCGCCCCCGAGGTGATCGGGATGGACGCCCTCGACCAGGGAGCCCTCGACGCCCGCCTCTGTGAGCTGGACGGGACGGAGAACAAGAGCCGCCTCGGCGCCAACGCCATCCTCGGGGTGAGCCTGGCGAGCGCGCGGGCCGCCGCCGAGTCCACCGGCCTCCCCCTCTACCGCTACCTCGGCGGGGTCGGTTCGGTGACCCTCCCCGTGCCCCAGTTCAACTGCCTCAACGGGGGCGCCCACGCCCAGACGTCGGTGGACTTCCAGGAGTTCATGTTCATCCCGCTCGGACTGCCGAGCTTCGCGGAGGCGCTCCGTGCCGGCAGCGAGTGCTTCCATGCGCTCCGCGCGGTCCTCAAGGCCAAGGGGCACAGCACAGGTCAGGGGGACGAGGGCGGCTTCGCCCCCTCCCTGAAGCACAACGAGGAGGCCGTCGAGGTCCTCGTCGAGGCCATCATCAAGGCCGGCTACATCCCCGGCGTGCAGGTGGGGATCGGACTGGACCCGGCGGTCTCCGGGCTCTACCACGACGGCCACTACGTCCTCAAGGGTGAGGGGCGGACTCTCGGACCGGTGGAGATGGTCGAGCTCTGGACCACCTGGCTGGACCGCTACCCGATCGTCTCGCTCGAGGACGGCATGGCCGAGGAGGACTGGGACGGCTGGGTGCTGCTCACCGAGAAGCTCGGCGGTCGCGTTCAACTGGTCGGTGACGACAACTTCGTGACCAACGCCAAGCTGCTCCAGAAGGGCATCGACCTGGGAGCCGCCAACTCGGTCCTGATCAAGCTCAACCAGATCGGTACCCTCACCGAGACCCTTCAGACCGTCGCCCTGGGCAGGGCCCACGGCTACAACCCGGTGGTCAGCCATCGGAGCGGGGAGACCGAGGACACGTTCATCGCGGACTTCGTGGTCGCGATCAACGGCGGCCAGCTCAAGACCGGGGCGCCGTCCCGATCGGAGCGGGTCGCCAAGTACAACCGGCTGCTCCGCATCGAGCGCGAGCTGGGCCGCTCGGCGGTCTACGCGGGCCGGGACGCCTTCCCGCGGGTTGCAACGGCGCCGACCGCAGCGGCGCGGTGATGCCGGGCCCGGCGAGCTGCCGGGGTGGACGGCGGTGACGCGGTGAAGCGCCCGCCCGGTCCGCTCACGGTCGCCGCCCGGGCCGGTACGCCGCCGCCGGAGCCGGGTGGCGCTCCCCTGGTCGAGCCTCCCTCGCTCGCGTCCGTCGACACGTTCGTGGATCTCGCCGATCTGGACGTGGCGATGGCGGCCGGCCGTGGGGGCTACCGCCGCTTCGGCAACCCGAGTGTGAGCCGGCTCGAGGAGGCGCTGGCCGCGCTGGAGGGATACGGGCTGCCCGAGCCGCCGCTCTGCCGGGTCACCTCCAGCGGCCAGGCCGCCCTGCTGCTCGCCATCAGCACGCTCGCCGGACCCGGGCGCCGCCGGGTGGTCCTCCTCCGCCCCGGCTACGGGGGCAGCGAGAGCCTGATCGCGGGTCCGCTGGCCGCTCTCGGCGTCGAGCCCGTGATGGTGGACCTGCCGCCGCCGGGAGAGGTGGATCGCCAGCTCGACCAGGTCCGCAAGGTGATCACCCACGATGTCGCCTGCGTGGTCGCCGAGACCATCGGCAACCCTCTGATGGGGCTGCTGGATCTCCCCGGCCTGGTGGAGCTCTGCCGTGCGGCGGGCACGGCCACGGTCATCGACAACACCTTCGCCACACCCTTCCTGCTCCGGCCGCTGGAGCTGGGTGCCGATGTGGTGGTGGAGAGCCTCAGCAAGCAGCTCTCGGGGCATGCCGACGTGCTGGGCGGAGCGGTGGCGGTCCGAGCCGGGCACCCGGCGGCCGATCTGCTCGCCACCCATTCGCGATTCCTGGGAGCGGTGATGGCTCCCTTTGACGCCTTCCTCAGCCTGCGCGGCCTGCGCACCGCCGGAGTGCGGGTCGAGCGGGGGGCGGCCAGTGCCGCAGCCCTCGCCCAGCTTGCGATCGCCCATCCCGCGGTCGCCGCCGTCCACTACCCGGGGTCGCGCAGCCTCGCTGAGGAGGCGCTGGCCGCAGCGCTCCTGCCGAGAGGGCGGGGGTCGATGCTGGCCCTAGACCTGGGTGGGCGCGACCGTGCCGATCTGCTGCTGCGGGGCCTCCCCGAGATCAGGCTCGCTCCGTCGCTCGGCGACGTCGCCACCACCGTCAGCCATCCCGCGCTCAGCTCGCACCGGGGCCTCAGCCCGGCGCAGCGCCGGTCGCTGGGAATCGGCGACGGCCTGCTGCGCTTCTCGGTCGGCATCGAGGAGATCGAGGACCTCGCCGCCGAGCTGCGGACGGCGCTCGACTCGGTCGCGGGTACCATGGGCTCCGCCAGCAAGTGAGGAGCAGCTCCCGATGACCATCATCCGGTTCGTCAACGGCTCGGACGCCGCGGTGCGGCTCACCGTCGAAGAGACCCTCGTCGCACTCCAGGCCAAGCCCGGAGGGGCGGGTTTCGTGGAGCTGCCGGGTGACGACGGGCCCATCCACCTGCGCCCGAGCGGGGTCATCGCGCTCTTCTCGGATGCGCGCAAGGGCAGTGCCGGATTCCGGGGCGGACCCGCCGAAGCAACCCACTGAGGTGTCGCGGCCGCCCGCCGGGCCGCCCCGGCGGTGGCGGCGCGCCGCCGGCGCTCGGTGATAATGGCCGGGATGCCCGGTTCCGACCCCCAACTCTCGATCGTGCCGCCGCGCCTCGGAAACGGCCTCCTCGACCTGATCGGCCACACCCCCCTGCTCCGCATCCGGCTCTTCGAGGACGAGCTGCCCGACGTGCAGGTCTTCGCCAAGGCCGAGTACCGCAACCCCGGGGGCTCGGTGAAGGACCGGCCGGCGCTCCGGATGATCACCGAGGCCGAGCACCAGGGCCTGCTCACCCGGGACCGGGTGATCCTGGACGCGACCAGCGGCAACACCGGGGTCGCCTACGCGATGATCGGTGCCGCCAAGGGCTACCGGGTCCACCTGGTGATGCCCCACAACGTGAGCGCCGAGCGCAGGGCCCTCGTCCATGCCTACGGGGCCGAGGTGACCTTCAGCGATCCGATGGAGGGCAGCGACGGCGCCATCCGCCTCTGCCGCGAGGTGCTGGCCGCCGACCCCGAGCGCTACTACATGCCCGACCAGTACAACAACCCGGAGAACTGGCGGGCCCACTACCACGGCACCGGACCCGAGATCTGGGAGCAGACCCGCGGGTCGGTCACCCACTTCGTGGCCGCGCTGGGCACCGGCGGGACCTTCGTGGGCACCGGGCGGAGACTCCGTGAGCTGAATCCGCAGATCCGCCTCTACAGCGTGCAGCCGGAGGGCCCCTGGCACGGCCTGGAGGGCCTCAAGCACATGGCGAGCGCCATCGTTCCGGGCATCTACGATCCGACCATGGCGGATGGGGACCTCGGTGCCCCCACCGAGGGGGCCTACGATCTGGCCCGCCGCCTCGCCCTCACCCAGGGGGTCCTGGTCGGGCACTCGAGTGGTGCCAACCTCTGGGGCGTGCGCGAGGTCGGGCGTGAGATCGGACAGGGAGTGATCGTGACCATCTTCTGTGACGGGGGCGACCGCTACCTGAGCACCGGCCTCTACGGGCTCACGCCGGCATGAGCCACCCCGCCCTGCGCGCCCCCGGCTGGGCGCGGTGAGCATCCTGGCCGTGCGTCTCGCCACCTCCGCCCACGCCAGCATCCGGCGCCTCGCCGAGGCCGCCTATCCCCACGAGGGTTGCGGAGTGCTGATCGGCGCCTACGAGGGCGACGCCGTCGTGGTGCGCGAGGCCACCTCCGCGCGCAACCTCTGGACGCAGAGGCTCGCCGACCGCTACGACATGGATCCGGCCGACATCCAGGCCGCCGACCGCAGCGCCCGCGCCCGCGGGTTGGATGTGGTGGGTTTCTGGCACAGCCACCCCGACCACCCGGCGCGTCCCTCGCAGCTCGACAGCGAGCGCTCCTGGGCGGACTACGCCTACCTGATCGTCAACACCGTGGCCGGCGGGAGCGGCGATCTCAACGCCTTCGGCCGCGACGACGCCGGCGATGGCCTGCAGCCGATCGCCCTGCAGCTGGGGTCCGCGGCAGCGTGAGCCCACCCGCGGGGTCAGTCCGCAACCGGCGCAGCCGCCGGTACCACGATGACTCCGCGCTGGGGCCGGTGAGCGGCATCGTGACCATCGTCGGCCGGCCCAACGTCGGGAAGTCGACGCTCTTCAACCGTCTCACCGGGCAGCGGCACGCCATCGTCGACGAGACCGCGGGGCTCACCCGGGACCGCCTCTACGGGGTGGCGGAGTGGCGCGGGCGCCGCTTCACGCTGGTCGACACCGCCGGCCTCGACCCCGCGCTCATCTCCGAGGACCCGGGCATCGCCGAGCTGACCCGGGGAACCCAGCAGCAGGCGAGGATCGCCATCGAGGAGGCCGACCTCTGCATCCTGATGGTCGACGTCCGCGCCGGGGTGACCGGTCTCGACGAGGACGTCGCCGCGATCCTGCGCAGCGGCGGCAAGCCGGTGATCCTGGCCGGCAACAAGGCCGACTCCTCGGCCGACCCCTTCTACGCCCACGAGCTGTACCGCCTCGGCCTCGGCGAGCCGCGCTTGATCTCAGCGCTCACCGGCACCGACACCGGCGACCTGCTCGACGAGGTGGTGGACCGTCTGCCCCCGGCCGAGGGCGAGGCCCAGGAGCGGGTCGACGAGCTCCGCGTCGCCATCATCGGCCGGCCCAACGTCGGCAAGTCGTCGCTGCTCAACTACCTGGTCGGAGAGGAGCGCGCGTTGGTGTCATCTGTGGCGGGAACCACGCGGGATGCGGTCGACACCCTGCTCGAGCACCGCGGCCATCAGATCCGTCTGGTCGATACCGCGGGCATCCGCCGCCGGGGTGTGGTCACCACCGACATCGAGCACTACAGCCTGCTCAGGGCGATGCGGGCGCTGGAGCGGAGCGACGTGGCGCTGGTCGTGGTCGACACCTCGGAGGGGGTGGTCGCCCAGGACCGGCACATCGCCGGTTACGCCGCCGATGCGGGCAAGGGCGTGGTGGTGATCGCCAACAAATGGGACCTGGTGCCCCAGGAGGACCGGGTCGACCCGGAGACCCTCACCAAGATCTCCGCCGCCTTCGACTTCGTCCCCGGCGCCCCGGTGCTGACGGTGAGCGCCCTGCTCGGGCGCAACGTGGCCAAGGTGCTGGACACCGCCCAGGAGGTGGCGGACGCACGGGCGACCCGGATGCCGACCGCCGCTCTCAACCAGGTGTTGCGCGAGGCGGTGACCAGCCACCCGCCGGCGATGCATCGAGGCCGGAGGGTCAAGCTCCTCTACGCCGCGCAGGCGAGCTCGCCCAACCCCACCGTGGTCCTCTTCGTCAACGATCCGGAGCTGCTCCACTTCTCGTACCAGCGCTACCTGGAGAACCAGATCCGCGCCGTCTTCGGCTTCGCCGGCGTGCAGCTCCACATGGTGGTTCGCCGCCGCGCCGATCCCGACGGCTGACGGCCACCGGTGTGACCCCCGACCGGCTCACTGCCAGGGGCGCCGCGACCTCCGCTCCCAGTACTCAGGGGGCGGCTCGGCGAGATCGGGGAGGTCGAGGAGGTCCAGCTCGGTCAGCTCCTCGGCACGCACATTGCTGCGGAGCTGGTCCGCGGTCGCAGCTCCGCTCAGCACCACGGTCACCCACGGACGCACCAGCGCGGCCGCGATGGCGAGCGCGTCGGGGTCCACGCCGGCTTCCGCCGCCTCCTCGCCGAGAGGCGTCGCCGGTCCCCCCGCATCACCGCGTGCGGTGAGCCGGCCGTTCGCGAGCACCTCCTTGACGATCACCGCCCATCCCGCCTCGGCCGCCTCCACCAGCGCGGGCTCCACCGAGGGCTCGAGCAGGTTCCAGGTCGCCTGCACGGCGCCGAAGAGCGGCTCGCCGCCGCAGCGGATCTCCAGGGCGCGTCGGACGGTGTCGGCCTGCGCCGGCCCGGAGGTGGTGATCCCGAGCAGGAGGCCGAGATCGCGCTGGCATGCCAGCTCCGTGTGGAGGTCACGGTCGTCGAGCACGCCGGACTCCAGCGTCGCGGAATGGACCTGGTAGAGGCGGAGGTGGCTGCCGAGCAGGGCAAGGCTCTCGGCGTGCTGGCGCTGGAAGGTGGCCAGGGAGTGGTCCTTGACCTCGTGCACCGCGGCCGCCGGGTCCCAGCCGCCGACATAGGTGTAGCCCCATTTGGAGCCGACCACGACCCCGTCCGGCCGGGTTCGCGCCAGCCAGCCGGCCACGAATGCCTCGGCCGAGCCATAGGAGCGGGCGCAGTCGAGGTAGCGGACCCCCGCCGCGTGGGCGGCATCGAGAACCTGCCAGCTCCGCCGGCGGAACGCGTCCTCGGAGCGGTCGTCGCCGAGGTCGGCGGCGCGGCCGGTGGTGATGTAGGCGGGCCGCCCGAGGGCGGCCATGCCCAGCCCGATCCGGCTCACCGTGGGTCCGCCCCGTCCCAAGGACACCGTCTGCACGCGATGACGATAGACCGGACGACGGGGAGAGGGCGAGCCTCAGCCGGCGAGCTCGGGGCGAGGCTCAGGGACGGACGGCGGATGGCCGGACGTGGCCGTTCTCGACGTACCAGGCGAGCGCCCGGCGCAGCGTCTCCGCCAGCGGGGTGTAGGTGAAACCGAGAGCCAGCGCGGCCGGCGCGCCGTCGTAGGCGTGGCCGTGGGCCAGGGTGCGGAGCATCTCGCGGCAGACCGGGGCCCGCCGGCCCGCCGCCCGGCAGCCGGCCCCCACCATGGAGGCGGCGGCGACCGCCGGCCCGGCCGGGAGGAAGCGGATGGGATACGTCCGCCCCCCGACCTCACCCAGGGTGTGGACCATCTCCGAGATGCGCTGGGTGGACCCGCTGATCACGTGGGGGCGGAGCGGCTCGCCGCGGGTGGCGGCGAGCAGGTGGGCCTCGGCGCAGTCGGCGACGTCCACCACGCTGACCGGTGCATCGATGAGCCAGTGCAGGCGCCCGTTCGCGTAGCTGATCAGCCAGCGCGCCGTCCCGGTGGTGCGACCCGGCCCCTGCACCGACGCGGGGTTGAGGCAGACCAGCTCGACGCCGAGGCGAGGGGCGAGCTCGAAAACCTGCTGCTCCGCCTCGTATTTGGACCGCTCGTATTGGGAGAGGAAGTGTCGCTCCCCGTCCCCCGGCCCGGTGGTTGAGGGCGCGCTGTCCAGGGTGGCGGCCGACGACGTGTAGACGACGCGGCGCACGCCCGCACGAGCGGCGGCCCGGACCACGCTGACCGAGCCCTCGACGTTGGTGCGCAGCAGCGGCGCGGGGTCGGGGAGGCACATCTTGTTGAGCCCGGCCACGTGGAAGACGAGCTCGCAGCCGCGCATGGCGCCGGCGAGGGACTCGCCATCCAGGATGTCCCCCTTCACGGGCTCGGCACCGGCTCTCCGGACGCTGTCGGCCGTCGCGGGCGTGCGCACCAGGGCGCGCACCTCGTGGCCGGCGCCCAGCAGTCGCTCGAGAACTGCGCCCCCCACGAACCCGCCGGCCCCGGTGATGAGGACCGGGGCGGTCACCGCGGGGTGGCCGGCGCGGAGCTGCGGAGGGTCGAGGCGGCCCAGCGCGAGAGATAGTCGGCGGCGGAGAGCACGGTCAGCGCCGCGGCGATCCAGAGCGCCCACTCGCCGATGCCGGTCGGGCCGAGCCGCTGGTCCACGCGGAGCAGCAGCAGGATGATGGCGATGAACTGGATGGCGGCCTTGGTGCGGCCGAGCTGGGACGATCGGATCACCTTCCCGGAGACGGCCACCGAACCGCGCAGGCCCATCACCATCAGCTCCCTGCAGACGATGATCATCACCGCCCACGGTGAGGCCTGGCCGATGCTGGTGAGGGCGATCAGGACGCCCGCCACCATGACCTTGTCGGCGGTCGTGTCCAGGAAGCTGCCGGTCAGCGTGCTCACGTGCCACCGGCGGGCGAGGTAGCCGTCGAGGTAGTCAGTGCAGGCGGCGATCGCGAACACCCCCGCCGCCCACCGGCCCTGGTCGGAGAGGGCAAGCGCCGCCACCACGGGGGTCAGGACCAGGCGCAGCGCCGTGGTGCTGCCCACGAACGCGGTGCGGCCCCGGGAGCGGACCGCCACGGACGAGAGCTTGCTCACCGGGCCCGCCGCCGCACCGTCACCCGCGGGGAGGGGCAGCTGAGCCTCGCGTGGAGGCGCGGCGAGAGGAGGCCGGCGAGCCATGTCGGGGAGCAATGGTCGCACGTCCGGCTGCGGCCGAGATCAGGTTGCGGACCGCCGCGCCGTCGGCGAGCCGGAGCGCCCTGCCGGCCAGGCGGGCGCATGCGCCGGAGTCGGCGGCGCGCACCGCCTCCTTGATCCGCGCCACCGCCGGGACGGCCACCGACAGCTCCCTCACCCCCAGACCGATCAGGAGGGGGACGGCCTCGACCTGGCCGGCCAGCTCACCGCACACCCCGACCCAGCATCCCCGGGCGCGCGCGGCCCGGACCGTCGCCGCGATCAGGCGGAGGGTTGCGGGGTGGAAGGCGTCCGCCAGGGGGGCGACCTCGGCGTTGCCCCGATCCGCGGCGAGGGTGTACTGGGAGAGGTCGTTGGTGCCCAGAGAGAAGAAGTCGACACGCCCCGCGAGCTGAGCGGCGGTCAGCGCCGCCGAGGGCACCTCCACCATCACGCCCACCTCGAGCGCGAGGGGTTCCGGCCCTGCGGCCTGGGTGAGCAGGGCGCGGGCGGCATCGACCTCGCCCGCGCCCGACACCATGGGGAACATCACCCGGACCGGCGAGCGCCGGGCGGTCGCGACCACAGCCCGCAGCTGGGCGAGCAGCACCTCGGGCTGAGCCAGCCCGAGGCGGATCCCGCGGAGCCCGAGGGCGGGGTTGTCCTCGTGGACCGAGCGGAGATAGGGGAGGGGCTTGTCGGCGCCGACGTCGAGGGTGCGGATGGTCAGGGGGCGCCTCTCCAGCCGGGTGGCGATCTCCGCGTAGATGCGCTCCTGGGCCTCCGCCGCGGGCAGTGACTCCGCCTCCAGGAAGAGGAACTCGGTGCGGAGCAACCCGACCCCGTCGGCTCCGGCCGCGACCGCCCGGGACGCCTCCTCGACCGAGCCGATGTTGGCCGCCACCTCGATGACGACCCCGTCCCGCGTCACCGCGGGCCGGTGGGCGGCAGCGGCGGCGTGCGCCGCGTGGAGCTGCGCCTCCCGCACCTCCGCCCGTGCGCTCCGGACCAGGCCGGCCGGAGGGTCGAGAACGAGGGTGCCCCTGCCGCCGTCGAGGAGGGCCCTCCGTCCCGGAGCCATCGCCAGCAGCTGGTCACCCAGCCCCACCACCGCCGGGATGCCGAGGGCGCGGGCCAGGATCGCGCTGTGCGACGTGGGGCCTCCGCCAGCGGTGGCGATCCCCATGACCCGTGCCGGGTCGAGGGCTGCGGTGTCGGTCGGCGCCAGGTCGCGGGCCACCAGGATCCCGGCGCGGCGGAGGACGGGCGCGGACCGGCCCAGCAGCCGGTGCAGCACCCGGTGGCTGACGCCCGCGAGGTCGGCGGCCCGGAGGCGGATGGTGGGATCGTCGAGCTTCTCCCACGACTGACCGAGGCGGGTCGACACCTCGGACCAGGCCTGGGCGGCGGTCCGGCGGTGATCGCTGATCGCGGCGCGGGCCGGTTCCACCAGCTCGGGGTCGTCGAGGAAGAGCAGATCGGCGTCGATGATCTCCGCCTCGTAGCTGCCCGACCTGGTCCTGGTCTGCTCGCGGAGCTGCTCGAGCTCGGCGCGCGTCGCCGCCATCGCCCGCTCCAGGGCGGCGAGCTCGGCGACCGGATCGGCGGCCTCGCCATCGGGCACCGTGAGGTCCGCCTCCTCGAGGAACTGCAGCGTTCCGATGGCGATCCCCATCGACGCGGGGATGCCGCGCAGCTGGCCGGCTCCGCCGGTGGTGGGGACGGGCGCCGGCGGTCCGCCGGCAGGTGTTGCGGCCAGCGCCGGAACGCCCGGGGCGGTCGACGGGAGGGGCGCGGACAGCCCGGGCGGGGCGGCGGGGGTGGTCGGGAGCGTGGCGGGCTCGTCGAAGCGGCGCGCCGCCAGGGCCCGCAGGGCATCGACCGCCCGCTGCGCGTCCGGGCCCGACGCGCGCACCAGCAGCTCGTGGCCCTCACGGAGCTGGAGCCCGGCGAGCGCGTTGAGGCTGCGTGCGGTGACCATCGCCGACGAGGTGGTGGCGTTGCCGGCGACGATCTGCGCGTCCAGGCCCGCGGTGGCGCGGATCAGCCGGGCGGCCGGGCGGGCGTGCAAGCCGAGAGGGATGTCCACCGCGATGCGCGCCTCGGCCGCGGGCCCGTCGCGACCCGGCTCTGCGGCCGGAGCCGCCGCCGGCCAGCCCTCCGCCGGGCCCCCCACCTGGGCCCGCTTGGCAGCCAGCGAGCCGGTGGCCTCGCTCGCCACCCGTTCGAGAGGCTCTCCCAATCGCGAGGTGACCGCCGCCGCCACCGCACCCTCGACCAGGGGGGCGGCACTGAGGAGCACGCGGGTCCGCCGCTCCTCGGGGAGCAGCTCGACCGCCATCTCGGCGGAGAGCAGCGCGCTGCCGAGGTCCATCAGCACCAGCACCCCGCGTTCGGACCAGGCCTCCTCGATGGCGGCCGCCACCCGGACGGCGTCGGTCCCCAGCGCCGTCTCCGGAGGCGCCATGCCGCCAGCTGCCACGATCCGGACCTCATCGCCCGCCATCGCCCGCGCCAGCTCCGCCGCGCCCTCGGCAAGCTGGGCGCTGTGCGAAACCAGCACCAGGCCGACCGGCGCGCCGCCGGGCGTGGGGTCGGTGGCTTCAGTGGCCGCCATAGGCCCGGTGGAGCAGCTCCAGGGGATGGATGACCGGGAACCCGGTGGCCTCGGCGATGTGCCAGCGGCAGGTCTCGCTGTCGCAGAGGACCAGGTCCGGGGCGGTCTGCCTGATGTCCGCGAAGAGGCGGTCGCCCACAGCCATCGCGATCGCGTACTTCTCGCGCTTCAGGCCGTAGGTGCCGCCGACCCCGCAGCAGTCCCGATCCAGCTCGACCAGCTTGAGACCGGGCACCAGGGCCAGGACGTCGAGGGCGGGCTTGCCGATCAATTGATTCTGCTGCTGGCAGGGGGCGTGATAGGCGGCGGTGAGCTCCACCGGGACGAAGTCGGTCTTCAACCGGCCCTGCTCGTGCAGGTCGCGGAGGAACTCGAAGATGTCGTAGGTGCGCTGCGAGACGTCGACCAGGGCCGGATCCTCGACCCCCAGGATCTCGCGGGCCTCGCGCTTGAGCATCAGCCCGCAGCTGGTGGAGGAGGCGATCACCGGGATGTCGCGGGGCGCGCTGCGGAGCTGGCGGGCCAGCCGGGTGGCGTAGGTCCGGGCTGCCGGGAAGTTCCCGTTGGACTGGAGGGGCAGCCCGCAGCAGCCCTGCGAGGGAATCTCCACGGCCAGCCCCTGGTGCTCGAGCACGGCGACGACCATCCGGCCCAGCCGGGGCTCGAAGTAGTTGGTGCTGCAGCCGTGGAAATAGATGACCCGGTCCGGCGCCCGCCGGTGCGGGTGCTGTCTCGCCCACTGCCTGAAGGTGCGCGGTGCGACCTTCGGGATCGCGGCCCGGTGGTGGATGCCGAGGATCCACTCGACCGGGAGACGCACGAGGGGGGTGCCCATGGCCCAGTTGAAGAGCGGGCGTATCGGCCGGCCGAGCCGACCCATGACGTCAGGTCGAGCCAGCAGCTGGTCGCGCAGGGGGATGCCGCGCTGCTCTTTGAGCTGGGCCCGGGCACGCGAGTTGATCTCGGCGATGCGGACGTCCTGCGGACAGACCCGGCTGCAGATCCCGCAGCCTGAGCAGTAGTCCACCGACCAGTCGGCCGAGAGGGGACCGTGGCGGAAGCGTTCCTCCTGGGGCCCCACGGTCTTGGGCCCCGGGAAATGCTCGGTGACGGCGGCGTACGGACAGGCGCTCTCGCAGATGGTGCACTTGATGCAGCCGTCGAGAGACGGGCGCACCGCCATTCCCTCGGTCTCCATCAGGCTGCTCATCCCGTCCACCTCACGCGGCGTGCTCACGCCTGCGCCCGACGATGCCCTCGGCGGCGTGCCAGCCGGTGGCGAGGCTCACTCCCTCTCCCGACTTCTCGCGCCAGGGGAGGGCGCCGGCCAGCACCGCGCCGGCCGCATAGAGGTTGGTGGCGTGGGGCGCCCCGTCCGCGCCCAGGGGACGGCCGTCGGCGTCAGTGCTCAACCCGACCCGGTCCAGGGGGTGCTCCGCCAGGTACTCCTCGCCGAAGGGCTCCTGCCCGGCTGCCAGGCCGGCCACGGGCAGGCCGAAGACGGGCTCCCGGAGCCGACCGTCGGGGAGCCGCAGGATGCCCCCGGTGCCGAAGCCGCCCGTGGCCAGCACGAAGAACCCGGCAGTCACCTCGACCGGGCGCGACGCCTGGGTGATGGTCACCGCATGAACGGTGCCGTGATGCTGGGTGGCCGCGATGGCGGTGCTGCCCAGGAGCAGCCGGCCGCCCGCGTCGAGCAGGGCGCGGCGCAGCCGGTCGAAGAGCCGCAGCCCGGGCAGCGATGGGGGCAGACCGGGGATCTCGAAGACCGGCCGGCCCAGGCGCCGCTCCAGGTCGGCGTGGACCTCGGCGGCCCGCTCGCGTCCGAGCACTGCCGGCATGCCCACCGCGACGGCGCCCCCCAGCTTGGAACGGAGCTGGGTGGCCAGCTTCCGCCGGATCTCCTCGTCCTCGAGACGGCGGGCCAGCCGGAACGGGGGCATGTCGCCGGCACCGCCCGGCCAGTCGAGCAGGGTGGCCCGCGCCTCGATCGGATGGGCGGGTGCCGTCGCCGCCCGGCCCAGGTTGGCGGCGAGCAGCTCGGGGTGGAAGTCGCGGAAGCCGCGGATGCCGGCGATGAGCACCTCGCCGCCACCGCTCAGATCGGCCGCGGCCATGCCGTGGGGGACCAGCGCGGTGGGGCGGAGGCCGCCCAGCACGGTCGGCACCCACCGGTTGCGGGACAGCTCGCCGTGGTAGCCGAGCGGCCCGGCGGTCTCGATGAACCAGGCGAGGCTCGCCTCGAGCCCGGCGGGACCGCCGATCCGGTAGGGGTGCTCGGGGTTGGCCTCGAGGAATCCGGGCAGAGCGGCACGAGGGCTCTGCACCGGATCGGGGGCGTACCCGAGGACGTCGATGGTCCCGCTGGCGAGCGGAAGGCACCCCTCTCCGGCGGCAACCACCGTGACCCTCAGCCCGCCCTGGGCAAGGCGGATCCCGGCACTCAGGCCGGCGGTCCCGGCCCCGATCACGAGGGCGTCGGTGATCATCGCGTCACCACGGAGGGGCGTCTCATGTGGGCAGGTGCTCGATGTCGAGCACCCCCTGGAGGATCCACGCGTCGAGCCGCGCCTGACGGAGCTGCTGACCCCAGAGCACCGGGCGCTGACCTTTCCACCGCTCCTGGACGAAGGCGCGCAGGGTGGCGTTGGCCTGGTCGCGGTCGTAGTCGCCGTGGCCGTGGAGGAGGGCCGCGGTGCGGAAGGCGCAGAAACCGCCCTGGCACGGCCCCATCCCGACCCGGAGGACCCGGCGCAGGTCGTCGATGTGACCTGCCGGATGGAGCCGTGCCGCCTCCAGCACGTCGGCCTGCGACACCAGCTCGCACTCGCAGACCATGGGGTTGTCGGCCCGCCCCTTCTCGAACTCCGCCTGGTGGTCGGGCAACCGGTAGTAGTTGGCGCCGGTGCTCCCGGGAAGCGGGGTCTCGGCGGTCGTGCAGGGCCGCTCCTCTCCCAGCTCCGCGCAGACCGCGTCGACGCTGTCCTTGGCCATCAGGCGGAACGTGGTCAGCTTGCCGCCCGCGATCGAGACGAACCCGGCGACGCCGTCCCGCTCCCGATGCCGCAGGACGGTGTGGGAGCGCGACACCGCGCGGTCGTCCTCCGACCCCGCGGCGGCGACGGTCTTGGGCAGCAGTGGGCGGGCTCCCGACCAGACCCGGAGCGCGCGGCTCTGGCTGAAGCCGGGAAGCAGGGCGTCCGCCGCATCGAGCATCGCGGCCACCTCGGCCGGGGTCGCCTCGATGTCGTCGGGGTCGTCGACCGGGGTGTCGGTGGTGCCGATGACGCTGACGCTGTGGCTCGGCACCACGATGTCGCCGTCGCCGGTCAGGTGGCAGCGGTTGACCACGCTGTTGGCGAGCCGGTGGTTGATGGCGACCATCACCCCCTTCCCGGGACGCACACCGACGTCGCAGCCGGCCAGGCGGGCGATCTGCCCGCTCCAGGCGCCCCCGGCGTTGACCACGCACTGGGCGCGCACCTCGACCTGGCGGTCGCCACGCAGGTCGTGCAGGCGCGCGCCCATCACCCGGTCCCCCTCGCGCGTGAGAGCGGTGACCGGGTGATAGGGGAGGATCGTCGCGCCGTGCTGCTCGGCACCCTGCGCGCATCCCCAGACCAGCTTCCAGCTGTCGATGCTCCCGTCGGCGACCGCGAAGGCACGGCGGATCTTGGGGTTGAGCCGGGGCTCCCGGCGCAACGCCTCGGCCGGCGAGATCTCCTCGACGGTGACCTCGGCCTCGGGACACGCCGCCAGGAATCGGTCGGCGTAGTCGAGGTCGTCCAGCGGCGTGGTGAGGAACAGACCTCCGGTGTCCTCGATGGCCGCGCTCGCCACCCGGCGCAGGATCGCATTCTCCCGGGCACACTCCCGGGCGCCACCGGGGTCGCGGACCACATAGCGGCCGCCCGAATGGAGCAGACCGTGGAAGCGGCCCGTGGTACCGGTGGCGAGGTCACCACGGTCGGCCAGGATGACCTGGAAACCCCGCAGCGCGGCGTCCCAGGCCACCCCAGCCCCCGTGGAACCGCCCCCGATCACCAGCAGCTGGCACTCGAGAGCTTCGGACATGGTTCCGATTCAGTCCGACTGCCTGCTCGTCACTCGACCCAGTCGAAGGTGCGGGTGACCGCCTTCTTCCAGAGCTTGAATTCCTTCTCCCGCTCCTTGGGATCCATCTTCGGCTCCCAGGTGCGGTCGACCTGCCAGTTCTTGCGGAGCTCCTCGACCTCTTTCCAGAAGCCAACCGCGAGCCCGGCCGCATAGGCGGCGCCGAGGGCCGTGGTCTCGGCCACCTTCGGCCGGATGACCGGGACGCCCAGCACGTCCGCCTGGAACTGCATGAGCAGCTCGTTGAAGACCATGCCGCCGTCGACCTTGAGCGCGGTGAGGGCCACGCCCGAGTCGGCGTTCATGGCGTCCAGAACCTCGCGGGTCTGCCAGGCGGTCGCTTCGAGCACCGCGCGGGCGATGTGGCCCTTGGTGACGTAGCGCGTGAGGCCGGCGATGACGCCGCGTGCGTCGCTCTTCCAGTAGGGGGCGAAGAGCCCCGAGAAGGCGGGCACGAAGTAGGCGCCACCGTTGTCGTCGACGGTCTTGGCCAGGGTCTCGATGTCAGCCGAGGTCTTGATCATCCCCAGGTTGTCGCGGAGCCACTGCACCAGGGCGCCGGTGATGGCGATCGAGCCCTCCAGGCAGTACACAGCGGGCTGGTTGCCGATCTTGTAGCCGAGGGTGGTCAGCAGGCCGTTCTTGGACTGGACCGGCTTCGTGCCCGTGTTGAGGAGCATGAAGTTGCCGGTGCCGTAGGTGTTCTTGGCCTCGCCGGGCGAGTAGCAGGTCTGGCCGAAGATGGCCGCCTGCTGGTCGCCCAGATCACCCGCGACGGGGATGCCGGCGAGGTCGCCTACACACTTGCCGTAGATCTCGCTGGACGGCCGGATCTGGGGGAGCATCGACCGCGGGATGCCCATGATGGAGAGGATCTCCGGGTCCCAGTCCAGGGTCTCGAGGTTCATCAGCATGGTGCGGCTGGCGTTGCTCACGTCGGTGATGTGAACGCCGCCGTTGACCCCGCCCGTCAGGTTCCAGATGCACCAGGTGTCGATGTTGCCGAAGGCCAGCTCACCGGCATCGGCCTTGGCGCGCAGCCCCGGCACGTTCTCCAGCATCCACTTGACCTTGGGGCCGGAGAAGTAGGTGGCCAGGGGCAGGCCGACCTTGGCCCGGAAGCGGTCCTGACCGCCGTCCTTGGCGAGCTCGTTGCAGATGGTGTCGGTGCGGGTGTCCTGCCAGACGATGGCGTTGTGCACCGGCTTGCCGGTCTTGCGGTCCCAGACCACCGCGGTCTCGCGCTGGTTGGTGACGCCCACCGCCGCCAGCTCAGAGGCCTTGATACCGGTCTTCTGCAGCGCGCCCTTGATCACTTCCTGCGAGCGCGTCCAGATCTCCAGGGCATCGTGCTCGACCCAGCCCGGCTTGGGGTAGATCTGCTCGTGCTCCTTCTGGTCGATGCCGACCACTCCACCCGAGTGGTTGAAGATCATGAAACGGGTGCTGGTGGTTCCCTGGTCCAGCGCCCCGACGTATTCAGCCATATGCGTTCTCCTTACTCCCAGCTCACCTATCTGCCGTGAATGCCTGTCGGGCTGCCCGGACCAGCAGCCAGGACGAGGTGGCGCCGGGGTCCTGATGCCCGGCGCTGCGCTCTCCCAGGTAGCTCGCCCGGCCCTTCCGCGCCACCAAGGGGATGGTGGCCTGCATGCCCTGCTCGGCCGCCGTCTCGCAGGCCGCGAGCGCCGCCTCGAGCGTGGCGCCAGCCTGCGTCGCCTCGCGGAGCGAGTCGGCGGCCGGTTGCAGGGCATCGATCATGGTCTTGTCCCCGGGCTCGGCCTTGCCCCGGGCCCGCACCGCCAGGACGGCGGCGTCGAGGGCCTGGCTCCAGTCCTCGGTCTCCAGCTCGGTCTTGCCGGTGACGGCGGTGCCCAAGCCCAAAAAGAGAGTGCCGTAGAGAGGTCCACTGGCTCCACCCACCGTCGAGATCAGCGTCATCGCGGTGGTCTTGAAGAGCTGCGCCATGTCGGCCCCCTCCAGGGAGCCGACCTTGGGCAGCACCGCCTGCATGCCCCGGTCCATGTTGGTCCCGTGGTCGGCGTCACCGATCTCCGAGTCCAGCTGGGTCAGGTATGCCTTGTTCTCGGCTATGGCAGCGGCGAAGCCTTGCACGAAGGCAAGTCCCTGCTCATACGTGACGGACATCGTCGCTGCCCTCTAACCGATCTCTGCTTCTGCTCAGACTCCCCAGCGCAGCCCTGGGGTGTTGACGGGGGCGTCCCACAGCCTGGTCATCTCATCGTCGAGACGGAGCAGGGTGATGGAGCAGCCCGCCATCTCCAGGGAGGTGATGTAGGGGCCGATCAACCGGCGCTCGATGTGCACGCCCACACCGTCCAGGTAGCGCGCCAGCGCCCGGTAGACGATGTAGAGCTCGATGAGCGGGGTGCCGCCCATGCTGTTGACGAACGCCAGCACCTTGTCGCCGCGCTTGAACGGCAGGTCCTCGACGATCGGCCGGGCCAGCATCTCGGTGACCTCGTCGGCACTCGCCAGCGCGCGGCGCTCGCGACCCGGCTCACCGTGGATGCCGATCCCGATCTCCATCTCCTGCTCGCCCAGGTCGAAGGTCGGCTTGCCGGCCGCGGGCACGGTGCAGGAGGTCAGGGCCATGCCCATGCTCCGCCCGTTGGCGTTGACCCGACGGCACAGCTCGGCGACGTCCTTGAGCG
>Ga0181520_10001550_pt1 | contig 46209 bp, 34 predicted proteins | sample PEATcosm2014_Bin_29_FD_132451 | JGI IMG/M metagenome (GOLD analysis project Ga0181520, IMG submission 132451) | Peatland microbial communities from MTU Mesocosm Facility, Houghton, MI, USA - PEATcosm2014_Bin02_30_metaG | ecosystem: Environmental > Terrestrial > Soil > Wetlands > Peat | place... | reverse complement strand
GCTCGACCAGCGCGGAATTTCCACTACATCAATTTCTCGCCGCCGCTGTCCAAACCCATTGGACTTACGTCGGTTTTCCTCCGGAAAATCACCGCGGGACGCCGCACAGCATCGTAACTTGGGTTAGGACACTACCAAAACGCGACCAACGTTGACAGGCTCTCATTGGAACGGCTAGAATGACGGCAACGGTTGTCGCTCCGCATGGGCAGAAGTCTTCCTGCCGTTTTTTCTCTGCCCGCGCGCCGCCCGCCGAACATCCCCCCTTCCACTCGACCTGCCAGATTCCTTGCCAAGGCAAACGGAGGTGACGTATGGCCGCGCGTTTCCATCGCCGAAAGTTTCTCCAGCGTACCGCAGGCTTGGCCACGGCCATCGCCGCCCAAGGCTTCGCCGCCCCTGCCATTCTGGCCAGCTCGTCGCCCAACTCGAAGCTCAACATTGCCGGCATCGGCGTGGGCGGGCGGGGCCGGGACCACGTCCAACCGTCGCTCAACGAAAACCTGGTGGCCATCTGCGACGTGACGCAGGGCACCGTCGATAGTTGTCTTGGGCAAGTCGAAAGGCATTACAAGGACCACGGCCTGAAGCAGCCGCTGCCCAAGACGTTCTCCGACTATCGAGAAATGTTCGACAAGCTGCACGGCCAGATCGACGCGGTGTTTGTCGGCGCGCCGGACAATCATCACGCCCCGGCCTCGATGCGGGCCATCAAGCTGGGCAAGCACGTCTATTGCGAAAAGCCGCTGACGCACAACATCGATGAAGCCCGCCAGCTTACGCTGGCCGCCCGGCAACATAAGGTGGCCACGCAACTGGGCAATCAAGGCCGCGAAACGGAAGCCTGGCGGCGGCTCTGCGAGTGGATTTGGGCCGGCGCCATCGGCGACGTGCAGGAAGCACACGTGTGGACCGATCGGCCGGGCATTGCCAAGCGCTTCTGGTGGCCGCAAGGCGGCCCGCGGCCGGCCGGCAGCGAGCCGGTGCCGGCGGGGCTGAATTGGGAGGCCTGGCTGGGCCCGGCGCCCGCGCGCCCCTACCTGGGCATTTACAAGGAAGGCAAGTTCCGCGGCCGGTCGGTCTATCAGCCGTTCGTCTGGCGCGGTTGGTTCGACTTCGGCACCGGCGCCCTGGGCGACATCGGCTGCCACGCCATGAGCCCCTTGTTCAGCGCGCTGAAGATCGAGCACGCCGCGGCGGTCGAGCTCATCAAGGACTCCGGCGACACCACGGCCGAGATGTACCCCAGCGCGTCGATCATCCGCTGGGACATTCCCGCCCGGCCGGGCATGCGCCCCTGCAAGGTCTTCTGGTACGATGGCGGTTACTACCCGTCTCGCGAGATTTGCGACCTGCGTCCCGATCAGCCCATGCCGGACAACGGTGCGATCTTCATCGGTCAAAAGGGCAAAATCAACGGCGTGCCGCACTTCCTTTCCAAGGAGCGGGAGAAAGAGTTCAAAATCCCCGAACCGACCATTCCCCGCTGCGCGAGCAACCACTTCGGCGAATGGGTCACGGCCTGCAAGGGCGGCCGGCCGGCCTTCTCCAATTTCGATCACGCCGGCCCGCTGACGGAAATGGTGCTGCTGGGTAATTTGGCGATCCGGGCTGGGGCGGGCAAGAAGCTCCTCTGGGACGGTCCCAACATGAAGTGCACCAACTTGCCGGCCATCAACCAGTACGTCCGCCGCGACTACCGCCAGGGATGGACGCTGTAAGAAGCTCGCCCTTGAACATTCGCACCGGCGTGCTACGATAATCTGCCCAGCGGGATGGGAACCAGGGCGGCGTGGCAACGGAGGCGCCGGTGAAACAGAGTAGTTCGTCGGTATCGACTGCCAGTCGATACGTCATCGGGTTCGATTTGGGCACCACGAACTCGGCGGTCACGTTCGTCGATACGCACAAAGAGCGGTGGCGCATCGAGACCTTTCCCGTGCCGCAACTGGTCGCCCCCAGCCAGATCGAGGCCCGCGAGTCGCTCCCTTCGTTCCACTATCAGCCGGCCGCCGGCGAGTTGGCCGCGGGGGCCTTGAAATGTCCGTGGCACAAGAGCGAGCCCGCGTTCGCCGTGGGCGTTTTCGCCCACGACCACGGGGCCTTGGTCCCCGGGCGGCTCATCAACTCGGCCAAGTCGTGGCTCTGCCATTCGGGCGTCGATCGCACGGCGGCCTTGCTGCCGTGGCACGGGGCGTCCGACGTCGAGCAGCTTTCGCCGGTCGAGGTGAGTGCCCGCTACCTGGGCCACGTCCGCGACGCCTGGAACGCCCGCTTTCCCCGCCATCCGCTGGCCGAGCAAGAGTTCGTGTTGACCCTGCCGGCTTCGTTCGATGAGGTTGCACGGGAACTGACGGTCAAGGCGGCCGCGCTGGCCGGTCTGCCCCGCGTGGTGCTGATCGAAGAGCCGCAGGCCGCCTTTTACGCCTGGATCTACGCCCACGCCGACGATTGGCAGGATTTGGTCGAGCCGGGCCAAAAAATCCTCGTCTGCGACATCGGCGGCGGCACCTCGGATTTCACCCTGATCCGCGTTCGCCGCGGCGAGGGGGGAAAAGTTCAGTTCCACCGCGTGGCCGTGGGCGACCATCTGATCCTCGGCGGCGACAATCTTGACCTGGCCTTGGCCCGCCACATCGAGCATAAAATCGGCCGGCTGGAACCGCGGGCGTGGGCCATTTTGGTCCGCACCTGCCGCGTGGTCAAGGAAACGCTGCTCGGGCCCGACGCCCCCGAAAAACTCACCGTGAATCTACCCGGCGCCGGCACCCGGCTCATCGGCGGCGGGATGCACGTCGAAGTCACGCGCCAGGAAGTCTGCGACCTGCTGGTGGAAGGTTTTTTTCCGCGGGTGGGCCTGGAGGAAAAGCCGATCAGCCGGCGGTCCGGCTTCCAGGAGTTTGGCTTGCCCTTTGCGCCGGATGCGGCGATCACGCGTTATCTGGCCGCTTTTCTTACCGCACATCGGCACGTGGCGATGGAGGATGCCGGCCCGGCGGCGGACCACGATCCGGCCCGGCCCGACATCGTGCTCTTCAACGGCGGCGTGTTCGAATCGCCCTTGCTTCGCGCGCGGCTGCTGGAAGTGCTGGAAAGTTGGTTTCAGCCCCGTTCAGCGGCCGCCGGCACAGCGACCCGACAAGAACCCTGGAGCCCGATTGTGCTGGACAACGACCGGCTCGATCTAGCCGTGGCGCGGGGGGCGGCTTACTACGGCATGGTGCGGCGGGGGCAAGGGGTGCGGATTGCCGCCGGGTTGGCCCGCACGTATTACCTCGGCGTGGAAGAGACGGCGTCGCCGGCAGCGTCGCCCCCAGTCGTCTGCCTGCTGCCGGCCGGCATCGAGCCGGGACACGACATCGAGCTCGCTGAGCGACGGTTTGATCTCTTGGTCTCCGAGCCGGCCGAGTTTCCGCTGTTCGTCTCCAGCACGCGCTTGACCGACAAGCCGGGCGAACTGGTGCCCATCGACCCTGCGCAAATGACCGCACTGCCGCCCATGCGGACCGTACTCCGCACACGGAAAGGGAAAAAGGGGACTGGTCCAATTTGTGCGAAGCACCCGAAGGGACGTCCCGGCAAATTGGACCTGTCCCCCTTTTCCCCCGAGACGGTTTCGGTCAACCTGCACGCCCGACTAACGGAAATCGGCACGCTCGATCTGTGGTGCAGCGAGATTGGTGGCCGGCGAAGTTGGCGTCTTCAATTCGACGTGCGTTCGACCACGCAAACCGACATTGCCGCCTACCAGTCGCAGGCCGAAGGTGAAGGAGTTGTCGACGAGGGCGTCTGGCAGGCGTGCCAAACGCTGATCCAGGGCACCTTCGGCCCCGACGGCAGCGACAAGCCCGAGGGCCTGATCAAACGCCTTACAGCGGCCACCGGCGGCAGCCGCAATCAATGGCCCACCTCGCTTTGCCGGCGGCTGTGGGAGGCGCTCATGGACGTCGAGCCGGGCCGCCGCCGCAGCCCGGTACACGAGGCGCGGTGGCTGAACCTGCTCGGTTTCGCCTTGCGGCCCGGCTACGGTCTGGCCGTCGACGATTGGCGAGTCGCCCAGACCTGGACCACTCTGCAGGGCAAGTTCGCCCATGCCACGGCCAACGTCCGCGTGGAAGGCTGGATCCTGTGGCGGCGGATTGCCGGCGGTCTGGCGGCCGGCCAGCAACAGGCCCTGGCCGACCCGCTCCTGGGGCCCGTCCGCAGCCTGCACCATCAGCTCACCACCGGCAAGGGCCGCAGCGATTTCGGTTTCGTGATGGCCGAAACGCCCGAGATGTGGCGACTACTGGGCTCGCTCGAGCTGCTGGCAGCCGGCACGAAAGCCGAGTTGGGCGCGATGCTCTTGGACCTCCTGCCAAAACGAAAGATGGAGCCGGTTCGCGGAGCGGTAGTCTGGACCATCGGGCGGCTTGGCGCCCGCGTGCCGCTCTACGGGCCGCTGAATGCCCTGGTGCCGGCCAAGACGGCCGGCGAGTGGCTGGCCGCGCTTCTGCCGCAACGGCTCGAATTGGCCGAGCATCCGCTGGCCGTCATGCAGCTTGCCCGGCGGACCGACGACCGTTATCGCGATCTGCCGGAGAAGCTCCGCCGCGAGGCCGCCGATTGGCTGGCTGCGTCCGCTGCCCCCCGGCATTTCGTCGAGCTGGTCCGCGCCGGCGGCACGCTGGATAGCGACGAGCAAGGCCTGGTCTTCGGCGAGTCGCTGCCGAAAGGGCTGCGAATCCTTTGATGCGCAACGGCGAGGCGCTATACGTCCTCTTCGCTCGATTGCAGCCAGCGGCGCCATTGCTTGAAGTGCTCCATGCAAATCAGCAGCCCCTGGGCCACGGCCGTGAGCGGCTCGGGCGTAATCCGCGCGGGCAGTCCGGTTTGCTCGTTGATGAAGCGGTCGATGCGTCTGAGCAAGGCCCCGCCGCCGCAGAGCACCAGCCCGTTTTGGACCAGGTCGGCAGCCAGATCGGGACTGCAATGATCGAGCGTCGCCTTGATGGCTCCGAGAATCTCTTGCAGCGGGTCGGCCAACGCCTGGCGGACCTCTTCGCTGGTGACCGTGGCCTTGCGCGGCAGGCCGCTGACGGTGTCCACTCCGCTCAACTCGACGGCACGCTCCTCTTCCAGCGGATAGGCGCTGCCGATGTCGATCTTCAGGCGTTCGGCGGCGGGCAGCCCGATGCGAAGGCTATAGTGGCGGCGCAGATAATCGACGATGGCCTGATCCATCCGATCGCCGCCGGTGCGGACCGACTGGGCGGCCACGGTGTCGGCCAGGCTCATCACGGCCACTTCGGTGGTGCCGCCGCCGATGTCGCAAATCATGCTGGCCGTCGGCTCGGCGATGGGCAGTCCGACGCCGATGGCGGCGGCCTTGGCTTCGGGCATGACCCACACCACGTTGGCGCCGGCGCGGTGCACGCTGTTGAACACGGCCCGCTTCTCCACCGGCGTGATGCAGCCCGGGATGCCCACCAGCACCCGCGGCCGCAACCGCCAGCCGGGCCGCTCGGCCTTGCCGAACAAATAGCGGAGCATCGCCTCGCACAGCTCGAAGTCGGCGATCACGCCGCCAGCCAGCGGGCGAACCACCGCGATCGATTCCGGGGTGCGGCCTTCCATCTGCTTGGCCAGGTGGCCCACCGCGCAGCCGCCGGAGAGGATTCGCCCGGTCCCTTTTTGGACGGCGACCACCGACGGCTCGTTGAGCACCAGCCCCTCGCCGACCATGCCGATCAGCGTGTTGGCCGTCCCCAAATCAAGGGCTAGGTCGGAACTGAAACGGCTGAAAGGGTTGAGATGGAGCATCCCTGCTCAACGGGGGTCAGGTTAGCGTGGCGTGCGGGAAACGCACCACCGTCAACGTAGATGGGTGCGTTTCACGCACCCTGCACTCTCCGCCCCGCGCTCCCGGAACGCCCATCCTCACCACCGGCGGGCCGCCCTTGAACTTGAAGTCATAGGGGCTCATTTCCAGGCACAGGAAGAGGATGGCGACCAGGACGGCGATCAGGGCAATCGCCAAGAAAAACGTGTACACGTCGGCCGGCGGCAACGGCTGCCGCGGTTTGGCCGCTTTCGCGGCTTTGGCGGGCGCAGGGGTCACCGGCGCCTTTTTTGCCGAGTCGTCTTTTTTACTCGATTTTCGAGGCCACACGGTCGCCCACCATCATGCTGCTGTTTTGGAACTTCGGATCGATCCGGCACACCGCCCGGCTGGGCTCGGTGCGGACCACTTCGATGCGGCCGACGTAGGCGTTCTGGCCTCCGCCGAGGCGGTAGACTTCCAGCTTGTGCCCCTTCATCAGTCCTTCGTCGGAGCCGATCGAGATTTCGACCAGTCCCGAGCCCACGGTGGCCGTCACGATGCCGTCGACGGTGGGCGGGACGTTCGAATAGTCTTTATTCTTGTCGTACCCGAACCTGCGCAGCACCAGGTCCGCCTTGGCCATGTCCTTGGCCAGGTCATCGGTCCGCTTCCGCAGCAATTCCTTTTCGTTTTCCGCCTCATGCAGTTTGTCGGTCAGCCGCACGACCTCCTTGAAATGGGCGTCGCGATCCTTGCGGGCTTCTTCGCCGGCCGTGCGCTGCCCTTGCAGTTCCTTGTGATCAGTGGTGGCGCTGGCCTGCGTGGCATTCATGGCGGCCACGGCCTGGCGTTCCGACTTCTCCAAGTCGGCTTCCTTCGCTTGCAGGGTCTTGAGCTCGGTCTGCGCCACGTTCAACTCGGTCGTCGCCTTGGCCAGGACCTTGTCTTTAGCGGCCTTGTCGGCCTCGTATTGCTGCTTGGCCTTCGCCGCTTCGTCGGCCAGCGCCTTGTTATCCGCGCGCGCCTTGCCCAAGCGGGCCTGCAAGCCAACGTCGGGGGCCACGACCGCGTCCCGCCAGTTCTTGTGCGTGGCGTAGACCGCCATGGCCACCGCCATGAAGAACACGCTGGCGACCAAAATCAAGATGATAAATATTCTACCGACGAGGTTCATACTCAACCTGCCTAACGGCTCGCTAGTGGACGGCCTTTCGCAGCACCTGTTCCGTTTTGGCCACGTCCTTGGCCAGCTCCGTGGTCCGCTTCTGCAAGAGATCCTTCTCGTTGGCCGCTTGATTCAGCTCGTCCGTCAGCCGGACGACTTCCTGGAAGTGGGCGTCGCGATCCTTGCGCGCTTCGGCGACGGCCGTACGCTGTGCTTCCAACTCCTTCCGCGAGCCGGCGGTCTGCCCCTGCGTCTCGTTCATGGCGGCCACGGCCTCGGCTTTGGCCTTGGCCAGGTCGGCTTGCTTCACGTCCAGTTCCTTGAGCTCCGCCCGGGCAGCTTCCAGCTCGGCCTCCAGTTTGGCGAGTGCCTGCATCTTGGCGGCTTTCTCGGCGTCGAATTGCTGCTTCAGCTTCGCCGCCTCCTCGGTCAACTCCTTGTTCTTTTTCTGCGCCGCTTCGTAGCGGGCCTGCAAGCCGACGTCGGGGGTAAGGAGGGCATCCCGCCAATTCCGATGCGTGGCGTAGACCGCCATGGCCACCGCCATGAAGAACACGCTGGCGACCAAAATGGAGACGGTGATAATCTTGCCGACAAGGTTCATGCCGAACCACCTACCGGGCATTGCTTACGACTCGCATGAATGACGCCACATGACGGCCCGGGCGGGAGGCCGCAATCTCATCCTCTCAGTATAACTTCGCCCAATTTGCCATGTCAACCAAAAGAGACGCCGGCGGGGGAGTCCGGGGCGTCTGTGGCGCGGGCCTGCCGGCGCCGTCGCAACTGCCCATATATCCCCACAAAACCGCACAACCCGCACACGGCCAGGCACGCGCCGGCGAACCAGTCGCCATGGGCCAGGTACCAACTCGAGCGGCCGTCGAGCCGGGGCTCGGCAACAATCACCCCCGGGGCCCGTCGCGGGCCTTGCTCGTGAATGCGGCCGTCGCCGTCGATCCAGGCCGAGAAACCGGTGTTGGCGGCGATCAGCAGCGGCTTGCGGCATTCCACCGCCCGAAATACGCCGCACGCCAGGTGCAGGTCCAATTCGCTGGAGCCCCAAAACCAGCCGTCGTTGGTCAGATTCACGAGCACCTCGGGCTCCCGCCCCTCGGCCGCCAAGGCATTGACCTGCCGCCGGATGACGTGCGAGAGCACGGTTTCATAACAAATGCTCGGCGACAGGCGAACGCCGGCCGCGTCGAAGGCCGCCGCCCGATCGCCGGCCGCGGCACTGCCCGTCAGGGGCGTGAAATGCTGAAGCCACGGGCAGTACTCGACAAAGGGCGTGTACTCGCCGAACATCACCAGGTGCATCTTGTCGTAGCGGCCCAGCAACTCGCCGCCCCGGCTCACGAACACGGCCGAATTGTAACACCGCTCGCCGTCCAGGCCGAAATGAACCCGGCTAACGCCCAGCAGCAATGGCACGCCCAGCTCTTTGGCCAGCGCTGCCATCGTTGCCGGACCGCTTTCCACGTCGCGCTGCAAGTCGGCGTCGCTCCTCTGGTACCAGGCCGGCTTTTTCGCCCCCGGCTCGACGGTCAACCATCCCCAGGGAAACATCGACTCCGGCCAGATGATCAGTTCCGGACGGCGACTTCTGTTTTCGAGCGCCTTCCGCGACAGGTCGAGATACTCCCTGAAGATCCGCTGCCGCACCGGGAGCGAGTCATTTTCCAACTTGATGTCGACCGAGCCTTGAATGAGCGCGATCCGCAGACCGGCCCTGCCGGAATCCGTACCGATGCGCTCGTGGCCATAAAACAGCGCGGCACCTGGCAAGGCTACGGCAGGAACCAATGGCCAAAAGGCCCAACGATGCCCGCCGTCGGGAAGCATCCGCGCGAGGCACGCGGCGACGAACATGACGATGAAGCTCACGCCAAAGGCCCCGGTCAAATCGCTCACTTGGATCAATTCGGCCCAACGGTATTGCGTATGGCCCAGGCTGGCCATCGTCATGCCGGTCAGCAGGTGCGCCCGGGCCAACTCCAAGCCGGTCCAAACGATGGGTGCGGCCAGCATCACCGGGAAACGAAGCCGATGAACTGCCACGCGCGACAAGCCTACGAACAGCGGGACGTAGAAGGCGAAATAGAACGACAGGGCGACCCAGCCGATGCTCGTGACCGGATGCGGCAGCCGCAGCCAGTGCAAGGCGCCCATCCAAAAGCAGAAGCCGGCCACCGTAAGCACGGTATACGGCCGCCGCCCCGGCAACTGCTGGCGGCGGATCAGCCACACCCACGGCAGCGGCGCAATCCAAGCCAACGGCCACCAATCCACCGGCGGCAGGGCAGCCCAGAGGAGAAGAGCACCAAGGAAAGCCGGGATCCACAAGGAACGCGAGGATGGAAAAAGGGAAGAAACGGATGACGACGAAGCGGCAGGTGACAGGCGGGACAAACTCGCCTTCCTTTGCTGATCGCCCTTCGTGGGCATCGTGCCCTTCGTGGATATTTTCATACCTTCGTCTTCAAGAACCGTTCCAGGATGGTTGTCCCGCAGTCGGTCAAAAAACTCTCGGGATGGAATTGCACGCCAAACAGCGGGAACTGCTTGTGGCGAATGCCCATGATCTCCCGGCTGCCGTCCGGGGCATTGCTCCAGGCACAGACTTCGAATTGTTCCGGAAGCGTGTCGGGCTGGATCACCAGGCTGTGGTAGCGAGTGGCCGTGAAGGGGTTTTCCAAACCCTCGTACAGATCGCGGCCATCGTGATGAATCTGGTCGGTCTTGCCGTGCATCAACCGGCCCGCACGGACGATCTTGGCCCCAAATGCCTGGCCGATCGACTGATGGCCCAGGCAAACCCCCAGGACGGGGAGCCGGCCGGCGAACCGTTGAATGCAGGCCACCGAAATGCCCGCCTCGTTGGGGGTGCAAGGGCCGGGCGAAACGATCAGATGCGATGGTCGCCGGGCCTCGATCTCGTCCAACGTGATTTGGTCGTTGCGATGAACTTCCAGATCGAGCGACGGATCAATCTCGCCCAGCCGTTGCACGAGGTTGTAAGTGAACGAATCGTAGTTGTCGATCAAAAGGATCATGGCATCCCTCCCATGGTGGCCGCCAGAGGTCTTTGTACCGTCTCAGTTTACCGGGCGAGCCGAGCGGTGGCCAGTCGGGCGGGTGGGTGGCTGCCGGCGGAAACCTCCGCTAGACTTAAAATGACGTGTCTCTCGCTCCGTTTGTGCCTCGGTCGCGGTTCCTAAAGCAACTTTCACGATTCTGGAAGATGGAAGCTCCGCCGCCACCCTTCGGGAGGCGGCTCCAAGCGTATGCAATGCTCCCAGGATCAGGCAACCCTGTTTAGGATATCCCGTGGTCGTTAGCGATTCATCCGCCCGCCGATACGCCCTCGATCCCGACGTGCGATTGATGCTCGAAGTGCGCGATGGCAACGCGGCCGCCTTCGAGGAGCTGGTGTCGCGCTACCAGGCCCGGCTGCTGATGATCTTGCGGCACCTGGTCGGCAGCCGCGAGCAGGCCGAGGACCTGACGCAAGAAGTGTTTTTGCGGGTCTATCGCGCCCGCGAGAGTTACGAGCCGGGGGCGAAGTTTGCCACCTGGCTGTTTACCATCGCCAACCACGTGGCGGCCAACGCCTTGCGGAGCCGCTCGCGGTGTCACGAGGTCACGATCCAACCGCGCGAGAGTGGCCCCATGGGCGCCCGGCCCTTGGACAAAATGCTGCAAGCCAGCAGCGGCCAAATGCCCGCCCGGCAGCTCGACCGGGCCGAAACCCGCGAGATCGTGCAATTGGCGTTGGAATCTCTCGGCGAGCGGCAGCGGATGGCCGTCTTGCTGAGCAAGTTCGAGGGGATGAGCTACGCCGAGATCGCCACCATCATGGAACTGTCGCCCCAGGCGGTCAAGTCCTTGCTATCGCGGGCGAGGGAGAGTCTGCGGGAGGTATTGCAGCCCTACTTTGACGACGGCGTGCGTCCGACGACGGAACCCGATCATGAATGACGACTCCCATCCCGCCGCATCGCTCGACGAGCAACTGGTGGCCTATCTCGACGGCGAATTGGATGCCGAAGGCCGCCGCCGCGTCGAAGAGATGCTCGGTTCCGACGCCCAGGTCCGCCACCGCTTGCAACAGATGGAGCGGACGTGGAATCTGTTGGACGGGTTGGACGTTGTTCCGCCAGCCAGCCAGTTTACGCAGACAACCTTGGAAATGGTGGCCGTCGAAGCCAGCCAGGACCTCCGGAAAAGCCTGGCCGAGGCCCCCCGCCGCCGTCGCCGATGGCGCGTGCTGGCCGGGCTGACTCTCTTAGTGGCCGTGGCGGGCGGCTTTTTCACCGTCGTCCGGCTCGCGCCCGATCCCAACCGCCAGTTCCTGAAAGACCTGCCCGTGCTCGAGAACCTCGACGAGTACCGCCAAATCGACGACATCGAGTTTCTGCGGATGCTGCGCGCCGCGGGGCTGTTTGTAGGCCATCGCAAGACGCCGGTCGAGGCCGCCGCGCCGCCCGCCGAATCGCTCGTCCAGCGGCAGCAGCGCGTCGAAGGCATGGGCCCGAGCGAAAAGGCGCAACTCGCCCGGCTGGAAGAGCGGTTTCTCGCTCTGGACGAGGAGCAACAGGGGCAACTGCGGCAGTTGCACAAGGCGATCGCCGGTGCCAGCGATGGCGAGCAACTCCGCCAGATCATGCACCGCTATTACGTGTGGCTGAAAACGCTCTCGCTCTACACGCGGACGGAACTGGGCGGATTGGAGCCCGCCGATCGCCTCGAGGCGGTCAAAAAGCGGTTGAAGGAAGAGCACCAACGGCTGGGAGACGAGGATTCGGAGGCGCTGTGGAAATGGATGAATCAGTTCGTCACGCTCCATGAGAAACAGCTTCTCGATCGGTTGTCGGAGCCGCGGCGCAGGGAAGTGGTCAAGTGGACGCCGCAGGCCCGGCAGCCCGTCTTGCTCACCCTGCTGGACAGCGGCGGGCGACGGCCGGGGGCCGGCGGCGGCAAACCGCCCCCGTGGATGACCGAGGCCGATTTGGCCAACCTGCGCGCCGCGTTGAGCCCGGAAGTGCGGCTCTACCTGGAGTCGCTGCCGAAGGCCAAGCAGTGGCAGCAAATCATCCTGTGGATGCGCCATGCGATGCGACAGCAGCACGCGCGGGGCAACCTCTCGATCGTCGATGACGAGCGACTGGTCGACTTCTTCGAGAAGCTTCCCGACGACGAACGGGATCGCTTGTTGAACTTGTCGGGCGACGAAATGCAGCGGGAATTGCAGCGGCTCTATCTCATTCGCCCGAAACCGCCCGAAGCCGCGTCGCACCGCGGCCGTCCGGCGGTCGGCGAGCGGCCGGCGAAGAAGAAAGCCGAAAAGGTCCCGCCGCCGGCCCAGACCGACGATTAAGCTGTCTGTTCAGTGTCATGCCCCCCGCCCGCGATGGGGCAGGAGTGGATCGGCCCGGCCGAAAACTGCATGGTGGCAGACCGGCAGGGCCGCTCAGGTGGGAATAGACCACTTGCCCACATTCCCACTACATGCTAGAATCCCTCATGAGTAGGAGAGGATTGCCGATGATCACCAAGACAGTGGACAGCAAGGGCCGGGTCGGTCTCGGTAGCCGGTTTGCCAATCAGACCGTTATCGTCGAAGAAGTGGACCCGACGGAAGTGCGGGTCACGTTGGCCCAGGTCGTTCCCCAACGCGAAATCTGGCTGCACAAGAACCCCAAGGCGAAGGTTTCGGTACTTCGTGGCTTGGCGCAGGCCAAAGCCGGTAAGAAGGCCAAATCGGCGCCGGACTTGGCAGGCGACGCACGGTTGGTGGAGCAACTTGACGACTGATGTTTACCTTGATCTGGACAGCAGAGGCAAAAGCCGCCTATGACGAACTGAAAACCAAGGCCGAAACAAGCCTGGCATCTCGCCGGAAGAAGGGAAAGGTAAAGTCCTCGATAGACGAAGGGCTGTTCAAGCAGGTCCATAAGACCCTGATGCTGCTGGCGTCAAATCCGAAACATCCCGGCCTCCAAACCCACCCGTACCATTCTCTCGCCCACCCGTACGACCCGAAGCAGAAGGTGCTTGAGGCGTACGTGCAGCAGCAAACGCCGGGCGCATATCGGGTGTTTTGGTGTTACGGCCCAGAGAAGCGGCAAATTACGCTCATCGCCATCACGCCCCACCCGTAAGCTCCTCGAACAGCCGTTGAAAAACTCACAGGTTCGGGCGGCCGTTGTACTGCCGCCCCTTCAGGGAAAGAGGGGATGGCAGTGCAACTGCCATTCCAACGACTCCACGCCGCGTGGACGCGGCGGCTAACTGGGCATCCTTCTCAGTCTCGACTAGCGTCTCAATCCCTTGCGTGATTCGCGCAACGTGGTACGATGTTTCGTACCGGTTTTGCCCAGGAGGCTCCCAGGAGACTCAGCGTGCCACGCCAACTCGACATGCTCCACAACTGCGATTGCGTGGCGGGAATGCGGCAGATCGACGACGGACTGGTCGATCTGGCTTTTGCCGACCCGCCCTTCAACATCGGCTACGAGTACGATTCGTACGACGATCGCCTGGAAAGCGAAAAATACCTGGACTGGTGCCGCCAGTGGACTGCCGAAGTGGTCCGCGTGCTCAAGCCGAACGGCACCTTCTGGCTGGCCATCGGCGACGAATACGCGGCCGAGCTGAAAGTCATGCTGCAGCAGGAGCACCGGCTCGTCTGCCGTAGTTGGGTCGTGTGGTATTACACCTTCGGCGTGAACTGCAAACAGAAGTTCAGCCGCTCGCACGCTCACCTGTTCCACATGGTAAAAGACCCGAAGAACTTCACCTTCAACATCGACGCGATCCGCGTCCCCTCGGCCCGGCAGTTGGTCTATGGCGATGGGCGGGCGAATCCGGCCGGGCGGCTGCCCGACGACACCTGGATCCTCCGGCCGCAAGACCTGCCCGAGGGGTTTCAGCCGGACGAGAACACCTGGTATTTTCCCCGCGTCTGCGGCACGTTCAAGGAACGCACCGGCTGGCACGGCTGCCAGATGCCCGAGCACCTGCTGGGCCGGATCATCCGCGCGTGCAGCAACGAAGGGGACGTGGTGCTCGACCCCTTCGGCGGCAGCGGCACGACGCTGGCCGTGGCCAAGAAGCTCGGCCGGCGGTTCGTGGGCTTCGAGCTATCGAAGGAGTATTCCGAACGCATCCGGCAGCGGCTCCATCGGATTCGGCCAGGCGACCCGCTCGACGGCGCCGCCGAACCGCTGGTGAGCGCGCCCAACACGGCCAACGGGCGGCGGCTGGAAGATCTCGGCAAGGGAAAACGGAAAAAAGGGGAAGCCGGGCGAAAGGGCAAGTCGCAGCAGATGAACCTGGAACTCTGAAACCTGAACGGCTTGCGACAACAGCCGGCCGCGAAACATGGTAACGCGTGCGATTTTGCCTCGAAAGCGGTTCTGTCCTTGCTGGTCTGCCCCGGCGCGGAGCGGGTGCGCGTTCGGCGGAATGCACGGGCCCGCGGATGCCTGCTGCGGCTGATAGAGCACGACGTTCTTCCGGCGCGCCGACGGCTGAATGTCCCAGGCCAGCAGCTTGCCGTTTTTCACGGTTCCCGAGATCAGCCCGCCGTGGGTCAGGTGGAGCTTGAAATCGGCATCCCAGTCGGCCGGCCAGGCCGGCAGCAGCAGTACTTTATCGCCGGCCTCCTGTACCAGCATCCGCTCGAGCGCCGTCGAGCCCGAGCCAAAGTGATCGAAGTCGGGGCAGGAGTCGGGCCCCTCGCGCCCGTACAGCGGGAAACGGCACATCGCCGAGGCTGTGCGGAAGCGACGCAGCAATCCGTCGCGGGCTTCCGCCGCATGGCCGGCATAGGCCCAGTGGATTTGATCCTGCGTCCAACAGGCGTCGCCGTACGCCCCGGGCGAGCTGCGATGCTTCATGGTCCAGTTGACGAGTTCCCCCGATCCCAGCCCGAGCCCAAAACAGCGGAAGGGAAACACCGGATAGAGCTCCCCGTTTTCAGCGTTGCACTTCTTTTCCCATTTGTCCGCGGGCGCGATCGCCAGGCGGCCTTCGACCATGTGCAGCGGGATCTCCGGAATCTCCTGCCGGAACTTGCGCCAGCGGGCCTGGTCCTCCGGCGTCCCGGCCTTCATCGCGAGCAATTGGTCCAAGGAAAACCGCAGCCCAGCGACGTCCGGCGCCGGATTGACGGCGATCCAAAACGTTTCCAGCACTTGGGCCGGCTCCAGGCGCAGCCGGCCGTCGGCCCCACGCGGGTAGTGCTGGTCGAAGAAGCGGAGGATTTCGCGGGCAAAGGGCACCAGCACGCGGTCGCGGAACGCCGCGTCGTCGGTGTACTCGACGTCGTCGGCCATCATCACCAGCGTCTCCAGCCCGCTGGTGAAGTAATAGTCGTGATACCAGCCCTCGTGCGGTTCGCCCGGCTTGGTTTTGGGGGGGCGGCCGCCGTGGTCGCAGTCCCGCTCGGCCCCCGTGGGCTCGATATTTTCGCGAAAATAGGCCCCTTCGTGTCCGAACCAGGCCTTGGTGATGGCCTTGCGCATCTCCAGCAGGTGGAAATAGTAGCCGAAAAACGGCCGCATCAGATCGAAGTCGCCGCTGGCCAAGAGCGGCCAGTAGAGGTGCCGCTGGTTCTGGAAGGTGAAGCGCCGGCCCCACAGGCGGTCGTCCTCGTGCGTGAGCCATGTGCCGTCCGGCTGCCGCGTTGCCCCCGGGCGTTTTTGGTCGCCCGCCACGCGCAATTGCTGCGTGAACAGGCCGCCGTTGAACTTGGTCTGGATCCGCCCGCGGCTCTGGCAGGCCATCAGGAAGCGGAAGACGTTGTAGCTCTGCGCGGCCAGCGCCGCTCCGTCTTGCTCTTCGCGCATGCCCGCGGGCGAGGGCTCGCCACGGAGCCGCTCACGCTCCGCGGCTGGCAAGGTGTTGTCGGTGGTGACGATCCAGCTCCGCTGCCAAAAGCCGGCCCACCAGCGGCAATGGTTTTCCCAGTCGCGCTTGACGTCCACCGGCCGGGCGGCCTGCCGCTCGATCGTCTCGATCCAGGTGGCCGGCCGGGGCGTTTGCATGGCCAGGGCATGGATGCGGATGTCGAAGGATTTCCCGCGGCCGCAAAGCGCACCCTGTTTCAGCTTGAGGGCCGGACTTTCCAGCAGATGGCCAAACGTGTTGAACCGGTAGGGATCGGGAAACTTGGCCCCCATCTGCTCCACCTGATAGAACTTCAGGTCGTCCGCATAGACGCTGCGATCGCCCACGGGGAAGTACCACAAGAGGTTCCCCTGACGCGTGAGGCACACGTCGTGGGTGCCATCCAGGCGGGACCAGAACTCCGGCCGGGCCTCGACCGTCACCTCCCGCGGCGCGGCGATTTCGACGTGATAGAGCGGGCGGTTGGCATCGGCCCAGATGCGCAGCGTCGCGCCGTCGGCCTCGATGCGGATCGAGCCGGTGGCCAGATCGAGCGTCTGGCGAAAGGGCCTTCCCGCCCGAAACGGATTGGGCGAGAGCGCGACCCGCACCCGGCCCGTCTTGTAAATGTCACCCGCGAAGTTGAAGGCATCGTTCTTCGCCAGCAACAGGAACAGGTCGCCATTTTCGATGACGTAGACTCCGGCGGCGATGTCGCCGTTGCCCAGGGGCATCACGCCCGTGGCGTCCTTCGACGGACTGATCCAGATCACGTTGTATCTGCTCATGCGCTGGGCCGCGACGGGATTTGCTTCGGCCGAGAATCCGGCGGCCGCGAAAAGCCACGATAGGGCAAGAAGACGGGGCGTACCGATCAAGAGGCGTTTCATCGCTGGGCTTTCTTTCGGCAAATCTTGTCGTCAAATCGGGTGCGTTTTACGCACCGTGCGCGTTGAGTATACCGGATTTCCGGCGGGGCCGAACACAGTACGGGCTGCGGGACGCGTGACGGGCAAGCTTGCTCGCCGTGTTGTGCGGCGTTCGCGCACAGTGCCCCGTTACCCCTTCTCTGGCGTGGGGTTTGACAACTCGTTGGCCTGACGTAGGTTTTCGAAGGGTTCGTGCGGCTCCCCAAAAGGGATGCCGTGCCAGCCGCAACGAGAACGCATTTTTCCCCTGGCCCTCAGAAGATCGCAAAGGAGCAGCCGTGCAAATGTTTTCACGTGCGGCCCGTCGCCGTGGATTTACGCTGGTCGAGTTGCTGGCCGCCATCACCATCACCGCGATTTTGGCGGGCGTGCTGATCAAAGGGGGAATGACGGTGGTCGGGCTGGCGAGCAATGTGCTGATCACCTGGGAGATTGCCCAGCTCAACGACGCGGTCGAGGATTTTGCCGTGTATTTCGGCGACTATCCGCCCGACTTCCACGATCCGGCGGCGGCCATCCAGTTCATGCAGGCGCACTTCCCCAAGTGCCCGGCGACAAACTACCCGAACTTCGCCCTCCAGAATCCTTCTTCGGCGTTGTGTTTTTGGCTGGCCGGCCCCAGCGGACAAGGCTTTAGCACCGATCCGACGAATCCGTTCGCCGCCGGCGGGCAGCGGCGTATCGGACCCTTCATCCGCTTCGCCCCCAACCGCGTGCAGGCGCTGGGCCCCCTCACCCAGTATTTTCCTCCGCAAATCCTGCACCCCGCGCCATACGTGTATTTTCGTGCGGGGAAAAAAGGCTATCTGGGCAACTGCGGTTACCAGGCGGCCCGGCCTTACCGCAACTCACAGAATGGCCAATGGATCAACGCGGACTCGTTTCAAATCCTTTGTGCGGGCCAAGACGGCCAATTTGGTGCGGGCAATCATTTTCCCGCCGGCGATAATTACGATAAGGCCAATCTCGACGACATGGCCAATTTCTCCTACGGGTGCACGATGGCGCAGGCAATGCGTGCCGGGCCATCGGCTATCCCGCCAACGCCGCCCGCGAAACAGCCCGCCGGAAAACGCCCGGCGGAGCTCAAGCCGCCCGAGCCGCCGCAACAACGACCGTCCGAGCAACCGCCGGCCGAGGAATCTGCCGCCAATGAACCGGCCGAGCAATAGCAGGCTCTGCCGCGAACCTCCGCACTCGGGCGGCCCTCTGTTACGGTACGGAGCGTGGGCAATTGCCCGACTGCCGGCCATGGCTTGACCGCCTCCGCCCGGCATTGGACAATAGGCGTTTTCCCCCTGCCGAGCGAGTCACTCCGTATGGCTGTTACGAGCGTTCCCGATGCGGCCGGCCGTTTTGGGCCTTTCGGCGGCCGCTATGTGCCCGAGACCCTCACCCCCGCTCTGGACGAGTTGGCGGCAGAGTACGAAAAAGCCGTCGCCGACGCCGCCTTCCACGACGAGCTGGCCGATCTGTATCGGCACTACGTGGGCCGGCCGTCGCCGCTCTATTTTGCCGAGCGGATCACCGCACACTGCGACGGGGCAAAGATCTATCTCAAACGCGAAGACCTCAACCACACCGGCGCGCATAAGATCAACAACACGCTCGGCCAGGCCCTCTTGACCTGCCGCATGGGCAAGCCGCGCGTGATCGCCGAAACCGGGGCCGGCCAGCACGGCGTGGCCACTGCCACCGCCTGCGCCCGCTTCGGCCTCGAGTGCGTCGTCTACATGGGCGAGGAGGACATCCGCCGCCAGCGGCCCAACGTGCTGAGCATGAAAATGCTGGGCGCCGAAGTCCGCGCGGTCCGCAGTGGCTCGCGCACGCTCCGCGACGCCATCAACGAGGCCTTTCGCGACTGGATGAGTTCGGTCCAAACCACGCACTATTGCCTGGGCTCGGTCGTCGGCCCGCATCCGTTCCCCAGAATCGTGCGCGATTTTCAGTCGATCATCGGACGCGAGACGCGGGCCCAGTCGCTCGAACAGCTCGGCCGGCTGCCCGACCTGGTCGTGGCCTGCGTCGGCGGCGGCAGCAACGCGGCGGGCATGTTCTTTCCCTTCGTGCCCGACCAGGGCGTGGCCCTGGTGGGGGTCGAGGCGGGCGGCCGCTCGGCCCAGCCCGGCGAGCATTCGGCCACGCTTTGCTTGGGCCGGCCCGGCGTGCTGCACGGCAGCTACAGTTACGTGCTGCAGGATGACGACGGCCAGACCGCCGACGTGCACAGCGTCTCGGCCGGATTGGACTATCCGGGCACCGGCCCGGAGCACAGCTACTGGAAAGAGACGGGCCGCGTCTCGTACACCAGCATCCGCGACGACGAGGCGCTCGGGGCGTTCGACCTGCTGGCCCGCACGGAAGGCATCCTGCCGGCCTTGGAAAGCTCGCATGCGTTGGCCGAGGCGATGAAACAGGCCGCCCGGCGCAAGCCGGACGAGGTCCTGGTGGTTTGTCTCTCCGGCCGCGGCGACAAGGATGCGGCGGAAGTCGCGCGGCTGCGGGGCGACGAAATGTAGTTGGAAATTTATCGGTCCTCTGTTACCCTTTGCCCATGTCCGCCATCGACGCCGTTTTTCGCCAACTTCGCTCCGCCGGCCGCAAGGCGCTGATGCCGTTCGTCACGGCAGGCGATCCCGACCTCGACTTCACGCAGCGAGTCATCCGCCGGCTGGCCGCGCGGGGTTGCAGCTTGCTCGAGCTGGGCATCCCTTATAGCGATCCGGTCGCCGACGGGCCGGTCATCCAAGCCTCGTATGTGCGAGCGCTGAAGAAGAAGATCAAGCTGGCACAAATCCTGGACATGGTCGGCCGGCTGGCGGCGGAGCCCGAAGAACTGACGCGTTTTTCGCCCAGCAAGCGCTCCACCGCGGAGGTGGACTATGGCGGCAGCGCGGCGGCTGGCCCCGCGGCACCGCCGATCGTCACCATGCTCAGTTACGCGATCGTGTTCCGGCACGGGCTGGCGCAGTACGTGGCCGACGCGAAGGCGGCGGGCGTGGCGGGGGCGATCGTGCCCGACCTGCCCGTCGAGGAGGCCGGCCCGCTGGCGGCGATCTGCCGCCGCGAGGATTTTTCGCTCATTCAACTGATCGCGCCCACCACGCCCCACGACCGGGCCCGCCGCATTGCCGACAGCTCCAGCGGATTTATTTATTACGTGTCGGTCACCGGCATCACGGGCGAGCGGACGGCCTTGCCGCCGGAGATCGTTGACAACGTGGCTTGGCTGCGCGAGCAGACGCCGCTGCCGATCTGCATCGGCTTCGGCATCAGCCGGCCGGAGCACGTGAGAATGCTGACTCCCGTGGCCGATGGTTTGATTGTCGGCTCGGCCTTCGTCCGCCGCATTGCTGAGGCGGCCACGAAGCCGCGTGAACGAGTGCTGGATGAAATTGATGAGTATGCGGCCGGGCTTCTGGCCGCAATGGAGTATTGAGACTGAACCTCAGGTCCCCTCTCCCAAAGGGAGAGGGGAGTGAAAGGTGCACCCATGCAATGCTATTGGTCTGCTGTGCTGCTCGTCGCGATGCTCGCGTCCCCGGCAGTTGCCGAATCGCCGCTCGCCCACGTCAACGTCTTCAGTTCGGGCCAGGATGGCTACGCTTACTTTCGGATTCCCGCCCTGGAAGCCGCACCCGATGGATCGCTGTTGGCCTTTGCCGAGGCCCGCAAGTACAACGCCGGCGACCCGGGCATGGAGAACAACGAGATCGACCTCGTCGCAAAGCGCAGTACGGACAACGGCCGCACCTGGTCGGCCATGCAGGTGATCGAGCACGCGGGCAAGCGGTGGTCGTCGGCCAATCCGGCCACCGTGGTCGATCGTCAAACTAAACGCGTGTGGCTCTTGTATCTCCGCTGCAAGCCGGGCTGTGGCTCAGATACGGCGCGGCCGGGCACCGACGACTGCCAGCTCCTTGCCCGCTGGAGCGACGACAATGGCCTGACCTGGTCGGCGCCGCAGGACCTGACGGCGGCCAGTCGCGACATGAAAGACCCGAAGTGGCGCGTGACGGTGATCGGTCCCGGCGGCATGATCCAAGACCGGGCGGGGCGGCTGGTGGCGGCGGCCTGGAAATTCGCCCCCTTCGGCGTGCTGGCCGTCTATAGCGAGGACCACGGCCGCACCTGGCAGCGCAGCCAGCCGGTTCCTTGTCCCTTCGGCGATGAGAATCAGGTGGTCGAGCTATCGGACGGGCGGATTCTCATGGACTTTCGCCAGGAAGCCGGCCCGCATCGCTGGCTGGCCGAGAGCCGCGACGGCGGCCGCACCTGGAGCCCGCCGCGGCCCGGCGTGCGGGTCGGGGCGGTCTGCTGTGCGATCGAGCGCTACACGCTGAAATCGGCCGGCGACGACCGCGACCGCATCCTCTGGACTGGCCCCAAAGGCTCCCAGCGCCACACGCTCGTGGCCCGCCTCAGCTACGACGAAGGCAAGACCTTTCCCGTCGAGCGGTTGATCGCGGCCGAGCCGGCGGCCTATTCCGACCTGACCCTGCTGAAGGACAAGAGCGTGGGCGTGCTCTGGGAACGGGCCGACTACCGCTTTATCGCCTTTACGCGGCTGACACGGGATTTCTTGGAGCCGAAATAGACCGCTTCACGCCGCCACGCCGGCGTCATCGAGCGGTTGCTCGCTGAGCGGCACGCCGGGGAAGAACGCTCTGCCGGGCGTTCGCCCGCCGCCGCGGTCGTCCAATGTCTCCAATTGCTCCACGAACGACTGCACGATTCCCTCGATCTTGGCCTGGGAAAAGCCGGTCAAGCGATAGGTGACGGCGACGTTCATGTTTTCGCCGAGCGTGGTCGGCGAAATCACGATCGGCAGCGTTGGCCCGTTGGAAACGGCGCGGCGGACATCGAGGATGCGGCCGGCGCCATACTGATCGATCCACGTGCCGCGGAGGTAGACGTTCGACACGCCGGCCGTCAGCGGCTGGGCGCGGCGGGCGAAATGAACCCGGCTATTCCGCCGCAAATGCGGCCACACGGCGCCGGAGATGCCGAAGCCCACCGCCGAATCGAGATATCTCCGCTGCTGTTTTTCGATCCGCGTCGCGGCGGCAATCTGCCGCGTCAACTCCGCCAGGCCGATGCTCCGATCGCCGGCCACGCGGACCACGAAGTAGCCGAGGAACGTGCCCAGCGATTCGCTCAGGTCTTCGCCGGCATCGCCCCGCGTATCGACGATGTTGCCCAAAGCCAGCGGCGCTTCGCCTCCCTTGGAAGACCGCCGCGGCAAGAAGTTGGCCATCGCGCGGGTCAGGATCGCGAGAAAGACATCGTTCACTGATGCCTCGTTCGCGCGGGCGAAGCGGCGGACTTTCTCGACCGTCCCCGCTTGCACGGCCTGCGCGGCGTACCCGATGTCCATCTGGCCGACCGAAGCATAGGCCACCCGCCGCACCGATCGGTTATCAAGCCAAGTCCAAAGCGACCGCAGCGCCGGCAGCGCCAGGCGGGCACCACGCAGCCGATCACGGAACATTTCGCGATACGTGCCGGGATAGAGGTCCATGGCGGTCTCGTTTTCCGGAATCTCCAACTTGAGATACCGGCCGAGCACGTGCCGCATAAGGAGCCTGGCCCCGACGCTGTCGGCCGTCCAGTGGTCGTAGGTCAGCGAAACGTAGTGCGAGTGGGGCCCGGCATCGACCACGCCAAAACGGAACGGCTGGCAGCGGGGCCGCGCAAACGGGCGATTCAGTTCCCGGGTCAGATGAGCGGCCAAGCGGTTCTCGGGCAGGCCGCTGCCCCCCAGCAACTCGACCTCGGTCGCCTCCGGTCCGTCAGCCGCCTCGTACCGATACCATCCCCCGTCGGGATCGATCTCGGCGACGCCCAGGGCATTATGCTCGAAAGCCTGGCGAATGGCCTCACGCAAGGCGGGAAGATTTGCCGGTCCAGAAAGCCGATAGCTGTGCGCGGCATTGTAGGGGTGCAATTCACTCCACTGCAACATCACCCGCTGGAAGGCGTTCAGGCGGCCAAAGGAACTGGTTGCTCGGCAAATCATGGGGTTGAGACTCCGCGGACGATAACCTGATTTCTCTATCCTTTGCAGATTTCATACCGAACCGTGGAAACCGCCGCTGCAAGGCCAAACGTGGCGGGTTCTTTCGTTAGGGGTACCTGTATGGCCGATTGTCCCCGAAATGTCTCTCTTGCCGCCCGTGAAAGCTCCTGGTGCGCCGTGGTATTTGCTGGCTGGCCGTCTTTGGACGCTGGCTCGTGCCGACATACTCTTGGTACCCCTCCCGCCCCCAACACCAATATCGGTCCCACGGCGCAGACCGCGTTGGAAATGGTCGGCGGTCCGTCTAATCTGGAAATTACGGCAGGGACGGATGGGCGGTACCGGCCGCCTGGGCAGGCGGGGACTGGTCCATTTTTCGGCGAGAAGACGTGGTTTCGGATTGGCGGTTGGCCGAAAACACGGACCTGCCCCCTTCTTGCGACCCGATGGGACGGCAGAGGAGCTCACGTGCTCGGCGGCGTGATCTTGAAGTCTTGCTTCAGCGCCACGTCGAAATCGTAGAGGTTGTCGAAATCCACGCGCGTGTCGGAGGGCGTCTTCCGCATCTGTCCCACGCGGATCAGGTTGAAGACGATCTCGCCAAAATCGCCCGTCTTCTTCAGCCCCCAACTGTTGAGCACCGTCTTCGCCATGTAGCCGTATTGTTCCAGGGCGTAGCGGCGAATGGCTTCGCACAGCTCTTGGCCGGTCACATGACGCTCGGCCGGCTCGCGTTCGGAAACGCGGCTCTCGGCCTGCGCCGCCGCGGGCCGCTGCGGCTGCTCGCTCGGAGATTCTGCCCCCATGTGCAACACGTCCTGGGCATACTGCAGCGCCTCGAAGAGGAACACATAGGCATCAAACGTGTAGCGCTTGTCCTCTTGAAGAAGCTGCGCGATTGGATGGGCAGGGTCGAGCATCGGGCGTAGCATTTTCTGAGTTAGGATGCTGGGTCGGGGGGTACGGCATTGGCGGCGGAAGGCTTCCCGCCGGGTGGCGCCGGCGGCTCGTCGGCCGGCGCCGCGCGGGGCGTCCGCTGCGTTTGTTCGTAGGTTTCGTATTCGTAACGCAGACAGCACTTCAGCCGCCCGCACCGACCGGAAATTTTCGTCGGGTCGAGCGTCGCCTTCTGCAGCTTGGCCATCCGCATGGAGACCGGCGGCATTTGGACCAGGTGGGTGTTGCAGCACACCGGGCAGCCGCAATCGCCATAGTCGGCCAGCAGCTTCGCCTCATCGCGCACGCCGATTTGCCGCATCTCGATTCGCGTCTGGAACTCGCCCGCCAACGCCTTGACCAATTCGCGGAAGTCCACCCGGTTCTCGGCCAAATAATAGATGACGATCCGCTCGCCGCCGAAAATGTGTTCCACGTCGACCAGTTGCATTTTCAGGGCCAGCCGCTCGATGTGTTGCTGGCAGACCTTCAGTTCCTCGCGGGCCTGCTGCTGCATGCGGCTTTGCTCGTGGTGATCGTCGGCGGTCATCTCGCGCAAAATCTGGCCGCCGCCGGGGTCTTTGATGTGGCTCATGGCCTCGGCGCTGGCCTCGCACAGCACCTCGCCGGCCTCCAGGCCGCGGTCGGTTCGCGCGATCACCCGCGCAGCACGACAGTATTCCCTTCCCGCAGAGGATGCGAATACCCCCAGGAACCGCATTACCCCGTAGCGAACGACATACTCTGACATGCGACCTTATCCCGCCTACGCACCATCGGTGTGTTCCGATCTCGGCAACTGGAGTTTACCCGATCGAGTGGCGGGCCGGAAGGGAACGGGCCGAGAAACGCGGCGGAACGCCCAAAGCCTAGCGCAGATAATCGGCTTCCAGGCTATAAGGGATGCCGCTGGTGCTGCTGGGATCGACATGAAATCGGCCGCCCACCCCTACCAGGTGGGTTGTATAGACGGTTTCCAAGTCCCCTTGCAGGACGACGCGGATCATCTCGGTCGGTTTCGGATTGGGGGTGCAGTACGGGCACTCGCCGTTGTTGGGACAGAGGGTGAACTCCTTGATTCCCGTTTGCCGGCGCAGCGGCTTCATGTAGCCCTTGACGTAAACCCGCTTGTCTTGCATGTCGAGGGCCGACTGCGGAATCGGCATCGTCGGCGTGGCGGGATCGGGCTGGAGCGCTTCATAGCCCACGCGCTCGTAGCCATAGGGCACTTCCCGGACGCCGGAGAAGAGGAGCCAGCCATAGCCCACGATCCAGAAGCCCAGAGAGAGCCCCATCCCCAGCCGCGCCAGTCCCAGGCCGGTCCATTCGTCGGGGGCCAGGCGAATCCGCTGTATGGCCCGCCAGCCCAATCCGATCCCGACCAGCGGCACCAGTCCCAGCGACCAGTGCAATCCGCTCAGGATCGACAGCGCCCCCACCACGATGCTGACCACCGCCGATGGGCACAACGCACGGTAGCGCACCGCGGGAGCCACGGCGGCGGAGGCGGATTCAAGCGGCAGGGACATGAGTGGTCAGGGTTCAGGGGTCAGAGTCTATCCGAAAATCGCCGCCGTTTGGAATGCGCCAAGAGATGTAACGCTCCGCTTGCGGTTTCGCAATGCGGCCTCGTAACAAATTTCTCCGTTCTCCTCCATTTCACTCTCTTACGGCGTCGTAATCAAGGACCGCGCGACGTCGGTGCGATAGGCCGACAACGCCGGCAGGTAGCCGACGGCCGAGGCCAACACGACCAATCCTGGAATCAGGATCAACTCGATCGTCTGGAACTGTAACAGGTCGACGACCACGCCGGTCCAGTCGGTAATCCATGGCGAACAAATCCAGGTCATGCCGTGGCCGAGCAAGACGCCGGCCGCCCCGCCCATCAAGGATAACAGGATCGACTCCATCAGGATAATGAGCATCACGATGACGCGGCTGGCGCCCAAGGCCCGCATGACGGCAATTTCGTGCCGCCGGTCGCTCATCGAGTTGTAGATGCTCACCATGATGCCGATGCCGGCCTCGATGACCGTCAGCACGGCCATCCCCAACAGGATCCATTGCAGTTTCCCGACAATGCCCTCGAAAAGTTCGACGATGACGCGGCCAGGCACCACGGCCTGGGCCACTTTGCCGTCGTTGATCCATTTGGCCACCACGTCGGCGCGTCCGGGCGGCACCTGCCGAATACAGAGCAGGATGGCGGTGATTTGTCCGTGCTCGTCTTCCGTAAGGTGTTTTTTCGCTTTTCCATGTTTGGCCGGCAGGCCGTGCGTTTCGTGCTTTTCTTGCTTCTCGTGCGCGGCTTCATCTTCCGCGCCGTGGTGGATATCCTGGAAGCCCTCCATATTCACGTAGATGGCCCGATCCATCGGCGTACTGGTCGGGGCCAGCACGCCCGCCACGCGGAACGATTCCTTGTGGACCACGCCCCCCTCGCCCGAACCGTGCACGGCCTGAAACTTGTCGCCCACTTGCAGGCCGGCCTTGGCGGCGGCGGTGGCGCCTACGACGGCGTCAAAATGGTTCTCGGCCTTGAAGTTCTCGCCGGCGGCAAACTCGTACGATTTGTCCCCTTGATACTTCAACTCGGTGAACATTTCCGGCACGGTGCCCACGACTCGAAAGCCCTGGTAGGTATGGCCCATGCAAACCGGAATGGCTGCCTCGACGTCGGCGGCGAACTTGCCCTCGGTCAATTCCTCGTAGAAACTGGAGGGGATGTTGCCGACCGGCTGGCTCAGGTAAAAGACCGTATTGAGCACCAATTGCTCCTTGCCTCCCTTGGCGCCCACGATCAGGTCGTACCCTTCGCCGCCGCGGCGGAAAGACTGGTAGACGACACTGTAGACGACCAGCACGGCCACGACCAGCGCGACGCCCAACCCCATCGACAGGACGGTCAGCAACGAGACCAGCGCCCGCTGTTGAATGCTTCGCCAGGCAACTTTCCAAAGGCTCATGGTCAGGTCCCTTTCTCCTTCGCGCCGTCGGCCACCACCAGGTTGAACTCTTCCAGACGGTCGAGGCGGGGGAACTGGGCGGCCACTTCGTTGGAATGCGTCACCATCACCAGCGCCACGTTCTCCTCCTGGCTGGTTTGCCGGATCAGGTCGAGGATTTGCTGCTGGTGGCCGGCGTCGACGTTGGCCGTCGGCTCGTCGGCCAGCAACAAGTGGGGCTTGTTGGCCAGCGCCCGGGCCACCGCCACGCGTTGCTGCTCCCCCACCGAAAGCTGGGCCGGCCGATGCGTCATGCGATGGCCGAGTCCCACGCGGTTGAGCAGCTGGCGGGCCCGATTCTTGTCCGGCCGCCCCCGCGCAAACCGCATCGACAACAGCACGTTTTCCAGCGCCGTAAAGCCCGCCAGCAGGTTGAACGTCTGAAACACGTAGCCGATCCGCTCGGCGCGGAAACGATCGCACTCGGCCTCGGGCATGAGCGTGATATCCCAGTCGTCGATGCGGACCTTGCCCGAGTCGGGGCGGCTGATGCCGGCAATGATGTGCAAGAGCGTGGTCTTGCCGCAACCGCTGCGGCCCACCAGTACCATCTGCTCGCCCGTCGCCACCCGGAACTCCGGAATGTCCAGCACGGGCAGGGCCGTGCCATCGGGTTGGCGGAACGCCTTCTTCAGGTCTTTCAGGTGCAACATCTCTGGCGCCAAAGAGTTATGAAACCAACTCCCGTTTAACCGCCCAAACTCTATATTATCACATACTGCCCGCGTCGCTGCTCTGTACGCCGCTGTCGGCCCAATGGTTCGACCTGACTCACTTTTGCCGCGCCATTTGTCGTTGAATGTCGCGTTTGGCCTGGGCCGTTTTCATCGCTTCGCGCTTATCGTGCTGCTGTTTGCCGCGGCAAATGCCCAGCACCACCTTGGCCAGCCCGCGCTTGAAGTGCATCTCCAAAGGCACCAGCGTCAGCCCTTTTTCGTAAGCACGATGGGCGAAATGCTTGACTTCCCGCCGATGGAGCAGCAGCTTGCGCGGCCGCCGCGGATTATGGTTGAAGCGGCTCGCCTCGAGGTATTCGGCAATGTCGCAGCCAACGAGCCAGACTTCGCCGTTCTTGATCCGCGCATAGGCCTCTTCCAACGACACATGGCCGTTGCGCAGGCTCTTCACCTCGCTCCCCTGCAACATGATGCCGCACTCCAGCGTATCGAGCACGGTATAGTTGTGGCGGGCCTTGCGGTTCTGCGCGATGACCTTATCGTTCGAGCCGGCCGCAGCCGACCCCTTTTTTTTGGCAGACTTACCCAAGGCTAACATGCTCTCCCGAATCGCCGGCGGCCAGTTGAGGGGCTGAAAAACACCGTAGGTTATGCTTCAGCATAACGGAAACGCAAAAACAGCGTAGGTTATGCTTCAGCATAACGGAAACGCAAGCCAACCCGGGCGTTATGCTAAAGCATAACCTACTAATCTAATCTCTCTTCGTCTCGGCCGTGTCGGCCAGTGACCGACCGCCCTGGGGCCGCGATGGCCCGGCCTGCTTCAACGCCTCCAGCACCTGGCTCTCCCGCAACAGGTCGGCCAGCGCGATCACGTTGCGTCCCGCCGGCTGGGCCGGCCAGATGGCCAACACGGGAATCGAATTGTAGCCCAAATCGTTGAGCGCCTGCTTGATCGTCGGCGAGTAGTCCGTCCAGTCGGCCAACATGGGCACCACGCCGTTGGCCTTGATCAATTCGCTTACCGCGTCCGTCTCGACCGCAAACTTCAGGTTCGTCTTGCACGTCAGGCACCAATTGGCCGAAAAATCGACCATCACCGTCTTGCCCTCGGCCCGGGCGTGGGCAAGTGCCTCGGGCGAAAACGCCTGCCAGCGAATCTTGGACTCCTGAAAGAGCACCGTGAAGGCGAACAGCCCCACCAGGGCCGCCACCGCGGGCCCCCCCAGCCAGGCCGCCAGACGCCAGCCGGCCGGCGCCGTCAGCGACGTCCGTCCGATCCACCAACAGGCAAACCAGAGGCCCACCAGCAAGGTCAGCGTCGAAATATAGTAGGTCGTGCTCAGCGTCGTAAACAGATAGACCACTGTGGCCAGCAGCAGGAAACCCATCAGTTGCTGAACCGTCTCCATCCAGCGTCCGGGCCTGGGGAGGAAGCGGAGCAGCTCGGGCACCGCCCCGATCACCAGGTACGGCGACGCCATGCCCATGCCCACGGCCCCAAAGATTAAATAGGCCATCCGCGGCGGTTGGTTCAACAGATAGCCGAACACGGGGGCAAGGAACGGCCCGCTGCATGGCGTGGCGAGGATGGTGGTGAAAACGCCCTTGAAAAACGCCCCATTGGGACCTTCCTGCGTCTGTAGGCGATTGGCCCCGCCGGCGCCGACGAAGCCGGGAATGGGGATTTCCCACACACCCAGGAAACTGAGCGCCATGACGAACACCAGGCCGGTAAGCGCCACTTTGAACCAGGGCAGCGTGAACTGCTGGCCCCAAGCCTGGCGGCCGCTGGCGGCCAGCGCGGCCAGCACGGCGAATACCGACAAGAGCCCGAGGCAGTACCAGACATTCAAGGCGAACACCCGCCCCCGGCTCTCGCCCGCCTGTTCCAGAAAGGCCAGGATCTTCAAGCTGATGACCGGCAGGACGCACGGCATCACGTTCAGGATCAGCCCGCCGAGGAAGGCGAAGCCAAGCAGCACCCAGAGCGACTGCGTGGGCGGCTGCGATGGCAAGGCAGCCCGCGGGCCAGCAGCCGTTTCGCCGGGCAAAACTAGGCCCGGCCCAAGCTTGGCCAGGAACGGCAAATCTTGCGGCGGTATGCATGCACTGGAGCACGCCAACACCCTGACCGTGCCCTGGATTTCCAGCTTGGCCGGATCGTATCCCGCTTTGATTTGGATCGGGGCATACCAGGTGACCGTGCCCTCGTGGGTCTCGATCACCATATTGTCATACAACGGGTCTCTTCTTGCTGCTGGCGCCACCAAGGCTTGAAATTTTCCCGGCGGCCCGACCCCTGGCTGTGGCGTGACCGTGATTTCCGTGGCCAGCGGCCCGCCCCGCGGCTGGGTGATCGAGTAGATGTGCCATCCCGGCTCGATCGTGGCCGTGATCATGAGCTGTCCCGGCGTGGCTCCTGCGGGAGCGGTGAACTGTGCCTGCACGCTCACGACCTTCTTGGTGCCGACTCCCGCGGCCCCCAGCAGCGAACTGCCCGAGGAAGCCGGCGCCGGAAGCTCCGGCTGGGCCCCCGCCGGCCACGCCGCGCAGAGCGCCATCGACGCCAAAAGAACGATCCTGAGTCCACTCCACAATCTTGCCATCAGCAGCACACTCCTATTGGCTATCGCGCGACTCCACATTGTAGCCGACCTCATTTGCCGGGGCAATATGACGACAATTGACACGCGTTCACTTAGCCTCTAAAATCGCAGTTTTCCCGTCTCTCTGCTGGGCTTAGACTCCATCCGTTCGAGGAATCCCATGTCGAGTCTTGTGCTTCTGGCCGCTGCCGAAACCGCTTCGTCGCGACTGCTGGTGATGCGGCCGGTCGATTACGTGATCGTCGCCATTTACTTCGCCGTCGTGTTGGCGATCGGCTTCTATCTGAAGAAGTTCACCAATACGGGCGAAGACTTCTTCATGGCCGGCCGCAAGATGACCGCCTGGATCGCCGGCTTGAGCTTCATCTCGGCCAATCTCAGCTCGCTGGAAACGATGGGCTGGTCGGCCATGGCCTACCAGTATGGCATGTTGGGGGCCCACGCTTACTTGATCAGCGGTGCCTTGCCGATCCTCTTCCTGGCCGTGGTGATGATGCCGTTCTATTACATCTGCAAGACGCACTCCGTGCCTGGCTATTTGAGCCTGCGCTACGGCCAGGGCGCGGCCTCGATCGCCGGCGTCACCTTCGCCATTTTGACCGTCGCGGTGAGCGGCGCCAGCATGTTCGCCATGGCGAAAATCCTCAACCTGCTGCTGGGCTGGAACATGGACGTCAGTATCTGGGTGGCTTCGCTGACGGTGGCCATTTACGTAACCCTGGGCGGGCTGGTCTCGGCCGTCTTCAACGAGGTGTTGCAGTTCTTCCTCATCTGGTTCGGTTCGCTGTTGATCCCGATCCTGGGCCTGATCAATGCGGGCGGCTGGACGAATATGATGGCCAAGATCCAGGAAAACGTCAAAGTGATCCATCCCACCGTGCCCGGCGCCGATTTCACGTCCCTGTGGCGCAACTTGGGCACGTTCGACAATCCGATGGGCATCGACTGGTTCGGCATGGTGTTCGGCCTGGGCTTCGCCGTCGGGTTCGCCTACTGGTGCACCGATTTTCTCCAGGTGCAGCGGGTCATCGTGGCCAAGGACCTGCGGGCGGCGCAAAACGGCACTATCATCGGCGCCGTACTCAAAATGTGCGTGCCGCTGATCGTCACCATTCCCGGCCTTCTGGGCCTGGCCGTACTTCTGAACGCGGACGGTTCGCCCATGGTGCTGGTGGCCGAGAACGACGTGCGGGCCAACATCACCCACCGCACGTTCAACGACGTTTTGCCGCTCTTGATGGGCAAGTACCTCAGCCCGGGCTTGTTGGGGTTGGGAATCACCGCTATGATCGCCGGCTTCATGTCGGGCATGGCCGGCAACATCAGCGCCTTTGCCACCGTCTGGACGTATGACGTCTATCGCCCGCTCATCCGCCGCGGGGCCAGTGACCACCATTACCTGACCATGGGCCGCTGGGCTTCGCTGTTGGGCGTGCTGATTTCCATCGGCACGGCCTACGCGCTCTTCCTGTTCTCGAACATTCTCGAATATCTGCAGGTGCTGATTTTCTTCTTCATCGTGCCGCTGTTCGCCGTGGTGCTGCTCGGCATGCTTTGGAAACGCTGCACGCCGGCCGCCGGCTTTTGGGCCTTCCTCCTCGGCATTCTGCTGTCGATCAGCATGTGGAGCTACGTCCACACGTTCCCCGACGGATACCGGCCGCAACCGAAAATCGTCCTGGGACCGAAAACCGTGGTCAGCATCGAAAAGGGGACCGGCGCGGCGGCCGAAAAGATGTCGCGCGTAGTCGTCGAAAGCGGTTCGATCGAAGCCACCAACGTGCCGTTCGCCCTCGGCGATGGAAGAGCTTCCAAGACCGTCGAGAACCTGATAATCAAGGATCACGAGTTGTCGCTGCCCGCCCTGGTCAAGGGGAAGGGCGACACGCTGCTTGCGGTGCGGGTGATTGCCCCGGAGGTGACGCTGGTCGGCGCCAAGGAGCCGGTCAAGTTCGGCGAGGACGGGCTGGCACTGGTCTTGAAGCCGGGCGTTCAGGTGAAGGGCACGGAGATATGCCAACACTTCAATCCGTCGCAGTTCAATCCGGACCATGCCAAGGTCATTGCCCGATCCGAGAAGGCCAAGCCGATGGCGGTCAACATGTATAGCGGCATTTGGACGTTCGTATTCTCGGTGCTCGTGGCCGTGGTGGTCAGCCTGGTAACGCGACCGAAGCCCGACAAGGAGCTCGCGAACCTGGTGATGGGGCTCACGCCGCGGCCCGACGAAGGGCCATGCCCGTGGTATCAGCGCCCCATGCTGTGGGCCGGGCTGGTGTTTGCCGTCTTGGTGGCGATCAACATCATTTTCTGGTAGGGTAAAGTTCATGGACACTGAACATCAAGTCCCCATTTGGTTTTTCGTCGGCGGAACTCTGTCGGTCTACGGAGTGATCATTTTCGGCGCCGGCCTATACGCCCTGGTCGATCCGTCACAAGACGCCAACATCGCCATGCGTTACCTGCACGCCGACATCTGGTGGGGCGGGTTCATGGCGCTGGTGGGCGCGTTTTATACGCACCGCTTCTTCCCTTGGCGCAAGACAGATAAGCACGATTGAACGTAGTCCCCTCTCTCTCGGGAGAGGGCAAAACGTGGTCCCCTCTCTCTCGGGAGAGGCCAAAACGTGGTCCCCTCTCCCTCCGGGAGAGGGTTAGGGTGAGGGCCGGTTGCGCAAAAAGTGCAGCCGGCACACGCCCTGTGCCACGACGGACGGTACGCGACGTTTGCCGAATACACTGTGCCCCACGGCGACGCAGGTCGCCTCCCACCTCAAACTGCTTGGAGGGCCCGCCATGATCCGCCTCTCGCACGTCTTGTGGTTGCTCCTGTTCTCGGCCGTTCTTGTTTGTTGTAGTCCGTTGCGGTCCGTGGCCGCGCCCATCAAAGAGCTGTTTCACAATGAAGACTGCACCAATCTCTTCTATTTCCATCAGATCCCCGCGGGAAAGGCCGGCGAGCTCATCGACCACTATGTCGACGTGATGGCCCGGGCCGGCGTCACGACGTTTCTCTGCAACACCAATGCCCGGCGAACCAATTATCGCAGCCGCGTATGGGAGTCCTTCTGGGATGGCTACGATCCGGCCGGAGCGGACGATCAGCCGTTTCTGGCCGCAATCCCGCGGGCGGATGTACGCGCCTATCGGAACCTCATCGGCAACATGCTGGCCGTCCATCGCCAGGGGATCGACTATCCGGCCCGGGTCATCCAGCGTTGCCGGCATGATGCGATTTCGCCATGGATCACCCTGCGGATGAATGACCGCCATTACACCGAAACTCCCGATCATCCGTTCCACGGGAGTTTCTGGAAGAAGAACCCCCAACTGTGCCGGAAGAATTGTCCGGGGTCCTACGCGCTCTGCCTGGACTACGCACACCAGGAGGTCCGCGACTATTATCGGGCGTTGGTCGTGGAAACGCTGGATCGCTATGACATCGATGGATTGGAACTGGACTTCATGCGCGAGCCCTATCTGTTCAGCGCCGGCAAGGAAGCGGAAGGAACCCCGATTCTAACCGGCTGGATTCGCCAGGTCCGGAAGCTGGTCGAGGAAACAGCGGCCAAGCGGGGACATCCCATTCGCCTCGGCGTCCGCGTGCCGTCGCGGCCGGAAACTGCGCTGGGCATGGGATTGGACGCCATCACGTGGGCCAAAGAAGGATTGATTGATCTCCTCGTGGTTACCCCGCGCTGGGCCACGCTCGAGTTCGACATGCCCCTGGGGCACTGGCGGCAGTTGTTGGGCTCTGCGAGAGTGACCCTGGCCGGCGGCCTGGAGATCCTGTGCCGACCGGCCGGCGAGCCGCCCGTCGTCGCCACGCCCGAGCTGGCTACGGGGGCGGCCGTTTCGGTTCTCTCGGAAGGCGCGGACGCCGTTTACCTATTCAACCATTTTCAGGATGGGTGTCCCGGCTGGCCTCTGCCCGTTTATCTGAAAACCCTCAAAGCCATGACTTCCCTGGACGACTTGCTGAAGCAGCCGAGATGTGTCGCCATCACCTATAGGGACGTGACAGCGCCAGGCGAGGACTACCGCCCGCCGTTGCCGGCAACCGGCAAAGAAATGGCGTTCTCGTTGAAGCTGGGTCCGATACCGGACAAGGACTGGGGTTGTGAGCTGCGGATCGGATTGACGCCCCAGCCGACCGCCCCCGCACCCACGGTCTTGGTGAACGGAAAGCCGTGCAAGGTCCTCAAGGAATGGACGGCGGCGGACGGACTTCGATGGATTTCCTTCGTCGTTCCCATGACGGCGTTAAAGGACGCCGGGGCGCAATTGGTCACGGTGGTCAGCGCGGATCACAAGGAACTGACCGTTCGCCAGGTGCAGATGTGCCTCCGGCCGGCAAACGCCGCCGTGGCGGCAGCGCCCGTCAAACAACTGCTCCACAACGAGGATGAGACCAACATCTTCTACTTCAATCGCATTCCCCCTGGAAAGGCCGGCGAGTTCATCGACCACTACGTCGACGTGATGGCCCAGGCGGGCGTCACCACGTTTCTCTGCAACACCAACGCCCGGCGAACCAATTATCGCAGCCGCGTCTGGGACGCCTACTGGGACGGCTATGATCCGGCCGGCCCCGACAACCAACCGTTTCTGGCCCCCGTCCCCAAGAACGATCTACCGGGCTATCGCAAGCTCATCGACGGCATGCTCGATGTCCATCGCCAGGGAATCGACTATCCGGCCCGGGTGGTCACGCGCTGCCGTCACGACGGCATGTCGCCGTGGATCACGCTGCGGATGAACGATTGCCATCTGAACGACATGCCGACGCATCCGTTCCATGGCAGCTTTTGGCGGAAGAATCCCCAGTTCGCCCGGCAGAATTGCACCGGCTACTTCGCCACCTGCCTCGACTACGCCCACCCGGAGGTCCGCGACTTCTATAAGTCGCTGATCGTGGAAACGCTGGATCGCTACGACATCGACGGCCTGGAACTGGATTTCATGCGCGAGCCCTACCTGTTTAGCGCCGGCAAGGAAGCCGAGGGGCGCCCCATCCTGACCGCCTGGCTCCGCGAAATGCGCGGGCTGGTTACCGATGCCGCAGCCAAGCGGGGGCATCCGATTCGCCTCGGCGTCCGCGTCCCCTCGCGGCCGGAAACCGCCTTCGGCATGGGATTGGACGCCGTCGCGTGGGCCAAAACGGGGTTGATCGATCTGCTGGTGGTCACGCCGCGTTGGGCCACGCTGGAATACGATATGCCGCTCAAGGAGTGGCGCCATCTGCTGGCCGGATCGAAAGTGGTGTTGGCCGGCGGTCTGGAGATCATCTGTCGTCCGGCGGGCGAGTCGCCCATCCAGGCAACGCCCGAACTGGCCACGGGGGCCGCTCTTTCCGTGCTGGCCAACGGGGCCGACGCCGTTTACCTGTTCAATTATTTCCAGGACACGACCTGGCCGCTCCCCATTTATCAGCAAACCCTCAAGGACATGGCTTCCCTGGACACCTTGGTTCCCCGGCCGAGGGCGGTGCAGATCACCTTCCGCGACGTCACGGCGCCGGGCGAGGACTACCACCCCCTCGTGCCGGCCACGGGCAAGGAGCTCGTGTTTCCGATGAAGCTCGGGCCGCTGCCCAACGCCCCCCGGCGCTGCGAATTGCTGATCGGGCTTGCGCCTTCCGCCGCAGCGCCCGTCGCCTCGGTCAACGGCAAGCCGTGCGAAGTTTGCCACGATACCGTGAAAGAGGGCGTGCGCCTGGTTTCCTATACTGTTCCCATGGCGGCCCTGGCCGGCATCGAGACGCACCAGATCAAGGTGAGCAGCAAAGATCACAACGCTCTGACGATTCAGCAGGTGGAAATGTCGCTCAAGAAAGAGTAGCCTTACTGTCTCCCCTCGCCCGCAAGCGGCAGAGGGGCCGGAGGTGAGGGCGGCCGGAATCGCTTCCCCCCATTTCCCCGCCAAACTTGCCCTTCTCCCTCTCGCCCCGATTTGCGATACTTTGCGGCGGAAAAAGCCCCCAGGACGGAGCCGCTATGCACGCATCGAAGCCGCTTACGATTTTTTTCTCGGTCGGCGAACCGAGTGGCGACCTGCACGGGGCCAACCTGATCCGCCAATTGCAGGCCCGGCGGCCCGACCTTAAGGCCGTCGGCTACGGCGGCCCCAAAATGGCCGCGGCCGGCTGCGAACTCCACGCCGACTTGACCGCGCTGGCCGTCATGTGGTTCGCCCGCGTGCTGGTGAACCTTCACAAGTTCTGGGATTTGGGCAGCCGGGCCGATCGCTATTTTCGCCATCACCGGCCCGACGCAGTGGTGCTGATCGACTATCCGGGCTTCAACTGGTGGATCGCCCGCCGGGCCAAGGCCCACGGCATTCCGGTCCTCTACTACACGCCGCCGCAAATTTGGGCCTGGGCCCGCTGGCGGGTGAAGAAGATGCGGCGGCTGGTGGACCATGTGCTTTGCAGCCTGCCGTTCGAGGAGGCTTGGCTCGGTGAGCGCGGCTGCCGGGCGACGTTCGTCGGCCATCCGTTTTTCGACGAGGTCCGCCGCTACACGTACGACGAGCAGTTTCTGGCCGAGCACCAGAACCGGCCGGGGCCCTTGGTGGCGATTCTGCCCGGCTCGCGAACGCAGGAAGTGACCCATAATCTCGGCTGGTTCCTCAAGGCGGCGGCCCTGATCCGGCAGCAGGTGCCGGAGGCCCGCTTTGCCCTGGCCGCTTTCAAGCCGACGCAGGCAGAAATTGCCCGGCAAATGATCGCTGCGGCCGGCCTGCCGGTCGAGGTTTGCGTGGGCAAGACGCCCGAGCTGATGCGGCTGGCCGACTGTGCGATGTCGGTTTCCGGCTCCGTCTCGCTGGAACTGCTCTATCACACCACGCCGACGGTCATTCTCTACTGGATCAGTCACTTCGCTTATCTCGTCCAGCTTCTTTTCCGCAAAGTGAAGTACATTACGCTGGTGAACCTGCTTTCGACGGGCAACCTGGACGATAGCGACATGGCGCCGTTCGATCCCGCGCAGCCCGACGCCGACCGCGTGCTGTTTCCCGAATATCTCACCTATGAAGACAAGTCGGCCCAGTTGGCCGCGTACATCATCGAGTGGCTCCGCGATCCGGCCAAGCGGTCGGCGCGGGTGGCAGCTCTCCAAGAATTAAAGGCCCAAGTCGCCCATGGCGGGGCTTCGAAACGGGCCGCCGAGTACATCGTCAACGTGTTAGATCAGCGGCCGCAGCGAATCCCTCGCCCGCATTTTGTGCCGAAAAGAGCGGAGCAGTTTGTTGCTGAATAAGAGTGGCATCCCTCGCCTGCGGCATCCGCGCTTGTTCCACGTCTCCCCCCCCACGGCTACAGAAGGGTTCCTGGGGTTCTTAAGGGCGCGCCGGCACTACCACTTGACATGGTTGTGTAATTCGCCACCATAGTGGTATCGAGCGCGCTTCGATCCACCTTCGGATGAGTTGTTTACGCTATTTTTGCGAGACCCGATCCGAGGAGATTATGTACATCGCCGAGCGGTCCGGTCTTGCATTACTGCCATGACGACAGGTGCTTGCTCTTCTGGGAGGTCAGCGGCTTCGTCGTCGACGTTGGTGAACCGACTCAAGGCCAGGGAACCCGAGGCCTGGCAGCAACTGATCGATCTATACAGTCCGCTGGTGTACTCGTGGTGTCGCCGCTCGGGCATGCACGCAGAAGATGCCGCCGACGTGCTTCAGGAAGTTCTTCAGGCAGTTCTCTCCGGGATTGCCGGCTTCCGCCACGATCGGCCAAACGATACCTTTCGGGGGTGGCTGCGGGTCGTTGTGCAGAACAAGATCCGCGACCATTTCCGGCATCGGCGCGCTCAGCCCGAAGCAATCGGTGGTAGCGATCCCGCCCTGCGGTTCATGCAGATTGCCACTGACGAGTCGATCACGTCGACGAGTCTTGGCACGTTAGGAATGCTTTACCGCCGTTCACTCGAACTCATCCGCGCTGAATTCGGAGAGAGCACGTGGCAGGCGTTTTGGCTTTCAGCCATGGAGCGGAAATCCTCGTCTGACGTCGCACAACAGCTTGGCATGAGTGCCGGTGCCGTGCGGCAGGCGAAATACAAGGTCTTGCGCCGTCTCCGGCGTGAACTGGGCGACGTGCCGCGCTAGGCGCGTCCGTTCGAAGCCGGCCACTCGAATCTCATCGGTGCGGCTGGGAAAGCCCAACCCCTTGCAGTATCTCGACTTAGGACGCCACCCAAAAAATGGTATGACACGCGCACGTTCTATATTAGGTAGAGGACCCCGATTGATTGCCGTGTCGGTGCTTTTTCGACCAGCGGGCGTCTGAGCCTCTCAGATCGTACAGGAGCATCTTCCAATGAACGCCAACCCTTGCCCTGATCGCGATCGCCTATCGGCATATCTACAGGGCGCTCTCCCGGAGTCCGATGCGGCAGCTATGAGTGCGCATCTGACCACCTGTAAGGATTGCGAGGCGGCAATGCAAGCATTGGAGTCGGAGGCCGATGCGCTGGTTGTCGGACTCGGAAATCCTGAGACGGAAAATCCCTTTGTCGGCGAGCCCGAGTATTGCCGCGCAGTAGCGGCACTGCGCCTGCTGCGACCTGTGTCGGCAGGGCCGGAGATCCATGGGCCCGGAACAACGGCCACCCAACCGCTGCCGCCAAAGCAATTGGGAGAATACGAACTATTGGGGTGTCTGGGCAAGGGTGGCATGGGCGCGGTTTACAAAGCACGGCACAGGAAACTGAAACGGATTGTCGCGCTCAAAGTGCTCCCAGCGCACCAAAGGGACGATGAGCAGGCGATCGCTCGCTTTGAGCGCGAGATGGAAGTGATTGGTCAGCTCAGTCATCCCCATGTCGTTCAAGCGCACGATGCCGGGGAGATCGGGGGGATGCGCTTTCTGGTCATGGAATGTGTGGACGGACTGAACCTGTCGGAGTTGGTGGCGCGGTTGGGTCCGTTGCCCATTCCCGACGCCTGCGAACTGGCCCGACAAGCGGCGCTTGGCCTGCAATACGCCCATGAGCATGGACTGGTGCACCGCGACATCAAGCCCTCGAACTTGATGTTGGCTTCCGCGGGGCAACTCAAAATCCTCGATTTGGGCTTGGCTCTGTTTAAGGTCATGCCCTCCTGCCGCGACGAGATGACAGGTACCGGCCAGGCACTGGGAACCGTCGACTACATCGCGCCGGAGCAGGCCTCTGACAGCCACCACGTGGACATCCGCGCCGACATTTACAGTCTCGGTTGCACGCTCTATAACCTGCTGAGCGGGCACGCGCCTTACCACGGCCCGAAATACCACAGCCCCATCCAGAAGTTGCTGGGCCATGGGCACGACCCTGTCCCACCAATCCAGCGGTTGCGAGCCGAGGTTCCGGGCGACCTCGTTGCTGTGATTGAACGGATGTTGGCAAAAGACCCGGCACAACGGTTTCTTACCCCCGCCGACGTCGCAGAATCGATTGCCCCGTTCACGAAGGGATGTGATTTATCTGGCTTGGCCAAAGCGGCCGAAAAGAAGTTCATCGCCACCTCCGGCCAAAAATCGGCCGGCGGAAATACGGCCCCGCTGCTATCTTCAGCGTTGACGGGTACCGAGCCGAATGACGCGAAGGACGTGTCCCCCATTCTCAAACGAAAAAGGCCCAGCGAGTCGTTGCCGGTGGACCCTCGGCGGCGTCCCTTCGCCTCCCTTCTTCCGCCATTTATCCGGCGAGTGGTTCGCCGCGACGTCACCATCGGACTAATATCGTTCGGTATCGGGCTGGCGATCGTCTTGGGAATCATTATTACCGTCAAGAAAGACGGTAGCGAAACCGTGATCAAAGTTCCTGAAGGAAGCGAAGTCCGCGTTACGCAGAACGCGCACGCGCCGGTCTCGTCGCCAACAGCGAATGATGTTCGCCGTGGGGAAGGAGGAATGCAGAAGCCGGAGGTGATGCGGAACGAACCCAGACAACTTCCCGTACCGAGTGCCACGGTTGGCCCCGCCGCCTCCCCAAAACAGCCTGATAGCAGACGTGAACAGCACGGCCGTCTGCCGGTCGCGGCCGTCGCTCCGTTTAATGCGGCAAGAGCAAGAGAGTACCAGGAGCAGTGGGCCAAGTATCTCGGCCTACCGATGGAGATCAGCAACTCAATCGGTATGAAGCTAGTCCTGATCCCGCCGGGCGAATTCGACATGGGCTCGACGCAAGAAGAAGTGGATCGGTTGCTCCGCGAAGCCGCCGAGCGTGACCTTCACCCGGGGTATGTCATGAGAATCCCCAGGGAAACTCCGCGGCACCATGTGACGATCAGCAAGCCGTTCTATTTCGGCACGTTCGCAGTCACTCAGAAAGAGTATCAGGAAGTGATGGGCGACAGCCCGAGTGCGTTCAGCAGCACGGGAAAACACCAAGAGCGAGTGAGTGGTCAGGACACCTCCCGCTTTCCGGCGGAATCGCTTTCCTGGTCGGACGCGAAACGATTTTGCGACATGCTGTCCTCCCGGGCGCAAGAGAAAGCCGCCCAGCGGCTATACCGATTGCCGACCGAGGCCCAGTGGGAATATGCCTGTCGTGCCGGGACGGCCACCCGATTCTCCTTCGGCGATGAGGAAACAGACCTCGGCGATTATGGCTGGTGCAAGTTCGGCTCGAACCGGGTTACCCACGCGGTGGGAGAGAAGAAGCCAGGTCTTTCAAGCCAGCTTTGATGCTATTGCTAGCTTCCTGGTCGGTATAGGGTAAGGCAGCACGCAGGAATTGGTCTACCCGCGCCACGGTGCCGACCCCTTGATGATGCGGTGGGACTGGGATCGGGTGGGTATTTCGTTTCCTGCGTGCTGCCTAAGGTCATGGATAATGTGTTACTGGACTTGGGATAATGGGATTCCACAAGGGGGTAGTGGTCGTCAGAGAGAGGTAGCGGTACGCAGAGGAGAAAAAGAGAAAAAGCGGGACACGCTTAAGACTCGGAAGCGACGCCGTAAGCCGCAGCTCGGTCAGACGCAAGAAAGTCAACACGCTGAGCCGAATTGCACACTTCAACGAGCCTGGGGCTACCGTTCGACATCTGCATAGCTCGTTGATTCGTCTTCGAGTTAACCTAATTGGAACAAGAGGCCACGTAAAGAGCCGCTAAGGCATTCTCCCCATTGCCGCCTAGGTGTTTTTGCCGGGCGGCGATCCGTGGGTTGTGACAGTGTTGCCTGTCATAAGTCAAGTTCTCTAAAATGCCGTAGACGCGGGGTACGTCGCGAGTCAGTCACGTCTCTCATACTCCTAAACGGATGACGAGGCGGATGATGGTAGAGCGGCGAGCGATTAGCGTGGTCGGCATCGTCCAAGGCGTTGGCTTTCGACCTTTTGTTCACGGGCTGGCTTCGCGTTTCCACTTGCTGGGATTTGTCAGGAATCAAACCGGCAACGTGCGGATCGAAGTTGAAGGTGAGGGTGGGTCGCTGGACCGCTTCCTCAACGAGATCACGCACCACCCGCCGCCGCTTGCCCAAATCGACCGCGTTTCCTGGTCTCCGGTTTCGCCGCGCGGCGACGCGCAATTCCGCATCAATGCCAGCGAAAGCGACGGCGACGGTCAGGTCCTCATTTCCCCCGACGTAGCAACGTGTGCCGCCTGTCTCGACGAGTTGCTCGATCCGGCCAACCGCCGCTATCGCTATCAGTTCTTGATTTGCACGCATTGCGGGCCGCGTTTGACGATCATCACCGGCAGCCCGTACGACCGTCCGCGGACCACGATGGCCGGTTTCCCCATGTGTTCGGAATGCCGCGAGGAATACGAAAATCCGGTCGATCGGCGGTTTCATGCCCAGCCCACCTGCTGTCGGGATTGTGGACCGGCACTGCGGCTCCTGAATGCCGAAGGAACCGAGGTTGCGGCCGACGATCCGCTCGTGACGTTCGTCGAGGCCATCCGCGCGGGCCGTATCGGGGCCATGAAAGGCGTGGGCGGCTACCACCTGATCTGCGATGCGACCAGAGAACCGGTCGTCACGGAACTCCGGCAGCGAAAGCACCGCGACGAGAAGCCCTTCGCCCTCATGTTGCGCAACATGGCGGACGTGCGGGCGATTTGCGAGGTGTCCTCGCTCGAAGGGCAGTTGCTCGATTCCCCTCGCGCGCCGATCGTCCTGCTGCGGAGGCGGGCCGGATGTTCTATCGCCGATTCTGTGGCACCGGGCAATCCGCTTCTAGGCGTCATGCTACCCTACACGCCGCTGCACCACCTGATGCTGGGCGACATGCAAGGCACCCCCCTGGTCATGACCAGCGGGAATCGTGCCGATGAGCCGATCGCGTACGAAGAAGCGGACGCGACAGGCCGGCTGCATGGAATTGCCGACCTGTTCCTTACCCACGATCGGCCGATTCATCTGCGCTGCGACGATTCGGTAACGCGGGTGATCGCGGGCCGGGAGCTGCCCGTGCGGCGGTCGCGCGGCTACGCCCCGCAGCCGGTCCCGCTGCCGATCGAGTGTGGCCGCCCGACGCTGGCCCTGGGCGGGCAACTCAAGGTGGCGTTCGCCTTGGGACGCGGACGCCACGCGATCCTCAGCCATCATATGGGCGATCTGGAGCACTTCGCGGCCTATACGTCCTTCGAACGCGACATCGCCCACTTCGAGCGGCTCTTCGGCATCCGGCCGGAGCGCATCGCGCACGATCTGCATCCCGATTATGCGTCGACCCACTATGCACAAAAGCGGGCGGAAACGACGGGCGTGGAGCTCGTCGCGGTGCAGCACCACCACGCCCACCTGGCCATCGGAAGAGATACGCCCGGACGACCCTGAATCGATATTCATCGTTGATGCGCGTCCGGTCGTCCGGGCTATTGTTCACGATCTCGGTGGCCGGCCCGACCGGCCGCGGATCGCCCGGCGTTTCCACTGGACGATCGTGGAGACGATCGCCGTGGTCTGTGGGCGGATTCGCTCCCCACGGCCCGACGCGCGGGCCAGTCCGGCATGAGCCTCGGCGCGGCGAGCAAGCCTCTGCTGGTCGCCCGCTGCACCCCTGCCGAAGCCGGAGCGCGGGCGTCCTGCCCCTTGATGCGGATGGCTGCGCTCCAGCGATGGCTCCGGATAGCCATCTTGCGGTGGGGGGTGGCAAGTCCTCCGAGAAACCCCGCTTTGGAGATTCTCGGTAGTGTCCTAATTTGAGATTTTCCAATGGCTCCGTCTTGCCCCGGTAGTGTACTTGTGTATACTACTGCGAACCAATTGAGCGAAAGGCGTGTCTATGTGCGATCACGATATGCAGTTGACGCCCCTAGAAGAGAAACTAGTGGAGATTGCCTTCGCAGACTTACCCCGTCCTCTTCGGAACATTGAACTTGACACAATCCTCGACAACAATCCCTTATTTGTTCCTGGGGCATGGTCATGGCAAGCATGCGTAGATGACGACATTCGCTCCCTATGGCCCCAACTGGACATTAGCCACAGGCTAATTGCGTATATTCATGCGTCAGCTAGGTGTGACAACTTTGATGACCGCGACTAGAATGGAATGTCGTCGTATTCAAGCTCACGCGAATCGTCCATAGGGAAGCGAAGTCGATCAGTTAACCACTCGCAGGTTTTCTTAAACCGCTCACGCGAATCTTTGCTCTTGAATCCGACAGCCGAGGGGCATGTTAGCGTTAACGACCATTGCCGAATGGCTGGATTCTGAAACGTCACCAACTCCTCGGGCTCACTATCTTTCTGGCTGAAATGAATAAAATGGGCTGCTTTATTGCGTATCTGGCGGATTAACTCCAAATCATTGTAAATCGCAGGGCTTACCAAACCCAACGCATACGCCAGCCGAATTTGTGAAGCGAACGCGGAAAGGGCGCCATCTGGTTCAAACATGCCCCGAATCTTCCCTGAGCTTCTGACGAAGCTGCGAAGTAGCAGACCCTTCAAGGCATCTTGCACGATGGCTCCTCCAACGATTGCCAAACCGCGATCAGACTGATGGGCGAGTTCCCGCTCCTTCTCGTGGATTTTCCGCAATCCGTCGGTAATTTGAGCCCATGATTTTGCACGCATTTTTGGTCGTGAGAAAAGGGCCTGCGCCCGAATGGCAGGCGCAGGGTGCTTCCCTTACCAGAACTTTAGACTTACTGCCAGCTTGAGTAGGCAAGGCAGCCAGAGCCTAACTGATAGGCGAATCTTGCGTCTTTTTGGCCTCATGCCGACGCCCCCTTTCTGCTCCTCCTTGGCGGTCGGTATGCTCGCATGGGCCTGCCGCCCGACCGTTGGGCAGCGACCAGGGCCAGCCAGGGAACGCCTCTGGCTGGCCCGTTTATTGAACCATACGGAGTGGCCAACAGCCACCCCCCACGATAAAATCGGAGCGTGTCTACAAAAACGCCCGAGTCGGCTGGAACCGGCTCGGGCAACCACACTCGGGCTTTCGCCAGAATGCGGCCTTAGCACGCTCATTATAGCGAATGCCCCCAACACCGGGAAGGCTTCGCTATGTGCAATGTTCTCAAGCCAGATCGCCAAAAGCGGGTGCTATACCTACTGGTGGAAGGTAATTCGATCCGCTCGGCCGAACGGCTAACGGGGGTCCACCGGGACACAATTTGCCGTTTGGTGGTCCGCTTTGGACGGGGTTGTAAGCGATTACTTGACGCCCAGCTTCGCGGCCTCACTCTACGCCACGTCGAGATTGACGAAATCTGGACGTTCGTGGGCAAGAAGCAGGGGCGGCTTACGCCCGTTGAGAAGGCGGAATGCTATGACGTTGGCGACGTGTATTTGTGGACATGCTTGGATAAGTATACCAAGCTGGTGCCCACGTTCGTTGTCGGGAAGCGGTCGGCGGACAACGCCCGCAAGCTGATGGTGGACCTGTCACACCGACTGGTCATGCCGAAACCTCACGACAGCGATCCGCACGCATACCAAGCTGGCGGATTCATCCGCATTACGCAGATCAGTACGGATGGCTTCGCGGCCTATCCCGAAGCAGTTGACTTGGCGTTTGGACCGTATGCCAAGTACGGCCAGATCATCAAGGATTACCGAAACGCGACCCAGCCGGGCCGCTACGCGCCGCCCGAAATGGTCGGTACAGAACGAAAGGGGGTGTACGGCATTACCGAGTCCGAGGAGCGTACAATATGCACCTCGCACGTTGAACGCCACAACCTGACGATTCGCACCCTAATGCAGCGATTCACCCGGCTGTCATTGGGGTTCAGCAAGAAGCTGGAAAACCTCGAAGCGGCATGTGCCATGTTCTTGGCCTATTACAACTTCTGCTGGCGCACCCGCTACCCTGACGATAGTGGGAAGTCAGGCAAGCGCCGACCACCGGCCGCAATGCTGGCCGGTGTGACGGATCACGTTTGGAAGTTTGATGAGTTATTTTCCCGAGTAGTCGGCAACTCGTGTTGACGGCTCCCCCAAAGATGGCACAATGGAAGCCACTGGCCATTTGTCGGTGGCTTCTTTTATGCCGTTGGGTGGCACATACAACAACCGCCATTGTGTATCCCTCGGCTTCACTCAGCATGACGGGAGTGCATGATGTGGCAATTCTACGGCCCAGCGATTCAAGCCATGCCAAAAAATCTCTTACAATTTGGCCACGTAATTCATACCATCGTGTTTTATGGGGCACTTGTCTTGACTATTGCGGGTTGTGAGTGGAAGGAGGTCGGTCCCTTATGGGGCGCGGCTATTCTCTCCTCTCTCGCGGTGATAAGTTTTCTACAAGCGGTATATGAGCACCACCGCAATATCGTTAAATCATTATCGCCACCCCGACTTGGAGAGGACGGAGAGTTTTTCGTTGGGACATGGCACATTGAACGAAAGAAGGACGCAATCCGATTCGTGATGCGGAGAGATGGCACCGTGGACAGGATGACTCCGGCTGGTTATAGGCAAGCTAAGGGGAAATGGGAATGTAAATCGGGCGAGGCACATATCAGATGGAACGGCGGCAGGGGGGCAATTCTCCGCTGTTCTCCATCGGGCCGGGTTTGGCGATTGCTCTATTCGGAGGGCCAATTGCCCATTCCAAATGAAGCCTCGCTAGCGGTTCGGCTGGAGGTGGGTGACTGAGTCGAACGGCAAGATCGTGTATCGGCAGTTGAAGGCGGCCATCACCAAGACAGGCGTTCCGCGGGCGATCATCAGCGACCACGGCGGCGATCTGCATGCGGGGATCGAGCGGTT
>Ga0181520_10001549_pt1 | contig 46218 bp, 49 predicted proteins | sample PEATcosm2014_Bin_29_FD_132451 | JGI IMG/M metagenome (GOLD analysis project Ga0181520, IMG submission 132451) | Peatland microbial communities from MTU Mesocosm Facility, Houghton, MI, USA - PEATcosm2014_Bin02_30_metaG | ecosystem: Environmental > Terrestrial > Soil > Wetlands > Peat | place... | reverse complement strand
GTGGGCGAGGATGTGGAGAACATCATCCTCAAGCTGCTGCAAGCAGCCGATGGCGATGTCACACGCGCGCAGCAAGGCATCATCTACATCGACGAAATCGACAAGATCGGCCGCAAGGACGAGAATCCCTCGATCACCCGCGATGTGAGCGGCGAAGGCGTGCAGCAGGCGCTGCTGAAGATTTTGGAAGGCACGGTTGCCAACGTTCCGCCGCAAGGCGGGCGCAAGCATCCGCACCAGGAGTTCACCGCGGTGGACACCACCAACATCCTGTTCATCTGCGGCGGGGCGTTTGTAGGCCTCGAGCGTGTGGTGGGCCGGCGCGTGGGCAAGAAGGCGCTGGGCTTCAAGGCGACGGATACCGAAGCCGAGTCGGCGGCGCGTTCGCATCGCGACACGGAATTGCTGCGCAAGACCGAACCGCAAGATCTCATCAAGTACGGCCTGATCCCCGAGTTTGTGGGCCGCTTGCCTGTCATGGGCATCCTCGACGAGTTGGACGAAGCCGCGCTGATCGAGATTCTGACCAAGCCGCGCAACGCCATCTTGAAGCAGTATCAGCGTCTACTGGAATACGAGAATGTTCGTTTGCACTTTACGCCGGAAGCCACCAGCGCGGTTGCCCGCGAGGCATTGGCGCGCAAGGTGGGAGCGCGCGGACTGCGCATGATTCTGGAAGAGCTGATGCTCGACCTGATGTATCACCTGCCCAACAACAAGCGGGTCCGCGACCTGGAAATCACCAGCGACATGGTAGAGCGGCGCGATCTCTCCATGTGTCTGCTTGAAAAGGCCGGATAACTCAGCAACTGCCGCAAATCGAACCGAACGCAAAACTCCCCCTCTCTCAGCTTCGAGATAGGGGGCGTTTTGCATTCGGTCACTGCGCTCCCCTTAGCAACTGCCGATTGAGTCGAAATCTGAAAGGGCACGACTTCAGTCGTATCGCAGATGCCGCAGTTTGTAGCGCTGGCCTCCCGGCCGGATGTAGCGTGGGTCTCCGGACCCACGCTGGACGCAGTTCGCTCCGCCACGGTGTGCGCAAACGGCATGGATGATTGAACCATTCCTGGAAGGGACTTTTGCAGGGGTCCCCTACATCTTCGGAATCGCAAACAGCGTGATTGAAGATGCCGGAAAGGTGGCTGTGAGGCTGCTGGTGGTGGCTCCGGCTGCGGGCGGCGTCACAGCTGCGTCGGGCTGCGCCGCGATGGCGTTGACGTTGGCGCTGCTGTAGAGAAATACCTTGGCCTTGCCGCTGGGCGTGAGATTTGCGAGCGAGAGGGTTGAGGTCAGGTCGCCGAAGGTCTTGTTGATCACCACCACTGTCACCTCGTCGTCGGATGTGCGCAGCGCTCCGTAAACCGCGAGCTGTCCCTGGTTGGCGCTGCCTGAAGCCAGTGCCACGTCGCCGAATTTCGAGTGGTTCCCGTCGTAGTTGCGGTAAATCTCAAAGGCAATCAGCCCAGGCATCTGCGCCGGCGAAGAGCTTGTGGCCACGCGGTTCGGCGGTCCCCATAAGGCGCCCAGGTCCAACCCATACATGCCGAAGATGCCCAGAATGTCGGCCTGCGCCAGGGCGCCGTTGATGTGCTCCTGGCCGCCCCAGTTGTACTCGTCGATGGCCGTCTTGGTGCCCGGATAGTCCTTGGCCACCCAGGCGTGCAGCCTGGGAATCAGTTGCGGCGCCACCGGCTGGGCCGCGTTGGTGCGGTTGTCCGGGTCGGTAAAATTGGGGTCGGTAAAATTGGGGTCGGTATAGGTCGGGTCCCAGAACACCCGCGTGGAGTTGAGGCGCTCCTGCTGGGCCGTGGTATCTCCTGCGAGAGCGAATCCGAGGTTATCTGCGGCGAAATAGCCGTGAATGTCGACGTAGTCGAGCAGGCGCTTTCCGGTGGCCGCCTCCGACTTCTGGAACTGCTGCAGGTAGTATTCGATGAGCGGCACGTCGCCATGCGCCAGGCGGTCGACCGGGTTGCCGTTGTAGCAGTAGCAAGGCCCCGAGGCCCAACCCGTCTCGACATCCTTTTTCGAATAGAAGTAAGTCTCCCAGTTATCGATCACCGGCCCGCTGACCTCCGCCGTAGGATCCTGCGCCTTGATGGCCGCGGCATAACTCAGCCCCTTCTTGGTCACTTCGTCGTAAGTGAACGGACCGGTATACGGCGGCGTCGGCGTCGAGGTTTGGCCGCCGTGCACGTCCCGATGCACCGCATCCCACCAGGTCGGTTCGTTGTCCAGGTCGTAAATCGCTACGCCGCCGTTGGCCGCGGTGCCGAACTTGCCGACGAGGTACTTGACCCAGGCGGTGGTCCAGCTTTCGTCGATCTGGAAGCTGGTGTCGGTGGGGTCGTTTTCGTTGATGGCCGTGACCCCATCGGGCTTGAGGCCGTCGCCGCAATCGGAGCGGTCTGGAGCGATCTCGAACTGTGCGCCGTACTTCGAGACAGAGAAGCTGCAAGTGCCCTTGGCGTTGGTGGTCCAGCCGATCAGCGGCATGGTGCCCAGGGTCTTGGCGCCGACCGACGCGTTCTGCTCCACCTGCGCGTTGAACTGGCTGTCGTCGGGCAGGTTCAGAGCAGGGGGCATATAGCTCTCAAACCACCAGTCGCTGGCGCTGTTCCAGATGTCGAGCAGGTAGTTATAGCGGGTGAAGCCGTCTCCACCGAAGCGATTGACGGGCAGATCGATCAGTTGCTCGGAAACGGGGTCGCCTTGGTAGGCGTTCCAGCCATAGATATACGGATTGATGGGATGAGTCTGGTTTGCCGCATCGACTGTGAGCGCAGGGCCGGTTGTCGTGGCGGGAGGCGTCAAGGTCACCACCACGCTGCCGCTCTTGGTAGGGTCGCCCTTGCTGGTGGCGGTCACCGTCACCGTGGCTGGCGCAGGATACGGCGTGGTAAAGAAGCCGCTGGACTTGCTTGAACTGCTGAGGTTGGTGACGGTGCCCGCGCTCATCGTACTGCCCGCAGGCGCAGCAACCGACCAGGTCACGGTGCTGTCGTACGCGCCCGTTCCCGCCACTGCGGCCGTGAACTGCTGGGTTGTGCCGATGGTCATGCTACCCGGATTGGGCGAAACCGTGACCGAAGTGACAGTGGGGCCTGTCGGGCCGGTAGTCGTGCCGCCGCCGCTTGAAGTGCCACCGCCGCCGCAAGCCGTCATCCACAAGCTCAATCCCGCCGCCACCAAACCCGCCGCCATCCCTCGTGCATTTCCCATTGCGCGCACCCTCTCCGCAAACAAGCGGCAACCATTGAGCTCCGGTTGAATTTGCAGAATTATACCGCTCGGCAGCGTGGGCCGATGGGGGCGGGCAAAAATGCGCGGAAACGTACGGAAACTTGCCTTTAGTAGGCTCTAAGCGGCGGCTCCCTGGTCATTCTCAGAGCCAAGCCCCTCAACGTCCTTGAACTGCTCGATTTCGACTTCGCCCTCAGGAAACACGGCCTTGATCTGAAGCTGCCCACCCATGGCCTGAATGAAGCTGCGCAGCGTGGACACATACATGTCCGTGCGCTTCTCCATCTTCGAAACGGAGCCCTGATTGACCCCGAGAACGCTGGCGAGATTTGCCTGCGTCAAGCTGCGCGCTTGGCGAAGCTGATTCAAGGTCACTGATTCGACAACCGATTTCACATACTGCCGCGTCTCTCTTTCCTGTTCCGGGGAAAGCGTCCTGCGAAGGTCACTCCACTTGTGGGCCATGTCTCAGCCCCCGATTTCTTCAAGATGTCTGGCATCATTTCAACATTAGATGGCCATGATTTTGTGTGCGAAAAGTTGCCGTTCAAAATCACCTAGTAGAAACTTGCTCCGGTTCTGGATGCTGTCCTCGACCATACGCATCAGCGCTGAGGCTGTGAGCAAGTTGACGCTTCGAATGGGGGAGGACGACAACGCGTCTGTCAGCTTGTCCAAATCCCCATCCCTGAACCATGGTCCAACCACGACGAAATAGACATTCTCGAAACCTTGGCGTTGGAGTTCCGCGCCGTGTGTTCGCGCATACTCCAGAAACTTCCGATCCTCAGTTCCCAAGACATAACCCGCCGAACGAACTTTCGCATCGACGATTACGGCGAATCGTTCCCGCGGAGCGAGAGCCAAGGAATCAGCATTCCGGCCCGTGCCCTGGCCCAGTTGCGAAATCTCAAAGCCCAGGCAGCGAAATGCATCGGCGGTCCGTCGTTCAAAGATCGTGCTGATTGGCTGCTGACTGAATTCAAAAGGCGGAGTCTCACCGCGCGCAAGAACATCTAGGTACTGTAGAGATGCTGGCAGGAACGGATAAAAAGAGGGTTCGGCGCTAAACTTTTCAGTCGTCTCCCTTTCGCCGTTCGATGCCTTTGAAGCCCGCCATCCAGGGAACTCCAGGATCAGCTGGATGACTGGTGCTTGCGTAGAGAGCCAATTCCGGAAGCGGAGTTGAAACTCTTCAAGGCCCCCTGGAAACCTTGTCTCGACGGTGTGGGTTCTCGTACCGAGTTCTCTCTGCGCCCCCTGCAGTTGGCGAGAGTTAGGAACACACACAATGCTGAGGCACACTTTCGCATATTCAGAGAACACCTCCTCGTCGTCAAGCCTCAGCTGCAGTAAATTCGGCTGCAGACCTGCTTCCTGTGCAAGCTCGGTATAACCACCCTTCCAAAAATGCCTGTTTACTTGAGCTTCGGAAATGTGGCAGGTCTTCTCAAAGAGGATTTTTCCCGGCGTCTTGCCGCCGTTCTTTGCGGCGCACGCTCGGAAAAAGATCGACAATTTCGTCACGGCTGGGGCGTCGGATTGTCTTTCTATTTGCGCCGTTCATGTCTCATCCGGTCAAATCGCAATTCTGGTTTCAATCGCATCGTAGTCGGCGCGCACGCCTCTGGCCGAGGCCTCCAGAAGCCCCACGCCCGCCAGAGCCTGAACATCGGCGTGAACGTTGCTGTAGTCGCGGTCGAGGGCCTTGGCCAACGACCGGATACTCGTGACGTTGTGCCTGCGCACGTAACGTAACAGTTCCATCCGCTTGCCCGTCAGCACGCGGGCCAGCGCGTCCCAGCTTTCAAAGGCCAGATGGCGCTCATGGAAGGTTTTTCCGTCCTCTGCGCGGTGCCAGGCGTCGACGAATCGGCGGGAGGCCTCTTCCTCTATCGCGCCGCCTACGGTGAATCTCACATCGCTCATTTCGCTCCTCGCAATCTCCGCACATCGGCCCAGAAGTCGGCCATCAACTGCTCGACGGTCGTAAACGTATAGGCTGTCTCGATACCTTGATAGTGCCGGTGGTCGCCTTTGCCGCGCTCATTGTCGTAGCCAACTTCGCGAATACCGGGCCGCCCATAGAACAGCGAGTACTTCAGACCGTGCACCGATGGCGGCACCGGCTTTGGAACGCGCCAAAGCACCATCTCCACCAGATCTCCGTCGTCGTAATCGATGCGCTGGCTAAAGAGCAGCTCGGCTTTCATAAGTCGCCCGTGATGGCATTATAGACCATATGGCAATTCTAGCTGGAACTTTTGCTTTGCGGTTCCATTCCACCTCAGGTGGCTCATTCTGGGAATGTGCATTTTTTTGCACAAGCAGGCAACCCGGACGAAGGTGGAATTGGGAATCGAATCCGCAAGATGCCGCGAAGCGACTTCCCTTGCCCGACCCGGTTCCGCTGTACAATCCCTACATGAGTCGTGCATTCAGCCCCTTCCCCGGTGCCTGTCCAGCTTCTGAATCTCCCATGGTGACCCTATGACCGCATCTCGCGAAAAAACGGAAGCACGCAAACTTCCCATGATGCCCATTCGGGACATGGTGATTTTTCCTTACATGATGACGCCCTTTGTGGTGGGCCGCGAGTCCAGCGTCCGCGCCCTGGAAGAGGCGCTCAACGGCGACCGCAAGATCTTTCTCGCCACCCAGCACGACGCCTCCATCGACGAGCCAAAGGCCAAGGAGATCTACCAGGTCGGCTCCATCTGCACCATTGTGCAGAGCGTCAAGATGCCCGACGGCAACATCAAAGTGCTCGTCGAGGGCGTGGAGCGCGCCAAGTCCACCGAGGTGAACGACCGCGACGGCTTCTTTGTGGCCACGGTGCGCACCGGCAAGAAGGACTTCGAGATGACTCCGGCCATCGAGCAGTTGATGGCGCGCGTCACCGGCCTCTTCGAGCAATACGTCAAGCTGCAGCAGAGCCTGAACTACGAGACCATCATCGCCACCGTGCGCATGGACGAGGCCTCCAAGCTCAGCGACACCATCGCCGCCAACCTGCAACTGGGCATTGAAGAGAAGCAGGAACTGCTGGGCATCTTCGACCCGGCGGCACGCCTCGCGCGCATTGCCGACGTGCTCGACATCGAGATTGAGAAGCTGGATCTGGACCGCAACATCCAGTCGCGAGTGAAGCGGCAGATGGAGCGGGCGCAGAAAGAGTACTACCTCAACGAGAAGATCAAGGCCATCCAGAAGGAACTGGGCCGCGGCGAAAAAAGCGAGTTCGACGAGCTGCGCAAGAAGATTGAAGCCGCGGGCATGCCCAAGGAGACGCTGGACAAGGCCATTCAGGAGCTCAAGAAGCTCGAAGCCATGCCGCCCATGTCGGCCGAGTCCACCGTGAGCCGCAACTATATCGATTGGCTGCTGGCCGTGCCGTGGAAGAAAAAGTCCAAGGAAACCCGCTCCATCGACTATGCCGAGAAGGTGCTGAACGAGGACCACTACGGCCTGGAAAAGATCAAGGAGCGCATCCTGGAGTTTCTGGCCGTGCGCCAGTTAGTGAAGAATCCCAAGGGCTCGATCCTGTGCTTTGCCGGGCCGCCGGGAGTGGGCAAAACCTCGCTGGGCATGTCCATCGCCAAGGCCACCGGCCGCAAGTTTGTGCGGCTGTCGCTGGGCGGCGTGCGCGACGAAGCCGAGATTCGCGGCCACCGCCGGACTTACATTGGAGCTTTGCCTGGCCAGATCATTCAGCACATGAAGCGCGCGGGCACCAAGAACCCCGTCTTCCTGCTGGACGAAGTGGACAAGATGGCGTCGGACTTCCGCGGCGACCCGGCCTCTGCGCTGCTTGAGGTGCTCGATCCGGAGCAGAACACCACCTTCCAGGACCACTATCTCGACGTGGATTACGACCTGTCGCAAGTCTTGTTTGTGGCCACGGCCAACGTGCTGCACACGGTTCCGGCGGCGCTCCAAGACCGCATGGAAGTGCTGCGCCTGCAAGGCTACACCGAGCAGGAAAAGCTCGAAATCGCGCGCCAATATCTGGTGAAGAAGCAGCGCGAACAAACCGGCCTCAGCGACAAAAACATCACCTTTACCGACGAAGCGATTCTGGAGATCATCCGCTACTACACACGCGAAGCCGGCGTGCGCAACCTGGAGCGCGAGATCGGCAACGTATGCCGCAAGGTGGCGCGTAAAGTCGTCAAGAGCGGCGCCAAGCACAAGGAAGACCTGACCGCGGCCAACATCAACGAGTATCTCGGCGTCCCGCGCTATCGCGACTCCGAAGTGCACGACAAGAGCGAGGTTGGCCTGGTGACCGGCCTGGCCTGGACCGAAGTAGGCGGCAGCATCCTCACCATCGAAGTCCAGGTGCTCGACGGCAAGGGCAAGCTCACCATCACCGGCCAGCTTGGCGACGTGATGCAGGAGTCGGCCCAGGCCGCGCTGAGCTACATCCGCGGCCGTGCCCAGGCGCTGGGGCTCACGCGGGAGTTCTATCGCAATGTCGATCTGCATGTGCACGTGCCGGAAGGCGCCATTCCCAAGGATGGCCCTTCGGCAGGCATCACCATGGCCACGGCCCTGGCCAGCGCTTTGGCCAAGATTCCGGTGCGCCGCGACATCGCCATGACCGGCGAAATCACGCTGCGCGGCAAGGTGCTGGCCATCGGTGGATTGAAAGAGAAGTTGCTGGCGGCGTTGCGTGCGGGCATCTTCGAGGTGATTCTGCCCCGCGCCAACGAGAAAGACGTAGCCGAGCTGCCGGACAACATCAAGAAGGCCATCAAACTCCACTTTGTGGATCAGATGGACGAGGTGCTGACGCTGGCTCTCGAAAGCCCCTTGCAGGCACTGATTCCCGCCGAGGCCGAGGTGCTGGCGGCGGTGCCGAAAACCGAAATCGGCTCAAGCGTTCCGGCACGGCAGTAGCTAACAGATCGTCCTGAAGGCCATGCTTTTTCGGCACGACTTCGGTCTTGCCGAAAAAGCCAATCGAATAAGCAGGGCATTAGCCCCTGAGGGAAGTTTTTGGGGCAGTTTGCATTTTTGCCACAGGTCGCTACGGCATGCGTACACAGGTGTAGCCCAAATGTAGCTTCTTTTTGGCCACTCCGTCCCTATCGTCGGGGTTGAACATCGCCGCATCATCTGGGTCGCCCCGCTCTTCGAAATGTTGCGGCGTCAATTCCGAATCTCCAAAGACTCGGTCAACCGCAAAGCTCTTCGCGCAATGCCCGTATAGTACATATCCCCCGGTCAGCTCATAGCTCGCGTACGCCTGCCATGGCCGCAACACTTTTCCTCCGCTCGTCACTCGGAAGAAGATCGGACGGTCGGCTTGCTCGTAATCAATCGTCATCCCCACGCGATAACGCTGAATCGACCAATGCGGCTTTACCTTGGAAAACTCCGGGAGTGGTGGCTGTCTTGTGCACTTGCCAACTGGCTCTATCTCTCCCACAGACAGATTGATATCGAGCGTGTAGTAGCCGGACGCGGCGCCGCCAAGAGGCCCCTCTGCACGGACGCGGCAACCTCTGAATGTCTCCAGCCCATCCGGACTGCCCGGAGAAAACGAATTGCGTCCCGGAAACAGCTCAACGGATGGTTGCCCGCATTCGGGCCGGTCCAACTTCAGCTCGAACCATTTGCGAAGCCCATCGTGGTAAATGAGTCGACCCTCAAGTGTTCTTGACTCGGATGGCTGGCCGGGACCGTTCGGGTTCTCCTTTGGACATAGCTGCCCACGAGCAGGCAGAGCCGCGCAGACAAATAAGAGCGACGCGACTACAACCAATCCGTCAAGTGATTTCATGGCTGACATCATACGCCTTATCATTCGTGGATTATCTGGTAGAGAAGTATCGTTCATGCACGCGAAACACACCGTGGATATTCTCCTGGGTTCGCATGCAGATCTGTATATGGGTCTTGTTCTGGAAGCCGGAATTGTCGTAGAGTTCGCGGCCCTCAGGAAACAATCCGCGCACAGAATCGAATGGCCGGGCATGGTCCTTCCTGCGCATCAGGTGAAGATAGTTGATGACAGCGCAGTCCAGTCGCCTGAAAACCCTGTCTTTCCCGCCCGAATTGGAAGGAAGAGGAAGACCTGCTTCTGCGAGTTTCTCGCACAACCCGCGATAACCGCCTTCAACCACATGAATTCCGTTTGAAGTTGCCAAGTCCAGGCAGAATCCGAGGTCGATGACAGCGCCCACGACATAAGGATCGCCGATCTTGCCCCGGACGCCTTGTTCCAGGGCCCACTGGCGCGCCCTGTCAGGATTCGCTTCCCAGAAGTAAATCCCATGGCCAAGCCAGTCGTAATCGTTTTCGCTCTGCTGAAAAGGCTCGTTCCGCAAAAGGCTTTCGCCGACCGGGCGGTCGCAACCGTGATAGCCGAGAACGAAGGAACTGGCAAGGTCGTGCATATGTTCGATGTGGAGGTAGATATTACATTCAAGGAGAGCGGCCTACTGCTCGTCGTTCCGATAAGGCGCGGCAAGTCTGCCGTCCGGTGTGGCAATGCCGGCCTCCACAAGAAGGGCAAGAGCTTTCTCCCGAGTGCTGTGCTCTTTCTGCACGCGCTCCATGGAAGCCAGCATTCGCTCAAGTTCCTTTTTGCTCATGAAGCACCTCGCTCCGCATCCCACACGCCCTTGGATTCTACTCCTGCTTCCCAGCAGACTCAAATCTCAAATGCCGTCCTATAGTTATCCCAGCATGAGCGCTAGGCTGCCGCGCTCAGGCTGGCCACCCCTGGTTAGCGGCACATGTGTCGGAATCCAGGTCACTCGAACACTAAAGTTTACTCAAAAGTCCTTTGAGTAATCCAATCTCCTTGAATTGCACCCCCACAAAATGGTGTACTCCAACTACTCCATATCAGCGGATCTGGCCTGTCGCGGGCTCCGATTGAGCAGGGAGGGCGGTCATGACTTGCTTTCAGAAAGAGAACCATCACGCACAAGGACTGATCGCATTTTCGATTTCGGCCGAAGCGGGCGCTGAACTCGCCCAGAACGGCACGGTGGCTGAGATAGCTTGCAGCTGCGAACGCAACGCCACACGCACTCTTCACCCCGCGAACGCCACAGCGGCCTTCGCGGGGCAAATCGCATTTCCATGACGGCGCAACACTTGATTGCGACGCGCACAGAGATTTCGAGTTTGTACGACTTTCCAGCGGTAGCGGCTGCCGGCGGGGACACGCTGGCAGAGGCCAATCTGGGTTTGTTGAAGACTTAGGGCCACATTCGCGCTACCAACCGGTGGACTGGGAGATTTCTTCCCTCCACCGGTTTTTTTTGCGCCTCGGTCTCGCCTCCCGGCACACGCCCCACGGCCTCGGAACCGGGGTGACCGGGGTCATTCCTGTATCCTCAGGACTGGCAGCTTTCCCAGCCAGTTCAAACTTATGCGCTATACGACACAGTTCTTGCTATCGGCCATGGCCGCTGAACAGTTCCCTGCACCCACGGTGCCGGAGGTTGCCTTTCTAGGCCGGTCCAACGTAGGCAAATCGAGCCTGCTCAACGCGCTGGTAGGCGAAAAGGCAGCCAAGGTCTCGCAGACGCCGGGACGCACGCGGGCCATCAACTTTTTCGCATTGCTCGACCCCAGCCAGAGGCCTGCGCTGTCGTTTGCCGATCTGCCCGGATACGGATACGCCAAGATCTCCAAAACCATCTCGGCGGGCTGGCCGGCCTTCATCGAGCCCTATCTCGCCATGCGCTCGACGCTGAGGCTGTGCGTGTGCCTGGTGGACTCCAACGTGCCGCCACAGGAGAGCGACCGCTTGCTGATCGACTGGCTGCGGGCCGATGGGCGCACCTTCGCCGTGGTGGCGACCAAAGTGGACCGGCTCAGCGGCAACGAGCGCACCCGCAACCTCACGGCTCTGAAAAAAGGGCTGGAGTTGGACCAGGTTCTGCCCGTCTCGGCCAAAACCGGCTACGGGCTCAAAGAGCTCTGGGCGCGCATTGAAGGGGCGGGCGGCGAAGAGGCCTGATGCGCCCCGGAATAATGGGAATGAACAGCATGGCCCCTTTCCGCAGCCTCTCTCGGATCAGACCCGCGGAACCACCTTCATCTTGAGGGCGGAACTAGATGATGCACGTCATGCGTGCTGCCCCGGAGCACCTGAATCTCCACCGGCACCGGAACCTCTCCGGCTTCCACGCTGCGTCTGACGCGCTCGATGAAATCCGCCGACGCATCCCTATCGCAAACCAGCGGGCGCAGGCCCTTCGCCAGGCGCCCCATGTACCGCGGGGCCAGCCGCAGCCAGCGGCGGGCCTCCCAGGCGTCGGCGGCAAGGCATTGCTGGGCCAGCGCATCGAGCTTGGGCAGCCACTGCGCCGGGGCCGCGCCAACCTGCCAAGTTACGATGGCCTGCAGCTCGTTGAGGGTGGGTCTGGGGATGGGACGTGCACCCTGAGCGAGGAACGGGGAATGCGCCCGGCCGGGATCCGCCGGCCGCACAAGGTCGGGCAACACGCCCCGCTCCAGCATCTCCAACTGCACCCCGTCGGGTTCGCCTGCTACGCACACAGAAACCGAATCGCGCTTGCGAATCTCGTTTTTGAGAATGCGCAGGGCCTCGTCGAGCGATGTCACCAGGAAGTCGATCACTCCGTGGCGGACGGCCTGTTTTTGCGCATCGGGGTCGGCGGTGGCGGCCAAAGTGGCTACGCCGGCAATATTGCCGGCAATCGTCAGCGCGCGCCCATCGGCGTCCAGTTCGCCGGCATGGAAGAGCATGCCCCCCAGAGATGGCTCTCCGCCGGGAGACGCAAAAGAGACGAATCCGGCATAGAAACGCTCTACCTGGAGGAGCAACGGGAACGCACTAATTGGATTAGCGTCGGTTGGCATTGGCGAGTTTGCGGCTCCTCAGGTCTCAACTGCGAGACCTGGGAGCTGCGTCATTGAACAAGAAATGCAGCGAGTTGGTATCCGCTTTGCGGAGATAGCCAGTTAGCGGGTTAGCGTTGTTCCAGCTCAGATGAGATGAGACTCGCTCAATCCACAAATCGGTTAGAGCTTGCTGTGGCTGCCGTCGCAGAACACCGGGCTGGCGGAATGCTTGCAACCGCAGAAGTAGAGAGTCTTGGTTTCGGTGGCTTCAAACTTCACCGGGCGGAATTCGGATCCGCGATGAGTGCCATCGCAAAGGGGTTGAGTCGCGCTGAGGCCACAAGCACACCACTGGTAGCTCTTGCCTGCTTCAACTTCAACGGGGTAGGGGCTCTTTTGGGCGATGGTCGGTTCTGAGATGGGGAGTTCTCCTGTATTGATAGGCCGATTATCGCTGAATCCTCGCGACAAGTCCATGTTGCGCATTCACCCTTAAGGGGCCTTGTAATCCTGCATTTGTTCGCGCCAGTTTAGTTTGCGGACAAAGAACACGAATTCGCCGGGCTTCAAGGCAATCGGGAGCTTGCCGGCCCCAGTGCGCTTGCCGCATCCGCTGGGAGCCACAATTCCGTGCGCAAGAATGGCGGCGACCGGGTACCAGGGGCTCGGGGGTGTGCCCTTGCCGTCGTCGCAATTGACGTAGATCTGCATGGCGCTGTCGTAGGTGGCGTGAATCGAGAGAAGGTGGGCCGAAGAGGGCAGCTTCAGTTCCGCCGTGAGGTCTTCATTCTGGTTAGCCCAGTCGGCGTGCTGAGTTCCCTGCCGGTCAATTTGTACCAGCAAACTGGAAACCTTGACCGGTTGGCCGGTTTTGGCGTCGAGCACCCGGACGATGATGGGTTTGCCCGGCTGCGCCGTCAGAACTCCGCATACGACAACAAGGCAGGCCATCGGCAGGAGTGCAAAATGGACTTTACGAACCATGGACACCTCTTACTCTGCCTCATAGTCTACCAACTGGAGTACGGCTGGCCATCGGAGCCCTGCTCGGTAGAACCGGAATGGACATCGTCAACGCCGGGATCGGTCTGGTCAAGCGAGTGCATCGAATCGCTGGTATCGGTCACCCAGGTGCTGGTGCTCCTGGTCATGGGGTCCTCAGGGATGGCCTTGAGGTAGCCATCCTGGATCAGATCGTCGAGCGACTGAGGCGCCTTCTGCTTGTCCATGGTGTAGGAATCGATGGCCCCGCGGAGCACGTGCAGGTCTTCCTTGAGCACCGCTTCACGGGCGTGGCGCAGGGCGCCGATGTAGCTGGGCACCGCGATGACCGCGAGCACGCCGATGATGGCCATGACGATCATCAACTCAATCAGCGTGAAGCCGGCGTCTTGTTTGCGATTCGTGCGCACTGAAGAACCTCTTGTGTTGCGTGGAAGCGGAGTTCGCGGGGTTAGCCGCGCTTCGCGCGTGTTAGCGGAGTTCGCCCGCCTGATCTGCCGTCTGTGCTAGCTCCGCTAACGGCCCGTAGGGAAAGTCGAAAACCCCGACAACCGTCCCTCGGGGGCCAAAGCCCCAATCAATTCAGGGCGCTCACGGCACGACTGAAGTCGTGCCCCTTCAAAACAGCAGCCCAAGCTGAGGTCCCCGGATGCCCTTTGCTCCCCTAACTCCGATCGTCTTTGCCAACTCCGCTCGTTCCTCCCCTACCAGTCGGAATACTTTGTGCCGTCCAGGGCCGTGCCTTGCGACTTGGAATAGACATCGAAAACGCTTTGACCGCCGTAAGAGTCCGACTTCGGGTCGTCCTGCATGGACCGTAATCCCCATTCGGCCTTGCCGGTCATCGGATCTACCGGAATGCGGCGGAGGAACTTGACCTTCTTGGTTTGCACTTCGACCCCGTTCACCAGGGTGTCAAGGTCGGGCGGATAATTCTGGCTGTCGACCTTGGTTTGGAAGGCGTGGTTGTCGGCCGCGTCCTTGTAGTGGTCGATGGCGTCGCGCATCTCCCACAGGTCGCGGCGCAGTTCCCGCTCGTTCTGGCGTTTGACCTGGAAGCGGGCCATGGGCACCGCGGCCGAGGCCAGGATGGAGAGAATGGCGATGGTTACGATCAATTCCACCAGCGTGAGGCCCCGTTCACTGGGTTTCCGGATTGGCGGGGCGTGTCTCATGGATTCGATGGGTTCCTGTTTTCGGGTTTCCGGTTGACGATTTACCGCACCTGAATGTCGATTTGCGCGGGCTTGGCCGGGATCTGCTGCTTGGCGCTGTTGGTGACCGCCGAGGCCGTGATGGCGACCGTGCTTTCTCCGGCGGCCTTGGCTTCAAAGCTGAGGACGTAAACGGAGCCTGAACCGCTCACCCCTGCGGCGCCCGGCGGACGCACGGCATTCAGGTTCAGGCTGCCCGGCGGGTCCTCGGTATGCAACAGCGTCACCGCCTGCGCATCCCGTCCAAGAAAATCGCCGCTGGCTACGTTGACCAGAGAAAGCTTGTCGGGATCGTAGTGGATACGCATCGGAACCGAAGCAATATCGGTTGCGCCGTTGAGCACCACGGGGACAACAAAAGTGGTCCCTGCGGCGACCGGGCCCTTTGGCGGAGTGAGCGCGAAGGCCAAGCCCGAAGCAACCCCGGCAGGCGCAACGGGTAAAGGCAAATGGCTGCCTTGGACCGCGGGGTTCATGGCGGCTGCTTCGCGCATTTGCGCCATGGCCGCCGGAGCCGCCGCTTCCGCGCTCTGGCCGGGAATCGGACCCAGGCCGGAGCGAGGCGCCATGGCCGGTCGCACAGGCACTGCGGGAGCGACAGGCGGTATGGGGCTCGATCCGGGCAATTCGCTGGGCAGGTGGCGCAACTCGATGGTGGTGTTGCCGGCGCCCAGGTCGATGGTGCGCAGATTCACCGGGTCGAGCGTCTCCGATCGAACCACGTGCGGCACCACCACAAACACGATGTCGTCGTCCTGAATGGTGTGGTCTCTCGATCCGAAGATGTACTTGAGGATCGGAATCGAGCTCAATCCGGGGATGCCGGTCCAGCTCGTCTGGTCCTGCTTGTCGTCGATGCCGCCCAGGATGTTGGCTTCGCCCTCGCGCAGGCGGATGACCTGATCGACCACGCGCTGGCTCAAGATGGGCTCGGTGACACCGCTGATGGTGACCGAGCCGCTCTGCGAGGTGACCTCAATCTTGATCTTGAGAGTGATGTCGTTGTCGAAGTGGACGGTGGGCGTCATCTCGATGTTCACGCCCACGTCCTGGTACTGGAACTGGGTGTTGACCAGCGAGCTGACCACTGCGGTGGCCGCGCCGGTCTGGTAAGACCCGGTGGCGATGGGGATCTTGGAGCCGATCTTCATGGTGGCCTTCTGCGAGTCGGTGGCGCGAATGCGCGGACTCTGCAGAAGCTTGGTGTTGGCGTCGCTCAGCAGCAGGTTCATGGTGGCCGAGCCGACAGTGACAGCAAAATTGGTGGCCTTGAGGTGAGCCAGGTCGTAGAGGGTGGGGGTGGTGGTGCTGCCGCTGGTGCACCCGGTGGTACCGGCCGTGCAGCTTGAACTGGAGCTGGAAGTCGTCGACTGCAGAGCCACACCGACGCTGCTGGGCCAGGCGATGCCCAAAGTCCGCTCCCAGTTCTTGCTGACCTCCATGACGGCGATATCCACCACCACCTCGGGACGCGCCTTGTCGAGATCGTTGATCAACTTCTGCGCCAGCAGCAGTTCATCCGGCGTGCCGCGCACGATAATGGCATTCTGGCCGGCCACGCCGTAGACCTTGACGGTCCCGGCCAGCACGTTGCGCAACGCGGTTTGAATGTCGTTCATGTCGTTCTGCTGCCAGGCATTGGTCAGGTAGAAGGTCTGAATGGCCTCCTCATCCTGCTCGGTGCGCTTGGAGCGGCTGTTCTGAATCACGAAGATGGTGTTGGTGGTAACCGGGCGCCAGAAGGTGTTGGACATGGTGCCGACGATGCGCAAGGCGTCGAGCAGCGAAGAGTTGCTGAGGTCCACCTGGATGCGCTTGGAGGTATAGTCCGGATCGAACAGCACATTGATGCCGGCGGCCTTGCCGATTGCCTGGTAGATGACCTTGGCATCCTCGGTGTAATGCATGGTGAGCGGCTCGTTGGAGAGCGGCTTGAGGGCCACAGGCGCGCCCATGGAGTTGAGCTCGGACTGCGAGCCGGGGGCTTGAGCCAGGCTGGTTTCCGCAGCGGGGGCAGGCTCGCCTTGCCCTTGGCGGGCGCGGGCAATCTCCTGCTGCGCCGACTCGTTGCCGGGATCGATTTCGGCGGCGTGCAGGAATTCGGCCAGTGCCCCCTGTTCGTCGCCGCTCGCAAGCAGTTTGCGCCCCTTGGTTACATGCGCGGACGAAGCCGTAACCCGCACGCGGTAGAATGCCGTGCGGTAGCGGAGATCCTTGGGTTCCTTGGCGTAGGCCTTCTGATAGAAGTCGAAGGCGGCGTCGTAGTCTTCGCGGGCTTCGGCGGTCTGGCCATGTTTGAACAACGACCCGGCCGACTCGGCATGAAGGGCGACAGGCGACATCCCGACCACGGCCAGGAAAGCAAGGAGCCCGAACACGGCTCCCGCAAGAACAGATCCGGCAGGAACAGCTCCGGAGGCATCCCGAACAACAGCGCGGCGGTTCATCGAACTCCCAAGCGTCGTATCCGGACCGCGCGTTGCGGCGAGCCCTTGCGGGCGGCCTTGGCTGCCCCTGACGCAGTTCTTTATGCAGTGCGTAACGCAACTCGGAATGGCGATTTGCTTACCCCAGCGATGCCCCATTTTAGCAAAGCTCCATTGCGCTGGCTTTGAAGCCTGCGGTTCTGCACGCCTCAAGAGCCGCTCCGATGCTACGATGGAGGTTCGAGGATGCCGGAAAATGGCTCGCCAAACCAGTCACGTGATTGTTCAGCCGGCCGCAACCGGCCCGCAAAAAGCCGCCAAGCCCCGCGACCCGGTGGCCAGCGGCGAGCGCGATGCCGCACACAATCGGATGGCGGGGCACAACTATTTTCTGCTGGAGAAGTTCGAAGCCGGCGTGGCGCTGCGCGGCACCGAGGTCAAGTCGATCCGCGAAGGCCAGGCAAACCTCAAGGATGCATACGGCCTCATCAAGGACGGCGAGGCGTTTCTGCTCAACGTTCATATCGGTCCTTACTCCCACGGCAACATCGCCAATCACGATGCCACCCGGACGCGGAAACTGCTGCTGCACCGAGAAGAGGTTCGCAAGCTACTCTCCAAGACGCAGATCAAGGGTCACACGCTCATCCCCACCCGGCTCTACTTCCGCAACGGGCGTGTCAAATGCGAACTGGCCGTGGCCAAGGGCAAGCAGGATTGGGACAAACGGGAGACCGAGAAGCGCCGCGAAGGCGACCGGGAAGCCCGCGCCGCCGTGAACGCCAGCAAACACCGCATGGGGCGGTAGCGGCCGGTAACGTGAACCACTGTCAACACAGAGCGCCCCTGCCACCCGGGCCTCCCACCCTGGTGAACCGAAACCTCACATCCAAGGCTGCTTGAAGGTGTAGCGCCGGTAGCTGTCGACATCCACCTCCTCCCAGTTTCCATAGAACGGCGGATCGGGCAGGGCGAGCCCAAACGCGATACCCGACCTTTTTTCAACAAATACTCTATGAAACGCCTTGAAAACATCCCGTCCATCTGGCGGAAGTTCTCGTATCGAACCATCCTTTACCAATTCACCGAGCCTACGCTCGAGCAAAACGACCTCCTGCCTCGTTTGGACGGCGAGTCGGATGCGATCCCGTCCGGAACCATCACCGGATGACTTCGATCTCGATCCCCAGAGAGAGCTTCATCCAGATTCGGTCGGTGGTGTAGACCTTGGCATTGCGTTTGATAGCCAAGGCTAGGCAGGCCCGGTCTCCCAGCGATAAGCCATAAGGGCGGGTGATCTTGACCAGTCCCCCGGCAATTCTCGCAAGTTCTTCGTCGAACGGGACAGAAACGCAATTGATTTCCGCAATGTGCCACCAGGCGAGTGGCTCTTCCAGCCCGGCGGATACCAGTTTGGTCAGCACCTCGGCTTGGTTGACAGCACCTACCACGGCTCTTGAAAGAATTGCGGCTACCCTGTCTGCCCCGGATTCTCCCCGAATCACGGCCATCAGGGCTGAAGCATCCAGGACTGCGATCTCATCCAAGTCCGTCCTCCATTTCGCGCCGCGCCTCTTCCCGCCGATCTGCAATCAACTCATCGGAGAGACAGCGATCCGGCGAAATCAAACTACGCATGCTCTCCTGAATACGGCGGATTCGAGTCCGATGGGATTCAATTCTCAACACGTCGCCCTCCATGCTGAAAAGAAGGGTATCGCCCGCAGTCAGCCCCATCTTCCTGCGGATTTCAGCCGGAATCACGATCCGCCCGCTCTCATTCAGGCGGGATTGGCCGCGCAATTCAGTTTCGGCAGGCATATCCATAATGACCCTCGCGGGAATTATGACACAAATCTCGGTACCGACAGATTCTCATTGTGTGACAGGATCGAAAACGGCAGTTTGAGGCTCCCGATTCAAATTCCCTGCAAACACGATTCAATGCCTGCCCTGGGTGCCATTTCCCATGGGTGAGTGAAATAATGGGCACCATGCGGACTCAACTGACATTTACGAACCTCCCCGAAATTGCCACGGAATTGCTGGCGGTCCTGGCTGTTGACACCCAGACATCGAAAGAACCCGGCGCCAAGCCCGAGCCCGTGCTGTTGACCAACGACGAAGCGGTAAAGGCCGCGGCGGCCACTGTACTGGCGAGCGGCGAATACAAGGGCGGCGCCAACGAGATGCTGCTGCTGCACGCACCGGCAGGTTTGGCGGCCAAGCGTCTGCTGCTGGTGGGGCTTGGCAAACAAGCCAAATCCACCGTTCATCTGGTGCGCAACGCCGCCGGTGCGGCCGTGCGCTTCGCCAAGCCGCGCGGCATTCGCGAGTTGGCGTTTGTGCTTCCCGAGTCCGAGCTTTTGCCCCCCGGCCCCTGCGTCCGCGCAGCCGTTGAGGGCGCCCTGGTGGGCGATTACGATCCCGACACCTATCGCAGCGACCGCAAGGACCAGAGCGTGGAGTCGTTTGCGCTGGCAGCGCCGGCAGACGCCGACAAGAGCGTACTGGAGGCAGCTTTCGCAGAGGGCGCGATTGTGGGCGACAGCCAGAACTTCGCTCGTACGCTGGTCAATGAGCCGGGCAACAAGCTGACCCCCACCATCCTGGGTCAGCGGGCAGTGGCCATGGCCGAGCATGTCGACTTGCGCTGCGAGGTCTACTCCACCGAGAAGCTGCACGAGCTGAAGATGGGCGCGTTCTGGAGCGTTTCCCAAGGCTCCGAGGAGCCGCCGGCGCTGATCGTGCTGAAGTATCAGCCGGAAGGCGTGAAAGACGGCCCGGTTCTCGGCCTGGTGGGCAAGGGCATCACCTTCGACAGCGGCGGCATCTCCATCAAGCCCGGCGAGAACATGGAGAAGATGAAGTACGACATGGCGGGCGGCGCGGCCATGCTGGGCGCCATGCGGGCCATTGCCCTGCTCAAGCCCAAGGTGCGGGTCATCTGCATTGTGTGCGCGGCCGAAAACATGCCCGACGGCAAGGCGCAAAAGCCCGGCGACGTGCAAACGGCCATGCCCATTGCCCCGAACAAGCCCGGCAAGACGATCGAGATCATCAACACCGACGCCGAAGGCCGCCTGGTGCTGGCCGACGGAATCACTTATGCCAGAACCTTGGGCGCAACCCACCTGATTGACGCGGCCACCCTGACCGGCGCCTGCGTCGTGGCGCTGGGCATGGTCAACGCCGGAGCCTTCTCGAACGACGACGAGACATTTAACAAGTTCAACGCGGCCCTGGCCACCAGCGGCGAGAAGTTCTGGCGGCTGCCTCTGGGCGACGAGTACGCCGAACAAATCAAGAGCGACATCGGCGACATCAAGAACACCGGCGGACGCTGGGGCGGCGCATCGACCGCAGCGGAGTTCCTGAAGGTGTTTGCCGAAGACACGCCCTGGATTCACCTGGACATCGCCGGCATGGCCTGGATGGAAGAGAACAAGCCCTACATCGCCAAGGGACCGAGCGGCGTCGCCGTCCGCTCCATCCTGGAGTGGGTTCGGAGCTACTAACCACCACCTGCGGTGCGTCAGACGCTCGCCACCTGCGGTGGGGCAGACGCTCGCTTGGCGCTCGCAAGGGCTTCAGTGGCTGCCCCAGGTCTCAAAGGTGAGGCCTGGGGCGCCCGGAAATCTTCTTAGTCAGAGATGTTTTGGGTGCCAGACAGAAACTTACTTGTTGAACCAAAGACCGTTAATGTGGCGACCATGCCTGTCTGTTTCTGGTCTGGCGGCAGTACCAATGCCACCGTTGGAAATCTGCCCATTCTTCTGTATCGCTTTGATGATTCCGCCCCTGGCTGCCCCTTCACAAATACCGGTCGTCTCGTCCCGAATGTCGTATCCAGAATTTCTTTGATCTCGTTGAAGAGGGCAGCACCCTTCGGGTCGCCATCGCTATGTTTCAAGGGGATCACCATCATGCCAATTACATAGTGCTCATGGACGCGAGATTTAAGATTTCGATACGGGCTCAGTTTTCTGATCTTTTCGCCCCTTGCTTTCAAGTAGTCGTTAATAAGCCTACTCAAGCCTCTGTCAGTATTGAGATAGTGTCCAAGATTTGCAGTTGTCTTCGGCATTCTCACCCGCTTTGCTTCGAGGTAAAAGCTGAAGTCCCTAGCCCCCACCTTAAGTTCTGGAATCGATGCCCAAAGGTCACATCGGCCCTTGCTGCCGTTCCCCTCTGACCCCTGATCAAGTCCGGGCTTCTGCCTGGGAACCACGAACTCCTCGAGAACCACAGACAATGGGAACTCACGAATAATTGCGGCAGAAAGAGTGCTGACAATCGCTCGTTCGATCATTTCCCATGGGAGTTCCTGCTTCCCAAAAAGGATGCTTGTCCGGTCTCTGTGGAATTGGAGATACGTTGCCCAGGCTTTGCAGACGCCTTCAAGAGAGCCCTGAATTGCATCTTGATCCTGGAAGAAAGGGCCATATCCGGATGGATCAGCCATTACCGACCTATAGGTTTGAGCTTCAACTTTCACCGCGTGTGCTCCTTCCAATCTACTCTTTCCGGGCGTTGCATCGCTTCCGGAATTCCAAACCCGCTACGGAGTGCCCCAAGTCTATTCACACCCCGGTGATGGTCCCATCCTCATCCACATCGACAGAAACAGCGCGCGGCGTGCTTGGCAGGCCGGGCATCAGCATCATGTTGCCGGCTACGGCGACAACAAAGCCGGCGCCGGCGGATAGCGTCACGTCCCGGATGTTGAGCGTCCATCCGGTGGGCGCGCCCATGCGCTTGGGATCGTCGGAGAGCGAATACTGCGTCTTGGCGATGCACACCGGAAGGCCGGCGAATCCCCATTCCGCAAAACGCTGGAGCTTGGTGCGCGCCTCGTCGGAGAACGCCACATCGCCGGCGCCATATACCTGCGTGGCTACCTTGCGGATTTTTTCTTCGACTGAGTCTGCCAGCGAGTAAGCGGGCACGATTTTGGGCGACGGGTTGGCATCGATGGCCGCGATCACCTTTTCGGCCAGATCGATCGAGCCCCGCCCGCCCTTGGTAAAGGCTTCGACAGTGGAAAAGGCAACGCCGAGTTGCGCGCAATAAGCCGCAACCGCTTCGAGTTCCGCGGCCTGATCCGCGGGAAAGCGGTTGAGAGCAACCACGATGGGCACGCCAAAGCCGCGCAGCGTGTGGATATGGTGCGCGAGATTGGCAAAGCCGGCGGTCAGCGAATCCTGCGGGGAATCGGCTCCCTGCGCACGCAGACTCTGCACCGTGGTTACCAGCACGGCAACGGCGGGTTCGATGCCGGAGGCGCGCATGGCGACGTCGAAGTACTTTTCCGCGCCCAGATCGGCAGCAAATCCGGCTTCGTTCACCACAAAGTCGGCCAGGCGAAGCGCCATCTGCTGCGACAGAACGCTGCTGGTGCCGTGGGCGATGTTGGCGAACGGGCCGGTGTGCACCAGCGCGGGCGTGCCCTCGGTGGTCTGCACCAGATTGGGCAGCAGGGCATCGGCGAGCAGCGCCATCATGGCCCCGGTAACGCCCAGATCGGCTGCCGTGACGGGGTGGCCACTGCGATTGACTCCGACCACGATGGCGTCGAGGCGCCGGCGCAAATCGGCGCGGCTTGAAGACAGGCCCATGATCGCCATGATCTCCGACGCGGCGGTAATCACGAATCCCGATTCGCGGCTGGGGGCGTCGCCCTTCAGGCCGACGCCCACCACGATGCGGCGCAGGGCGCGGTCGTTCATGTCCAGAGCGCGGGGCCACGTGACAGCGGCGGGATCGAGATCGAGCGCGTTGCCATGGAAGAGGTGCGAGTCGATCATGGCCGAAAGCAGGTTATGCGCACTGGTGATGGCGTGAAAGTCGCCATGAAAGTGGAGATTGATCTTCTGGCTCGGCTCCACCTGCGACAAACCGCCGCCGGCCGCTCCGCCCTTGAGGCCAAAGACCGGGCCGAGAGAGGGCTCGCGCGAGGTCACGATGGACTTGCGGCCGATGCGTTCCAGGGCCTGCGCGAGGCCGATCGAAACCACGGTTTTGCCTTCACCGGACGTGGTGGGCGTGGTCGCCGTCACCAGGATGAACTTGCCGCGGACCGGAAACGCGGGATCGGTGAGCAGCTCGAGCGAGAGCTTGGCTCCATAGGCGCCGATGGATTCATAGTGGGCAGGCGACAGCGAGAGTTTCTGCGCGATCTCTTGAATGGGCAGCATAGTTGACCTGCACTATACACTGCCGGGGCCGGAGTGCGGCTGTGACGGCCGCACACTTGAGCTTCGAGCAGGCACTACATTGCTTCGGGGCTTTCGATGCCCAGCCAGCTCAGCACTTCTATCAACTCGCGAAGGGCTATGGCGGCCGTGGCCAGCAGGAACGTTTTGCGAGCCGGATCTTCTTCGGTGAGGATATGGTGCTTGTGATAGAAGTTATTGAACTCCTGGGCCAACTGGAAGGCGTGCTTGGCCAGATACGCCGGTTCGGAAGTGTTGATGCACTGCTCCAGCACCAGCGTGCGCCGCGCCGCGCGCAGCCACAGCCCCCAGATATCGTCGCCCTGGTCGCCGCCGAGGTAACTGCCGATGTTGAAGGAAGACGCAGTTGCCGCAGGGGCTAAAGCCCCCTCTTCTTTCTTTGCATTATCGGCACGACTGAAGTCATGCCCTAACACACTGGCTGGAGGATGCCGATTTGCGAAGAGGCTCTCCAATGCCGCTTCGGGCGTGAGCCCGGCTTTCCGGAATATGTTCCGCGCGCGGACCACGGCATACTGAATGTACGGGCCGGTCTCGCCCTCGAAACTCAGCGCATCCTTGAAGTCGAAAGCGATAACCGAGTTGCGCGTGAACTTGAGCATGAAATAACGCAGCGCGCCGATGGCGATCTGTTCGGCAATCTGCTGGCGCTCGGCGTCGTCGCGCCCAGTTTGGCGCGCATCGGTTTCGGCGCGCGTTGCCACAATCAGCTTGTCAATCAGATCGTCGGCCTTGACGCCGAAACCCTTGCGACCGCTGACTTCAATGTAAGGCCGCGCCAGGTCTTCCGCCGACACGTCGTAACCCAGCTCGACCGCGCAGCGCGGCGTGAGCGCCACCATCTCATAACTGAAGTGCGTATAGCGATCGGCCTGGTCGGTGTAACCCATCCCGCGAAGAGCCTGGATCACGTTGGCCTGCGGATCGCTCTGCCTTGCGTCGATGACGTTGTAAATTGCCTGCGCCCCGCCAAAGTGCGGATGCGGGTGCTTCGCACCGTCTTCCATACAAGATATCCAACAATCGTGGTCGGGATAAGTGAAGAACGGCTTATAGCCGAAGTCCTTGCCCAGCAGGCCGAACTTCCATAAGTGGTAGGCGATATCTTTGCCCACATAAGTGACCGTGCCGTTGGAGCGCACGATAACCTTGGCATCCTCGTTCGTGCCCTTCGGGCCGTCCTCGTTTTCTTCTGCGATATAGCCCGGCCGCGTCATCACCCAGCAGCCCTTGTTCTTGCCTTCGGTCTCGAAGTAGAGAACGCCGGTCTGCTTCAACTGCTCGAAGGCCGCATCCCAGAATTTCAGGTGCAGAATCTCGCTCTCGCGGGGCAGAAAGTCGTACTCGATTTGCAGCCGCAGCATGGTTTCAAGATGGCGGCGCAGCACCGAAGTCGAAATCAGCTCAGCGATCTCGGCCGTCTCGTTGCCGCCCTGTTCAATCAGGTGCAGTGTGGCATAGCGCAGTTTTTTGCGCTCGACATTCTCTTCCGCCGTTCCCTGCTCGTACCACTGCGAGGTCTTGGCATAGAGGTCCCAGCAGTAGTAGTCAAAGGCACCTGCGGTGCGGCCAACTGCGCCACCTGCGGTGCGGCCAACTGCGCCACCTGCGGTGGGGCCAAATGCGCCTTCGGCGCCAGCGACTGCGGTGCGGCGCTCGCATTCTGTAATCAGCGCGCGCACTTCGGCCACCGACTGGCCTTCCAGATGCAGAAAGCCCACCACCACATCGGCCACTTGCACGCCGGTGTTGTCGATGTAGTTCTGCACGTCCACCTTTTGCCCGGCGGCCCGCAGCAGGCGCACAAACGTGTCGCCCAGGATGGCGTTGCGCAGATGGCCGATGTGCGCGGCCTTGTTGGGATTGATGCTGGTATGCTCCACCAGCGAATGAATCTGCTTGGAGGGGACGGGTGCCCCAGGTCCCTCGCCTTTGGGGACCTGGGAATCCTCGCCTCCAGCAATCAGTTTGGCGCCGGCAGCGCGGTCGAAGCGGGCGTTGATATAACCGGAGCCGGCAACCTCAAAAGAGGCAAACCCGTCGAGCGTGCCGAGCGCGGCAACAATCTCCTGCGCGATGATCTTGGGGGCCTTGCGCAGCTTGCGCGCCAGTTCGAAAGCCAGCGGCGTGGCCAGCTCGCCAAACTGCTGATCCGGCGGAATCTCCAGCGGGATGGTGTCGAGCTGAAGGCCGTATTTTGCTTCCAAAACGCTGCGAAGGTGGGCGCGGAGACTCTGCTGCAATCGAAGATACACGGGAAAGAACCTCAGAAATCCTTGATTTTCAAGGTGATTTTACCACTTGCCTCCCTTGCTCTGTGCCGGGCTGAGGTGAGCAGATTGCAAAAGACTCTGCGGGACTGTTGTGATTCGAAGAATCAGGTATTCTGCCTTAGCCGATTCGCAAGAAAGCAAGTGCCGGCGAAGGCAGGGTGCCCGACTCGTGGCCTCCCAGGTCGCAGAAGCGTGACCTGGGGCACCCAACGCCATTGCCGAGAACCGAATGTCCCGAATGCCGTAAAATAGAGAGGATTCGGCACTTGTACCCTGGCTCCTGAAAGAGTAAAAGTGCGGAGCACCCTTCCTATGACCAATCCTGCCGAGAACTCAAACCGCTATTACCTGACCACGCCCATCTATTACGTGAATGCGCGGCCACACCTGGGCCATGCCTACTCCACCATCGTGTGCGACGCCATTGCGCGGCGCAAGCGGGCGCTGGGCATCGACACCTGGTTCCTCACCGGCACCGACGAGCACGGCCAGAAGATCGAGCGATCGGCCGAGCTGGCCGGGCGCACCCCGGCCGAGTTCGCTACCGCCATTTCCGGCGAGTTTAGCGGCCTGTGGAACCGGCTGGGCATGACCAACGACGACTTCATCCGCACCACGGAAGAGCGCCATATCCGCGGAGTGCAAAAGCTCTTCGCGGCCCTGCAGCAGCGCGGCTTCATCTACAAGGGCTCCTACACCGGCCAGTATTGCGTCTCCGACGAGGCCTATGTCGACGGGCCTCCGGGAACCGTTTGCCCCGACTGCGGCCGCCTGACCGAGACGGTGAGCGAAGAGAACTACTTCTTCAAGCTCTCCGCCTTCGAGCGCAAGCTGCTGGAGTTCTACGAGGCCAACCCCGATTTCATGAGCCCGGAGTCGACCAGGCGCGAGGTCATCTCGTTTGTGCGCGGCGGCTTGAAAGACCTGTCTGTCAGCCGCACGACCGTCTCCTGGGGCATTCCGGTGCTCGACGACCCCAAGCACGTGGTCTACGTGTGGCTCGACGCGCTGGTCAACTACATCACCGCCCTGGGCTATGGCTCCGACGCCCCCGAAGATCAAGAACGCTTCAAAAAGTTCTGGCCGGCCGACATGCACCTGATCGGCAAGGAGATCAGCCGCTTCCACTGCGTCTATTGGCCGGCGTTCCTGATGGCCGCGGGCATTGCGCCGCCGCGCTCGGTCAAGGCCAACGGCTGGCTTTTGTTCGACCAGGGCAAGATGTCCAAGTCGAAGGGCAACATCGTGCGCGCGGAAACGGTTGACACGGTTTTGGGCGCCGACGCCTTGCGCTACTTCCTGCTGCGCGAAATTCCCTTCGGGCAAGACGGCAATTTCTCGTTCGATGCGCTCGTCCAGCGCTACAACGGCGATCTGGCCAACGGCTACGGCAACCTGGTGAGCCGTGTCGTCAACATGGTGCACAAGTACTTTGGCGGGGTGCTGCCCGAGGCCGGCCCCGAAACTCCTGCGGAGGCTGCCTTGCGCGAAAGCGCCGTGGCGGCAATCGCGGCTTTTGGCCCGGCCTTCGATGCGCTGGACTTCTCAGAAGCGCTGACAGCTCTTTGGCCTTTGGTTGCGGAGACCGACGGCTACTTGACCGCCAACGCCCCGTGGAAGCGCCCTGCGGATCGCCCCGAAGGGGAGCATGTTGCGCTTCAAGCGCGGGTGCTGGCAACAGCAGCCGAGTCCATCCGCATCATTACCGCATTGGTCTATCCGATCTTGCCTGACTCGGCTGCCAAGGTCTGGCGTCAACTCGGCCAGGGCGAAATTGCCGAAGCCGCAAAGCAGGCATTCTTGACCAACGTCGCGTGGGGCGGATTGAATGCGGGCACAAAGTTCGGCGAGCCCGCGCCGCTGTTTCCCCGCGCGGAAAAGGATTGTGTGGAGCGTATGCAGAATCTGGAAGAAGAAAACACCCGCAGCGCGGTCGAGGCCGCAGCCCGGCGTGGAGCGGAGGGCGGTTCCGCCGCCACCTGCGGTGGAGCAGAGGGCGGCTCCGCCGCCATTGAGCCTGCACCGGCAACCGTGGCGCCTTCCGTGGTTTCCGTTCAGCCCCACGGAACCGGCGCGGCCGCGCCCCAAGCCCCCCAAGGAGAAAGCACCATGACCCAGCCCACCGTGGCTCCCGTCGATCCAGCACAGCCCGTCGCCACGACCCCCGTTGAGCCGGTGGCTGCCGAACTGGCCAGCAGCCGCCTCAGCACCACGCCCACGACTGCCCCCGCTGCTGGAGAAACGCCAGCCCCACCGCAGGTGGAATACATTTCGATCGACGACGTCATCAAGGTCGATCTGCGCGTGGCGCAGATCCTGGTGGCCGAGCGCATCCCCAAGGCCGACAAGTTGCTGCGCCTTGAGGTCGATCTGGGCTACGAGAAGCGGCAGATCCTGGCCGGCATCGCGCAATACTACGAGCCAGAGAAACTGGTAGGCCGCAAAATCGTCATCGTGGCCAACCTGGCTCCCCGTAAGATGCGTGGCCTGGAGTCCAACGGCATGTTGCTGGCCGCATCGCTCGAAGGCGGCGCGCCGGTCCTGGCCGGCTTCCTGGAAGACGTGCCCCTCGGCTCCCGCCTCAAGTAGCCACCTGCGGTGGGGCCAACTGCTCGCTTGGCGCTCGCTCGGACTTCTGTGCACGCCCTTGACCACCCCACGAGGCCGCGTGCCCCATCCATTTCGCGTTTTTTGCGAAATGGGTGGGAAACCACAAATCTCAACGCTCGGCGCCAGTTTTCAAATAAACGCCGCCCACACGCATTGCTGGTTGATTCCCCTGAAAGCTTGCAGTGAAGATGGAATTCGTATCTCCAGAATCCGAAATCAATCCAGAGAACGACAACGTGGATGTGTTCCTGCACCTGGACGACGGGCGAACCTACTCGTTCGTGGTTGCCACCCCAAACAACATCTACTGGTGCATGGACAACGAGTCCGTCAATTACTTTTTCGGCGTGCCTCCCCTCTTCGTCCGGAAGCTGACACGCAGCAATGTTGAGGTTGCCGTTGCTGCTTTGCTTGAGGACCCGCAATGGTTGGAAGTCTACGGCTCTCTGCAGACTTCTGCGCCCGAATAGGCGATCAAAGCCGCGTAGCCTTCTTGCCCATACACACAAACCGCGCTATCCTTACACATCGGAAGGCCCGCTCATGCGCACCAACATCGATATCGACGAGGATCTGCTCAAGCAGGCCATGAAGGCAACCGGGACCACCACCAAGAAGGGGGCGGTCGAGGCGGCGTTGCGCCGTCTTGTCGAAATCCGAGCCGAAGAGGCCGCCCGCAAAGAGGGTGTCCGGCAGCGACGGGGCGACAACGGGCCGTCTGCCGACGATGACTGGCTCGCCAAGTGGCTCGCAAGCGGCTGGAAGTAGGCGATTGAGCACAGCCGCGGATCGGCTGGAGGAAACAACGGATGAGGACCAATATCGAGATCGACGATGCGTTGCTCCGCGCGGCGATGGAGCTAAGTCCAAAGACGACCAAGAAGGCTGTCGTCGAAGAAGCTCTCATCCTTGCAGTCAAGCTCTACCGGCAAAAGCAGGCGCTCCAAAGGCTGAAGGGAATCGGCTGGGATGGCGATTTGGATGCCATGCGCCAGAGCCGCTTTCCCGATTGGGACGATGCGGAACAACCACTTCCCGGGGAACTGAAGGTTCCGGCAGCGTAGGAAGCGAACGGCGTGCGAGAGACCCAATGGTGATCGTGGATTCGTCGGTGTGGATCGATTACTTTCGCAACGAAGAGACGGAGCAAACTGCCTGGTTGAATTCCTCGCTCGGGCTGCGATCGGTGGGGTTGACGAACCTGATTCTGTGTGAGGTGCTCCAGGGCGTGCGGGACGAGCGCCGGCTTCGCAATACGTTGAACTTCCTTGCAGCCCTGCCAATTTTTGACCTTCCAGGAACCGGGATTGCCATTGCTTCCGCCCACAACTATCGGTTGTTGCGCGACCGCGGGATCAAGGTGCGCTCCACCATCGATTGCCTTATTGCGACGTTTTGCATTCTGGAGGGTCATCAGCTCCTGCACCGCGACCGTGATTTCGATTCATTTGAAGAACATCTCAAATTGGTTGTGGTGAAGGTCTAGCCCCATAGACAGCCAGAAAGCGACCCCGAGAATTTAGACTCTTTCTGAGGCTTCTTTGCTGATCGATTCCCATGCCCACCTGGATAGCGAACGCTACGCCGACGACCGCGAGGCCATGCTGCGTCGCGCCTTCGAAGCCGGCGTCGGCGCGGTGCTGGCCATCGGCATCGGCGAACAGGCTGCCGGCATGGATGGGGCGCTCGAGATCTGCCGCCAGTTCAATGGGCAGCCAGGCCTGCCCCGGCTATTCGCCAGCGCCGGCGTCTACCCGCACAACACTCCGGAGATTGACGGCGCGGTACTGGCCAAGCTCGACGGCCTGCTGGCCGAACCGGAGGTGATAGCCTGCGGCGAGATCGGCCTGGACTACTACCATGAGGGCGCACCGCATGCGGCGCAGCGCGCGGGGCTGATCCAGCAACTGGAAATCGCCGCGGCCCGCAAGCGGCCGATTCTGATTCACTGCCGTCCGAAAGACGGGGCCGCCGATGCCTGGGACGACCTGTTTTTGGTGCTGGAAGAGCATTGGCGGCACACCGGCCTCGGCGGCGTGATGCACTGCTTCGGCGGTGGCTGGGAGCAGGCGCGGCACTCGCTCGAAATGGGCTTTCTTGTCTCGTTTGCCGGGAATATGACGTATCCCAAGGCGCAGCCCCTGCGCGATGTGGCGGCTCGGCTGCCCCTGGACGGGATTCTGGTGGAAACCGACGCTCCCTGGCTTGCCCCCTTGCCCAACCGCGGCAAGCGCAACGAGCCTGCCTGGGTCGCCCGGACCGCCGAGACCCTTGCGGTCCTGCAGGGGCTGGAAGCCCAGGAAATTGCCGCCGCGACCACGAAAAACTTCTTCAGGCTGTTTGGCCTGAGGGCAGACGTGGGAAACTGATACAGTACTTCGTACTGCGGTCTCCGGCACTCCGTGCCGGGATCGAGGCAAGACATCGAGGATAAGAGAAACATGGCGCAGGAGAATTCGTTCGACATCGTCAGCAAGGTGGACATTCAGGAAGTGCGCAACGCCATCGACCAGGCGCTCAAGGAGATCCATCAGCGCTTCGATCTGAAGAACTCCCATTCCGACATCACGCTGGAGGGTAGCGACACCATTGAACTGGCCTCGGCCGGGGAGTACCAGTTGGAAGCCGTCAAAGAGATTCTGGGCCAGAAGCTGGTGAAGCGGGGCGTCTCGCTGAAGAACATGACCTACGAGAAGCTGGTGCAGGCCTCGGGCGGCGCCGTCAAGCAGACCATCAAGCTGCAGCAGGGCATCCCGATTGAAAAGGCGAAGGAAATCGTGCGCCTGGTGAAGGACTCAAAAAAGAAAGCACAAGCCAGCATCCAAGGCGATACAGTCAGAATATCGAGCAAAGATCGCGACGAGTTGCAAGGCATCATCGCCCTGCTGCGCGGCAAGGAACTGGGCCTGGAACTGCAGTTTACAAACTACCGCACGAACTAGGCGGAAGCGTGGAGACCGGCAGGCGCTTCCCCTGAGCCAGCCGGGCACACCATCAAGGGCACGAGCTGTTGGCACGGACCAACGAGAGCGGGAACCGGAGAATTTTGAGCACATTGGCGATAGCGACGGCGAGAGAGGTCTTCGATCTGCTGCGGGACGACCTGGTGGCGATCGAGCAGGAGTTGGGCCGCGATGCCGCCTCCGGGGTCAGCACCATCACGGAAATTGCCGAGTACCTGCGCGAGGGCGGGGGCAAGCGCATACGCCCAACCTTGCTGCTGCTTTCCTCGCACATGCTTGGCTACCAAGGCCACGGGGCCATTCGCCTGGGCGCGGTGGTGGAAATGGTGCACACCGCCACGCTGGTCCACGACGACATTATCGATGGCGCCAACATGCGCCGCGGGCGCCCATCGGCCAATACCACCTGGGGCAACGAGAAGTGCGTGCTGGCCGGCGACTGGCTCTACATGCAGGCCTTCAAGGTGGCCCTGGAAGAGAAGAACCTGCGCGTGCTCGACCTGCTGATCGGCTTGACGCAGCAAATGGTCGAGGGGGAACTGCTGCAGATTCAAAAGCTGGGCAAGGCCGTCTCCGAAGCCGAGTACTACGACCTCATCTTCCGCAAGACCGCCTGCCTGTTTGCCGTATCCATGCGGTTGGGCGCGGTGCTGGCCGGCGCCAGCGAGGCCGAAGAAGCCGGGCTCGCAGCCTATGGGCGGGCAGTGGGGCTCTCCTTCCAGATTGTGGACGATGTGCTGGACCTGACGGCGACCGAAGAAGTGCTTGGCAAGCCCGTGGCCAGCGACCTGCGCGAAGGCAAGGCCACGCTGGCGGTGATCCACTCCGCAGACCACGGCACCGCGGCCGACCGCCAAGCCATCCAGAAGGTCCTGGACGACCGCAGCTTCGAGCACGTGAGCCGCGAGCAGATTCAGGAGATCCTGGTGCGCAACGGGAGCGTGGACTATGCCATGAGCGTGGCCGACCGCTACGCCGAGCAGTCGCGCCAAGCGCTCAAACCCTTGCCCGAGTCCGAGTTCAAGCGAGCCCTGCTGTGGGTGCCCGATTTCGTGGTGGCACGGGACAAGTAGCATTCTCTTCGGGCTTAGGAGCGATGGGAGCCGTTGACAAGGCTGGCGATGCCGAGGAAACTGAGAGGCAAGCCATGATTCCTCGCGAGATATCCCGATTTACCGATTTGTCGATCCACGGTTTTCGTCGTCTTCTAGACGTGCAGTTGCCGTTGCGACCGCTGTCCGTAATGATTGGGGCCAATGGGACGGGCAAGACTTCCGTCCTGGACGTATTTTCCCTCCTGGCTAAATCCGCACAAGGGAAACTAAGCGAGTCCATCTCGGAATTCTCCGGTTTATCGAGTATTTTGACTTATGACCGGGCCGAGGAATTGCGTCTCGGGATTTCAATGTTGATCCTAGGCCATGAAGCATTGATGGACTACTCATTGAATCTCAAGCCACAATCTGTCGGATATTTAGTCAACGAAGAGCGGCTCAGCGAAAAGAATACTGGAGACCAGGATTCATTCCTTCGCATCTATTCTCGTGGCGCAGATGTCAACTACTTCAGAGACACACGAGATGGACAGGGGTTGTTTTATTATGAGATTCCTGGGGGGAGCGATCTTTCAAACAGGCCGCCGGGCTTGCCGAGTTCTTTAGACGGGCTGATCGAACTAAAAAGCCCTGTGCATCCCAATTGGGAATACAAGCCGCTGGAGAGCTCCCTGTCTCAGGTGCCGAAGATGTTCAGGCAGCCGGAGGAGTTTCGCAATCGGCTAGCCTCTTCGACTCTCTACCATGCACTGAATGTGGACCCGCGATCACCGGTGCGCTTGCCTCAACCGATGCAGCCCGCCACGCTTCCAGGCCGCAATGGCGAAGACTTAATTTCCTGCCTCTTCTATCTCAGGGAAACCGAGAGGAATCGGTTCGAGACTATCGAAGATACTCTTCGCTCTGCCTTCCCTCGCTTTGATCGTCTCGATTTTCCGCCCGTGGCTGCAGGAACTCTGGCCTTGGCTTGGCGTGAGAAGGGATTCTCCAAGCCTCTCTATATGCACCAGCTTTCCGAAGGGACGTTGCGCTTCCTTTGGCTGGCAACCTTGCTGCAGAGTCCCGGCCTCACTGCGCTGACTCTTATCGATGAACCCGAGGTCAGCTTACACCCGGAGTTATTAAGCCTGCTTGCGGACATGATGCGTGAGGCTTCAAGCAGAACGCAGCTCGTGGTGGCCACGCACTCGGATCGCCTCATTCGCTTCCTTCAGCCGAACGAAGTTGTGGTGATGGATGCGGATGAGGACGGGATGACTTCGATGAAATGGGCAGACGAACTCGACTTGGAAGCGTGGCTGCGGGATTTCTCCCTCGACGAATTGTGGAGCAATGGCCGTCTCGGGGCGCGCGCGTGAAAATCGCAATCCTGGTGGAGGGACGAACGGAGAAAGCATTTCTGCCCCGCCTGCGGGAATTTCTCAAGCCTCGCGTCACGGGCAACATGCCGAATCTCGACATAGTTCCGTATGACGGCAGGATTCCCAAGGAAGCAAAGCTTCGGCGCACGGTTGAAAGCCTGTTATCGGGCCGCAATCCGGCGCTAGCAGTGATTGCTTTGACCGATGTGTACACGGGCACGGCTGACTTTTACGACGCCGCCGACGCCAAGGCCAAGATGCGCAGTTGGGTGGGCCCGAATGACCGTTTCCATCCCCACGTGGCTCAGCACGATTTTGAGGCTTGGCTGTTGCCGTACTGGAGCGAGATTCAGAAAGTGGCCGGGCACAATCGAACCGCGCCGCCCGGGCCGCCGGAGATGGTGAATCACAACCGCCCTCCGTCATTTCACATCAAGGAAATCTTTCGGATTGGCACATGCAGGGACGACTATTCCAAAGTGCGCGATGCAAAACGAATCCTGCAAAACCAGGACCTCTCGATAGCTGCCGCCGCATGCCCCGAACTGAGGGCCTTCCTGAACACGATTCTTCAGTTATGCGGTGGCCAGTCAATCTGAACCCCTGGCGGGTCTGGCACTGTCTTACGATTTGGCCGGATATTGGACCTATTCCCTCAGGCTTCCAGCACAACCGTCCCTTGGTGATAGACGATCTTCCAGCCATCGGCGGTGTTTTCCCAGATGGTGGCTCGCCGGGTGAGGCGCTCGTTGTTCTGGAGCAACGTGAAGGTCAGCAAGTACACACTGTCGGCAAGCTTTCTGCAATAGAAGTCTCTCGTCTCCCAAACTTCGGTGTGCCCGGCGGCAAGGCGATGGTCGAGCACATCGAGCACGTATTTGCGAGAGTAGCGGCGGCCGGAAGCGCCCACTTCCCAGAAGTCCTCGACCGTCATGCGCTCCAATTCGGTCCGCGTCAAGCCGAATTCCGGGCGATGAAAGATGGGTTCGCGGCTGGCTAACTCAACCAGAATGCCTTCCAGTTCGGGTGCTGTCACGAGGGTCGGTTCCATCTCCTGGAACCAGGGTTCGAGCGCGCTCATGCGAAGAGAATAGCGGAACTGGTCGCATGGGTCTACAGCAGGTCCACGATGCTTTGAATTGAATTGAAATGGAGCGAGCATGAGGCACATCGGCGGTCCTGTCGCGATAAGTCCCCAGCTTGACTGCAACTTCATGCAGCCTCGACCGGGATAAGTTCATCTTTTACAAAATGTAACTGGATAAGCCTCGGGCGCTCGGATTCATCCTCAAAATGCAGGCTCGACGCTTCCAGAACATTTCCACGCAGTTCGTCCCAGGTTTCGGCCTCGGTAAAAATCGAGTAGCCCAGAGCCCGGGCCGTGTAACCACCCTCTTCAGCCTCACGTACCTCGAAGTTCGGTTCCATGGGGAATAGCATAACGGAACTGATCGCTCCCGTCTCTTCCATTGCCCGAATCGTCATTCTTCGGCCATCATGGCGCGCAGCGCTTCGGCGTAGTGCGGCGGCAGGGGCTTCTTGTTCAGCTCGGCGTCGCAGACCACGTGCACCGTCTCGCCCTCTGCCAGCAACTTCGGGTCTTCGCCTTCGGCCGCTTTGCGGAGGATGCGGTAGCCGAACTTGATCACCGCGCCCCGCAGCACCGTGGGCCGGGTTTCAATCAGGATCTCGTCGTCGTAGCGGGCGGGGGCGCGGTAGCGGCAGGTGGCCTCGACGACCGGCAGAATGCACCCGTGTTCGACCTCCAACATGCGGTAGGAAAGACCCAGCGTGCGCAGCAGCTCGACGCGGCCTATCTCAAACCAGACCAGGTAGTTGGCATAGTAGACGATGCCCATCTGGTCGGTCTCGGCATAGCGCACCCGCGCCGGGGTAATGACTGGCATGTGAAGGCGCTCCTGGAAGCATGAAGTTTCAATGCATATTTTTGCAGTTTTGTGTCAAGATTTCGGAATTGTGTACCAAGTTTTCCACGTGGAACACGATTTTCTTCCTGGTTTTTCAAGGTTTCGCCGGGTTTTCCACATTCTTGGGGCCTTGACAGAGGCCCCGGCCCCCCGGATTTCCGCATCGAAAGCGGCGAGCCCTTACGGCTTGAGGTGCGTGAAAGGTGGCAGCTTGGAGATGTCGTTGAAGATCACAAAGGCGAAAAAGGCGACCAGCACCACAAAAGCCGCCTGGTAGATGCGCTCTTTGATGTTGAGGCTGATGTCGCGGCGAATCACGCTCTCAATGACCAAAAGCAGAATCAGCCCGCCGTCGAGGATCGGGAACGGCATCAGGTTGAGAATGCCCAGGTTCAGGCTGATCTCCCCGGCCAGGTAGAACTTCGAGTACCAGCCCTTGGTTTCGGCCGCTTCGCCGGCCATGCGGGCGATGCTTACCGGGCCGGAAAGCTGCGAGACGGAGACCTTGTGTTCGAAGATGCGCTGCAGCATCTGCACAATCAGCAGGGAGCCGTCCGCGCAGAAATGGGTCGACTTGACCGCGGCCATCCGTGCGCCCAAAGGATCGTGACGAAGCGGAACGGGCACCACCACGAAGCCGAGTTTGTAACCGGTGTCGAGCTTGGCCGGATGCGCCAGGATGGGCGGCAGCGTGACACCGTTGCGCAGCACCACAAGCGAGATCGGCGCGCCCTTGCCCGCCTGCATGTAAGCCAGCAACGAAGAGACGGAGTGGAACGCGTGGCCGTCGACCGACTCGATCGCGTCGCCGCCGCGCAGACCCGCCTGGGCCGCGGGGGTTCCTGGCTGCACCTCGCTCACGCCAATGGGATTGGGCGTGTACTGCGGCAGCATGCCGGCCAGATCGTCCCCGGTCAGGGTCGCCGGCACTTGCATCGAAAGTTGCTGCGTCTTGCCGCCGCGCTCGACCACGACAGGAACCGTCTGGTTGGGATTCAGCGAGGCGCGTTCGAAGACGTTGTCCCAGGTTGGATTGTCCTTGGTGTCGAAATGCAGAATGGTGTCGCCCGGCTGGATGCCTGCCTGGGCAGCGGCCGAACCGCTGACCACCCACTCCACCGTCGTGGTCTTGACCTGGAAAGCCGCAACTTCGTTGATCCAGGCGAAGTAAAAGAACATGAGGACGAAAGCCAGGATGAAGTTGGAAACCGGACCGGCCAGGCCGATGAGCATGCGCTGCCAGCGCGGATGCGACGTGAATGCACCTGGATCGTCCGCCAGCACCTCGGCATGTGTGCCGGGCGCCTCCATATTCTGCTCGGGGCTTTCGCCCGTCATTTTCACGAATCCGCCCAGCGGCAGCAGACAGACCTTGTAATCGGTGTCGCCGTATTTGACGCCAAAGAGGCGCGGCCCAAAACCGATGGAAAATGCCTCGACGCGCACGCCGCAGAGCTTGGCGACGGCAAAGTGTCCGAACTCGTGGACCACTACCATGACGCCGACCAGGACGATGAATGCGACGGCAGAAACTAGAAATTCATGCATAAATGAACGATTATTCCTCGTTGAAGCGCGCGACCTAAAAGCGGGGACCTATTGCAGAAGAGCACGAGCCGTTTGACGCGCCTCACGGTCGGCGGCGAGCACCTCCGCGATGGTGGCCGGATGCGCCTCCGGCGTGGATGCGAGCACCGCTTCAATTGTACGCGGGATGCCCGTAAATGAGATGCGGCGCTCCAGGAAGGCCTCCACCGCGATTTCGTCCGCTGCGTTCAAGGCGATGCAGTGCGATCCGCCCTTTTCCGCAGCTTCAAAGGCCAGTCGCAGGCAGGGGAATCGTTCCAGGTCAGGCTGTTCGAAATCCAGATGGCGCAAAGCTGCCAGGTCGAACGTGAGCGTGGAAGCCGGCCGCTCGGGATAGGCCAATGCATAAAGAATGGGCAGCCGCATGTCGGTGACAGAAATCTGCGCCAGGATCGATCCGTCGACATATTCCACCAGCGAATGAACCGTGGATTGGGGGTGAACCGTAACCCGCACCTGCGATGCCGGGACATCGAACAAGCGGCAGGCCTCGATGATCTCAAGCCCCTTGTTGAGCATGGTGGCCGAGTCGATGGTGATGCGGCGACCCATCACCCAGGTTGGATGCTTGAGCGCCTGCTCGGGAGTGACGGCGTCGAACTGGTCAAGCGGCAGATGGCGGAAGGGACCACCCGAGGCCGTAAGCCAGATAGTCTTAACCTCACTATGCGCGCCGACCCGCAAGCACTGATGGACCGCGTTGTGTTCGCTGTCGATGGGCAGAATGGGGACGTTCCGCTCGCGGGCGGCGCGGATGAGGATCTCGCCGGCTGCCACCATGCACTCCTTGTTGGCCAGCCCCACGGGCTTGCCCGCCAGGATGGCGGCATGAGTGGCTTCAAGGCCGGCCACGCCGACAATGGCTGAAACCACAAAATCCGCATCGGGCAAGGTTGCGCAGGCTACCGTGCCTTCCGTTCCCCAGGCCACTTCGATCCCGGTGACCCCGGCCTGACGCAGCCGGGCGGTCATTTCCCCGGCCAGTTCTTCCGTGGCCATGGAGACGATTTGCGGACGCCAGCGGATGGTCTGCGCCACGGCTTCATCGATGTTGCGCCCAGCGGCCAGCGCCGCCACCTGGTAGCGCTCGGGAAACTGCTCGACGATGGAAAGGGTGCTCTGCCCGATGGAGCCGGTGGAACCGAGAATGGCAAGTCGTTTCATGGTGTTCTTCAATGCCCTGGCGGGCGCGGAGAGCGTCGCCGATTTGCCCTGGCCCCTTCGCAAGGGCCCGGGACTGAGTTGTCATAGGGTAGCAGCAGCGTCCGGCCCTTGCCCGGCGATGCAGGAACCCGGCGGCCTTAGAAAAAGCGCTGGTGCAGGATCTCCGCGTACCAGAGCATGGGAGCGGCCAACAGCAGTGCGTCAATGCGGTCAAGCACGCCGCCGTGGCCAGGCAGCAGGGTTCCGGAGTCCTTGACCCCGGCGGAACGCTTCAGGGCCGACTCGGCCAGATCGCCCACCTGGGCCGCGATGTTGACGATCAACGCCAGTCCCAGCCAGAACCAAACTGTCTCGGGAAAAGAGAGCCTGCTGGAATCCCACGCTTGCAACCACTTTGCCAGTCCCAATAGCGCGCCGGCAACCAACAGACTGCCGGCAACCGAGCCGAAGGCGCCTTCCCAGGTTTTGTTGGGACTGAGCGTTGGAGCCATCTTGTGCCGGCCCCAGGCCCGTCCGACGTAGAGGGCTGCGATGTCTCCGGCCCATACTACGCACATCAGAAAGATCAACAGCGACGGCCCATTGCTCTGTTCGCGCAGCGCCGGGATGGCAATCAGCGTGTACCCGGTGTAAAGAAGGCAGAAGATCGACGCCGTGGCGTCGGCCAGAACGCGCTCCACCGGTGAGTTGAAGGTGCAATAAACCAGCAGAGCCAGGCTCAGCAGCCCGAAACTGGCCGTCATTTGATCGGGCCATTCGAAGTCGGCGGCAAAGAGGGCAAAAATTGCCACCAGCACGGCAATGCGCGGCGGGTTGGCTGCGCCCTGCCTTGCCAAGCCCAGGAATTCCCATGCAGCCAGCGCGGACACCCCTGCGGTTGCCAGGGTGACCAGCCAAAGCGGCCCCAAAAGCAGCAGGGCCAGGACCAGCGGAGTCAATACAAGACCTGTAAGGATTCGTTTCATAACCAAGGGTGAGGATACACTGCCAGGCCAGGAGAGAACGGATTTCCCTCCTGCCCGGTGTCGAGCAAGACCGCTGCGAAAGCGGAATGGAACCACGGTTTCCCGGTTCCCGCTTTGACTTCGCTTCGAGAGTGGGGAGTCTCGGGTCTCGATCGGCCATCGGAACGCCGGCCGCACCGTTCAACCTGGAAACGGCGGTCGAGAGCCCTCTGCAGCCCCATACGCGAGGCTTAGGCATCGCTAAGTCTGCGCTTTGTATCGGGGCACGACTTCAGTCGCGCCACAAATGAGGGACGCTACAAGCGGTTCCCGGGGCCAGTCGTCCGCGTCCGATGCTCAGGCAGGCTTGCCCTCGTCCGAGCGCATGAACTGCAGAAATGCCTCTGTGCCTCCGCGCTGAGCCATGGACTCCATCATGCGGAAACGCAACTGTTCTGCCAACCACTTGGCCCGTGCCGTGGACTCGTCTTCGGTCGGAATTCTTTTTTCGTTCTTCAAGAGATTGCCTCCTCCTGTCTCTTCGTCAGCAAGCGCTCACAACACCACTGTGAAGCGCGAGAAAGTGGAGATTTGAAAGAACCAAGGTACCCAACCCATTTTGCGGCGAGACCGGCAGACGGCGGTCTCCGGGCAAAGCCGGAGGGTGGAGGTGCAAGATTCGTGCCTCGGCCGGTCGCTCGAGGGGACCGGGCGTGTCCAGGCTCCAGCGATTATCCACGCTAACTTCTTTACAATTGATAATCCAATCAAGACTAGGCATACTATGGTTATGGATACTAAGACGCGCCGTTCGCCGCTCGGCCTCATGATCCTGAGCATGCTCCACCTGGAACCTACCCACGCCTACCGCATGCAAAAGCTCCTCATCCAGTGGGGCAAAGACCGCGTGGTCAACGTCCGCCAGAGGGCCAGCGTCTACCAGACCCTGGACCGGCTGCTGCGTTTGCGGCTCATCGAAGTCCGCGAAACCGTCAAAACCGAAAGCCACCCGGACCGCATCCTGTACGCCATTACGCTGAAGGGACGGGAGAAGGCCAGGGCTTGGCTGCGGGAGATGCTGACCACCGTTGGCTCCGAGTTTCCTGAGTTCCCTGCCGCGGTCTCGGTCTTGACCATGCTGCCGCCGGAAGAAGTGCGACGGGATTTCGAGATCCGTTCCGCAGCCCTGGCCAAGGAACTGGACCGGCTCGAAGCCGAGCGGCGGGAGGCCGGAAAGCTTCCCCGGCTTTTTCTGTTGGAGAACGACTATCGCACGGTGTTAGTGACGGCCGAACTGAGATGGCTCGCATCGGTGATCGCGGGTTTCGACAACGGCTCGCTGGGCTGGGACGCGAAGATGCTCCGCGATGTCGCCGACACCTTCAAGCCGGTATAGGGATTATAGCGATTCCAGAATGACTGTACCCAGGAACCGCAGCGTTCAAGTCGACGGGACCACAAGGAGCGGCGACCCTGCACGATGCAAGATAGGGCACACCTATTCTGGAATCGTTCTAGCGATGAGGGAACAGGGATTCGTTCCTTTTCGCAGCCTGCCTGGTCAGTCCCCGCGGATCTAACTCGCGGCGATCTGGATGCGATCGACGTCTTCTTCGATTTCGCCTGAGGCCTGGCCCAGTCCGCCGTAGCGGCGCTCGCGGCGCTGGAAGTCCGCGATCGCCTCAAGCAGATGCAGTCCGCGGAAGTCGGGCCAAAGGCGGTCGGTGACGAAGATCTCGGTATAGGCCACCTGCCACAGCAGGTAATTCGACAGCCGCATCTCACCCGAGGTGCGAATCAGCAGGTCGGGGTCGGGCATGTGCGCGGTGTAGAGATGGCGGTGGATATCCTCCTCGCTGATCCGGTCGGGGCTCCATTGCTTGAGCTTCATCTCCGCCGCCAGCGAACGGAAGGCATCGACAAGTTCCGAGCGTCCACCGTAGTTCAGCGCCAGTGTGAGGGTGGTTCCGGTGTTGCGCGCCGTGGCTTCGGCGGCCCAGCGCATTTTGTCCTGCACTTCGTTGGGCAGCTCGTGGGTGCGCCCGATATAGCGGATGCGGACGTTGTTGTCCATCATGCGCTGCAGGTTGCTCTCCAGATAGGTCTTGAGCAGCCGCATGAGAAAGTTGACCTCGGCGCGCGGCCGGCGCAATTTGTTTTCCAATGAAAAGGCATAGAGCGTGAGCCAGGGCAAGCCGATGCGCGAAGCCGTCTCGGTAACCAGTTGGACGCTGTCGGCTCCCTGCTGGTGCCCCTGGAAGCGCTTCAGAAAGCGATGGCCGGCCCAGCGGCCGTTACCATCCATAATGATGGCTACGTGTTCCGGGAGCCGCTCGGGCTTGAGAGTGGCATAGACGGCGCGCTCCTCGGCGGTCAGTTCATGGATGCGCAGCTTGCCGGATGGGTACAAGGGACTCGCCTCAACAGAATTCTTGCAGCTTCCGGCCGCCCTTGATGGGAACACGCCGGAGCACGGAACACCACGATCCTGCCAAAGCAGCACGCCCACGAGCATTCCCAGGCCAGGATCAACATTCACCCCAGAAAAACTGAGGGTTGCATCATCGACCCTAGCACATGCGCCTGGGAGCCGCAATCGCTTGGATGCGGGTCCCGAACACAGGGGTAAAGAAGGCGGGCATCTCCCTCAAATATTCATCGCTGGACGGTCTCTACGCGATCCGCCGCCGGCCCAGGGCGGCATCCCGCACCGCGCCGTAAATCAGCGTCCGATGCAGCTGGTCCAACTGCGGCAACATCGCGGCGATCTCGGCCAGGAACGGGTCGGAAAGGATGGAGGAGACGTCTTCGTCGCGCACGCTGCGGGAGTCGCGGACCAATTGGCAGACCTCGACGTCCAGTGCCGCGGCCAGCCGCTCCAGCGAACCAAGCGTGGGAATGGCCTTGCCGTTCTCGATCTTGGAGATATAGGTGCGAGGCACCTCCATGCGCCCGGCAAGTTGGCGCTGGCTCAAGTGGCGGGATTTGCGAATCTCGCGCACCTGCCCGGCCACCTGCAGACCGGCCTCGGAACAGGACGGAGCCTCCTGGCTTGTGACCAGTTGGGGCGCCGCGGCCGGTTCCTCCACATCGAGGGGTTTGTGGCATTTCCTGCAAAGCGCGTTGCTGGTTCGGTACTGCACCAGACTGCAGTAGTCACAGCGCACAACTTCGCGTGTTTCCAAGCTGACCAGGTTGGTAGCCATAGGTTGTGTGCGGAGCGCCAGAGCTGGATCTCCGGGGTGCCTTTTTGCACCGCGATATGTGCTACTTTGGGGGGGATGAACCATAATTGTCAAGTACAAACTTAGGCTCAATCCTAAGATTCTCCTATCATACCCTGAATAAACCTGAGAAACGCGAACCAACTTATGCAACACGGAGAAAAAATGACCCTTGACAAACACTCGAAATTCGACCGCGAGAGAGCCTGGAACCTGCTGACCGAATGGACAAAAAGCGAGAGCCTTCGCAAACACGCATTGGCGGTAGAGGCGTGCATGACCGCCTGCGGCGAGGCGGAAGCCGACCGGTTGGGACTCAAGGGCCCGGAGCGTGAGGAACTTGTGGAGCTTTACGCCACCACGGGCCTGCTGCACGACTTCGATTACGAGCACCACCCGACGGCCGAGGAGCACCCGTTTGTCGGTGTACGAGAGTTGGAACGTCTGGGCTGGCCTGCGGCGATGCGCACGGCGATCCTGGGTCACGCGCAGTATTCGGGCGTGCCGAGGGTGACGCACCTCGACAAGTGCCTCTTCGCCTGCGATGAGCTGGCCGGTTTCCTTGTTGCCTGCACGCTAGTCAAGCCCAGCAAGGCAATTGCCGACGTGGAAGCGGCAAGTGTGCGCAAAAAATTGAAGGACAAGGCCTTCGCGCGGGGTGTGAATCGGGTGGATGTGATCCAGGGCGCTGAAGAGCTGGGCGTGGATCTGAATGCCCACATTTCATTTTGCCTGGAGGCGATGAAGCGGCGGGCGGCGGAGCTGGGGCTGTGAAAGGCAGGGGTCAGAGATCAGGGCTCAGCGATCAGGGGCGGGGCTCGCTGGCCCATCGGCAATTCAGCGCAAAAGCCAGTCCGCAAAGAGGAGAGACACCGTGAACAAGACGCCTAGAACAGACATAAGAACCCACTTGAAGATGGAAACCATCCTCGATTCGAGCACGCCGCGCAGATAGAACTCGCGGGGATTTCCCGGGTCGAAGCGAATAGAAACCGTCTGCCCCTCGTACAACTGGAAGAGCGGCGAGTTATCGCTGACCTCGTAGTCTCCGCCGAGTTGGTGTCCCTGCGCATTCTTCCACACAATTGCACACCTCGATCGCCATTCCTTCATCGACGCCGCGTTCGGATTCCTCTTGAGGTTCCTTGCGGTTGGAACCGCAACCACATTGACCTCGGCCAACTCTGCCGAGACTATCGTGGCCTCGGCCAGAACCCATTTGTCGTATCCGCGCAGCCGTTCCCATAACTCGATGATCATGATGCCCTTATCCTACTAGCCTTGCAAAACCCGAAAAATTGACTTGCATCCCGTCCCAGGCCGTGAAATCATAGCTCACTCTTACGGCCCCCCAGCCGCTGCTTTTTTATGACCAAGTTGCCTGGCACTATCCCGGATCCGAAAGACCGTTCCCGGCACGTCGCGCCGCGGAAAGCTCCTCGTAGCGTTGCGCATCACGTGCATCACCACCAGGCGGAAGAAGAAGAGCTCCATGCCCCGCCGGGGCTCCTTGAGATCGTCTGGCCGCTGGTCGGCGGGCTCATTCTGGGTTTCCTGGCGCCGACGCTCCATGCATGGGTGGCAACCCAACAGCCCTGGGTCATGTGGATCGTTTATCCTTTCCCGGTTCTTGCCGGCCGCCCCGAACTTGGGCTGAGCGACGAGCTGGCGCGGACCTTGCCCCAGATTCTCATCTACATCCAGTTCCCCCTCGAGGGCATTTACGGCATGTTCACGCTGAGGCGTCACGTGGCCTTTACTACCGTGATGGCGCAGATTTTCTTTGTCCATTTGGTGGGGGCCTTCGTGTTCTGGCTAATGAGTCAGCCCGGGGCCAGCCACGGCATGTAGGTAACTGGAAACAGCGATCGTCCGCTACAGCGATTCCCCCATGGCCAAAGGCGCCGTCTTCGCCGCGAGAGAGTCGCGCCGCTACCACTCGGATGGAACGACACCGTTGCGGATGTGCATGAATCCCCTTCTCTGAGGCTGGTGATAGGTGTCACCCACATGGGCAGCCATTCGTGCGCTACGATAGGCATCTCGTGTGAGCAACTACGGGGACATTGCACCGCGGAAGGACAAGCCCATGACTCGCTACGATCACATTACCGTCCAATCTGCGAATGGGGTGAAGACCATCACCCTCAACCGGCCCGACAAGCGCAACGCGCTGAGTCCGCTGCTGATTGAGGAGCTAACGCTGGCGCTGCACGATGCGGAACATTGCAACTGCGGCGTGGTCATCCTGACCGGGGCCGGACCGGCCTTCTGCGCCGGCCTGGACATGGAGCATCTGGAGACCATGAACGCGCGCACACCGCAGGAGCATCGCCGCGACTCGGAAAACATGGCCCACGTGCTGCGCACCCTCTACGATTTCCCCAAGCCGGTGATTGCGGCCGTCAACGGGCCGGCCATCGCCGGAGGCATGGCGCTGGCCACCATTCCCGACTTCACGCTGGCCGCGCCGGAGTCCAAATTCGGCTATACCGAGGTGCGGGTAGGATTTATCCCGGCCATTGTGGCCTCTTTCCTGATGCGCCAGGTGGGCGAACTGCGCACCCGCGAGCTGCTGCTTTCCGGCAGGATTTTGAAGGCGCAGGAGGCACTCGAGCTGGGCCTTGTGACCCAGATTGTGGAGCGCGACGACCTGATGCAGTGTGCCGAGGCATTGGCGCGAACCCTGCTGCAGAACAGCCCTCAAGCCATGCAGGCGGTGAAGCGGCTGCTTTCGAAGCACGCCAAGCGGCGCCTGGACGAAGAGATTGAAGACGCCATTGAAGCCAATTCGCAGCAGCGTTCGAGCGAAGACTTCAAGGAAGGCGTAAAGGCCTTCCGGGAGCACCGCAAGCCGGACTGGCCCAGCCTGCGCGTCAAGGTATAAGAGCAGGGAACAGTTATCAGTTATCAGTTATCGGTAAACAGTTATCTGCGGGCCGGTGCCCCAGGGCTGGGGTCCCCGCGAACAGGTCTTTGTCCGTGGGGTAGAGCCGGGTGGCCCAGGTCGCTCGCTGTCAAGTGCCGGGACATGGGAATGCATGAACGACTCGCAGCCTCTCATCGTTCTCCTCCATCATCCGTTGGGATGGGTTGCATCCTTCCGGTAATGCCACGAGGACTGGCACCGGGGCAGCCACAGTTTTGCTCAACCTGGGCGGTTGACCGGCAACCGGGCAATCGCCCGTTCATCAACATAAGCTCCCCAACGATCCGGCGACAGGAAGATCCGTTCGGAGGTATTTCCTGCGAGACAGGACATTTTCCGGAGACATTGCAGCGCGGCGACCCCCGATTGCCCCATCCCGGCGAAGTCTTTTATAGTGATCCCACTTCCATGATCAACATTTGGCACGGCCTCAATCTCGCTCTTGCAGTTCTGCTGCCCGTTTCGGGCATCGATGTTGCACAACCAACCCCTGGCCCCATCGGCATCTTCACCGGTTCAACCGATATCGGCAAGACGCTGAAAGGCTCAACCGTCTTCGACCCGGCGACCGGCAGTTACCAGATGACCGGGGGCGGGGCCGATATGTGGGGCGCCGAGGATGCGTTTCACCTGACCTGGGTGAAGGTGTCGGGCGACGCGACCTTGACCGCCGACGTGCACTTCCCGGCCGGCGTGAAAGTGCCGCTGGAGAAGGCTGTGCTGATCTTCCGCCAGAGCCTCGATCCGGCCTCGCCCTACGCCGATATCGCCATTCACGGCGACGGTCACATCACCATCCAGTACCGGCATGTTGCCGGCGGCGTGACGGGCGATGTGGTGGCTCCGGAACACGGCGCGGTTCGGCTGCAGATTGAGCGCAAGGGGAACGTGTTCACCACCTCGACCGGATCGCCGGACGGCAAGCTCACTGCGTTCTCTTCGACCACCGTGGAGATGCAAGGACCGGTCTACGTGGGCATCGGCTTCTGCTCGCACAACGCGGATGGCCTGGCCGGGGTGACCTTCAGCAACGTGAAGATCGACCAGCCTGCAGGTGCGGCTGCAGCCAGGTAGATTGCGCCATATTTCTTCCCGGGCCGGCGCTTCCGCAAAACGGCAGGTTCGTCTAACGGTACAGGTAAAATCGGCGAATCCACAGGCTGCCCAAAGGGCGTGCTTTCTACGCAGCCTGTGGAATCCGGGTGGAGTGGTACCGGCGGCTGG
>Ga0181520_10001548_pt1 | contig 46225 bp, 37 predicted proteins | sample PEATcosm2014_Bin_29_FD_132451 | JGI IMG/M metagenome (GOLD analysis project Ga0181520, IMG submission 132451) | Peatland microbial communities from MTU Mesocosm Facility, Houghton, MI, USA - PEATcosm2014_Bin02_30_metaG | ecosystem: Environmental > Terrestrial > Soil > Wetlands > Peat | place... | reverse complement strand
GTGTTATTTCTGCGGTGTAAGCCGCTCGGTTTTGGATCTGTCGCCCTTCACGACAAAGGCCCGCGAGGCAGCGCGGCGCGGTGGGTTCCCTTCAGGGGGCACCGCATAGCCTGCTGCCGAAAGCGGGCCCGTGAGGGCGACAGAGACAAACCGGAGGCGAAGCGGGAATACCGGAATGAACAACAGTCCAAAAAACCGGAGCGTGAGGCTTTCAGCCTCCGGTCCGGCACTACTCCGCGCAGCGGGCGCGGCGCTCTGGCGAACAATCGCGTCAGCGGTGACCGCCGCGTAATCTGTTTGCCTTTATGTCAGAAATACGTATAGTATTATCTGACACACAGAACTTATGAAATCTCTCCGTCAGAGCATTCTTCATCGCCTGCAATCCGCGGCAAACGTTTGCACGTCCAGAGATTTCCTGGACCTGGGCACCCGTGCGGCCGTCGATCAGGCCCTCTCCCGCCTGGTTCGGGATGGGCAGGTTTCGCGCGTCGGCCGTGGTCTCTACCACATGCCGCGCGTAAACCGTCGCCTGGGCATCACGGTGCCCCCGGATACCGATGCCATCGCGGACGCGCTGGCACGGAAGACCGGATCACGGCTTCTGCCGTCCGGCGCCACGGCGGCAAACCGGCTCGGACTCTCCACTCAAGTTCCGGCCAAGGCAGTCTATTTGACCGACGGCCGTTCGCGGCATTGGCATTCGGGCAAGCTGGATATTCAGTTCAAGCATGTCGCTCCGAAGAACTTCAAGGTTCGCCACCCATCCAGCGCCCTGGTCTTTCAGGCCTTGCGATACCTTGGTAAAGACAAAGTCGGCGATCGAACGCTCAAGACGTTGCGAACCGCCCTCACGCGCGATCAGCGTCGGGGTTTGTGTCGCGATGCGATTCATGTCCCCGCCTGGGTAGCGACGGCCGTGAAGAGCCTCGACGGGCCCACTGCGTCACAATGATGTCCCTGCGACGCTTTGAAAAATTCCCCCGTAACAGCATCAATGGCCGCCCGGCCCCGGTTCTTTGTGTTCAAGGTAAGCCGTGCGGCGCAACACATTGGCCAAATACGCATCGACCTCGGCTCGCGAATAACGTGGCGGATAAAAACCGCCGCGGCCGAGCCATTCCTTCAAACCCAAGGCGCGTTCGCGTGCCGTCTCAAAATCCTTCTCGCGCATGGCGTCGAACATTTCCATATATGCGGCGGTCGGGTCCATGGTGGGTTGGTTGTTACAAATCAAAGAGGCTGGTGGTAGTGAGGCGCCGGCGTTGATTGACCTTCGGCTCGCCGTGCGCAAGGGCGAGAAGGCCAGTGGCGCTCTCGCGGAGCCGGCAATTGCCGCCGACGCGGAGACTTTGGAGCCGGATGCAACCATCGACGTTGAGGCTGGTCAGGCCGTTGCCCAGGCAGTTGAGCGATTTGAGACTCGTCAGACCGGAGCAATCGAGGCGTTCCAGCAGATTGCCGTCGCAACGTAGATGGACAAGGTGCTTGAGTTCACGCACGTCGATGCCCGTGAGTCCGCAACCGGAAACGTGCAGTCGGGTGATATTGCCGCACGACTCGGTGTTCCAAGGCGCCCGGCACGACCAGAGTATCAGCCACGGCGCCGGATCCAGCCTGATGAATTCCTGGCCCTTCATCCGGTAATACCAGTGGAACACGCGCACCGGATTGTCCGGCGACTGGACGGCGACGCAGCCGGTCGTGCAGACGGCCATGATCTGGGACGGCTCATCGCCGACGAAGAACAAGTGCGCAGAGCCGTCCGTCCCGGCGGGCATATTCCGGGGAGACACTCTCATGCAAGATGCTTTTGAAACTTCTGGTCGCTCACGGCAAGACAAAAATTCACTTCCGCGGGGCGTTGGCGGCGACACGCCGCAAGAGCGTCCTTACGAGCGGCCGCATCGACTCTTTTGACAGGGAACCAAGGACCACGGCCTGAACGGTGTCGTTCTGGCTCAGAAACCAGTTCGCCATGCGAGTCGTCACGGCAAGTTGCGTCATGCCAAGTTTCTGACAGAGTGTATCAAGCCGATTCTTTGATTGGGCATCCATGCGGATCACCACGATTGCGCGTTTTGCTGCCATTGCCTCAGTATACACCCTCACTCCCAATCCGGCTCATTCGTCTCCTCAGCAATCACAGCCTGCATGATCTCGGTCAGGATTCCACGCGTGGCTCGCGAAAGTTCCACGGGTTTAAGGCCGTGCTCGATACGCAGCTTCTGACACTTGGGCGAAGCCGGCGCGAACGCCACACAGCCGTTCGGGCGCGTGGGATAGATGTCGCAGCGTTTTTTCGGCGTGAGGAAAGGGCACGGGTCTCCTGGGCCTGCCAGAATCCAGTACGCCTCAAGCACCGGAAGCTCGGCGCCGCGCTTGCGAATCGGCCTCGCCTTGTCGATCCGTGGTTCCCGAAGCACGTCGACCGCCGTGGCTTCCACCAGTAGGTTTTCGCAGCACAAACCGCAGTTGTCGCATGGGCCGGTGCTTTGGGACATGGAATCAGGCTTGGGGAGCGCCCGCCCTATGTCAATTCAATTTGGGTCAGAACCCATCCGACGCGGGAGCATAAGCTCCAGAACGAAGTCGTGCCCGAGTAATTGCGTTGACGCTTCATCGTCAGTTGTTTTAGGCTGGCTCATGGGCATCAGCGTCTGCATCCCCACCTACAACACGCTTGCACTCACCAGAAAATGCCTGGACTCGCTTCTGAGAACCGGCGCCGGCCTGTTGGATGAAGTGATCGTGGTGGATGACCTGAGCACCGACGGCACGCGGGAATACCTGGCCACTCTGCGGTCGCCGTTCAAAATCATCCTCAACAACGCCCACCGCGGTTACGCATGCAACAACAATCTGGCGGTAAGGGAGGCCAGGAGCGATATCGTCTGTCTCTTGAACGCCGACACGGTGCTGAGGCCCCGCTGGGCACGGCCGATGCTCGATGTATTCAACAGCGCTGCCACGGTGGGCATGGTCGGCAACATTCAGTGGAACCCGCAGACGGGGCGGTTCGACCATATGGGCATCTACTGGACGGACGATCTGGTTCCGAAGCATTTTGGCAAGGACTGGTGGTTTGTCCCGTTTCCCGGCGCACGCCAGTGGCCGGCGGTTAGCGCCGCGTGCTGCATGATCCGCAAGGACGTTTTCCTTGCGGCCGACGGTTTCGATGAAGGGTACAGGAACGGGTACGAGGACATCGACCTGTGCCTGAGGCTGGGTCGTCAGGGCTACAGACATTTTGTGGCCGGGCAAAGCCGAATCCATCACCGCGTCAGCAGTTCGCCAGGTCGTCACGACAACGATCAACAGAATCGGTCGCGATTCCTGAGCCGATGGGGGCAGACGCTCCAAGGGAATGCGTCGTGGCGCATGACGATGCTCGACGGCATCAACTACCTGGTCCGACACGCCGACCGGCCGTGGAGATACAACGGGGCCAAGTTGATTACTGCCTGGAGAAACGCGACACGCCCTGACCCCACCGTCAGTCTTCCCAAACTCTGGCCCTATGGATAACTCAATCTCATGCGACCCATCGTTCGATGGGTTGAAACAGCGATACTGGGATTTGGAGCAGGCCGTTCTGGATCGAAGCGACCTGCCGGTGCCGCAGCCATCGCCACTGGAGAAGTTCATTTACTGGGTGACCCCCATAGCGCTGCGTTATTACCTCAAGGCGCAGAGCCAGAAGGCCGAGGTTCGCTATCTGCGCCGGTCGCTGGCGTTCGATCCCGAGTGGTATCTGGCGAGGAATCCGGATGTGGCCGCGCAGAATGTCAATCCAGCCGTGCATTATGTGAAGCACGGCGAATCAGAGGGTCGGCCGCCATCACCACTTTTCGTGGTGGATGTCCGCAAGGTCCGGGAGTTTCAGCGACGGAACTTCCGGCAATGCTATTGGGTCGCCTACCTCAAGCGGTGGCACTCCGCGTACCAGATCGGCCGGCCAGCGCACACCGCCAAGCCATTGCCGCCAGCGGCAATTTCGATCTTCGCGGAACATCCCGCCAAATCAGTGCCGGGATTGACACACGTCTTGTTCGTCGGTCATGAAGCCAGCAAGACTGGCGCGCCCATCGCGCTGAAAAACCTGATGGCCGCGATGGTAAAAACCAAGCGCATACAACCCTGGTTTGTCGCCGATGCGGATGGGCCACTTTTCGATGAATACAAGGCGCTCGCGCCATCAATCCGTCTGTCGGATTGCCAGCCCGCTTCGAATTTCCGCAACAGCTTCATTTCCGCACTGGCCAAGTGGTGCCTTCGGCTGGAAGGCCCAAAGATCGCCATCTGCAATACCGTGGTTGCGGCCGACTACGCCCGCCAGCTTCATGGGGCGGGGATTCCGGTTATCACTTGGATTCACGAACTCCCCACGTCGATCACGCGCTTCGGCGGCGGAGCGCAGACCATGAAGACGATCACCTCGTCATCACGGCAGATTGTCTATGTCAGCGAGTCTGTCCAGCGGGCCAACAATGCCGCCTTCGGTCTTGATCCTGATTTTGGGAAAGTCATCCACAACGGCGTGATGATCAGCCAGAACCGCGATACGCAGTTTCGCCAGCGGCTGGCCGATGAACTGACGATCCCGGTCACAGCGCCGCTGGTCATGGGGTGCGGCACGATTGATGGCCGCAAGGGACCGGACCTGTTCGTGCAGGTGGCCCACAAGGTTCATTCGTCTCTCAAGAAACAGGGATGGCTGGCGGAGCCGCCGCATTTCGTCTGGCTCGGGGCCGGCGTGGAAAAGGAGTGGCACGCCTGGTGTTGCCACGACGCTGAACGTCTGGGCGTCGGCCGTCATGTGCATTTCCCCGGCGTCCGCAACGATCTGCCTGACTTCTACCGGCACAGCCGGGCGTTTCTGCTCACCTCGCGTGAAGACCCGTTTCCACTGGTGACCATGGAGGCGATGGGCTATGGCCTGCCGGTGGTCGCCTTCGCCGGTGCCACCGGCCAGGGCATTCTGCTGGAACGCTGCGGCGTCGTGGTTCCCTACCTGGACACGGGAGCGATGGCCGACGCTGTCAATAAGCTCCTGTTGGTGCCGCGGCGGCAGGCGGAGATCGGACAGGCCGCGTCGCGTCACGTCCTGGAGAATTACTCGTGGGACAAATGCGCCCAGGAGTTCCTGGGCGAGATCGATCACATCCTCGCCCCGCGCCAAGAAAGGCTCGGCTCGTAGCGTGACGCGATCCAGCCTCAGCGAATATCCCAGGAATATTCCCTAGGCTCACGCCCCCGATAACATCGCATTCGGCTTGCGCTGTCCCGTCCGCTGCGTAGTCTGTGGGTGATGGATCAACTCGACCTATTCGGCCCTCCGGTCGAATCGCAGCGGCCGCACGGCAAGTCGTCCGGCAGTATGGGCGAGTCGCCGGCCGCCCATCGGCAACGGAACCGACGCGAACCAGAGCTCGCGATCGAAGTGGGGAGCCAGTGGCTTGCCGACAGCGACAGTCCCCTGCCCTCACCCGATCTGACACCGCGACAGGTTCTGGAGCAATGGCTGCGGGAACAGGCCATCCCCTACATCGATGCCGAGCAGGTCAAGGCGGGCCTGCCGAGCCGTAATCGGCTCCAGTCGTTCGATTTCGTGGTTCTTGGGGAGGAAGCGAATTGGCTCCTAGCGGCGTGCCATGAAAATCCGAGTGACCACCTCGCATCCGATCTGCGCGAATGGGAGCGAATCCTCGGGCCGGGTTTCGTGGCTGTGCTGGCGCGGGTCGATGACGACGGCGGCATGACGCTCCGCACGATCGACGGCGACAGAGTTGATCTGGCACTGCCGAAGGCTCCGACGCCATCCTCGTGCAATACGGCGCCGCCGGCAGACGAGCCGCCACCAGTAGTCGAGCCACCAGTCCCACCGCCGGCCGCGTCCCCGAGAGCCAAACGGACGCTGCGCGACGTGGTCGAGCAGTATCTCCAGGATCGGAAGATCCCGTATGTCGATGTCAATGAAGCCAAGCGCGCCCTGTTCGCCAGCGCCAAGCTCGGCAGTTTTCATTTCGTGGCTTATAGCAAGACCGGCCCGAACTGGTTGATCTGGGCCGCCCATTTGCGTCGGCAGGCACGTCTGGACCTAGCTGAGTGGGAAAAAGTATTCGGCGAAGGGTTTGTGGCCCTCATCGCGAAGGAAAAGCGGAGCGGCGAATTGACGTTCAAAAGGCTCGCGGGCGAGCCGGTGGAGATCGCGTAAATTGGAACTTGGATACCACTTAAAACGCCCTCTGCATTTATGCGATCCAATCGAGGACTGTGGCTTGTGAATGGTTCGCCGTGTCATTCAACCGGCTTGCCCAGCGACTCGCGCGCGACGATTCGCCCCATACGTGCCTGTTCCTGTGGTGTTAGGTCGTTTACCAAACCGAGCTTTTGCACGCGGCTACGAATGGCTCCCCAATTTCGCTGTAGTTGCCCGGCAATATGCCCGATTGTGTTCCCCGCCTGTACCAGCGTCCGGAGGCGGGCGTCTTCCGAGTCTGTCCATTGTTCATACGCGCGCGGATATCGTTCGCGCTTCTCCGCGACGGTGTAGGCGGGGCGCGGCGTTCCTGACGAACTCGCGGCAAGGTTTAAGGCTTCCTGGGCCGCACGAAAAATATGCAGGTAGGAAAGCTCTGGATATGCTGACAGAATCTGCTCATACGTGCAGCCGGCCGCAATCATCTCAAGAACGGCAATTGCCGTTCGGCTAAGTTGTGATACCGAATCAGGCATGACAGTTGGTCTCCTATCGGCTGCACGCGTGCTGCTGCAAGCGGACATGTCCAACTTCAAATATTACCCCGTGAATACACGCCATCGCAATTCCGGCGCCATGCGTGCCTGAACTATTTACATGCTGAACGGCTCGACGATCGCCGGGCTCGCTCGGTGGCGGCTAACTCCAAGCGAGATCGATCGTCCCACACGTGCCCTCGCCCCATCGCGTTGGCGAGATTTATCGTCCAGATTCAAATGCGGTATGGGCATCGTATCCATAGAAGTGCGCCGCTTCCCATCCGTCCATGCGGACTTTGACTTCCCATCCCTCTCGCAAATCACGCTGCGTCCGTCGCGGTAGGCCGTCGATTAGGCTCTCCACGTCCACATCGTGCTGAATATAGGCTGTTCTGTGCCTGGGTCCGCCGTTCTGAATCACTGTCCGCAACACTCGACGGAGGATACGGGAGTTGACGAAAGAAAGATCGATGTGGCCGAAGCGGTTCAACTGAAGGCGAATGAGACTCACGGCAACTGTGGGAAGAGGGTCGATTCATCGCAACTTCGATTCGATCGTGGCGATCTGCTGAACGCCCCGGCGGCGCGACTGAGGGGTTTGCGGCTGTCCCTCAGCCATCCGAACGGCCGTGCGTGGGGTCGATTGGCGGCATCGGCCACCTTGTGCTGAAGTTCCTTTTCCGTCCATGCCGGCGAACATCGGGGGTTGAATCGTGTGGCCAGCAGATCGAGAGCCTCGGTTTGCGTCAGGCCGAACCCATGCACCAAAGCCGTGGCGGCATTGAAAGTGGCGTTGTGCCCGCCGGCGCCGCTGATCGCTGGCGGCAGTTTGTCGAGATACGCCGCGGCGCGATTGAGCAGACGGGTGTGGTCATCCGAAATCGGCACATGGCGCGGTTCTGGGGGTTGCCGTGCCGTGTTGGCCGGCTGAATATCGCCATGCCGGAGTCGGATCACTTCCTGGGCCAGTACGTCAACGCATTCCCAGAGCTTCGTGGCATCGACCTGGGCCGGCTGGCCGTCGAGCGGGTCGTAGGGTTCTCCCAAAGGATGAATGCTCGGGCCGACAAGGGTTTGTGAGCCGGCGCCGCGGAGTTCGACGATGCTGGCCCTGGTGACCGGATCGCGATGGCGAACCGTCTGGACATCGGGTGCAATATACCAGCGATGGGATCGAGGCGAGCTTGGCCGGCCGGTGATGCCGGCAGTGGGCGGAAGAAAGCGGTCGGCCAGTTCGCGGGCCTCGGGGCAGTCAAGATCAACGTCCACGAGATTGTGACTGGGGAATCCCAGGATCAGCCCGATATTGCCAGCGCGGGCGAATGCCGATGCGGCCGTTTCCTCCGTCAGCCGGAGATTGAGCCAGTCCTTCATGCACGGTGCCTTTTCACCCGCGGCGATGGGAATCGGCGCCCAGCCGCGGCGGATGTAGTTGCGGGCGGCCTGACTCAGAATCGCCGCCCGGTCCGTGTTGCCGACAGAGACGGAAACGGTGTTTGTGGGCGCTGTTCCGTAGCCCACAACATGCTCCTGCGGGGCAACCCTATTCGGATCGCCATCGTCGTTCTGATCGGCATCGGGCTTCTCCGCCCTGGCGCCAAGAATCCAGTCCGCCGATTTCTGGGCGGCGCCGGCGGCGCTGATGACGAGCTTCTTGTCCTTTTTGATCAAGCCCAGCCAGCCGCTGATATAGGCGGCGGAGTTCTGAATGACGGCCGGGTGAATGCCAGCGTGTCCGCACAGAAACGCGGCCGACATCTCGGCGACGAGTTCCTCCTTCCCGTAATCCGGCGATCCGAACGGCCGGGGATCGGTGTCGAGTCCGCGATTCAGTCGCTTCTTGGCGCCGGTCGAGTGGGACGCTTCATGGAAGTAGGTATTGTAAAACTCCTCATTCGTGGCGAAGCGTGTCGGCTCCGGAATTTTGATAGTGTCGGTCGATGGACGATAAAACGCCTGGCTGCCGCCGTACTCGATGGCCGGCCCGTCCTTGTAGCCCTTGACGATGGCCTCGCACGCTTCGATCGGGTTAAACGGCGTCGGCGTGAATTTTGGGGCATCCGGCGCCGGGATGTTTTCGCACTGATCGACCGAAAACACATTGTAATACCGGAGAATCGGCACTTGTTTCAGCTCGCCGGTTTCCTTGTCCTTGACCTCATACTGCTTCCAGAAGACGACCATCGACGCCTTCTCGCCTTTTTTGACGTTCCCTCCCCGATCGAGTGCCTGCTTGAACGTCAGCCAGTACGCGGATTCGTAGCCCTTGGCATATGCGGTGAAGGCGAGCAGAAAAACATTGATTCCACGATAGGCTTTCCCGGTGTTGAGGTTTCGCGGCTGCCGGGAGCCGGTGCGGCCCAGGATCGGCGACCGCCACGGGACAACGCCTTGGTCGAGCATCTCGATCACCTGATCGGTGATGCGCTGATAGAGGTCGTGGGCGCCCGTTTGCCCGAGCCGCGAAGATGTGCGGGTGCCTGGTTGACTGTCCGCTGCGTCGGACATGAGACAAGGTTATGACGGCCGGTGAAGTGAGCGCAAGCAAGAAAGTTTCTCGACGCGCCGCCACAGGGTCCAAGGGTCGAAGCGCCGACCTGCACCAATCCTATCTCGACAGATGAGATCGCCCTTCGCTTTACCTACACGCCCGACGGTATCGCGGAGGTATCGACGCAGATGTCATTTCGCCGCCCTCTGGACCCAGCGACCCACTGGTCAAGGTTCCTATACCAATGCCGTAGTCATCGCGTGCCCTTCGCCGCGGCGTCAAGTTGGGCCTGCTTCCATTCAGCGTAGGTGCGGCCATCTTCCAGATGCCAGGTGGTCCGGCCGTTGCGATTCGATGCGGTTGCCACCGCCGCGGCAGCACTCGGGCTGGAAAACTCTACGTCGGTGACGAACTCGAAGAGCTTATCGCTCTTGACCATCAGTTTGCCATCCTTCACCAAGGAATCCCGCAGGCTGATGTAGCTGTCCCAGGAAGGAGAGCCTTCATGCCGAGCGGTGGACCCTTTGGCCACAATAAACTGGCCATTGACCTCGTAGGCCGTGGCTTCGGCGCCAACCTCCTTCAGCAGCAGCTTCGGCGAGCGCTCCCCATCGCCGGCGCCAGGGCCAATTACGGCCGGCACTGGCCGTAGCACGTCGCAACCAAGCACCGGCAGCACCAAGTGCACCTGCTGGAGGAAGTACTCCATATCGGTCCGGTCAGACTCTGGGAGGGCCTTCGGCTTGGGAGTGTTGGCGTTGTCGATTACGGCTCGGCCGGCAGCGGTCGCCAGTTCGTGGAGCCGATGCTCCAAGTATCGCGCGTGGGCCTTGGTGACGTTCTGATCGGCGCTGCTGATTGCGATGACGCGGGTCCAGAATTCGCGGGCCTGGTGATCGGGCTGCTTGAGCCGGTCGAAGATCAGGTCCGCCTCGCCGATGTAGACTCGCTCGCCCGTGCCGCCGTGATCCGGACCGATCAGCAGGTACGCCCCGGTCCGCTGCATTTCGTCGCGCTCGGCGACTTCGTGAAGCTGTGCCCGAGGCACCAGTACCACCCGGCCGGTCCAGTTGATGATCTCGGCGGCGATGGGACCGCCGGGGGTGCCATCAGTCAGATACAGACGAATCGTGCGGCCGAGAACCATACTCAGCACTCCTCAAACGGCCAAAACTTCACAGCGCATTGACTACGCATCGTAACCCTCGATAGCTTCTGCTGCGTTCTCCATGCATTTGCCGAACGTGCGCTTTGCTTTAGCGCTTGTATTCCAGAACGCCAGGAACTCATGGTGACGGTTCTTGCCCTCGCGGAAGAAACGCGATACGTCCAAGGCGGCATTGCCCTTCCCGCGGTTCTGGCGGTAGTACCTAAGCGCCTCGTTGAACACCTTGTCAATTGCGCGATTGAGCCAATGGGGAACCTCCCCTGCGCCGCGCTCCGTCTGCAACCGGAACGACCGGGCATTGCGCGCCGAGCGCACCAGCGGGCTCAATTCCGACCAGACGAAGTTCAGGACCAGCCACTTCGCATAGCCTCGCTCCGGGTTGCCCCGGCCAGCGTAAGTCACCTCGCGCAGCAGGCGATAGCGCGACAGGTAGTAATTTGCGTCCGTATTCGGGAACACCTTCGGGTAGACGTCCTCCTCGAAGAGCTTCTCCTTGCCCTGCCGGAGCCACCATGGGTCCAGTTCGCAGGCGGCGACGGCCTGGGCAATCTCTTCCTTTTTAACAGTCATATAGTTCTTGCCGGGGGCGCTCCGCTTGGCCTCCCCCTTGCTCTGCCGCTTGCGGATGTACAGATACCCCAGCTTGCGGAACGCCCGCTCCAGTTCGATCTGGATGCGGTCGTTGGACATCAGGTCCGACGCCGTAATCTTGTTCTGCCAGTTGGTGCCGGCGACGATCCTGGACACCAGCGACTCAAAGCCGTTGCCTGATTCCCCTGCCTCCCGCGGCACGCGAATCACCTTCACCAAGACGCTGGCGCTCCTCGCTTCCTTTGCGTGAGCTGCCACAGTGCGGGTGGTCTGTTGCCCGTTGATGATCTGTGGGTTGCTGACCTGAAGCACATCCTTGCCCTGGCGGCTCTTCTTCTCCGCCTCATCGCAAATTATCGTGATACCGTTGTTGTAGTAGAAGAACTTGGCCGGCTCATCCCGCAGTGTGGCTACCATGCTGCGGTTGACTTCCGTTGCTGCGCCTAAGTAGCCGCGAATGTTCCGAGCGAACACCCGCGGGCCGGCGAACTCGTACAACGCTGCCACTGCATCCCCGCGCATCGAGAACACCCACGACTCGATGTTGTTGAGATCATCATACCGCTGGGCTACGCCGTTGACGGTGACATTGGGGCTCTTCTCCATCTCCAAGTCCAGCGTCGGGATCGGCGGAGCGACTCCATCCAGGTAGTCCCGGAACAGGAGCATCGCCCGGCTGCCATCAATGAACTCGATCTTGGCATCGGCCTTGGCTCGGCCGACTGTCTGCTCCGCATCGCGGCGGGTGGACACGCTGATCTTGCCCAGCGTCACGAAGTAGAGGATTACTCGGTATTTCTGCCCGTTGACGCGCTTCCTCGCCTCCTTGAATCGCTCCGCGGAGGCCGGCTCCATCGTGTCAATATAGGTGGCGAAGGCGGAATGATCTGACTCGGAAACCGCCGCGGCCGTCTCGGCGAAGCAGATCACGTCGTCGCGATTCTCTGTCTTGGCGCCCAGCGCCCTGCGGTACTTGGCCTGCACGATGAACACCGCCCGCGCGGCATCGTCAATCAGCAGGCCATCGATGCTCTTGTCACGCGAGCCGCCAGCCACAGCTTCGTGGGCGCGGTCCTCGCTGTCGGTCACGTAGGCCCGGAAGAACCACAGCACGAACCGGTCATCATCCGACAGGTTCGGAAATCTTGTGCCGATGTCCTCGATGGCGGCTTTCAGATCCTGAATGGTCAAATCCTTATGGTTCATGCTCGGTCCCCTCTGTTCCGCGTTCTCTCAACACTTCGTCGAAGTCCGGCAGGTTCAGCTACGGCTCCATCCGAGCCACATGAGTAATCCGCATCTCTTAAAGTTCCATTGGCCGCAGGCCGCGACGAGCGGTGTAACGCAAGACGTTGGCTTGGCCGAGGCCGTCCGGCAGCCACGGCGGGACCACCTCGGCGCCGGCCAACTCGGGTTCCACAGCAGTTCATCCAACGCCGCCATGCGGTTGATTTCCTTCGCCAGGGCTCGCCGGATATGCCGCACCGACCATTCGCTGGCGGAGACATCTTTCGGCGTTTTGGATTCTTCGGCTTCACGACGACCGATTGTGTTTTAGGCACTCTATCATATATCGCATCGCCTCCGCCAGATTAGTGGCCATGACCCCCGCGCGACGCCGAGACTGTGCCCGCAATGCGCGGCGGCCTTGCCTAACCTAGACGATTGCAACTGAAATCAAATCGGTCGGTCGCGTTACCCAGGTTGGAATAGAGAAGCTCAGCGCCCAGCACGATCGGCGTTTTTGCCTCCTGGTCCAGTGGCTTTGCGGTTCGTCTGTCGTCCCCGATGCGGATTTGGCTTGCGTTCATTGGTGAACGCGCCATGCTGGTGGCTATGGCGGGGGCAAGTCATCCGGGTGGCGATCACCAATCAACCTTTGATTGGACTGGGCCGGCGTCGGCGAACGGGAGTTCACGGTCTTACAGATACCCCAAGACGTTTTATCCGGGCGTGGACGGGCCAGTGATGCCGGCGTCAAGGCTATTGAAGAATTCGCCGCCGGCCGCGGGGCAGGATTCCGAGCGACGGCCGGACGCGCCGGTCTCCCCTGCCCTGCTTGGGCGGCGGTCCAAGCTGCGCGGTTGCGCAGAACGGATTTTGTGGGAAAGACAAATCCCCTACGTCAATGTCGAGAACCCATCATGACTCGCTATTCGCACGCCGACGCATCCGGCCATCGGTGGCTTGAAGCGCGGTCAGGTCAGCGGTGGTGAGCGATTTCGGGTTGTAACCGATCAGGGCCACGCGGACGGCATCGCTCATGGGGATTCGGTAGCCCAGCGACAGGGCCTGATTGATGATGCGGTTGATGCGTTCATGATCCTGGGCCGTGAAACGCAGGCCGCTGGTTCTGAGCGGGCGCGTGGGTGCGGCTGGGCGTGGGCGCGTGATGGCTGGCGATGGTGGCGGCGGTAGCGTGGCGGTGGCTGGTGTCGGTACTGGCATTGCTTTGGCCGGTGGATTCGGGGCTTCGGCCAGACGCGAGTTGCGGTCCATCGCCTGACCGAGCATGGCCATCGTTGAGTCGGCCAGGGATTTGGTGGATGTGGATTTGCTCATAGAAAACATGTGTGCGGCATTGTGCTATTGTGCAACAGCGGCATGGTGCGATTGTGCCATGTTGCCAATGTGCGATTGTGCGGCATTGGCGCCTTGCGATGGTGCAACTGCGGCAATGTGCGAATGTGCAGCTTCGGCATCTTGCGATGGTGCCATCTCGGCATTGTGCGATTGTGCGACATTGGCACTGTGCGACAGTTCCGGCGCGGCGGCGAAGAGTTCCAGGGCGACCTGGGCCAGTTCGATGCGGGCGGCCGCAGGGAGGGCACGCCAGCCTTCAAGCTGGGCCACCTGGTAGGCGGTCCGCTGATAAAGCACGCGGTTTAGGGCGGGGAAGGGAAGCCGGGCGGCGATGGCCGGGAGCGTGCCGGCAAAGCGGTTGGACGCCTGGATGCGGTTGAAGAGCACGAGGGTTCGCCGGGATCGCTGCTGGGCGATGATGCCGGCGGTGGCCGCGGTGGCGCCGATGTCGGTGGGACTGGGCGTGGTGATGAGCACGACCACATCGGCCGTGCGGATGGCCCAGAGCGTGTCGGGGTGGTGGATGTTGGGGGGCGTGTCGATGATGACCAGCGGCCCATCGGCCGGGGGAGAATCGACAACCGGCAGGCCCATGTTTTCGGCGAAGGTGGTGGCGCTTTTCTGGGGATCGCGGTCCAGCAGGACCACGTCACGGCGGACCTGCCGGAGGGCCAGCGCCAGCAGCAGGGAGACGGTGGTTTTGCCCACGCCGCCTTTGCCGTTGATCAGTGCGATGGTAAGGCTCATAAGGATGTGCTGAGGTTGCACAATGGCAAGATGCCACCGTGCGATGATGGCAGATTAGCGCGGGGTGGGGTGGGGAGGCAAGCAGATTCGACACAGCCACGCTGATAACAAAGGCATCAATCGCGGTTTCCCGGTCTACCGTACAAACCCGAGTGTCCCGCTGTCGAGTATCCACGCCAAGCCTAGCTTGCTTTTCATTGATCTGTTTAACCCGAAAGGAGGCCATTTATGGCTAGGTCCACAACGATGTCCCCGTCCCGGCCGCAAGACGCTGCGAAACAGCCCGAGCGGTCGGCCAACGCCTCTGTCTTCTCCGTTCGCCATCGCGCCCTCAAGGCCGCGGTCTGGCGTAACGAACTGGAAAACGGGCCGATGTTCAACACCACGGTCTCCCGTTCCTACAAGGACGGCGACACGTGGAAGGAATCCGGCAGCTTCGGCTACGACGACGTGCTGATCGTCGCTGAACTGCTCCGCGCCTGCCACAGCTTCGTCACCCGTGAGATGGCGAAGCAGACCGAAAAGGCGAGGGAATGATCGGTGCGATCGACCCCGACTCACGACGCCAGACCCGAAACGGTCTGGCTTTTGTGCCGATGTTTAGCGAGATGACTCAGCGCGAATGCCGACACTGTCGCCGAATCAATCCAGCCGGTTAATCCATTCGCGAAACTCCGTCAAGGCCCGTCGAAGGTCGTATGACTGCGATCGAAGAAGAAGAAGATGAACCTTCGGGTACGCGTCGGCATGCGCCGCCGCGGTGACGAATTGGCATGCCGCATAGTTAGTAACGATCATCGCTCTTGCGACGCGACGGGATACATCCGTCTCGACGTTGACGGGGCGAAACAATATGGAGCATAGTGGCTCGCCAACCGGCATCGTCGGCGTAATCGGCAACCCCAAGGCCGATTTAAGAGATTCGGCTCGTTGAGTTAGCTCGTCGGGCGTTGCCTTCTGGAATAGTTGCATCATTTGGGCCGACACACAGCCGACGTCCTTGTGCATCGGACGATATGCCTCCGGGTTTGGTATTGCGCCTAAGAAGCGATCCGCGTCTGCGAGGAATTTCGCGAAACGACTGGGAGAAACATCGTCCTTAAGAATGATCGAACGCAGTGAATCGCTCAGCCGTGGATTTGTCTCGAAGATATTACGGAGTCTTCGGACAATCACCTTATCCCACTCAAAGAGAGCATTGGACAAATCCGGAATGCTCGCCTCTGGCGAATTCAAACGGCCATCGGCAACCTTCGCGAGGTCCTGAATCCGAACGCTACATTCAAGCCCACCGATGCATGGGAGCCACGACGGCAGAATGGCCGGCGAACAAAGTTGTGGCACAAGGAGTTCCACGCGGCTGAGGAGAACAAGCACGAGCGGCCGTTCCGGACTTAGAACCACAAACTTTGCATCTGAAAGCGGCCCACGCTGCTGCTCAAGCAATCGGTTAAGGTCCGATAGTATTGCGTTCGCATTGGTGAAACCATCGCCGCGCAGGACAACAGGGAGAATCGGGTCGTCCTTGGTTAGTGCCATGAGACTGTTGTGGAATGATTCGCGGTCTTTCGTGATGGTATGCCAATACACCTGTACCTGGTCTTGGGCAAATGATCGCAACTCTCGGACCAGTTCAATTACCCGTTCCGGCGAATCCATGTTCTCACCTCACCATTTGGTTGAAGAATGGGCGGCAACGCACAGACGTGCGAGCAGTGGGATCCTAGCCCTAACGCGATCGTCATGCACCGTAAGGAAGTTGGCGAGTTGCGCCGTTCGCAAGAACTCGTTTCGAGAAACCATTTGACTGCCTGCCGATATTAATCCTGCCAGGATCGTATCTACCCGGTCGAGCGTAATAGGTATCAGCTTTCCCTCTTCCGCCGATTGTCTCAGCACCAGATGGACGCAGTGAAGCCACGGCGCGTCGCGGCGAGTAAGGTCTCCAAGGGCCTCGCCGACAATCCGAAGGAACGTGTCGTATTCTGGGCGCAACGACAACACGGATGGTCGAAGCTCCGCCTGGGCGAAGTCTGCAAAATCTTTTTCTTTTACTTCGACCGGCGTTCGTGGTCGGCGGTTCGCGATGAGCCAGTCGACGAAATGTACCATCAGATTCACAGTTAGGTACGGATGCCCCTGTGTTTCCAAGTACACCTCGTCGGCGAACGTTCGGCTGAACCGGACACTTTCAGTCAGAATCTGGCTCAGCAATGTACAGAACTCGGACCGTACAGATCCCGACTGATGCTCAAAGAGAGGAAATGGATCTTGCTCAACGTATGGGCTCAATTGGTTTTGATCCATGATGATGAAGTGCGCTTCTGGCCGTTGGCCAATCAAAATGAGCAGATTATCTCGGGCAAAACCAGCCATTTGATTCAGCAGCGGCTGAACGAGCGTTCGGCGCGTGGGCGGATTTCCCGCGGCAATGTCGCGCATTCGATCAAACAGCGTCTCGTATTCATCGAGCGCGAAGACTACTCTGGCGTCGCCGCGAATTTCCTCTGTCGCGCATGCCTTCACCGCGTCGCGGAAGAACGTGGGTGGAATGCGGCTTCCACCTCGAATCACTTGCTCGAACATCTCATAGAATCGGCCGGCGCCAGGATACACTTCGGAGTCGTCACAGGTTTGGCGGACCACGATTTGGCTGTTCGTAGCGGCGGCCAAGTCAAAGCACGCCGTTGTCTTGCCACTGCGGCGTACAGAACACCAAAGCCGAACACCGCTGCGGCCCTCGAAGCCTTGGAGCAGCCGCTGCACGCTGTCGCGATAGACATGGAAATAGCGTTGTTGCCTTGGGTTCTTTAGAGGAAAGTCCCGGGCGACGTTGTATGTGAATGGCGCGCCGATCCTTTGACCGGCCGCTTGCGATAGGAGGCGGTGAAGACATTCGAAGATCCGTTGAACTGATTGCACTGAATTTCGGTCGAGGCTAGTCGTATCAACAACGAAGTCGTCGTCTGTATCGTTGAAATCACCCATGCCTGACTCGGCGCGGGCGAACGGACCGACTGCCAGCACCTGACCGCGCTGAGTCAGATGTTCGAACGACCCCGGGATTGCGGGACTTGCGCCCAAATACACGTGGAGCGTCAGGTACTGACGCCCGTGAGTCGACGGGGGTAGGTCGAGGCGGATTTCCAGTCTCATTGGCACATCGCTGGCCTCGACCAACTTGGGTAGTCCGCGCGGTGCAAATCCATCGCTTTGCGCAATCCGATCTATTGACTCGAGGACAGGAAGCAGTGACTGCCCAAGGTCTTGTCGCAGGGCTCCGACCGGCAAGCATTGCAGAACACGACCTAAGCCTTGCTTGGTCAAAAAGCCCAGCGAGTGAAGCCACAGGCGAGGATACCGTGTCAGAAAACTTGCACCCAGATTCGAGCCGAAAGAAGCGAGGCAATACCCCTCAAGGACTGCCTCAATCAAGACAGATGTCAGCGTCCGTAGGCTCCTTGCTTCATATGCCGTGGAATCAGCGACCAGGAGGGAATAGGCTTCGATGAAAAGGTCGATCAACCGCTGAAGCCCATTCACCGACTTAAGCGTGGCGTCTACTACCCCAGTCGCAAGTGTCACATACGAATAGCCCTTTTCGAAGATCTCCTTGGAGTGGCGACGGTATTCCACTCGCAGCACTGCTTCGACGTCCGTGAGGCGCATGCCGGCGCGTAGTGATTCTGTTGCTTGCTCGTGTGTCCAGCGAACAGCATCCCGATAGGAAGTCGCCCATTGGAAGATATGGCGATCGGAAAGGTCGTTGAGGCAAGCGGCGAGATCCTTTTGGAATGACTCCCACCGTCCAGAGACGACCAAGCCGTCGCCTGGATTGGTTGGAATAGCTCCAGTAGTAATCACACTCTCGCGTTGATTCAAGACCGCGAGGAGTTCCTTGCGCCGCTTCGGGAGGAAGGCATCAATTACAGCGCGCACGTCATTAGCATGGGAACGCAATCGCCCATCGTCCATGCGCGCGAGGAGCGAACGAAGCCGCTGTTCGGCATCATTCGGCCTCGCGGAGTCAAGCAGAGACTTGATCTCTTTCAGTTCGTTGGCAACATCCAACTCGGCGTCCGGCATGCAATTACCTCGACGCGGCAAACTGTACCCGCAGCCATCGCTGCCTGAAAGACCATAGTCACCGAGACCGGGGCGAGAGACACTGCCTTGAAAAAGGAATATACGCCAACGACGGGGCGTACTAGCAGATGCCCGGGCTCAGTTGACAGGGCGGCCTTGCGATCGAGGAAGATCAACGTCACGACGGGGGAGCTTTGGGCCGCTCGGAACTAGATTGATTGTTGTCGGCTTATTCTCCGATTCCGCTTTCACATTTGTGCTCGACACCGCTGCACTCGCCGCATGGTCATGGTCGCGACCGTTTGTCATGGGATCACCTGTAGAACCTTTCGCCGCATTGCGGCCAAGAAGTCGTCCGGTACCCGCGTAGTAATTCAAAAGTGCGTCGCCGGAACCGACGAAAAGTACGATGCACAAAATTCGCACGGCAACGTCCGTGCGCGCCCCCAGGAAGGGCAACGTGTTCATGAAGCGGTTCAGGCCGTAGACCAGGGCGATCGCCACGGCGCCGCGCACGCGGGCCAAATTTACATCACTTTCCGAATGGTCAATCATTCCTTGGGAACCATTCAATGGACAGAAAACAGCCATTTTCGGATGCCGCTGACGATCAGGGGGTTGCGGAAGGGTAGGGCGTCGCCGGCGCATTAGTTGTCCAAACAAATTCGAGAAGACGCATTAGTTGTCCAAACCCGGGCGGGTGAAACGCATTGATTGTCCAAACGGCCAGACGTGACGCGGCGCATTAGTTGTCCAAACAATTGGCGGGCCAGGGCGACTACGCACTGCGGGTATTTGTGATGGGGCCGGAGACGGTTTCCATGATGCGGAAGATGAGCCGGGCGGTGGGATTCTTCGTCGCCTTTCGATCCTCCAGGACATCGCCCTTGGCCTCGGCGAGCAGACCGGCGAAGCGGGCTGGGCCGAGGATGGCCTTGGCCAGTTCAAAGAACCGCTCGTTGCGTGTGACCTCGATGCTACCGGTGTGAAGTAGCTCACGTTCGTATTCCGACAACGGGCCGATGTTGGCCAGAGCCTGATCCAGATGCTCGCGGCTTCGGCCGCTGTCGAGGTAGGCCTTGATGAGTTTGGAATCGCCGTGGCCGGTGCGCTTGGGCAACTTGTCGATCCATGCCTGGAGTTTCCAGTCTGTGCCATCCAGGGTTTCGACCAGTGCGACATGGAACCGGCCGGAGAGGGTTTCCACGCCGTCGAGTTGTTTCAGGATCGGATGGGAATTCTGGGTGAAGAGTTGGCGGCGGCGGTTCTTCTGCGAGGGGATCGGAAACGACACCTGGTCCAGTAGTTTGGTCAGGGAGATTTCAAACGGATCGTCGGCTGAATGATGATGGGCGCGACTGGGGATGTACAGGTAGATGGCCTGGGCAAGGGGCGAGCGGATGGAGGTGAAGACGTTGAGTTTGAGGTGTTGAAGTTCCGTGATGCGGTGGAGCAGGCCGAAGAATTCCGGGGAGAGCGTGCAGCCGTTGAACCACATTTCCAGTTGGGCGGAGTTGGCCAGCGAGGCATCGCGGCGGCGGATCGGGCGTTTTTCGATGTCGATGTGTTCGATGAGGCGGTATTCGTGGGCGATGTTGGTTTTCAGATCGGTGACGCGGATATAGGAGTCGAGCAGGTCGGCGACGATCTCGGCGATGGCACGGGCATACCGGCCGCCGTTGGTGCGGGCATACCGGCGGCAGAATTCGTTGAAGCTGAACCGCACGAGGCGGCTCTCGTCAAAGGGATCGCGGAAACTGAGCAGGGAGAAGATGGCACGGGCATGACGCACGTCCAGTGCCGGCGGCTTGAGGCTGCGACGCATGGGATGGAATCCGCCGATGTGGTAGCGGCGATTGGCGATGGTGACTTCGCGTGGGCCGGTCTGTTTGGTGGCGGCGAAAACCGGCCCGAGAAAATAATCCCGCGGCGCGGCAACCAGATGCGGCGGAAGGGTGGGGGACTTCCGTGAATCGGGGGGACTGGATTTGGGGGCTGGCATGATCGGCGCGGCGCCCATCGCGGCGTTACGCTTGACCATCAAGACTGACAGAGAACGGCGGGCGCGCCAAGCGAAAAGAACGCGGCAAAACCGCCGATGGGAATGAGGCGCGAAATCAATTCCGCTTGGCGGTCGACTTTTCAACCTTCTCGATCAGCGTGGCCGGGGATATTCGTAGTGCCCGCGCGAGCCGGATGAAGACGTGGATCGTCGGGGTCCGTTTGTCGTGTTCAAGAAGGCTGATGTATTCGCGTGTCAGGCGGACCGCGGCCGCCAGTTCCTCCTGGGTCATCCCCGCCTTCAATCTCGCCTTTTGGAGCAATTCGCCGAACACGGGAAGCACCCTAGCCGTTGACAGGGCGTGTGTCCGTAAACTATAGTTACGTGCGTCAGCGATCGGTTGCGACCGCATGGGTTGGAAAGTGATTGACGCCATGACCAAGTGCGACAACATGGTGGCTGCTCCCCCGATGATCGGAGTCGGAGCGATTCCACACCTTGGACATGTTCGTTGGTCAGTTCGGCCTGCTGGTCGGGTATCTCCTTCCGGGATTCCTCGGCTTGCTCGGCCTGGCGCCGATTTCGCCGGTGGTCGCCGGCTGGATTCAGGGTGTGAAGGTTGGCGATGCCGGCGTCGGCCCGCCGATTTATGCCGTGCTTTGCGCGACGATGATCGGAATGATCGTCGGGTGTTTCCGGTGGCTCATTGTGGACCATATTCACGAATGGACCGGCATCAAGCGGCCGACATGGGATTTCAACGTGCTGGAGAAACGGCTCAAGGCGTTCAACTACATCGTCGAGGGCCGGTATCGGTACTACCAGTTTTATTCGGGCACCTTGATCGCCCTGGTGTGGACATATTCGGTTTACCGATTGATGCAGACGTCTCCGCTTCTGGGAATTGGCACCGACCTGGGAGTTTTCATTCTGTGTGCCGTGCTGTTCGCCGGGTCCCGCGATGCCCTGCGACGGTATTACGCAGAGGTCGGCCAGCTCGTCGGCCCAGTCGCGGAGAAAGGTCGTAAGGGTGACGACGTGACAAACGGGTATCATCACGAAGCGGGTTCGTCCTCCAAATCCAAGTCCGAATCAAAGCCGGAGGCCAAGACCACGGCGCCGGCGAAAACCACGGCCGGAAAATCCGGCGATACGCCTCGGCCGAAATGAGTCGGTTGACGGGGTAGGGGAACCTTCAAGGCTCGCTCGATATGGGCGGGCCTTTTCTTTTTGTAAGGTCGATCTGGATCGAGCAATTCAGAGCTTGACCTGCTGGCATTTCCCCGCACACTCGCTTTGGAACTTGTGTTCTCAGGGGGAATGAACATGTCTCATACCATCATGGTTCCGATGACCGGCCAGGGCACGATCATCGACACGAATATTGACAACGTCGTTTCCGACCTGTCCAAGGCGCCCTTCAACTTCACCGACGTGTTCCTCTACTCGCACGGGTGGTGGACGACGGCGGACGCGGCGATCGTTGACTATGCCCGGTTTTCCACCGGCTTTGCCGCAACGGCGATGTCGACCGGCCAGGCTCCGACAGCAGCACTGCAAATCGGAATTCACTGGCCGTCCATGGTCAGCGAGGACGGCGATGCCTTGGCCAACGCCGTTGAGCCGTTCTCTTACTTCAATCGCGCCCAGATGGCGGACATCGTTGGCCAGCACGGTGGATATTCCCTGATCCGGCTGATTCTTGAATCGCGTAGAGCCGCCGGGTCAATGCCGCGATTCCATCTGCTCGGCCACAGCTTCGGCGCCAAGGTAATTTGCTCGGCGCTTCGGTTCCTTGCCGCCGACGCCAGTCTCAATGGGCTGCTTGCCGGCGTCCAATTCAATGTCGTGCTGCTGCAAGCGGCGTTCGACAACAACGCATTCGAGGCGGGACAGGCGTATGCCGACGTGCTTCACAAATTGCCTCAGCTGCGCTTGTTGGTCACTAAATCCTCTCTCGATGCCGCCCTGGACTGCGCCTACAAGGACGCCCACGTGCTGGTGAACCTATTCAGCGATCCCGTTCCGGCCATCGGCGCCGCCGGACCCTCAGCCGTCGCGTTCAATCAACTCGGCGGCATGAATCTGACGGTAGACGCCGGATACACACCCGCCGCGGGCACTCTGGCTGGCCGGCTGGTGGTCGCGGATTTGACGCCGCTCCATCAGAGCAGCGCCATACCATCGAGTCCATTCATCGGTCATCACAGCGACATCTATCGCGATGAGATTTACCGGCTGATTTCTGGCTTTCTGTTCGACTCCCGACACCACCAGTGAGTTACTCGGCGAAACCGAGCAGTCCAAGCGCGATTTCCCGACGTCTTATGGAGTTCGCACATTATAGCTTATGTTTAGTGAATGCTAAGTGTGCCGCTGTCCATGCGGGTTTTCCAGAGTGCCCCACGTACTTTATACGTTATGTGTAGTAGTCGCTAATATAGCCTGGTTTGGCTTGATACAATCGACTATGGCACAATTGTATGCAACGGTCTACCCAAGAAGCTCAATTTCGCCATCATCAAACCAGCCGCTATCGATCGCATGCGCCCGAGCCTTGGCCGGGTTGGTGGAATGAGCCACAACGGCTAAACTCAGTTGCGTGCGACTGCAACCCACATAGAGCAGACGACGAGTACGATCTATGGAAGTCTCTCTTCCGCTCCTCTCATTATTCAGATCCGCTGGGGTCTTCGCTTTGGCGCCGAACAATTTGTCGTAGCTAAACATGAACCCACGGGCATCTTCATCGTCTGCGACCATGAGAACTCGCGGGAATTCAAGGCCCTTGACGCCTTGGTGTGTAGCAAAAGCTGCGGTGCCTTTTACGTAAGTTGAATATCGCTCGATTTGCCAGAAAGGAGTGTTCAGGAAGTTCCTGAGTGCGACGACGGCGTCTGATGCGCTTTCTTCGGTGGCATCGCTTTCTGAGGGGTCCGGGATGTGGCCAATTGCCACGGGTTGCGGCAGCACGAAAGGATCGAGTACCTCTGGAAATTCCAAGAGCTTGCTCTTGGCAACGCACTGTAACACATCCAGAAATCGTGGCTCGGCTCCGCCAGAAAAGAGAGTCATGAGCGCGTCCACTGCCGCGCTTGCCTGCCTCAGGTTTGCGAGTTGGTTTGCTCCCGCGTCCTGAAGGGCGATTTTGCGCAGCATTGGGCACCACGCCCGCACAATGGCTGCGGCGGCGAATTGCTGCGCGGACTGCTTTGCTTTGATCAATGGCAGCACTACTTCGGAGAAAACACGCAAGGCGGGGAGTGTTCCGTCGCGCAGTCCCGTCTGAAAGCTGTCCACCCGATTGAGTGGCTCGAACATCTCAAGGAAACCCATTCGCTTAGCCGCCATGTGATGTTCAAGAATTAGGGTTTTGACTTGCTCCGGTTGCTCCCACAGTCGATCTGTGGTCACGTCAGCCATTTTCTTCCTCGCCTGCGCCTCCCGGAGAATCTTGTCAGCAGTGGCGCTCCCCGAAATAAAAAGGCGAACGTACCCGTCCACGGCGTCTGACCGAAATCGCTGCACCTGACCGTCGACAGGTGATCGAATCTTGTTTATCAGTCGGCCAACCCGTTGCGGGCATCTATGATTCATCACCTTTGCCGGCTTTGCCCAATCGTCCGGCACTTCTTGGCCCAGATCAATCTTGCCGTCTGCGTAGATGCGCTGCATCGTGTCCCCGAAAAGACCCAATGCAAAGCGATTTCGATGTGTGGCTTGGACGACCAAGAGCGATTCCATCAGCAACTTATTTGTGTCCTGACTCTCATCCACCAAGAGGACAGGGAACGCGCCGATCAGGAGTTCCTGCATCAATGACTTTTCCTTAAGGAACGTGGCGCCCATTTCGATGACTTCAGAGTGGTTCAGCGAATCGCGATCACGGTTATCGCCATCGGGACTGTAGATGAATTGCCTGATTGCGGGCAGCGTGGCAAGGCGAGTTTGTTTGGCATCGATCTTCCGCTGCCGTTCTATCGCGATTCCCGCGCCTGGCCTTCCCCTTCGGAGTTCTTCTTGTAGTTCGCTGATATCGCGAGCCAAACTGCGTTGCAACCATTGCCGAATATCAGTGTTGAAGCCTTGAATCAAACGCCAGACAAAGCTGTGGATCGTGGACACGCTGACCAAGGGGTCGAAATCGAGGCGCCTTATGATTTCATCGCACGCGGCGTTCGTATATGTGATTACCGCGACCTGTTGGCTGCGTACCCGCATGCGGTGGCCACTCCTTGTGCGCAAACGATCTAACGCAGTTACGAGCGATCGCGTTTTGCCAGAGCCCGCTCCCGCGAACAAAAAAAAGCTTTTGGGATGATCCAAATTGAGGCAATCACTAATTTCATCATCGACGTGATCGTCTACGCGGTCATCAGTTGTGGTCAAAACAGTTGTCATGCGTGTTCTCCAGAAGCATTAGCCGGTGACGCCACCCCTAGGGTTTTCACGTGCCGCGCCGAGACTTGCGACTGCAACCACTCCAGGCCATTCGCGATGTAGGCGGGAATCTTCATATCCTTCGGGTCTTTGATTGAAATCAACTCCAGCGCAAGCTCGGCCTTTCCATCGGTTTTTAGGATGTCGAAAAAGGCCTTACTTAGAGCGACTGGATCAGTATGCAGCTCTATAGCATCTTTCAACTGTCCAGCCATGCCGCCCGAATCCAGGGCTCGGAATAATTCAAGATTCTCAAATGCCATTGCGTCCTCAAAAGTGGTGGCGAGTGCCTCAACTGCGTTGCCTTGGCCATCTCGCGGCAGGGCGATTGGAATTTGATATGCGACCCGAACAGCAAAGGAGGGAATGTCGGCGTATTGCTTTGCCTTCGCATCTTCTGACAGATTCAATAGCTCGTCCAGGCTACTGTTGATGGGGTGCCATGTCTTGAGGGTCTCATTCCCGGTAATCTGATTGGCACCACGGCTCGGTGGTACTGCTGGATGGCGACCTAAAGGCGATCTCGAATCAAGGTCCGCAATTATGAGCGTGATGAGCCCCAGATGCTCGATAAGTCGGCGAAGTCTATGTGCGTGACTGCCGCCGATTTCGAGTAACGTCAGATAACAGCGGCCAAGGTCTGGGAAGTGCGTCCGTATGAAATGGGGCACCAGTATTCGCTCGGCCGACCCCTCGATCAGAATTGCGGCATCAGCAAAGAAGAGGTCGCAATGAGCCGCACGAAGGTACCTTGTGGCGAATTGTTCAGTCTGATCGTCTGATCCAAATACCTCCGAGAGATTAACCACGGCCGATGTTGGAACTCCGCCTGGTGCCTTGGGTGGCAACCGGCGAAAATAGCGTAGGGAAGAAAAGTTGCATTCATGCGCGATATGGCTGGAATGAGTGCTCACAATCAACTGCGTTCGCAGTGCGGGTTTGTCCTTCAGATCAGGATGATTGCGAAGGACTGCATACGCCTGATTGATGAAGACCTGTTGGACCTGGCAGTGAAGATGTGCTTCTGGCTCCTCGATAAGTACCAAGTGTAAAGGCGGCGGAAAGGGCTTTTCGGCTGCGTTGTCGCGCAGGCCGGCCTTGCCGGCCTTTCCGACCCGCATCCAGGCATCTCGAAATGCCATCAGCTTGAAGACCATCGAAATAAGGTTCTGATATCCAAGGCCGTTGTATTCTTCCGGCAACCTTAGTGGAACACTGGGCGACGTGGAATTTCCTTGGGCGACTTCGTACTGGACTGCGGCATTGTGATTCAATCCGTCGGTTGGTCGAATTCTCGTGGCAATCTTGAGCCTTGGATCCGTAAGGCCAGGGTAATTTAGTGTTTCTAGCTCGTGAATCGCCGCTGAAAACCCAGTCGAGAGGCGGTCATCAAAGACTTTCTGGGCGCTTTCTATGGCCTGAAGGGCGGCCAGATCGGCGGCTTCGGGAAACTCGGAGGGGTCAAGATGTTTTGCGTAGTAGGACCGGAGTTGCTCTGACAGCTTGCGACTTTCATTTGATGATTGGCCGTCGTGGCCATCAATATCGGCGCGTTCACCACCGGAATCAGCTAATCCTCTTTGAGCGGCGATCTCATTTATGCAGATAAGACGATTTAGAGGGTTGCCTTCAATGGGGTCACTACCGGTCGGGAGTGGCTGAGGTTTGGCGATACCATGTGTGGGTTCCACCCGCCGTGTTGGATCAAGCAGATAGGTGCGAAGAGTGAACATGGACCGCAACTTGCGATCCAAAAAAGTCCGCATATTCTCGGGCCAAAGGGCGAGCGTGTACTGGTGGCCGCTCTCGCCTGCGGCTGCGCCGGCCTGCCTCGTATCTTTGGCCGCGTTGATTGCAGTCAAATACTCCTTCTGCAAGTCGGAAATGTCCTTGGGCTCATATCGAAGCCGCACTCCCAACAAGCCGCCGGACCAGTCCAATGTTGGCAGAATATCGCGTACGTAGTGTATCTCGTCCGTTTCGACCTGCAGCCAAACGTCGAGGGCGGGGAGAACTGGGTCCCAAGCGGCGGATGTAGGAGCGAGAGCGTTGGTTTGATGCGCCTGTGTTTCCCATTCGGCGCCAATACGATCAATGGTGGCCCAACGCGAGAGCGTAAAGTCGTTGGTCGTGAAACCACCATGTGTGACCAAAAAACAACCCAACGCAACCATAGCTGACGTCTTGCCGCTGTTGTTTGCGCCGACGAGAAGAGTCGTGCTTTCGCTGAAATCGATTCGTATTGATTCCAGTTTGCGAAAATTCTGCACCTCGATAAAGCTTATGCGCATTTGTTTGCCTTAAGGTGGGGATTTGTCGACGCGAGCCATCAGGTCGTCGATGTTTCTGGCCGGCAGGAATCGCGCGGGGTTGTCCATGACGGCGATCGCCTTGAAGTGGGCTTTGCCGCACTCGATTTTACCGCTTTCTCGGTCGCGGAGGTCGTCGGTGAAAAGGCTGCTCTTGGTCTCGACCACGAAATAGAGGCGCTCTGCGCCATCCTTCTGAACCAGCACAGCCCAGTCGGGGTTGTAGGTGCCAAGCGGTGTCGGGACTTTGAACCATGCCGGGAGTTTGGCGTAGACCTTTACGGCGCTGTTCAATTCCAGTTGTTCCGCAAAGCTCTGTTCGACGCCTGATCCGTAAACGACCTGCTCATAAACGGATTTGTTGGCGGGCAGCATGCTCTTGAGATAGCCGGTCAATTCCTCCGTTTCGAATAGTTCCTGGGCGTAATAGAACTCGTCGCCGATGCGCTGATATTTGATGCCGTCCACGAGTGCGAGGCGCTTGGTGCGGTTGATAGATTCGGACGCAAGCTCGATAAATTGCTGAGGATTCCGCTTGAAGTCGTCCAGTCGATCGCTATCTGTCAGAATGCGCACGAGGCTGCGGCGGGTAAGTTGGGTTTTGTCCTGGAGGTCGGTCAATAGGTCGGGCAGTTCGATGTCCGCCTCGTCGAGAATGACCGGCGCGGTGGCGGCGGTCTGATCGGTCGAAACGCCCGCGCGCCCAATCGCCAAGTCGGCTTTGCGAATCTGAACGCGGGTTTTGCTGACTGGCGGGGACTTTTCGATGGCCTTGGTGCAGTCTTGCAAGAGCTTCTCGTTGTCGAATTGCACGCGATACGTGGTCTGGTGTTTGATGCGATTCCAAAGCTGCCGAAATTCCTCGCTGTGCAAGACGGCCTGGCGAGTCTTGATCTGCCGCCGTTCGTCGGCGTTCTTGATGTCCAGCCTTCCCGCCAACTTGCGGAGCACTTCACTGACCTGGGGCAGGTGAGCGGCAAACGGTTCGGGCAGTTGCAAGGTGCCGGCTTTGAGTGCCTTCCTTAATGAATCCTGCACCCTACCCTTCGCGTCCAGAAAGCCATGTTCCTTGAGATGGGTCCAAATGGCTTCGGATTGCTTCACGCCCAGAGCCGCAGTCTGGCCGGCCGCGTCCTTGACCGGGATGGAGGCAAATTGGTGTTTCTCCACGATGCCGAATCTGATGCCGGTGTCGTCCTCGATTTCCTTTTGCAGGCCGGCCGCAAATTGCTCGTATCCTTCCGTGGCGATGACGGTGAGCGTGTTGATTTCAAAGCCGCGCAGGCGATCACCTTGCTGGTTCACGCAAAGGCGCAGGCCACGGCCGATGGTCTGGCGGCGCTGGCGCTCGCTGCCCATTTCGCGGAGGGCGCAAATCTGGAAGACGTTGGGATTGTCCCAGCCTTCGCGAAGCGCTGAGTGGGAGAAGATGAACTTCAGCTTGGTGTCAAAACTGAGCAGCTTTTCCTTGTCACGCATGATGAGGCTGTAGGCTCGTTCGGCGTTCTCACGGTTTCCCTGATTGTTCTCGGTCGTGTCCGTCCAATTGCCTTTTTTGTCGATGGAAAAGTAACCGTCGTGAACCTCGGTGGCGTCGGATTGCAAATCCACATCGTTGAAAAGCGTGTGGTACTTGGGCTTGGCGGCGGCGCCGCGGTACTCCTCCTCGAACATGACCGCGAATTTGCCCTTCACTTGGGCGCCATCGGCGGCGTAGCTGCGATAATGTTCGACGACGTCGATGAAAAAGAGGCTGAGCACCTTAATGCCCTGTGGCCGTAGGCGTAGTTCCTTGTCCAAGTGTTCTTCGATGGTGCGCCGGATCATGAGTCGCTGGAACGCGTCAGTATCCACGTCGTCCACGGCCTCACCGATGCGAAGGCGTTTTTCCAGGTTGCTCAATTCCAGATACTCATCGCCTTCCTTGCAGCCGATATTTTGCACAAGATGATTGGCATAGATGTCGCGGCCGGTCAATTGTTGGAGGTCGTCGCCGGGATGGACGGTCACCGGCTCGCGCCGCACGTCGTGGTCGTGCTGCACGTCGAGTTCGACCTTCGCCGTGAACGTCCCGCGTTTATTGCTGGTGGAGAGCAGCTTCACATAGCCCTTGTTATGGCCGGCTTCCACTTCCAGGGACGCGACTTCGATCTGTTTCACCAGCTTGCGCTCATACGCATCCACGGCGTCGAGGCGGTAAACCATGTGGTGCTTTTCCGCATGGGTGGCGGAATAGCGCAAGGTGCATAGCGGATTCATCTCGCCCAGCGCCTGCTTTCCCCTGCCCTCCAGGCCGCCGTCTACGCTCTGCGGCTCGTCGACGATCAGGATGGGCCGCGTGGCTTTGATCAGGTCGATGGGTTTCTCGTCGCCGGTTTTCTCGCTGGCCTTGTAGAGGTTATTGACGTCCTTCTTGTTGATCGCGCCCACGGTCACGACCATGATCTGGATGTTGGGACTGGTGGCAAAGTTCCTCACTTGGCCGAGCTTGCTTGAGTCATAGAGGAAGAACTCAAAGGGCGCATTGGCGTAAAGGGCGCGGAAGTGCTCCTCGGTGATTTGGAGCGTTTTGTAGACGCCTTCTTTGATCGCGACGGATGGAACCACGATGACGAATTTCGTGAATCCGTAGCGACGGTTCAACTCAAAGATCGAGCGCAGGTAGACGTAGGTCTTCCCGGTCCCGGTCTCCATTTCCACGGTGAAATCCCCGGACGCCAAGGATGCCGAAGGGCGCAGGCCGTTGCGGAGTTGAATATTTTCCAGATTGGCCAGCAGTTCGTCATCGAGCAAAGTCAGGCGATTGCCGATGCCCAGATCGTTTTCGGCGAAGCTCAGCCGCGCCTGGGGATCGTTTACATCGCGCACGACGGTGAACTCGGTCCGGCAGATTTCCTGGCCGCGGAACAAATCGCACACCGCCTCGATGGCGTCGTGCTGGTAGTCCAGGTCTGGTTCAAAATGCAATTTCACTTCTTGCCTCCCGCCGTTGCCCGATACGCCTGCTGCGGATGAGCCGGGCTGTCGGGGAAGACAAATTCCAACTCGCCATCTCGCACCATGGGCGTGAGTTGAGTACGTGTCACATAAACCTGCTGACGGCCAAGGTAGCGTGCAATCTGCTCTGCCTTTAACGGTTTCCAGGCGCATAGGTCGCGAACGACGTGCCTGATCGTGGCCAAACTTGCCCGTTCGCCCAGATTCCTTATCGCCTCGGCAATGGCTGGGGGCAATTCATCCAACCCCTGCGCTTCGGCCTTAAACGCAGGGGTTAACCCCTGCGCTTGTGAGCTAAGCGCAGGGGTTGACCCCTGTTCTTGCGCCGCAATAGCGGGAGTTCCGGCCGCGGTGCCCACCACTCGCTGGGTCGGCACGTAGAAAGTCCCCACGCTTTTGCCCTTTTGCTCCAGAAGTCCCAAATCCCGCAACCGCCGGAGGTGGCCGCTGGCAACCAGCGTCTCCACCCGGTTGATGTCCCGATAGGCGGAGTTGTTGATCGCCCCAAGTTCGCGCGCAAATACGACCGCCTTCTGCTCGTCCTCGGTCAGTTCCATTGCGGCGAATTGCCCCAGCCACCGCACATCCTCTTCGTTGAGAAAGTGGTGGAACAGGAACGTGACTACGAAACAGTCCTTTTCCCGATCCGACTCAAACGTCGGCGGCGTCAGATTCGCCTGAGCCATCGACTCACGCATCGCCCGAATACCGCTGCCTTTTGTTTCGGCGTATCGCGTCTCATGCAGCACGGCCGCGATCTTCTCGTTGCGTGTGACCGACCCCGGCTCGCCCAGACGCTCGTCGGGAACCAGCGAATGCCCCGGATTGCGAATCTCCAGGCGGTTGGCGTAGCGGATGATCTGCACGGCCGACTTCTGCCGGTAGCTGCGGTGCATCACGGCGTTGACCAGGGCTTCGCGGATGGCCGTGCGCGGGACAAGCGGAACATCCTGTCGGCGGACGCTGTTGGCCGGCAAGTGAAACGCCTTGGGAATGTCGTCCAAGACGGCATTAAGCGCTCGTGGCAATGCCAGCATGATCGGGTCCAGAATTTCGACGGTGTCGAACCGGCTGTCCGGATTGCGCACCCACTCCCGTCCTGGAACGCGGATATAGTCCAGCCGCATTAGTGGAAACAGTCGGCGGATCGTTGTTCGCTTGCCGAAGAGCAAAACCCCCGCGATCGTCGGCAGCAGTTTGCCATCGCGCCGATCCGCACAGCACAGGCTCAGGAGCAACTCATCGTCGGCATATCCCAATTCGGGCGCATTGGGATTGGCCTCCGCCCGAATGCGCCGATACTCTGCGATGGCTGCGGGGTCCAAATCCTCCAGCGCACAATTCTCGACCACGCTCTCGTCGAAGCTGCGATGGTCGCGTCCCTGAAACAGCACTTGAAGGTCATCATCCGTGCAAACCTGGTCGGTTGAGCCAATCCGCCGATATGCCCCGCGCGGCAGACCCTTGGCCTTGAAATACACGGGTTTGTCATGGGCCGGTGCCTCGGCCACCTGAACCACCAGCACGACCTTCCCATCCGGGCGAACCTCCCGCTCAATCTGCGGCCGCACGATCACGTTGAATATCCCGGCACACTGCCCCGCCAAGTCGGCCTGCACCTTGTCGGGATTCGGCACTCCGACGACTTCATAGCACGGAAACAGCGAATCGGGCATGAGCCGCACGCCCAACAGGATGTATCCGCCGCCGCGTCCCGGTTCATTGGACATGGCGCAAACCGTTTCCAGCAGTGAGGCGCCCACCTCCTGTGAAGCCTTGGCCTCGATCTCGACGGTTTCATCCCCGTCGCTGAGGCTCTTGAATAGTTCATCGAAGGTCATCATCTTGTTCGGCTCCGCCGCACCATACAGTTCTACAGGCTTCTGACGTTGTCCAGTCCGTTCTGCTGGAGGATCGCCGTCATGTTGGTTTTGGCCACGTCGTCGGCAAAGGCGCTGTCGCGGAAGACCATGGTGATGTCGCCGGCCGTGGCCAGTTGCTTGTGCCAGGCGACGATGCCCAGGCCAAGCGGTTCCACCTCGGCCGTGGCGATCTTCTCAGCGAGGCAGACGAGCAGCGTGCCGGCGCCGATACTGTGGACGGTCTTCTTGGCGATGGTCTTTTGTTCGATAGGCACGGTCAGATCGAGGCCAAGTTTGAGGAGCAACTCAAAAAGGATGTCCGATTCGGTGCGACCCGTCTTGAGGTGTTCAACGGACTGCGCAAGCGTAGTCGGGATATCATTGCGATCCGGCTCCCACGCTTGGATGTTGCTGGATGCGAGCTTAAACACGCGGAATCCAAGATCACCCTTGAACAGCGGCTTTGCTTCGCCGGCTTTCTTACCCGCTCGGCGCAATCGCTCCTTTGTCAACTCGGCAATGGACTCAAACCCAGCCTTTCGAGCTTCTGATTCTGGCGGGGTCGTTTCCGGTAACTGCACCAAAATAAACCGGCGTTTTCCTGAATCTGACGCATTAAGCGCATAAGTTGCGTGGCCCGTCGTTCCCGATCCCGCGAAGAAGTCGAGGACGAGCGATTCTGGTAGCGAGCCAAGCCGAATTAATTCTTCGATCAGCCCGACGGGCTTCGGGCTTTCAAAGATTGTGGGGTTCTCAAATAGCTCCCGCATCTCGTTGGAGCCGCTGGTGTTGAGAGGAACGAAGTCCCAAATTGAGGGGTACGTGACACCCTCCTTAACGTCGCAGAGAAATCGCTTGAGTTTCGGCTTACCACGACCATCCTCTCCAAAGAACAATTCATTGTTTGCCTGGAGCCGATCAATGGTCTCTTTTGAGAAACGCCAGTTACCGTTGTTGCCAGGGTAATGTTCTTCTTTCGTAACGGGGTTAACGATGGGAAAGTACAATGATTTGACAAATCGGCCGCCCTTCACATTGGCCATGAGATCGCCAGCCGCCCACGGCCCTTTGGGGTGGTTGTCGGGGTTTTGGTATCGGTCAACCTGACTTTCCGACCTTTCGCGCAGCCGAAGCCGCATGGACGCCGCATCTTTCGCATAGCACAAAATGTAGTCGTGGTTTGCGCCAATGATCTTGTCGTTGGGCGGAGTGCTGCGTTTTCTCCATATGATCTGAACAACGAAATTCTCTTCGCCGAACACCTCAGCGCACAGCTTCCGAAGATTGTCCAGTTCGCCGTCGTCAATGCTGATAAAAATTACGCCGTCGCTCGACATCAGACTCCGGGCCAACTTTAGCCGCGGGTACATCATGTTGAGCCACTCAGTGTGGAATCGGCCGGATGTGTCAGGATTGCTGGAAACTTTTCGGCCATCGGAGTCAGTTTGGCCGGTAAGCATGAGATAGTTCTTGATGTTGTCTTGAAAATCGTCGGGATAGACGAAATCACTGCCGGTATTGTATGGCGGGTCGATGTAAATGACCTTGACCTTGCCCGCGTAGGACTTCTGGAGCAGTTTGAGGACTTCGAGGTTGTCGCCCTCTATCATCAAATTCTGAGTGGTGTCCCAATCAACGCTTTCCTTTGGGCATGGGCGAAGCGTGCCAATGGAGGGCGTCAGCGCGAGTTGCCGCGCGCGCCGCTTGCCGTGCCAGTTGAGGCCGTACTTCTCTTCCCGCTCGACTACGTCGCCGCCGAGCAGTTGCTTGAGCACGTCAAAGTCCAGATTTCCATCGGTGAGCGCCTCGGGGAACAATGCCTTGAGTTGCTGGATGTTTTCAGCAACGACATTGGCCGACTTGGCCTCGGGGTCTGCTGCGGTAATCTTCTGCATCTTCTTATCCTTAGAGCGTTTTTGCGGTGGCCGCAAGTTCGGCTTCCAGCCGTTTGATTTCCAGATTCAGCGTGACGCGGCGATTAACCTGTTTCTCCTTCATTGCCTGAGTCCGAAGGGTCGCTATTTCCCGCCGTAATCGGGCGTGCTGATCCAGGCCTTCGCGCTGGGCTGCGGATCGTTCAGCGGTGGCGGGCGGCTCAAAGGCGCCCGAAATTGTCGAGGCTTCCAGAGCGACGACGCGGTCGATCCAGCCCTGATAGAGCGCGAACAAATCGCGCATCGGCAATCCCGACAGCGACAGGCCGGCAAAGAACGAACGCTCCAGGGCGTTCGGGCTGTCGGGCCTGAAGGGCGCGGTTCGCCGTAACTCCTCGATGACAACCGCACCGTGCTGCCCTTGGGACCAGCGTTTATGGGTCAAGGATATCGTCGCGGAATCGCCATTTACGGCGATCAGAAAGACCGGATACGGGATGGAGCGATGGATCAACTCCACAAGGCGCGCCTGCTTGGTGGCGGTGCGGAGAGTGGCGGCCAGCACGGCGATTTCCAGATATTCGCGCGTGAGGTCGCGGAAGATCGGCACGCCGATGTTGGTGGGCTTGAGCGCGGCGATCCAGGAAAGCTCGTCTATGCCATCTTGAATCTGGCGTTTGTCGGCGGCGGTCGGGGCCCCCTGTTCCAGAAGAAGCTTCTTGGGGACGCGCTGATCCAGGCGGGCGCTGGCGGGCAGGCCAAGTGCTTCAATGATGGGCGCGTAGATCATCCTTGGCCGGCTTCCGGGAGAACCACGAGGAAGGCAACCACCTCGAAGTCATCGATTCCCCGGAATTCCCCTTTCATGGCATGTGTTCCGCCGGGCGTGAACAGGCTGGCGACGGCGCGTTCCTCCTTTTTGCCAACGATGGATGCAATCGCCTTGCCCAGCAAGTCTTGGGCGGCGGACATGTCCTTGCCATCCTTCGTGAGCTTGTCGAAACTGGCGCAGGCGCCGGCGTCGGGCGTGTCGCGGCCGATGCAGAGTCCTTTCAGACGATCGAGCGCCTGCTTGGCTTGAACAAAGGGAAGCAGGACTTCGCCGTTGTCGCCGACATGCACAAGATAATGTGGCGCGAGCGGATAACCCGGCTCGATGGCTTTGAGCGCTGCGTCGCCCACGGCCCTGAGACAAAAGATTACGCCTGGCGGAATTGCGGATTCGCCGCTGCCGGGCGCAGTGATGACGGCAGATGTGCCAAGCGGCAGGTTTTCGACCTTGCCGGCGTTTTCTTTGAGGAAGCCGGCCAGATCGACGCGGAAATCGGTGAGAGTCAGGTCGGCGATGGAGACGCCGCTGCTGAGGTCTTCGAGGTCGATGACGGCATCCTGAAGTCTCAGCAGTTGTTTGCGGCGATATTCCAGATCGTTCATCTGGTTGCCGGATTGGAATTCGATGATGTTTTCTTCGCCGGTGGCGGAGATATCGAGGAGCACCATCCTGCCGCTGACGCGCTGTTCGAGGTTGATGTATTCTTCCAGTTCGATGTTCGGCCAGAAGTTGATGAGTTGGATGCGGTCATTGGGCGAGCCAAGCCGGTCGATACGCCCGAACCGCTGGATGATGCGCACGGGGTTCCAGTGGATGTCGTAGTTGATGACGGTGTCACAGTCCTGGAGATTCTGGCCTTCGCTGATACAGTCGGTGGCAATGAGCAGGTCGATGTCGCCCTCGCTGGCAAGGTCCGCGGGCCGTTCCTTGGAGCGGGGCGAAAACGACGTGATAATGCTGGTGAAATCCTTGCGGAGATTGGGCAGCGTGGTCTGGTTGTGGCCGGCGCCGGTTACGAGGGCGGAATGCAGGCCGAGTTCCTTTTGCGCCCATCCCGAAAGCTCGCGATAGAGATAGTGGGCCGTGTCGGCGAACGCGGTGAAAACGATGATCTTGCGGTTGTTGGCATTGAGCGGCCGCCGGCACTTGTTCTGGATGACTTCGCGAAGGGCGTGGAGTTTGGCATCGCGTGCCGCACCCACCTGTTTTGCGGCCGAAAGCAGGGTGGCGAGGCGGTTGCGATCCTCGGCGAGGTCTTGCCGCCAGCGGATGCGATCGACATCCTGGAGCAGCACTTTGACTTTGCGCCCGACGAGCAGAGACTCAAATTCCGGATCATCCACATCGACGTTCTCAATGTCGATTTCGTCTACCGCGTCGGCTTGCGCTTCGATTTTGGCGAGCGTGGCTTCCACATCGGCGAGTTGGCGCTGAAGCGTGAGCGTGAAGGACGTGACGGAACTCTCCATGCGCTTGAGGACGTTGATCCGCAGCAGATGGACAAGGCTCTCTTCGCGATCGACCTGCCGGAAGAAACTCTCGCCGCCACGGACTCGCGTGCTGTATTTAGCGTCGTATGCGGCCTGCTTGTGCGGCAGCACGTAACGCAGTGGCGCATACGCGGCGAGATTCAGGCGCCGGATTTCGTTGTTGATCTCGCGGATGGAGCGGAACTGGCCGGCAATATCCACGTCGGGTTTGATGTTGATGGGCTTGAGACGTTCGGGGAAGCGGCCCGTTTCCTGAGTGCCGTAGTATTTTTCGATGTGCTTGCGGGAACGGGCGATGGTCAACAAATCCAGCAACTTGAAATAGTCGAAGCCGAGCATGTCCATGAGTCGGGCGGGGCGGCGCTCGGCATCCTCCAAAGCAAGCCAGCGATTGAATTGGAGTTGAGCCTGTCGGACGGTCGCCTCAATGCTGGGAATGCCGTGAGCGTCCAAAGCGGTGTCGTCGGCCTCGGTGACGAACGCGATCTGGTTTTTCAAGTCGGCCAGTCGATTGTTGACCGGCGTGGCGGAGAGCATGAGGACTCGGGTCTTGACGCCCGCCTGAATAATGCGGCGCATGAGACGGTCATAGCGTGTTTCGCGGTCGTTGTGCGCTGCCTTGTTGCGGAAGTTATGGGATTCGTCGATGACGACAAGGTCGTAGTTGCCCCAGTTGATGTGGGCAAGGTCGATGTCGCCGGAGGTGCCGCCATCACGGGATAGGTCGGTGTGGTTAAGCACGTCGTAGTTGAAGCGGTCGGATGCGAGGAAATTGCGGCGGTCGTTGGCCTTGTAGAGCGTCCAATTGTCGCGGAGGCGTTTGGGGACAAGCACCAGCACGCGGTCATTGCGGAGTTCGTAGTATTTGATGATGGCCAGTGCCTCGAACGTTTTGCCGAGGCCGACACTGTCGGCAATGATGCAGCCGCCGAGGCGCTCCAGTTTGTCGATCGCGCCGACAACGCCGTCGCGCTGGAACTTGTAGAGCTTTTTCCAGACGGTGGTGTTGCGGATGCCGGTGGCGGCTTTGACGATGCGGTCTTCGTCCAATTCGTCGCCAAGGTCTTTGAAGACGTGGAAGAGCGTCAGGTAATAGATGAGCGAAGCGGCTTTTGGCTCCGCCAGCGCCTGCAAGCGGGCCAGGAATTCATTCTTCTGCTGTTCGCCGCCCGGCAGTGAACTCCACAGATTGTTAAACCATGACGCCAGAATCGCGGATTCTTCGGGCTTCTCTGAGCACTGAATCAGGCTGAGTTGGTTGCCAGGGGTGATGCCAAGCCCTTCGGTCGTAAAGGCGCAATTGCCCGTGATGACCCGATGGCTGGGTGATTCTGGCGCGCCGGCGACGAGGATTGATTGTGGCAATGCCCCCGGCGCCGCCCGCAGATCGACTTTCTTCTTGACCCAATTGGCACACTCCCGCGCAAGCCAGCGAAGCTGGAGTCGGTTGCGGAAAACTCGATCGGCGGCCGTTCCGGTCATGCCGAGTTCATCGGTGGACGCCGCCGGAACAACGACGCGGCACTGGCCGACAGATTCAAGTAAATCCCGCAATTCGCCGAACGCGAACAACGAAAAGGCTGGCGAAGCAAAAAGGAGCGGTTCGACTTGGGCGGGTGTGAGTGAGCGTCGAAGCTCATCAATCACGCGGTCGGTGCCTGTGTTCTTTACCAGCTTCATCTGTGACCCATACTCAAGTCTTTGCTGATGGGATGGAGCAAACCTAACCCCTTTAGGACTAACGAGCAAGCCTCAAGTGGGCCTCAAGTCGGCCACGTTTGGTCCCTCGTCTTGACAGCAGGTCGGCGATCGTGCTTTCATGTCGTGGTTCCCTGCCCCGCAACGCGCGCTGCCCTTGAGGGTGCAACACAGCAATTGGCTGGTTGGATCGTTTCGGGCTGGTGAACGCGAAAAGGAGACACTGTGGAAAACATCATTCCCATTGGAGCACTTCTGGTCGGAATCGCCCTTGGAGCGGTCGCGGTATATTTTTTCATGCTGGCGAAAGTGACGCACACCGAAAACCTTTCCAAGGCGACGGCCGATGGTGAACTTGCTCAACTTCGAGAGCGTGTCCAGGGGAGAGATGTGGCGATCGACGGTCTGAAGGCAGACCTCGGAGCAAGGGATCGGACGATTGAGTCGTTGCAAAACACGGTCACTACGCTGAAGTCCAATGACGCGAAATTGTCGGCCACGCTGATCGAGGAGCGAAAGGCCGCTGCCGAGAAACTAGCGCTGCTCGATGAGGCTCGTCAAAAGCTCTCGGATGCATTCAAAGCCCTCGCGGCAGAGTGCCTCGAGGCGAGTAACGCGTCGTTCCTTGAGTTGGCGAAGACCAGCCTTGAGAAATATCAGGAAACAGCCAAGGGCGATCTCGCTAGTCGCCAACAGGCAATCGCCGAGTTGGTCAAGCCGGTCAGAGAAACGCTCGACAAGGTCGATGCCAAGATGCAGGAAATCGAGAAAGTTCGGGCCGAGGCTTATGGTGGCTTGGTGGAACAGGTCAGGTCGCTTGCGGAAGCCGGCAAGGAATTAAGGGGTGAAACGTCAAACCTCGTGCAAGCCCTCCGACGGCCAAGCGCCCGTGGTCGCTGGGGTGAAATTCAGTTGAAGCGCGTTGTAGAAATGGCCGGCATGTTGAATCACTGCGACTTCCGCGAGCAGCAATCCGTTGGCACCGAGGATGGCCAGTTGCGTCCAGACGTTGTAGTGCAGTTGCCAGGGCACAAGAACATTGTCGTGGATGCGAAGACCCCATTGGCGGCGTTCCTTGACGCCATTCAGGCACCGGACGAGTTAACGCGGGTTGCGAAACTCAAGGATCACGCTCGGCAGGTGCGGACGCACATGACCCAGTTGGGCCGCAAGTCTTACTTCGAGCAGTTCTCGCCGGCGCCCGAGTTTGTCGTCCTCTTCTTGCCCGGCGAGTCTTTCTTCAGTGCGGCTCTGGAACACGATCCGGCTTTGATCGAATTCGGCGTAGACCAAAACGTGATTGTGGCCACACCCACGACACTCATCGCGCTGTTGCGCGCCGTGGCCTACGGCTGGCGTCAGGAGCGACTAGCCGAGAACGCAAAGGAAATTTGCGACCTTGGCAAGGACATGTACAAGAGAATCTCAGATATGGGCTCGCATTTCGCCGTAGTCGGCAAGTCTCTCGAAAAGGCGAATGAGGCATACAACCAAACGGTTGCGTCGCTTGAATCGAGAGTCTTGGTGACCGCCAGAAAGTTCCGCGATCTGGATGCGGCGGCCGCCGGGGATGAGATCAAAGAGATTGCCCCTGTTGAGCGCGTACCCAGGCTTCTTCAATCCCCTGAGCTTGTGCCGCCGTTACCGGCCGCGCCGGGGGGTGGTATTATGTGAACACTATGCCGCTGGGCTTTCTCGCCCAACAGCAAGCGAGCAACAATCTAGGAGATGCGTCGAATGGCAGAGCGTACGAGCAAATTTGAAATTCCGAGGCACATAGAGCGATATCTAGCCGCCTTGTCAAAACTGTATGCCCAAGAGGGGAAACGGCAACTACAGGAAATCATCGTAAACGCCCAAACGCGAGTGCATGAGGAATTTAGCTACGATAACTGGAACGGCGGCACCTATGGACACGCAATCTACCTTGTGATTCCAGAAGCGATTTTCCTGAGTTCCGTAAACAGCAAGGACAACATTGAGAAACAAATCACACAGGATTTGAACAGGATACACAACGTTCAAAACGAATTCATCGAGACGGTGTTTCTTGAAATGGAAGCCCTCAGTGATCCCGAATGGCGCAAAGCCTCAGGCTTACTCGCTACCGGACAGCGTGTCGTTACCGTAGACGCGGCAAAACGTATCTGGGGCGACGAGGGATTTCGGGTCTTTCTTAGTCATAAATCCGAGGTTAAGAAGGAGACCACCGAATTAAAAAAACAACTGCGACTATATGGGATATCCTCGTTTGTGGCACATGTTGATATTCGGCCTACAAAAGAGTGGCAGGATGAGATCGAGAATGCACTCGCCAGCATGGACGGGTTCGTAGCACTTATGACTGACAAGTTTCACGACAGCGAGTGGACAGACCAAGAGGTAGGCTTCGCGATTGCCCGCGGAATACCGATTATCGCGATACGGTTGGGGATGGACCCCTACGGATTCATTGGCAAATTTCAGGCGATCACGAGTCCGTGGGAAAAAGCCCACGAACAGATTGCAAAGACTTTGATCAGGCACGACCGGATGTTTAGCGCCTACGTTCAAGCTCTACGAAAATGCGAGCGATGGGAAGATGGAAACATTATCGCTGGGGCACTAGACGGAATCGAGCGGCTGACGACGGAGCAAATCAATGATTTAGTTTCCACCTACAACGAATGCGACCACCTACGTGGAAGTTGGGGATTCAACGGCGAAAAGTCGCAGTGGTACGGGCCGGGTTTAGTGTGGCACCTCAACCGATTAGGGTCACGCCGGTTCAAATTCTCACGGGCAGGTCAGATCGAAACCGTATGAATTGAGTGGTGCGATTGTCCAGCCAGCGGGGGGCGGACCGCTTTCAGCCTGGGTTGTCCTGCCCCTGCGGCAACACGGCAATAGAAAACTCAGCCGAAGTGCCAACTACCCGCACGCCGATTTCGCTTGATAATATGCCATAAATGTCGTATGTTCAACGGCGACTTTTATGGCTCAGTCTATTCAATCTGTCTCCAAGGGACTAAACGATCGCCGCAAAAAGCTCGGGATCAGTTGCTCAGTGCTGGCAAAGCGAATCGGTGTCAGTCTGCGCACCGTCCAGCGTATTCTGTCCGGCGAAGAAACGAATCCTGGGTTTTCAACAATACTATCCTTGGCGAGCGAGTTGGGTATTGGCGTTCGCTTCGTTGACGAGGCGGACGTTCGCACGATGCGCCGGCGTCAGGCAGAGAGAAAGGCCGATCGAATTCTGGCAATCGTTCAGGGTAGTTCGGCGCTTGAGGGCCAGGCACTTTCGCGCCGATCACGGAGGGATCTGCGTGGGAAGACAATCCACGAACTCCTTGGCGGTTCAGATCGCAAGCTTTGGGCAGACTGATTGCCGAGCGGAAAGTCTCGACCCATGATACGTCGCTACGATTAGGGAGTCTTTGGCGATCCAGATGTTGTACGGTAATGTGTCGGCGTCGGCCGGCTTGGATGGTCCAAAATGAAAACATACGGCAGCGGCAAAGCGGGGCAGTACCCCAAGCAGGAGGCGGATAAGCTGTATGACCGCATGCAGATACGCATGCTGACGGTTGTTGGCGTTGCCGCATTCTTCGCTGGGGCGTGTGTCGGATATTACGCATTCCCGTTTATTTTCAGGCATGTTTCCTGGGCACAGCGCGTGCCCGTGGCTGCGTATTGGATCGGGTTCTCTGCGTTTGGTGTGACTTCAGTCGCCGCCACATATTACTTGGCCTGCGGAATTCATGGGCCGTTGGACAGGCTTGCCAGAGAGAGAGTCCGCCATTTACGCGGGGGCCAGACGGAGGCGCTGGTTGCGTATTCACTCCGATCGTTCAATGACAAGTGGCATCTGTTCAACGGAATAGCAATGAAAGGCGGTGGCGACATCGACCATGTCCTGGTCGGCCCCGGCGGTCTGTATTGCTTGTCCACAAAGTCTGCGAAGGGCATATATACGAGGGAACAGGACGGCCGGGTGCTTCTGAATGGAAAACCGACCGACGACGTTGCCGAGGCGCAGCGGCTTGCGATGACGCTGCGGAACTGGCTGGAAGCCCGTCTCCAATCAGATCACGGGGTAAAGTCCATCCCATTCGTGCGGCCCGTGTTGGTCGTGCCTTTCGCGTTTATCGATTTCCCGTACTCGACGATGAATGTCTGGGTGGTGGATGAGTACAAATTCTTCGATGTGGCAGATACAGCAAAAGCCACGCTGAGTGCTACCACCGTGGAAGGGTGCGTGAAGATTCTTAAGGAGTTAACTGGATGGGATGAGCGACCCGCACAGATCGAAGGCGACAAGGCGGTGCAGGCCGTCAAATAATTACCAAATGCCCAAACCGCAACGCGCCAGGTTTTGCCACAGGCAGTCTCATTTCCCTTCCCCCTCCGTGCGGCGCGCGTCCCGAACCTGCTCGATGATCCTAACCCGAAGCGGCGGCGGCACGCTCAGCCAGATCACTGCCAATTGCTGCACAAGGGCGTCAATGGCGGCGCTGTCTTTGTCCAATATATGTCCACTGGCCGGAAAAACATGCGTATTCCCTCGGGAAAACGATGATTCCTCGTATCCAACTGAGCTACGGGTGCTCAAGACAATCGCATTATACATCGGATCATCCGAATAAACTGCATCCGTTCCGGCGATCTACTGCCCACCCGCTCTGGCCAACCCCCGCCATCGGCGGTATTCTGCGCACGGCCATTCGGGAGGGATTCGCCGCCGCAATGCCGGAGACTGGGAACGCCATGAGCGAGGTTAAGTTCGACGAGATCGGCTACTGGTCCGAGGTGAAGCTCGATATCGTGCGCAAGTACGCCCATGCGTATTCCAGCATCTTGGCCAAACACGAGCAGAGCATCAAGGCTCACCTGTACGTTGACGCATTCGCCGGGGCTGGCGTGCATATCTCCCGAAGGACGGGCGAGTTCGTCCCCGGCAGTCCGCTCAACGCCCTCAACGTCGAGCCACCGTTTAAGGAGTTCCATTTTATCGACCTCGACGGGACCCGGGCGGACCATCTGCGCAAGATTGCCGGTAACCGTAAGGACGTGTACGTTTACGACGAAGACTGCAATAAAATCTTAGTCGAAAAGGTGTTCATTCGCGCCCGGTATCAAGACTACAAGCGCGCTCTGTGCCTTCTCGATCCGTACGGACTCAATCTCGATTGGCAGGTCATGGAGACTGCCGGAAAAATGGGATCGATCGAAATATTCCTGAACTTCATGGTCATGGACATGAACATGAATGTCCTCTGGCGCGACCCTGACAAGGTGAGCCCCACGCAGGTCGCTCGCATGAACCGGTTCTGGGGTGACGACTCGTGGAAACGGGCGGCGTACGACGCTTCCCAAAGCCTCTTCAAAATCCCGGAGAAAACGAGTAACGAAGACGTCGCTCAGGCTTTTCGGGAACGGCTCAAGAAGGTGGCTGGGTTTAAGTTCGTGCCCGACCCGATGCCGATGCGAAACTCGCAAGGCGCCATTGTCTATTACCTGTTTTTCGCCTCGCCGGACCCAACGGGTGATAAGATCGTCAAGGATATCTTCGACACCTACCGCGACCGCAGGAGCACCTGATGGCCAATGGCTCATCCATCGAGTGGACCGAATCGACGTGGAACCCGATCACCGGCTGCACGAAAGTCAGCCCTGGCTGCAAACACTGCTACGCCGAGCGCATGGCCAACCGCCTGCAGGCCATGGGCCAGCCCAATTACCGCAACGGTTTTGAATTGACGCTCCAGCCGCAAGCGATGGCGCTGCCGCTGGGCTGGCGGAAGCCGCAGACCATTTTTGTTAACTCAATGAGCGACCTCTTTCACAAGGACGTACCGTTGGAATACATCCGGCAAGTGTTTGACGTCATGCGCCGCGCTCACTGGCACACCTTCCAGATACTGACCAAGCGATCCGACCGGCTTGCCGAACTCGATGGCCAGCTTCACTGGCAGCCGAACATCTGGATGGGAGTCAGCATCGAAAGCGATGCGTATACGTTCCGAATCGACGACCTCCGCCGTACCCGCGCGCACATCAAGTTTCTTTCGCTCGAGCCCCTGCTTGCTCCGCTACCCGATCTGGACCTTTGCGGCATAGATTGGGCCATCGTCGGCGGCGAATCTGGGCCACGCGCTCGCCTAATGCAGCGATCGTGGGTTGTCGATATCCAGCGCCAATGCCGCCGCAGCGGCGTATCCTTCTTTTTCAAGCAATGGGGCGGCGTGAACAAGAAAAAAGCCGGGCGGGAACTCGACGGACGCACATGGGATGAATTGCCCGAGCCAGGGAAGCCGGCGCCGCGATTGTCCCTTGCTGTGCTTGGCAACTTGGGCGGAGCCCGCCCATGAATCTCACCGACCGTGAACGACAACAGGCCAGGGCGATGATTGACCGAAGGGAGCCGCTGCCGTCCAAGTATAAGCTCATGGAGCCTTTTGGCGGCGACACTTGGCGAAAGAGAACCGCCGGTCGGGAAGAGTGACCGAGGCGACAGCCCGGGCGGCCCACGAAATTTCACCACGGGAATTCTCTCTTGCAAAAGGCGCATTATTAGGTTAAAGTTAACTATAGTGAAAAATTGACATTGGGCAACGCCAGGCAATGAACAATGGAAAATTGACAATGAACAATGATCAGCCGTCGATCATCGCTCTACTGTCTACTTTTCACTCTCTACCCTCTCGGCCGCAGGCCGACCCCCACCCCCCCTCCGGGGCATTCGGGGACATCCGGGACGCCCCCCACCCCCCTTGGTTGCATTCGGTTGCATTTTGGGGCATGCAAGGCGCGTGGGCGAGCGGGAGCCGGGGGAACGGGGCAGATGGAGCGGCCGGGTTTGGGTGGGAGGTGGCCGAAATGGCATGAAAAGATCTATACGGAATCGCACTCGGCCGGGCCAAGTTCAGACTTCTACAGGCAAAGGTGCAACTTTTTCGGGACATTTGGGGCGTTTTTTCGTCGCGGTCGGGAGGCGAAACCGCGATATTCGGCTGGAAACGCGGGTGGCGTTGGGGCGGGGCGTGGGGGTGGTTTGGGCGTAAGTGCTGGCCGTTAAGAGGGTTAGCTGGAAACGGGGAGCGATCTTGAGCGGCGTGGGGTTGGGTATCGCGTGAGCTTGTCGCGGATGGCGGCGGCGATGCCGGGGGCGTCCAGGCCGGTTTCGTGGAGCTGTTCCGGCCGGGTCGCATGGGCGATCAGGCGGTCGGGCATGCCCAGAAGGGTGAGGCGATCGGCAGGCAGGCCGGTGGCGATGGCATGTTCGAGGACGGCCGTGCCGAAGCCGTTTTGCAGGGAATGGTCTTCCAAGGTGAAGACGGGCCGGCCGGTCCGCAGGACGCGGGCGAGCATGTCGGTATCGAGCGGCTTGCAGAAGCGGGCGTCGACGACTTCGACCTGGACGCCATCGGCGGCAAGTTGCTCGGCGGCGGCAACGGCCTGAGCGGCCAGGGCGCCGTAAACGATCAGCGTGGCATCGGCGCCGCGGCGGAGGATGCGGCTGACGGCGGATTTCCATTCTACGGCGGCGTCATCGCGGAGATCGGGAGCGATGGTCTGCTCGAAGTTCTGCGCCGGGACGTTGTCGCGCGGATACCGGATGGCGCTGGGAGATTCCAGCGACATCGCGAAGCGCAGGGCGCGGTTGAGTTCGGCCTCGTCGCTGGGGGCCATGAGCGTTATGCCTGGCAGCGGGCGGAGGAACGCCTGATCCATGAAGCCGTGATGTACGGCGCCGTCGTCGCCGACGTAGCCGGCGCGATCCATGCAGAAGATGACCGGCAGGTTGTTCAGGACGACTTCCTGCCAGACTTGGTCGAAGGCTCGCTGGATGAACGTGGAATAGATGGCGGCGACGGGCCGCAGGCCGGATTTGCACATGCCGGCCGCCATCGCGGTGAGGTGCGATTCGCAGATTCCGGTATCGAAATAGCGATCGGGAAAGGTTTGACCGAACTTGGCCAGGCCGGTGCCATCAGGCATGGCGGCGGTGAGAGCGATGACGCGGGGATCTTTAGCGGCCAGGGCGATCATGGCGTCGGTGAAGGCGCTGGTCCAGGACTTGCCGGGCGATTTCTTGATTTCCGCCTGGTTGCCATTGACGGTAAACGCGGCCGGGCTGTGGAATCGCGTCGGCTCGTTGGAGGCGATGTCGTAGCCGTAACCCTTGATCGTCTTGACGTGGAGAAGGACGGGCTTGTTGACGTGCTTGATCTCGGCCAGGAAATTGATCAGGCCGGGGAGATCGTGGCCGTCGATGGGGCCCATGTAAGTGACGCCGAGCCCTTCGAAGATCTGTCGGGGCCAGAGAACGCCC
>Ga0181520_10001545_pt1 | contig 46250 bp, 48 predicted proteins | sample PEATcosm2014_Bin_29_FD_132451 | JGI IMG/M metagenome (GOLD analysis project Ga0181520, IMG submission 132451) | Peatland microbial communities from MTU Mesocosm Facility, Houghton, MI, USA - PEATcosm2014_Bin02_30_metaG | ecosystem: Environmental > Terrestrial > Soil > Wetlands > Peat | place... | reverse complement strand
GACAGCTACGGCGTCGCCCGCTATCAGTATGCTTCGCCAGGTTGCGAATACGGACTCGGGGCGGAATAATCTTGGCGCGGAATAGCGCGAGCGTGCGGCGCGCTCGCTAAACCTGATGCCTTAAGACCTTGATCCGATCAAACAGAAACGGATCAAGGTCTAGTTTCTTCGTTGCTGCACTAGCGCAGCTGGCTTGCCGGCTTGACGCCGTTTTGCTGACGGCGCGGCGCGGACGCGGTGGTGCCCTGCGCCGGTAAATACTTGGCGACGATCACTGGATCGAGTTGTTTGGCCGCATCGTCGGGCAGGCGATACCACACCTCGTTGCGGCCGAGAAATTCGAAACCGAGATAGCCGCGCACAGTGAGCGTTTGGCCGTCTGGGCTGAGCGTCATGATGGCGTTGTAGATATGGCCGTCGCGCGGATCGAGAATGTTGCCGTTCTCGTATTTGAGGCCGGCCCGCTTCATGTCGCGGATGATTGGCAGGCCAAGCAAGGGCGCGTTTTTTCGATCGTCGTTGCACCGCGAGCAAATCGGCGGCGTGGGACCATCGTCCGGTCCGGGAAACAGTTTTGCCGCGACACCGTCGTAGCTGCTGCCATTCTCAACGAACAAAAACCAGATCACCGGCTTGCCGGTCGCGGCATCGATCTTTTGCCACAGCCCCTTGACCGATTGATCCGCAGCCGCGGGAACCGCGGCGGCCGCCAACAATGCCGCCACTCCCGCCGTAAACGCGATCACCCATTGCCGTGCCAACCGATACCTCCCAAGCGCTACCGACGAAACCTCGCCGCCGCAGGGGCGTTTTTCATCGGACAATGCGGTGATTTGACGACGTTTCGGGTTCCGATCATGAACATCCCTGGCTTGAACATCTTCGGTCTCGGCCTATTTTCTCCCTTGCCACGGGGGCTTAGGCTTCCGATGATTATGCCGACCGACGGGATAAAATCGGCTGCTCGCAGATTTTCGCGAAGGATTGGTTGGGATAGAGAGACCGATGACGCTGCCCGTCGCCCAGTCCCGCTCGAGCCTCGCTCTCGCCAATCTGCGCGCCGTCGTTATTCTCATCGTGCTCGCCTTCCATTCGGTGCTGGCCTACGTCCGGTTCGTTCCGGTATCTTACAGCAGCTTCGATTCACCTCCTTACGGATGGCGCGCGTTTCCCATCAGCGATAGCGAGCGCTGGTTTGGCTTCGATCTGTTCTGCGCCTGGCAGGACGTTTATTTGATGTCGCTGTTGTTTCTGCTGTCGGGCTTGTTCGTGTGGCCGAGCCTGCAGCGCAAACGGCAATGGGGTTTTGTCCGTGACCGCTTGCGGCGTCTCGGTATCCCTTTTGTGTTCGGCGTCCTCGTTCTGGTCCCGATTGCAGTTTATCCGGCCTATCTGGTCAGAGGCGGCGCACCGGATCTATCGAGCTATTGGCACGCTTACATTTCGCTGCCGTTTTGGCCCAACGGGCAACTGTGGTTTCTGTGGCATCTTGTGGCGCTGAACATTGTGGCGGCCGCGATCTATTGGGTTGCGCCCGATGCGCTGAACGCCTTGGGGCGTTTCTCGGCGGCGATCGGCCGGCGGCCGCCGGTTTATTTTGCCGTGCTGTTGGCGGCGTCCGCGGTCGCCTATGTGCCGCTGGCGATCGCGTTCACGCCCTGGCAGTGGTCCGATTACGGACCGTTGTCGGTACAATGGTGCCGGCCGTTGTTGTACGGCGTCAACTTTTTTGCCGGCGTCGGCATCGGAGCGGCGGGCATCGACGTCGGGCTGGTCGCGGCCGACGGCCCGCTTGGCCGGCGCTGGAAGTTGTGGCTGGGTGTCGCGCTTGCCTCCTGGTTTCTCTGGATGGGCGTGACTTCGTTCACCATGAGCGGCCAGGCGCCGCTGTTCGTCGAGATCGCCTCCGATCTGTTATTCGTTCTTGCCTGCGTCGGCGGCGCGTTTTTCGTCATTGCCGCAAGCTTGCGCTTCGGCACCAAACGTTCGCGGATCTTCGAAAGCCTGGCGGTGAATGCCTACAGCCTCTACCTCGTGCACTACGTTTTCGCTGTTTGGCTGCAATATGCGCTGCTCGGCATTACGATTTTCGTCGTCATCAAGGGCGCCATCGTGTTTGGCGTAACCACGGTCTTGAGCTGGCTCATCGTTATCGGTTACGAGCGCTTCCGCGTCGGCATCCGGTATTTGGCCATGCCGCTCGTCGCCGCGCGCACGCACGCGGCTTCACAGCCCGGGGCGAAAGACTCCGGATTTATTCCAAAGCCGAGCCGGCCGCCGCGCTGAGCGCGGCGATGCCGGCGTCGACGTCACCGGCGATATGGGCGCGCAATACCCGCCGGCCGCGCTCGGCGAGGACGCGGAAGTCGCCGCCGGCTTGCGCCGCTTCGACGATGCCAAAACTTGCCGCATATCCCGGTATCGGAAGATCGTGAGCCGCCCGCACGGTGAGCTGCAGGAAAACGCCGCTGTCGGGGCCGCCTTTATGCGCCTGCCCGGTCGAGTGCAAAAACCGCGGCCCGATTTGCAGCGCGGTTGCGACTTTCGTCCGGTCACGCACTTTTGCGCGCAGGCCTTGGAGCGCATGCATCCTTGCGTCGCTCGCGTCGAGAAACGCCAAAAGCGCGAAATAGTCGCCGCCGGCGAGCCGTGAAAAATGGGCTTTCAGCCAGCTCGCGAGCGTTGCGCCCGCACCGCGCCCACGCAGCGCTTGCGCGTTCTCCGCGTCAGTGAATAACGCAACACCATCGCCTTCGAACAGCGGCGGCGTCGACGGCAGTGCGCCAGTCTTCTCAAACGCCGCCGTCATTTCGCGGGTCGCGACTTTGCTGGCCTCGACGTCGGGCTGGTCGAATGGATTGATACCGAGGGTGGCGCCGGCAACCGCGGTCGCGATCTCAAAACGAAAGAATTCTTGCGCCAGAGTTCCCGGGGAGACGTCGATACGCACAACCGGCTGCCCGGCCCGTGCAAGCGCGTCGACAATCTGGTCTTGCGCCGGGCCTGCGCGCCGTGCGTCGCGAAGATAGACGAATAGCCGGTCGGCGGCGTAGCTCGAAACTTCGCCGGGCGGCTCGTCGGCAATCGGGATGATGCAGCGTCCGCCTTTACCGGTCGATTCTGCGACCAACTGCTCGACCCAGGCGCCGAACGCCGCGATCGACGGCGAAGTAAAGAGCGTGAGTTTGTCGCGGCCGGCCGCGGCCAAGACGCCAATCGTAAGCCCGAGTGCGACGCCGGGATTTTCCGCCGCCGGCTGCTCGGGCCCGCAAGCGCGCGCCATTGTGGCGACACTGTCCAGAAAGGCGCGTACGTCGTGACCGGTTGCCGCGAGCGGCACGAGGCCGAATTTGGACAGCACGGAAAAGCGGCCGCCGATACTCGGAACACCGAGAAAGATGCGTCGAAAGCCTTTCTCTTCACCCGTTTTCTGAAGGCGCGATCCGGGATCGGTAATGGCGACGAAGTGGCGGCCAGCGTTGTTGCCGGTGGCGGCCGTTGCCCGCGCCCAGAAATAGTCCATCAGCACATTGGGCTCGAGCGTCGTTCCCGACTTGCTCGCCACGATGATGAGCGTGCGCGTCAGGGCCAGTTCCTGCTCGAAGCGGCGGATTCGATCCGGATCGGTCGAATCGAGCACGCGCAATTTCGGATAGCCCGGCGCCGGTCCGAGACTTTGCGCCAGCACCTCGGGCCCGAGGCTCGATCCGCCCATGCCGAGAAGGAGCGCGTCGGTGAAATGTTCGGCGGCCAGTTCGCGGCCGAAGTCCCGCAGAACAGCGGCGTCGCGTTGCTCGGCGCCGACGACGTCGAGCCATCCCAGCCATTGTCCTTCGTCGCCGCCGGTCCACAGCGCCGCGTCCTTGCGCCACAGGCGTCCGGTATTGTCAGTCGAAAGCCACGCGGATTGTGCTTTGGCGACGGCGCCGGCGAGCGTCGGCGGTAGCGCAATGATCTGTTTGTTTAGGGCGTCGCCCAAGGCATGCCTCGACAAAACGCCCACAGTTATGCGGCCTTCGCTTGAGTGCTGCAACAGTTCACGGAACCGCGGGCTAGGGGCGAAAGTTCCGCTTTACATGGTCTAAATGTCTTGGCCAAAAGCAAAGCCGCCCGCGACGAATCGCGGGCGGCGTGCGCACGAAGTCTTAAAGCCGATCGCTATTTCATCGGTGCCGGAGCCGCGTCCGTAAAGCCGGCCACGGTCTGCATGCGGCCGTCGGCTCCGAGCGTCGCGAAATCGGTACCGCCGATATATAACGGCGCCTCGTTGGTGCCGCCGGCGGCCCAGGAGAAACGCACAAAACTATTGTGCGCCTCGATGCCGCTGACCAAGTTCAGCCGATAAGCGGGGAATTGCGCCTGCGTTGCCGCCAGCATGGCGTCAATGGCGTTATGCCCGCTGCCGCGACGGTGCGCGTCGATATAGCTGCCGTCTTCGGTCCAGGCCGCGGCAACCAGCTCGCGGCGCCGTTTTGGATCGCGTTCATTCCAGGCCGCAAGATAGTTGACCACGGTTTCGTTGATGTTGCTCATGTCGCTTCTCCTCTCGTTGAAGTGCCAACCGTTCCCGGTCGTGCGGCAATCTTCGCCGTGCCAAGAGCGAAAGCGATTACGCGGCAGGTAAAGAAATGCGGTCAGCTGGATTGAGGAACGCGCGCTGCCATGCGCCGCACCACGCCGGTAGTTTCATCGTCGGCCGGAAAGAACAGCTCGAGCGCTAACTCCGACAACATCACGTCAACCGGCGTGCCGAAAACCGTAGTCATGCTGAAGAACGACAGCACGCCTTTCCCGGTCTTGATCCGAAACGGCACGACAATGTCATGCTCGATGCCGTGTACATGCACGGTCTTTCCGGCAGGTGCGGGATAGTCGCTCACTTCGCGCAACAGCGCGATAAGCGCCGGATCGGCTGTGAGCTCCAGCTAATGGCGCAGGCGATGCAACATATGCGCGCGCCACTCGGCGAGATTGACGATGCGCGGCGCCATCCCCTGCGGATGCAGCGTAAGCCGAACTGCATTCACCGGCCGCTCTAACAATTCGGGTGCGGCGCCTTCATATAATTCCGGCAACGCCGCATTGCTGGCGACAATGAGCCAGTGCCGATCGAGCGCAAAGGCCGGATAGGGCTTTTGCCGCTCCAGCACCAGATCGACCGCCGCGCGCGCCGCCGCCAAAGCCGGATCGGTCAGTGGCCGTTCCGGGAAAATCGGCGCATAGCCTGCCGCCACCAAAAGGACATTGCGCTCCCGCGCCGGGATATCGAGCTGGTCCGAGAGGTGCAGCAGCATGTCGCGGCTCGGCTGCGCCCGCCCAGTCTCCACGAAGCTCAAATGTCGCGTGGAAATCCCGGCATCACCGGCGAGGTCAAGCTGGCTAAGCCGCCGGCGCTGCCGCCATTGCCGCAACAATCCGCCGACCGGCTGCGGGCGATTGAGCATTTTTGAAGTTTAGACCCGGGGCCGGCCGCATTCAAATTACCTCGCAGGTAATTGGCGCAATAATGGTTGAACAATGCCGCGCAGATGTTATGGGGAGCGGGTCAAAACTCGCGGTCGATTAAGGGGGATCGAGCCGCGTTTTTTAGTGACGCTCGCGTGACGAAATCTAATCAGGATGAGGCAAAAGCGCGGACATGCGGCTAAGTGTGCCAATTTCCGTCGGCAGCGGCTGGGGCCGTTTTTTCACCCGCTGGGACGTTCTGGCGGTCCTCCTGATCGTCGGGCTATTGGCGTTTTTCGCCGAAGCGAGCCGGCATCTGCTTGCGCCTCTGACCGATTTGCGGCTCCGGCCGATTTCACTCGATCCCGCCAATCTGCCCGAATACGCCGCGCGCACCACTTTGCGCATGCTGGTGGCGATGGCGTTGTCGCTGTTCTTCACGTTCACCTACGCAACGCTCGCCGCCCGCAATAAATACGCCGAGCGGCTCCTCGTTCCGCTGCTCGACATTCTGCAATCGGTGCCGATTCTCGGCTTCATCTCGATTACGGTCGTGTTCTTCATGGCGCTCGCGCCCGGGCGCGTGCTGGGCGCGGAATTCGCCGCTGTGTTTGCGATTTTCACCAGCCAGGCCTGGAACATGGCGTTCAGCTTCTATCAATCGCTGCGTACGGTGCCGACCGAGCTTGTGGAAGCTTCGCGCAATTTTGGCTTGAGGCCGTGGATGCGCTTCTGGCGCCTCGACGTTCCCTTCGCCACGCCGCAGCTGATCTGGAACATGATGATGTCGATGTCGGGCAGCTGGTTTTTCGTCGTTGCGTCGGAGGCGATCAGCGTCGGCAACACCACGATCACACTGCCTGGCGTCGGCTCCTATATCGCGCTCGCCATCGAGCATCGCGATCTGGCGGCGGTCGGCTATGCCATCGCCACCATGCTCATCGTCATCCTGATGTACGATCAGATCCTGTTTCGGCCGTTGGTTGCCTGGGCCGATCGCTTTCGCTTCGAGCAGGAACCTGGCATGCAGGCGCCGGAATCGTGGGCGCTCGATGTGCTGACGCGCTCGCGGATCGTCGAGCACCTGACCCGTCCCTTTGCCGCGACCTGGCGGCGTTTGTTGCTGGCGCGCTGGCCAAAAAGTCCGGCAGTGGCGAAACGGCAACCGGAGGATCGGCACCCCTGGATCGTCTTCCAGTGGGCCGTGATCGTGACCGCGCTTGCCGCGCTGGCGCTGTGGCAGGTCGGCCATTTCGTGGTGCAGGACATCACGTTGTCCGACGTGGCGACGGTTCTGCTGCTCGGCCTTGCCACGTTGAGCCGCATCGTCGTTCTGATCGCCCTCGCCACCGTGATCTGGGTTCCGATCGGCGTTTGGGTCGGCACCCGGCCGCGCGTCGCTAATATGGTGCAGCCGGTGGCGCAGTTTCTCGCCGCCTTTCCGGCAAATCTGCTGTTCCCGATCGCGGTTTCCGCGATCGTCGCCTTCAAGCTCAACCCGGACATATGGCTGAGTCCGCTTATGATCCTCGGCACGCAGTGGTACATTTTGTTCAACGTTGTCGCCGGAGCCGCGGCAATTCCGGCCGAGCTGCGCGCCGCAGGCGTCAATTTCGGCGTTCGCGGCTTGTTGTGGTGGCGGCGCATCGCCATCCCGGCGGTATTGCCTTATTACGTGACCGGCGCGATTACCGCGTCGGGCGGTTCGTGGAATGCCAGTATCGTCGCCGAGGTCGCCAGCTGGGGCGACGTGCATCTCGAAGCGCAAGGGCTCGGTGCCTACATTGCCCAGCAGACCGAAGCCGGCAACTTCCATCACATCGTGCTCGGCATTGTGGTGATGAGTTTGTTCGTCGTGCTCATCAATCGCACCTTCTGGCGTCCGCTTTATCTGTTCGCGGAACGCAAATTCCGGATTGGCTAAAGGCCCAATCATGAGCAGCACCGCCCTTCTCGACATCCACGCGCTCCGCCAGACCTTCCCGCGCGCCGACGGCGGCGAGCTTCTGGTGCTCGACGGCATTGAGCTCCAGCTGGTTCAGGGGCAGATCGTCGGTCTTCTCGGCCGCACCGGTTCCGGCAAATCCACGTTGCTGCGTTCGATCGCCGGCTTGATGCCGGCGGCCGCCGGCACCATCACCTATCTCGGCCGGCCGGTCGTCGGTCCGGCGCCGGGCATCGCCATGGTGTTCCAGGGCTTTGCGCTGTTCCCCTGGCTGACGGTGCTGGAAAACGTGCAGCTCGGGCTCGAGGCGCTCGGCCTTCCCGAAACCGAGATCCGGCAGCGGGCGCTGGCGGCAATCGATCTCATCGGGCTGGACGGTTACGAATCCGCCTATCCGCGCGAATTGTCCGGCGGCATGCGCCAGCGCGTCGGCTTTGCCCGCGCGCTCGTCGTCCATCCCAACATTCTGTTGATGGACGAGCCGTTCTCCGCGCTCGACGTCTTGACCGCGGAGACGCTACGCACCGATTTCCTCGAATTGTGGGGCGATGGCAAACTGCCGATCAAGGGCGTCATTCTCGTCACCCACAACATCGAGGAAGCGGTGCTGATGTGCGACCGAATCCTGCTGTTCTCGTCCAATCCGGGACGGATCATCCGCGAGATCGCCGTCGATCTCAAACAGCCGCGCAACCGGCTCGATCCGCAATTCCGCGAGCTGGTCGAAAACATCTACGTGGCGATGACCGCGCGCACGCCGACCCCGCCCAAAATCGGTACCGCGGCGGGAACGGTCGCGACCACGATCAGCACCATCCTGCCGCGCGTCTCCGCGAACCTCCTGTCCGGCTTCCTCGAAACGCTCGCCGGCACGCCCTATAACGGCAAGGCAGACCTGCCGGTCATCGCCGACGAGCTGCATCTCGACGGCGACGAATTGTTCCCGGTCGCCGATGCGCTGCAGATGCTGCATCTCGTCGAAATCGAAGGCGGCGACATGAAGCTCCTCGATACCGGGAAACAATTCGTCGATGGCGATACCAATGATCGCAAGCACATCTTCCAGCGCCAGCTGCTGAGCTATGTTCCGCTTGCCGCCCACATTCGCCGCGTCCTGCAGGAGCGTACCAATCACACCGCGCCGAAGAGCCGTTTTTTCGACGAACTGGAAGACCATATGAGCGCCGACGACGCGGAGGCGACGCTCCGTTCGGTCACCGCCTGGGCCCGTTACGGCGAAGTCTTCGCCTACGACGACGATACCGAAACGTTCAGTCTCGAGAATCCGACTTAAGCCGCCGCGCTGCGCCGTCCCCTGACCGCCAGCGCCAGCAGCGCCCGCTCGGCGATGATGTCGGCGAGCGCCGGTGTGCGACGGGACGCGAGAACCGCGTCCGCAAGATCCGCCATGGCGGCGGCGAGCCGCGCCGCGTTCCATAGTTTGAGCGCCGCCTCGACCAGCGTCTTGCGGCGGAAATGCACCGGCGGCATTAGACTGTCGACTGCGACTCGCCCATTGCCGGCTTCGATCGCGAGCCGCCACTTGTGCAGTTGCGCGAGCTGGCGCTGCGCGGCAAAAAAGATCGACCCGACGGCGGTGCCGGCGATCCGCACTTTGCCTAGCTGCACCTCGACGTCGGCGGGCCGTCCGGCGAAGGCCGCATCGATGAGGTCGTCGACATCCAGCGCCGACGCATCCGAGACTACGGCAGTCACGTCGTCGACGTCGATTTCGCCGCGGCCGCGGGCGTAGAGCGCAAGCTTGCGCAATTCGCTGCGCGACGCGGCGCGGTCGCCGCCGAGCAACGGAATGAGCAGCGCGCGCGCATCGGGTTTGAGCGTCAGGCCGGCGGCACGCATCTCGCCATCGATCAGCCGCGCCAAGTCACGCTCGGTGTCGGCGTAACACGGCAGCGCCGCGGCATTTTTGGCGCGCTCGCAAACGACGCGCAACGGCGCATTGCGGCGCAGGTCGCCGGCTTCGATCACCACCCGGCACTCGCTCGCCGGCAAGCCGAGCACTGCCTCGACCGCCGGCGCGATATTGCGGCTGCCGGCCTTGGCCCACACCGCGCGCCGGCCGCCGAACAGCGGAATGGTCTGCGCCTCCTCGGCGAGCCGCGCCGGATTGGCGGAGAGCTCTTCGGCGTCGATGCGCACCAACGCGAACGGGTCGTTGACGTCGTCGACCGACGCCTTGATCAGCGCGGCGGCGCGCTCGCTGACCAGGCCGGCATCCGGCCCGAAGATCAGCACCACCGGCTTTGCCGGATCGGGGCGGGCGACGAAGGCGTCGACGTCGGCTGACTTGATTGCGACCATGCGCCGTCCTTGCGGCCTTCACGCCACGACGTTGACGATCCGTTGCGGCACGACGATCACCTTCTTCGGCGCCTTGCCGTCGAGCACGCGTTTTACCGCGTCGAGCGCGAGGACGGCAGCCTCGATTTCTGCATTCGCCGCACCGCGCGGCACGGTGACGTCGGCGCGTTTCTTGCCGTTGATCTGCACCGGCAGCGTCAGCGTGTCCTCGACCAGAAGGTCGCGCTCGACCTGCGGCCACCGCGCTTGCGCGACCAGCGTATCGTGGCCGAGCGTCGCCCAGCATTCTTCGGCGAGATGCGGCATCATCGGGGCAAAGAGCTGCACAAGTATGTCAACGGCTTCGTTCATGGCCCAGCGCAGATCGGGGGCGATGACCCCGTCCTCGGTGTCGATGTCGCCGATTGCGGCGCTGAGCGCATTGGCGAACTCGTAGATCGCCGCCACGCAAACATTGAAGTGCAGCTTTTCGACTTCGTCGGTGACCTTCGCGAGCGCCTGATGGGTCGCCTTGCGCAAGGCCGCGGCCGCGGGCGAGAACTGCGCCGGACGCGCCGCCGGCGCCGCTTTGGCGACCTCGGCGGCTTCGCCGCAGAGCCGCCACAGCCGCTGCATGAACCGCCACGCGCCCTGCACGCCGCGCTCGGTCCATTCCACATCGCGCTCGGGCGGCGAGTCTGACAGCATAAACCAGCGCGCCACGTCGGCGCCGTAGCCGGAGATGATCTCGTCCGGATCGACGGTGTTGCGCTTCGACTTCGACATCTTCTCGATCGGGCCGATCTCGACCTCTTCATCGGTCTCGATCAGGATGGCGCGCCGCCGCGTGTCTTCCGCCGTCTCGATCTTGACTTCCGCCGGCGACACCCACTCGCCGTTCGAGCGCTGGTAGGTCTCGTGCACCACCATGCCTTGGGTGAACAAACCGGCGAACGGCTCGTCGAGGCCAACATGCCCGGTCTTTTTCATCGCCCGGGTAAAGAAGCGGCTGTAGAGCAAATGCAGAATCGCATGCTCGATGCCGCCGATATATTGATCGACCGGCATCCAGGTATCGACTATCGGGCGGTCGGTCGGCGCGGTCGTGATCCACGGATCGGTGAAGCGCTCGAAATACCAGGACGAGTCGACAAAAGTGTCCATGGTGTCGGTCTCGCGCGTCGCCGCCCCGCCGCACTGCGGACACTTCACATGCTTCCAGGTCGGATGGCGGTCGAGCGGATTGCCCGGACGATCGAAAGTCACATCGTCGGGCAGCACCACCGGCAGATCCTGGTCCGGCACCGGCACGACGCCACAGGACTCGCAATGGATGATCGGGATCGGGCAGCCCCAATAGCGCTGCCGTGAAATGCCCCAATCGCGCAGGCGGAAATTCACCTGGCGTTGCGCCACCGGCCGGTTGCCGGCGCTTTCGCCTTCCAGTCTTTTCGCCACTTCTTCTTTTGCCTGCGACGTGGTCATGCCGTCGAGGAAGCGCGAATTGATCATCGTGCCGTCGCCGTCATAGGGGGCGTCAGTGATGACGAAGGTTTTCGGGTCCTGGCCGGGCGGGCAGACGACAGGAATGTTGCCGAGCCCGTATTTGTTGGCGAAGTCGAAATCGCGCTGGTCGTGCGCCGGACAGCCGAAAATGGCGCCGGTGCCGTAGTCCATCAACACGAAGTTGGCGACATAGACCGGCAGCGCCCAGTTCTTGTCGAACGGATGCAGCGCACGGATGCCGGTGTCGAAGCCAATCTTCTCGGCGGTGTCGATCTCGGCCTGCGCGGTGCCGCGGTGCTTGCAGTCTTCGATGAATGCGGCAAGCGCCGGATTCTTTTTCGCCGCCGCTGCGGCCAGCGGATGATCGGGCGCGATCGCCACGAACTTGGCGCCGAACAACGTGTCCGGCCGCGTGGTGAAGACCTCGATCTCGCTCTCGCCGTTCGGCGCGGTCTTTGGCGCGAGCGCGAAGCGGTTCAGCAAGCCCTCCGAGCGGCCGATCCAGTTCTTCTGCATCAGCCGCACCTTTTCCGGCCAGCGCTCGAGCGTATCGAGCGCGTCGAGGAGCTCCTGCGCGTAGGCGGTGATCTTGAGGAACCACTGCGTCAGCTCGCGCAGCTCGACCAGAGCGCCCGACCGCCAGCCGCGGCCGTCGATCACCTGCTCGTTGGCGAGCACGGTGTGCTCGACCGGGTCCCAGTTGACCTTCGACTTGCGCCGCTCGACGAGACCGGCGCGGAGAAAGTCGAGGAACATCTTCTGCTGATGCTTGTAATAGGCCGGATCGCAGGTCGCGATCTCGCGGCTCCAGTCGAGCGACAGCCCCATGGATTTGAGCTGCGCCTTCATCGCCGCGATGTTCTCGTAGGTCCATTTCTTCGGATGGACCTTGCGCTCCATGGCCGCGTTCTCCGCGGGCATGCCGAAGGCGTCCCAGCCCATCGGATGCAGCACTTCGAAGCCCATCGCCCGCTTCACCCGCGCCACCACGTCGCCCATGGTGTAGTTACGCACGTGCCCCATATGGATGCGCCCGGATGGGTAGGGGAACATCTCCAGCACGTAATACTTCTTGCGCACGTCGGTGTTCGGCGTGGCGAAGATGCCGCGCTCGTCCCAAACTTTCTGCCAGCGGGCCTCGGCTTCGGCGGCGTTGTAACGTTCGATCGGCATTGGATTCGCGGTGCGTTTTCGCTGCTTATTTAAGCCGCGCGACGTGACACGAAAGGGCCCGGCCGGTCAACGTTCCGGCCCTACCCGGGCGCTCGTGCTACGCTGCCTCGCCAGGGAGCAAAACCACCATGACCGACAATGATACACAGGCGCGGCTTCTCCGCCTGCTCGACCGCACCGAAATCTTCGACCTGGTGCGGTTCGAGCGGCTGTGCCGCGACCAGCGCGATTTTGCCGGCATGGTCGCCTGCTACGTGGCGCACGCTCCGGTGCGCACCACCTGGTTCGACGGCACGGTCGAAGATTTCGCCGAAGCGTCGCGCAAGAAGATGGGCTCCGGCACCCAGGCCAAGCACTGGATCATGCCGGCGCGCTGGAGATTAAGGAGACGCGCGCGCTGGTCGAATCGCCGGCGCTGATTTTCGACCGTCTCACGTTCGACGGTGTCGAGTTCGACACGTTTCAGTATTGCCGCTTCGTCTCGCGCGTCATCAAGACCGATCTCGGCTGGAAGCTCGGCTCGTTCGAGGGCATTTATCAGCGCGACCAGATGCAGGCCGTCGATCCGCGGCAGCCGCTGCCGGTCGATTGGGACGTGATCAAAAGCTTGCGCCCGTCCTACAAATTCATCGGGTTTACGCAGTTAAAGCGCGGCTACACCGTCAATCCCGAGTTGCTCGGCGACGACCGGCCCGACTTGCTTGAGGCTTTCTATAAGCGCGAGAAGGCGTGGCTGGAGACGGGAAAGTAATTTCGGCCTTTGGCGCGCGTTACTAATTAAGCCACCATCGTCTCCGCCGGCGGCGCCCGTTCGCCGAGAAAGCCCTCCAGCCGCTCGCGGATCAAAGCCTCCGCTTGCCGCATGATGCGATCGATCAGTTCGGCGACGGTCGGAATATCGTAGACCAGGCCGGCGACCATGCCGCAGGAAAACGCGCCGGCATCGAGATCGCCTTCGCGCATGATGCGCGGATAGACCCCGCCGACGCGCTCGCGGATGTCCTCGATGGTCAGGGCCGCGCCCTTTTCGCGCTCGATGCTCAGGATCTCGTCGACGGACTTGTTGTTGAGCACGCGCTCGGTGTTGCGCAGGCCGCGCATGATCAGCCGGGTGTCCAGCTCCGACGCCTTGAGAATCGCCTGCTTCACGTTGTCATGCACCGGGGCTTCTTTGGTGGCGATAAAGCGCGTGCCCATATTCATGCCGTCGGCGCCCAGCGCCAGCGCCGCGACGAGGCTGCGGCCATCCGCCATGCCGCCGGACGCAACGAATGGAATTTTCAGTTCGTCGGCGGCCCGCGGCAGCAAAATAAAGTTGGGTATGTCGTCTTCGCCGGGATGACCGCCGCATTCGAAGCCGTCGACCGAGACCGCGTCGCAGCCGATACGCTGGGCTTTGAGCGAATGGCGCACCGACGTGCATTTGTGGATCACCTTGATACCGGCGGCCTTGAGCGCCGGCATATATTGCTCGGGGCTTCGTCCCGCGGTCTCGACGATTTTGATGCCGCCTTCGACGATCGCGGCGATGTATTCCGGATAGGGCGGCGCGGTGAAGGCCGGCAGGAAGGTGAGGTTCACGCCGAACGGCTTGTCGGTCATGTCGTGGCAGCGCGCGATTTCCTTGGCCAGCAATTCCGGCGTCTTCTGCGTCAAGCCGGTGATAATGCCGAGCCCGCCGGCATTGGACACCGCCGCGGCGAGTTCGGCGAGACCGACAAAATGCATGCCGCCCTGGATGATGGGATGGCGGATGCCGAACATGTCCGTGATCGCGGTTTTCACTTGCTTCTCCAGCGGCTTGCAGGGCTTGGGCGCAGTCATATTCCGGTCAGCCCAATGCACTATGCCGCAAGCACCATCCGGGCGGAAGTGAGCGAAGCTTTGCAGTGGAGGCAGCCATGACGGCTATCGATGACGATGCGGACGGCGCCGGCGAATTCTCCCGGCGCGAGGCGATGGCTTACGGCGCGGCAGCCGCCGTTGCCGCGTCATTGACGCCGGTCGGTTTGGTGTTTGCTGACAATGCCGCGACCGTCTCAGGGGTTGTTTATGAGAACCGCTCCGGCGGCGGGCGCCGCGCCGCCAGCGATCCCGGCATCGCCGGCGTTTTGGTGTCGAACGGCCGCGACGTGGTCAAGACCGATGCCGACGGCCGCTACACGCTGCCGATCGACGACGAGAGCATCATCTTTGTGATCAAGCCTACCGGCTATGCCGTGCCGGTCGACGAGCAAATGCTGCCGCGCTTTTATTACATTCATCAACCGGCGGGCTCGCCGAAAAATCTCGATCTGCGCTATCGCGGCCTCGACCCGACCGGCGCGCTGCCGGACTCGGTCGACTTCGGCTTGAAGAAGGCCGATGAGCCGCAAAAGTTCGACGTCATCCTGTTCACCGATCCGCAGCCGGAAAGCGCGGTCGAAGTCGATTTCATCCGCGACGACGTGGTCAATGCGCTGATCGGCAACCATTCAGCCGCATTCGGCCTGACGAGCGGCGACATCATGTTCGACGATCTGTCGCTGTTTCCGCGGCTCAACCGGATCATCGGCCAGATCGGCGTGCCCTGGTTCAATATCGGGGGCAATCACGATCTCAATTACGAAGCACCGAACGCCAAAAATTCGCGCGAGACCTTCAAGCGCATCTACGGTCCGCCTTATTACGCCTTCGAATATGGCGGCGTGCTGTTTTTGATGCTCGACAACGTCAATTATCTCGGCTTCGATCCGGCGAAGCCGCGCTCCGGCGGCAAGTTCGAAGGCCGCATCGGCGAACGGCAGCTCGCCTTCATCGCCAACGTGCTCCGGGAAACGCCGGCCGACAAACTCGTCGTCACCGCCATGCACATTCCGCTCCGCAATTATCTCGATTCCGAAGATGCGGCCGTCAACACCGTGAACCGCACCGAATTCCTAAAACTCATCGCCGGGCGGCCGCATACCTTCAGCGTCTCCGGCCACACCCACACCACCGAGCATCATTACTTCGGCGCCGACGAGGGTTTTGCCGGACCGTCACCGCATCATCATCACGTGCTCACCGCGGTATCGGGCTCGTGGTGGAGCGGGCCTTACGACCATCGCGGCATCGCGGTTGCCGACAGCCGCGACGGCACGCCCAACGGCTTTCACATGCTTTCGATCGACGGCACGAGCTACTCCACTCGCTTTGTGCCGGCGAATGAACCGAACGGCCGGCAAATGCGCATCGTGCTCGACAGCGAATTCCATCGTGACCGCGCCGAGCTCTACAGCGAATTCCGCGTGGGCGCGCTCCTTGGATCGCCGATCCCGCAGGACCGCGCGTCGGCGGCGAACCTTATCGTCAATTTCTTCGACGGCGGCCCGCGCACGTCGGTCGAGTACCGCATCGGCGCGCGCGCGCCGGCGAAGATGGAACGCGTGGTGCGGCCCGACCCGTTCGTCGAAGAAGTGTTCGCTCGCAACGCCGCGACCAAAAAGACCTGGGTGAAGGCGGAACCGTCCTCGCATATCTGGTCGGCGCGGCTGCCGGCCGACCTCGAAGCCGGCACGCATCGCGTCGCCGTGCGCGTGGTCGACGAATACGGCCGCGAGCACCGCGACCATCTGGTGGTGGAGGTAACCTCCGGCGAAACGGCGAAGACCCGCGCGGGGTAAGGCTCGTTACGCGGCGATCAGGCCGCCGCCGGCGGCGACCAAACCGAGATGATGGTCGGCGTCGCCGAACATGGTGTCGATGATAGTCAGCCGTTTGAAGTAATGGCCGATCTTGGCCTCCATGGTCATGCCGATGCCGCCATGGATCTGGATCGCCTGCTGGCCGACAAAGCGGCCGGAGCGGCCGATCTGCACTTTCGCCGCCGAAATCGCCTGCCGCCGTTCGCGCGCGTTTTCCTCGGCCGCCATCATCGTCGCCAGCATCGCCATGCTGCGCGCCTGCTCGACCGCGATCAGCATTTCCGCGGCCCGGTGCTGCAGCACCTGGAAGCTGCCGATAGTGACACCGAATTGTTTGCGCGTCTTCATGTAGTCGACGGTGGTTTCGTGCGCCACCGCCATGGCGCCGACCGCTTCGGCGCAGAGGGCGGCAATCGCTTGGTCGGCGATCTGCTCGATCAGTGGAAATGCCGCGCCCGGCTCGCCGATCACCGCGTCGGCCTCGGCGCGCACGCCGGTGAGCGTGACTTCCGCCGCGCGGGTACCGTCGGCGGCACCGTAGCCGCGGACGGAGACGCCGGGTGCTGCGGCATCGACGACTAAGAGCGCAAGTCCGTTGCGGTCGTTCTGGCGGCCCGAGAGTCGCGCCGAGACCACGAATTTCTCCGCGCTGTCGCCCTGCAGCACCAAGGTCTTGGCGCCGTCGATCAAGTAGCCCGAGCCGTCACGTTGCGCATTGGTGGCGACATCGGCGAGATCGTAGCGCGATTGCCGTTCGGCATGCGCAACGGAGGCGCTGAGTTCACCGGCGGCGATCGCCGGCAACAGCGCCGAGCGTGTCGCCTTGGTTGCGCCGAGCCGAATGAGTCCGCCGGCTAGCACCACGGTTGCGAGAAAAGGCTCCAGCACCAGCGCTCGGCCGATCTGCTCCATGACGATCATGGTCTCGACCGGCCCGCCGCCGGAGCCCCCGTAGTCTTCGTCGAACGGCAGGCCAAGGAGCCCAAGCTCGGCGTAACGCTTCCACAATTCGAGGCTCCAACCCCGTGGCTCCTGCATGTAACGCCGGCGCGCCTCGAAGCCGTAATGATCGGCAAGCAGCCGCTCGACGCTGTGCTGCAACAGCTTTTGTTCTTCGGTCAGCGCGAAATCCATTTCACAACCCCACTCAACGAACCATCGACCGCTCGTCCCCGTGCAAGCGGGGACCCAGCAACTGGAATCCCGCTTCCGCGGGAATGAGCGGGGTGCTCAAAACCCCAAAATCGCCTTGGCAATGATCTGCTTCTGAATTTCGTTCGAGCCGCCGTAGATCGTGGTCTTGCGATAGTTGAAATAGCCCGGCGCCAGCGTGCCGCCCCAATCGGGGCCGACCGGCGGTTCGTTCCAGCGCTCGCTCTCGTCGTGCGGGATCTGGTCGGGCAGCGCGTAGGGCCCGACCACTTCGAGCAGCAGCTCGGTGATCGACTGCTGAATCTCTGAGCCCTTGATTTTGAGGATCGACGACGCCGGATCGGGCTTGTTGCTGCCGCTGCGATGCCGTTCGGCGGCGACCACGCGAAGCTGCGTCATTTCGAGCGCTTTCAGCTCGATTTCGACCGCGGCGATCTTGGAGCGGAAGCGCTCGTCGGCCAGGAGCGGCTTGCCGTTGGCCTGTTCGAGCGCGGCCAGCTCTTTGAGCCGGCGGATGCGCGATTTGGAAATCCCGATGCGGGCGATGCCGGTGCGCTCATTGCCGAGCAGGAACTTGGCATAGTCCCAGCCCTTGTTTTCCTCACCGACCAGATTTTCCACGGGCACTTTCACGTCGTCGAAGAAGGTCTCGTTGACTTCCTGGCCGCCATCGATGGTCTGGATCGGACGCACGGTAACGCCGGGCGTCTTCATGTCGATCAACAAAAACGAAATGCCTTCCTGCTTTTTCGCCGCCGGATCGGTGCGCACCAGCGCAAAAATCCAGTCGGCATATTGCGCGAGCGTAGTCCAGGTTTTCTGCCCGTTGACGATGTAATGGTCGCCCTCGCGCTTAGCCGTCGTCCGCAGCGACGCCAGGTCCGAGCCGGCGCCCGGCTCGGAGAAGCCCTGGCACCACCAGTCGTCGATATTGGCGATGCGCGGCAGAAAGCGCTTCTTCTGCGCTTCGTTGCCGAAGGCGATCAGCACCGGTCCGAGCATATTGGCGCCGAACGGCAACGGTTCGGGCGCCGGCGCCTGCTGCATCTCGTCGCGGAACAGGTAAATCTCGACCGGCCCCCAACCGGTGCCGCCCCATTGTTTCGGCCAGTGCGGTACCGCCCAGCCCTTGGCATTGAGGATGCGCTGCCAGCTGACCATGTCCTCTTTGCTGAGCTTGCGGCCTTCGATCATCTTGTTGCGGATCGACGCCGGCAGCTTTTCCTTCATGAAGGCACGCACTTCGTCGCGGAACGCGTTCTCTTCCGGGGTGAAGCGAAGGTCCATTTCGGCCTCCTTGAGGTCAGTTGATCTCGAACAAGCCGGCGGCGCCCATGCCGCCGCCGATGCACATGGTGACGACGGCTAGTCTGGCGCCACGGCGCTTGCCTTCGATCAGCGCGTGGCCGGTCATGCGCGCGCCGCTCATGCCGTAAGGGTGACCGATGGAAATCGACCCGCCGTCGACGTTGAGCCGCTCCTGCGGAATGCCGAGCCGGTCGCGGCAATAGAGCACTTGGCTGGCGAACGCTTCGTTGAGCTCCCACAAATCGATGTCGTCGACCTTCAGCCCCTGGCGCGCCAGAAGTTTCGGCACCGCGTAGACCGGCCCGATGCCCATCTCGTCGGGCTCACAGCCGGCGACCGCGAAGCCGCGGAAAGTGCCGAGCGCCGTGAAGCCGCGCTTCTCGGCGGCCTTGGCGTCCATCACCACGCAGGCGGACGCGCCGTCCGAGAGCTGGCTGGCATTGCCGGCGGTGATCCATTTGCCGTCGCGCACCGGCTTCAGCGCGGCAAGCCCTTCGAGCGTCGTGTCGGGGCGATTGCCTTCGTCGCTCTTGAGCGTCACCGTTTCCAGGCTCTCGACCTTGGTGTTCTTGTCGATGACTTTCTTTGTGGTCGTCATCGGCACGATCTCGTCGGTGAATTTCTTCGCCTGCTGCGCGGCCGCGGTGCGCCGCTGGCTTTCGAGCGCGTACTCGTCCTGCTTTTCGCGGCTCACGTTGTAGCGCTCGGCGACATTGTCGGCGGTGTCGATCATCGGCATGTAAAGTTCCGGCTTGTGCTCGACGATCCATTCGTCGAGCGCCGGAATGCTCTTGCCGTCTTGCACCAGGCTGATGCTTTCCAGGCCGCCGGCGGCGATGATGTGCGCTTCGCCGGCCATGATGCGCTGGGCTGCGAGCGCGATCGCCTGCAGGCCCGAGCTGCAGAAGCGGTTGACGGTCAGCCCGCCAACGCTGACGGGAAGGCCGGCACGGATTGCCGCCTGGCGGGCGATGTTGCCGCCGGTGGCGCGTTCCGGCAATGCGCAGCCGAGAATGACGTCTTCGATCTCGGCGGGCTCGACGCCGGAGCGCTCGATGGCACGGCCGACGACGTGGCCGCCCATGTCGGCGCCATGCGTCATATTGAAAGCGCCGCGATAGGCCTTGCCGATCGGGGTGCGGGCGGTGGAAACAATAACGGCGTCGGGCATTTACGGGTCTCCCTTTGCGGCCTCCCTCGGAGCGTCCTGGCGGCACGGCTTTCGTGGCTTGAAAGTCTTTGCGGATGGGCGCTTGCCCCGGTTCCGGCTTTCATCTTTGCCGGAGGATGGATCGCTCGGTCAAGCCGCGCGCAGCGGCCGAAAAACGGCTCCGGCTCAGTTTTCCGGCAAGCCCGCTTTAAGTGCTGCCTCGCGCAGTCCCGGCGGCGCCTCGATCAGCGCCGGTAGATGACTTTGCAGCCAGGCGACGGAGACATTGGGGTTTGCCTTAAGCGCGTCGCTCATCGCTTTTTTGGCTTTCTCAGCTTCGCCATTCGCAGCATAGGCGGCGGCCAGCGCCAGATAGGGCTGAAACGAGCGATAGCCGGTATCGAGTGAGCGCAACTCATCTTGGATGGCGGTCGCGTATTGGCCCAGGCCGAAATGCGCGCGGCCGAGATGCATCAGCCACGGGCCGAGCAGATAGTCGCGTGGGCTCAAGCGGATCGCTTGCCGGATGTGCTCGATCGCCTGATCGTAGCGGCCAAGATTTGTGTTGATGGTCCCCACCACGTAATGGGCAAATGCCAAGCTTGGATTAAGCCGCAGAGCTGTCTCGGCAGCATCGAGCGCTTCCGCGCCCCTTTGCTCGTCATGCGGTTTCATCGCGTAGGAGAGCAAGTTTGCCTTGATGTAATAAACGAGCGCGTAGTTCGGATCGAGCGCGATGGTCTGTTCCGCTTCCTCCAACGAGCGCTTGGCCTTGTCGACGCCGGGCTCGATCCAGCCGTTGAGATGATCGCGCAAGTCGACGTAAGCGAGCCCGGCGATGGCGTCCGGCAATTTCGGATCGATCACCGCGGCGCGTTCAAACAGCGCGCGGGCCGCCTGGTCGTTCTGCATGTCCGGCGTGCGATACATCATCGACCAACCTTGCATTGCGAGATCGGTCGCATCGGGATTCTGATGCATTTCGGCGATGCTGCGACGGCTTTCGGCCTGGACCAGCTCGATCTGCAACGCGCGCGAGAGATGCGAGACGACGTCGTCCTCCAGCACGAAAAGATCGGCCACCGTGGCGTCGAAAGAATCCGCCCACAACTGCTCGCCCTGGTCGGTGCCGATGAGTCGCGCGTTGACCCGTACGTTTTGGCCGCTCCTTTGCACCGATCCTTCCAGTACGTAACGAACGCCGAGCATCTTGCCGAGTGCAATGGCGTCGACCGCCTTGCCCTTCAAGGCCGATGCGGTCGAGCGCGCGATGACGAAGCTGCCGCGTAGCCGCGACAGCGCGGTCGTGAGATTTTCGGTGACGCCCTCGGCGAAATAATCCTGCGCTGGATCGCCAGACAAATTGGCAAACGGCAGCACCACGACGGAGAGCCGCGCCGCCGACATCGGCATCTGCATCGTTTCACCGGTCACGGGCGTGCGGCCTTGATGGAGGAAATACCACGCGCCGCCGCCGGCGATCGCGAGCAGCAAGATCGCAGCCGCCGCGGCGAACCGCAGCGCCTGCGATCGCTTTTGGCCGTCTTGGCCGGCGGCAGGCTTCGGCTGCGCCGGCAAACCAACTTCTAGCGAATAGACGCGCACCGGCTCGGCGATGTTTTTAAGCTCCTGGTTGCCGAGATCGCTCACCGCCAGATCGAGGCGCGATTTCACTTGCCGGTAGGCGTCTTCCGACAGCGCGATACTGCCTGGCTTGGCGATTCCCTCAAGCCGCGCGGCGATGTTGATGCCGTCGCCCATGAGGTCGCCGTCGCTTTCCTCGACGACATCGCCGAGATGAATGCCACAGCGGAGGACGATGCGCCGATCCTGCGGGACGCCGGAATTGCGCTCCGTCATGCCGTCTTGGATTTCGATGGCGCATCGCACCGCGTCGACTACGCTGCGGAATTCGACCAGGATGCCGTCGCCGGTGCGCTTGATCATCTTGCCACGATGCACGTCGATGGTCGGGTCGATCAGATCGCTGCGCAATGTGCGCAACCGCGCCAGCGTGCGCTCCTCGTCGGCGCCGGCCAGGCGGCTGAATCCCACCACGTCAGCGGCGAGAATGGCGGCAAGCTTACGCGTCTCGGTCATTGCAGACATCCGCCCGGGATCGAGGGGGCGGAACGCTACGGCATGTGCCGGCAAAAATCCATGCAGCGAGCAGATTGATGACGCCGTCTAGCCGCTGGGCTTGGCCGCTCTAAAGAGCCGGTACTCATGGAAGAAGACCACACGGTCGCCTTCGACCGAGAGGCCGATGCCGGCGCTGCGGCCGCACTCCGCGAGCGCCCGGATGACGGTGCGGATCGGGACAACGCGCGCCGGATCGTTGACGATGGCGAGCCACTCTTCGAGCTCGCGATTCATGCTCCACGTCGCGACCTGAAGATCGGAAAAACCCGCGCGCTTGAGCGCCGCCTCGAGCTCGGACGCCAGCAGCATGCGTACATGCGATGGATCGCGCAGCCGCTCGATCGCGTTGTGCAGCTCGGATTCGCTTGCGTCTTCGGACGAGACAGCATCGACGATCACTGCAATGCCGCCGCGCCGCAACACCCTGAACATCTCGCCAAGCGCGCGTTCCGGCGCGGCAAAATGATGGATCGCAAGCCGCGTGACTACGCCGTCGGAATTCGCCGTCGGCAAACGGCAGGCTTTCGGCGTTTCCGAGCTTGAACTCGACGTTGCTGATGCCCGCTTTGACGCAGCGCGCTTCGGCTTTTTCCAGCATCTGCGGCGTCGCGTCGAAGGCCACCACGGACGCCGCGCCGGGCGCGATGGCGGCCGTCACCACGCCCGGCCCGCAGGCGACGTCGAGAAGCCGGCCGTGGCCAGCTTCGCCCAGCGCGTTGCGAAAGCGGACCGCGACCTGATCGTCGGCGTTTTCCGCCCAGCGATCGAAGGTCTGCGCCTGGCGGGCGAACTCGTCGGTGATGCGGTCGAGATGTTCCATGCTTGCACGTCCAAAGGCGATGGACGTACCGAAGATGGCGCGCTCGTGCAAATGCCGCCACCACGAGCTTACGCGGCGGTGTCGTGCGTGGCCGTCGCTGGTGCCGCTGGCTCGGCGGGCGCCGGTTGCGGCGCGTGCACCAAATCCGGGTCGCACCACTCTCGCGCCAGCGTCATCAGCGTCGCCTGGATGAGGCGGAACATCGCGACGGTCGGGGCGTCGAGTTCTTCCATCGGACCGGCCACTTCGAGGACGAAATTCAGGGCGCGATAGCGGTCGACCGGATCTTTGAGCAAGTCGGCTAAACTGGTGATCGCCTCGTCGCCGCAGAAATCACCGACTGCTCGCGGATCATGCGGCGGCGCATGTCCGCGGTCATCGAACTGAACGGCGGCTTGCATGCAGGAGCTGGTCCGAGCGTTCGAGCCGCACCGAGCGGCGCGCCCGCGCCAGCAGCACCAGCATGCGGACAATGCCCTCGGCGTAGCCGCCCATCTTGACGCGTTTGATTGCCGCCTGCACCCGCGGCAACGCGCTGATGTCGTGGGGCAGCGGTTTGGTCCGGCGGCTAGCGCCGATCCGCTTCATCCAAGGCGAACCATAGAGCGCATGGAACGAGAGTTCGACCATCGCATCGTGGCTGTCGCGGTAAAGGTCGAAGCTTCGCTCGATGCAGTCGGCGCACAGCGCTTCAAGCGCTGCGAACGGATTGTCCTTGTCCGCCGGTGCACGGTCGTGGCGCGCCGTTTCGGCGAGGTCGCCGATCGAGGTGAACAGCGGATTCCTGCGCGAAAAGAAATAATGTTGCTGCCGCATCGGATGCAGCCGCTTGCGCGCTTCCGCAAGCGCCGGCGTGGTCAGGGCCTGGATCAAAGGCTGTAGGGTCAGTTCGTAGGACTTCACCGCCCACTCGGATAATCCGGCCACCGCGGCGAATTCGACTTCCTCATGCCGATCGCCGCCAAACTTGAGCAGATCGTCGATGCTCCGCGCCTCGAACGCGACAGTGTAGCCGCCTTCGTCTTTGGCGATCAGCATTTCGTAGAGTCCCGGCGCCAGCGACTCGATGGTCTTAACCACGGTGCCGATCTGCTCGTGCGGTTTGTTGGCGACCTGGACCGAGACGAAAATGCCGAGATGGCCGACGCTTTCGTGCAAGGTATAGATGATGACGCGACCCTGCGCGGCGATTTCGCCGGCGGACAGGTAGAGGTCGGCAATCCAGTTCAAGGCCTGCTGCGGCGGGGTGATGTTGTCGCCGTGCGAGGCGAACACCACCCCCGGCGACTCGATGCGCTTGAGATCGATCGGCGTGCCGTCGGGTAGCGCCGCGTCGCCATGGGTGAGCTTGTTGCCGACGAATAGGTTCTCCACAATCCAGCGGATCTCGTTACCGTTCATGAAATAGAAGCCGGACCACCAGCGCTCGAAGTCGAGAAAGCGCGCGGCTTCGCGGTCGACGTGGGCGAACAGATCGAAGTTCTTGCGGAACAAGGTCTTGCCGGGATTGAGCAGTTCGAAATTCATCACCAGATTGGCGCCGTCGAATTTGCCGCCGCCGAGATCCGAGGTGAGGATGGCCGGAACGGCGCCGCCGGCGATGCCGCCGAAATAGCGGAACGGATTGCGGCCGTTTTCGCCCGACCAGTAGGATAGGGGGGCGCCGGCAATCACGATCGGACCCATCAAATTCGGATGGGTGGCGGCGAGAATCATGCTCGCCCAGCCGCCCTGGCAATTGCCGGTGACCAAGGGCTTCGGGATTTTGGGATGTCGGGCGTGGATTTCGCGCAAGAACACCGCTTCCGCCGCGCACACATCCGCCAGCGTCTGGTCCGGCTCCGGCTCAGGGAAGAAGATGACGAGATAAACCGGATGGCCGTATTTGAGCGCGACGCCAACCTCGGACTCGCTTTTAAAGCCGCCGATGCCGCTGCCGTGTCCGGCGCGCGGGTCGATAATGACCCAGGGACGAACGTCCTCCCGCGTCGGCATGGTGCCGGCCGGCGGATGGATGTGCACCAGCGCATAATTGACCGGGCGCTCGAGTTTGCGGCCGTCAACGAGGATGTCGTAGTCGAAGGCCAGGACCGGCTTAAAGCCTTCCTTCTCACGGGCGATACAGGCGTCGCCGCGCTGGCACAGGGTGTCGACAAACAGAACGAAGCGCTGCGCGCTGTCCTTGACATAGGCGGAGAACGCGTCGGCGATGCCGGGCACGGCAAGTTTCGGAAGAAGTTCGGCCCACGCGGTCATAGTCGCGCGCGCCGCTTCCGCCTGGCTCCGGATCAGCGCCTGGCCGTGCCGCACGCTCAATTGGCCGAGCAACACCGCTTGCTCATTGCCATAGGTCCAATTCTCGCGCGCCACCTGCAATGCGCGTTCGCGGCTTTGTGCCGCCGCCTGTAAACCTGAATCAAAGTCGGTCATGGCTTTTGTCTGAAGGTGGCATTGGCGGCCAACGAACGGGATGAAGTGTCCGCAACCACTGATCTTTAGCCGATGCGGCCGGAGCTCTTTTGCGTTCGGTCAAAGACAATCGCGCAAAAGCCGTGCACTGAGCGCAAGATGACGTTTCGATGACGTTTCGAATTCTTCCACATATTGGTGTCGCACGGAATTGAGACGCGCCAATGATGGCGGCGCCGTAGCGGCTAATTCATTGCGATTGATACCGCAGCCCCGGACAGTCCGGACGATGATTCCCAAACCGTCAGGCGCCCAAGCCGATCTAACCAGATCTCTTCCCCAGTACCGAGATATCGGACGGATCGGTGTAGGCGGGGTTTTTCCAGCCATTCTCGTCGTAGTCGGCCATGCACGCTTCCGCGAGGCCTTCCATGGCCTTGAGCGTGCCGTTGGCTTGCGCCTGCTGCAGCTGAAAGACGCGAATGAGCTCGTGGCTGCCGGAGTAATTCATCTCGTAAAGCTCGTGGCGGGCGCCGAACTCGGTGCCGATCGAGTCCCACAAAAGCTTCATGATCTTGATGCGCTCCTTGTAGTCGATGCCGTTTGAGCCGCGCACGAAGCGGGCCAGATATTTGTCGATCTCCGGATTTTTGAAATCGCGGGAATGGGAGGGTAGGTAAATGAGCCCCGAGGCGATGACCTTCTCGACGATGTTGCGCACCTGCGGATAGGCTTCGGTCATGAACAGGCGATAGCTCGCCGAGCCGCGGCTGTTCGGCAGCACCGCGCCATTGACCCAGGGCTCCGGATTAAAGGCCATAGCATCAGTCAACGACCAAAACAGATTGCGCCAGCCGATAACTTCGCCGATGTGCGCCTGCACGCCGCGAAAGCTTTCGACGCCGGTCGCGCGCGCCGCCTTGTAGAGGAGGCCGGCGATGAAATCGAGCTTGACCGCGAGCCGCGTGCAGCCTTGAAAGGTAAATCCCTGAAAGAATCCCGATTTCGGATAAAAATCTTTCAGCCGCTGCATGTCGCGGTGAATAAGAACGTTCTCCCAGGGGATGAAGGCATTGTCGAAAATGAAAATGGCGTCGTTTTCGTCAAAGCGCGAGGTGAGCGGATAATCCCACGGCGAGCCGGTTGCGGCGGCGGCCATCTCGTAGGACGGCCGGCAAATCAGCTTTAAGCCCGGCGTATTCATCGGCGCGATGAACATCACTACCATGGCCGGGTCGGTGATTTCCTGGCCCATATTCTGGCCGAGGAAGTTATACTGCGTCAGCGCCGAGTTGGTGGCGACCACCTTGGCGCCGGATACATAAATGCCGGCGTCGGTCTCCTTTTGGATGGTGATATAGACGTCCTTGACCTGTTCGACCGCTTTGGCGCGGTCGATCGGCGGATTGACCAGCGCGTGGTTGAGATAAAGCACCGCCTCCTGGCCGCGCTTGTACCAGGCGCGCGCGTTGTCGGCGAACTCGCCGTAAAATTCCGCGTTGGCGCCGAGCGTGTTGATAAACGCCGCCTTGTAATCGGGGCTGCGCCCGAGCCAGCCATAGGTGATGCGCGCCCAGGCGGCGATGGCGTCGCGTTGCGCCACCACGTCGTCGCGCGAATACGCGGCCTTGAAGAATTTATGGGTGTAGCCGCCGGAGCCGGTGTCGGTCGGCGCGGTGAGCACGTCCTTGGTCTCTTTGGCGTGTAAGGCGTCGTAGAGCAGTGCCACCGACGCCGCCGAATTGCGGAACGCCGGGTGTGTGGTGACGTCCTCGACCCGCTCGCCATAGATATAGACGTCGCGCCCGTCGCGAAGCGATTCCAAATACTCCGCCCCGGTGAACGGGCGCTTCTTTCCGGCGATGATCGCTTCCGCTCGCTGCGGCGTCATGAAGTCCACTCCTTAACTTTCGCGTAGCAGCGCCCATACCGTGAGCGCGCCGACAATTATGACGGCCAGGGGTGCCCCGGCCAGTCCCGAATGTGCATAGCTGACGGCACCGGCGACGGAGCCGAGCACAAAGCCGATCGCGATGGAGAGAACCGTGGCCAGCCGACCGCGGGCGGCGGCCAGTTCCCGCTTAGCGGTTTCGTTGCCGCGATCGCGGGCGTAACGCCGCCAGGAGATAATAAGCTCGGTAGTATCGATGCTGATCTGCGTCATATTGCCGGTCATCACGTTGGTCTGCGGAATGCCGCGCATCAATTGCCGCACGATGACGCTTTGCGTCCCCATCGCCATCGCGGCAAAGGCGCCAGCGACGATGCCATGCCAGTCGGCGGCGCTTCGGATCGGCGGTCCGAGCAAAATAAGCGCGGTGAAGATGGCGAGCAGTGCCGTTTCCAATGCCAGCATCCAGGGCAACGGGGTGCGGTGCGCCGCGCGCATGAGGCCGATGGCCGCCGCGGTCAGCGCTGCGGCGATGAGGAAGGCGGCGATGGCGATGAGCTTGCCGCCGATGCCGGTGTCATGGGTAACCAGCTCCGCCCCGGCAGTGACGAAACTTCCGGTCACCTGCGCGACGAACAGGCCGAACAGCGCCAGGAAGGTATAAAGATCGACATAGCCGGCGACGAACGCAAGCAGCGCCGGCACCGTCCGCGGCAGCGGCATTTCGCGCGCCGGTGCGGCTTCCGTCATCGCCGGCTCCAGCGGCCGCTGCATCGGCGGCCCGGCGTTTTTGCTCTCGACATCTGTCTAGTGGTCCGATTCTAACATTCGCATCCCGGTTCGGCAGGCTCTTTTGCGGATGTTAGAATCAAAGGACCACTAGCAAGTATTAGTCCTAGTGGAGCTTTTGGATTTGACATTCGCTTCACGAGTTTGCGGCCAAGTGGGTAGCGAATGTCAAATCCGCTCCACTAGGAACTTTCAAACTGCCGAAGTAACCTGCTTAGCCAAAATTTCGGAGCCGCGCCAATGCACATGAGCCAGTACCACTACCTGCCGATGGCGCCGGCGTTCTTTTCGATTTTTGTCGGCTTGTTCGTCATCGTATTGATCGTGACGGTGGCGGTCCGTGCGTTGCGCCGGGCCTATGAGAGCCTGGGCTTGAGTCCCGGTGGCGCCATGATGCTGCTCTTTGGTTCGCTCCTCGGCAGCTATTTCAATATTCCGGTCGCCGAGCTGCCGAACGAGCCGATGCAGTCCGACAAAGTCGTCGATTTCTTCGGCTTGCAATACACGGTGCCGGCTATTGCGGAGGGCGGCACTATCATTGCGATCAACGTCGGCGGCGCCGTCATTCCCGCCGCCATGTCGCTTTATCTGTTGGCGACGCGACAATTGTGGCTGACGGGCGCGATCGCGACCGCAGTCGTCGCCGTCGTTTTGCACCTTCTGGCGACGCCGGTGCCCGGCGTCGGCATTGCGGTGCCGGTATTCTTGCCGGCTATTATCGCGGCGCTGGTGTCGCTGTTGCTGTCGCGCAAGGACGCGGCTCCGCTCGCTTATATTTCCGGCAGCATGGGCACGCTGATCGGTGCCGATCTGACCAATCTCGATAAGGTCGCTGGTCTTGGCGCGCCGGTCGCCTCGATCGGCGGTGCCGGCACTTTCGACGGCATCTTTCTCACTGGAATCGTTGCGGTTCTGCTGGCGGGGTTTGTCACCCCGCGGCGGCAATTCGCGTAATTCCAACCTAAAAGGAGCCCCCGATGATTTTAGGTTTGTCAACGGCAGAGTTCACCTTGCTGCATGTCATCATCAGCGTGATCGCCATCGTCTCCGGCTTTATCGTGCTCGGCGCAATGTACGCCAACAAATACCTTTCGGGCTGGACGGCGTTGTTTCTGCTCACCACGGCGCTGACCAGCATCACCGGATTCTTTTTTCCGAACGCCAAGATCACGCCGGCGCAGGTTTTCGGCGCCCTGACGCTGATCATCATGGTGCCGACGCTCGTCGGACTTTACGGCGTCCATCTGCGCGCCGCCTGGCGCTGGATCTACATCGGCGGCGTGGTGATTATCCTGTTCCTGAACGTCTTTGTTGTGGTTGCGCAGACGTTCGCCAAGGTGCCGGTGCTGCATGCCCTGGCCCCGACGGCGTCGGAGCCTCCGTTCCTGATCTCCGAGCTTGTCGTGCTGGTCATTTTCGGGCTGCTCGGCATTCTGGCGCTCATCAAATTTCATCCGGAGCGCCAGTTCGCCTGACCGGCGATCCCTGCCATCCGCGAACAAAGAAGGATACCGCAATGCCGTGGTATTATTATCTCACTAATTTGATTGCCGGCGCTATTCTTGCCAATGGCGTACCGCATTTCGTTCAGGGCGTTTGCGGCAACAAATTCCAGACGCCGTTTGCGTCGCCGCGTGGCGTGGGGGAATCCTCGGCGATCGTCAATGTGATCTGGGGTTGGTTCAATTTTTTGGTCAGCATCGCCCTGCTGCGCTTTTTCATGCCGCCGTTGCCGCCGCCGCCCGCCGTTTCGGCCGCGACCATGCTGGGTGTACTCCTTTCCGCTCTCTTCCTGGCCCATCACTTCGGCCGGGTGCGCAACACCCCGCCGCATCCGTGAGACAGGCCATGTCCGTACATTATGCGCGCGTTCCCGCATTCCTGGTCGTTGCGCTATGCGGCGTGATGGCGTTGTGCGGCGGCGCCGCCGCTGGTCAGGAAGGCGTGGACATGAGGCTTTCCGACTTCGGCTTCACCATGCGTCCGGCCAATACGCCCGAGCAGATGAAGCGCCTGAAGCTTTTGCCGGCGCGGACCTTTCTCACTCGCGTCAAGAACGAGCGGCGCTATTATCTCTACGCCGATCCGGATTACTGCCAATGCGTCTTTGTCGGCGGCATCACGGCGATGAAGAATTATCTCGCCTTCGCGGCGCCGGCGCCGCAGGCGCCGATGCCGCTCGGGCCCGACGGCGGCCCGGTCGCCGGGTCGTTGATCCAGGAAATCGATCCAAGCCTCCAGGTCTTCGACGACGATCTCTTCGACGCGCCGTTTAATTACCCGGAGTAACGTGCGGCACGGCCTGGAACCGCGGTGCAATCAAGTCGTTGGTATGTCAACAAGACGGAAGGAGGAACCAGTGCGAACGACGTTGACCGCGTTATGTGTCGCCGGCGTTTTGGCCCTGCCGTGCGCTCAAGCCGCGAACGCTGCCCCGGCCGATGCGGCCGCTCTCGCAGCGGCAGCCAACGCCTCGTCCTGCTGCAGCAGGCGCAATTTGCCGAGCGCCCGGTCCACCACGGCGTCGTCAAGTGCTACCGCGAGTTCGTGATTGGCCCCTACCGCTGCCACTATTTCCGCAACCCATTGTTTTTCTTCTAATCAAGGGAAGCGGCGCGCCGGATTGGCCTAGGCAGTGTCTTCGACGTCGGTCTCCGGCCGGTCGTCGCCGCGCGCGATTTCGCTGTGCCATTTGCCGCCGGCGTCCTCGTATTCGATGCCGGTTGTCTGACCGGGCACGCGTTGCTCGGCGGCGGCGCGACGCGCCGCTTGGAGCGCCGCTGCATGCGTCGGGAAGGCCTCCGAATACACGCCGTCGACCGAGTAGGCCCAGCCTTCGTCGTGGCGAACCACTTTATAAGTCACATGTGCCATCTGCGTATGCCTGTGCGCTTGCCGCCGAAAACCCCACAAGACCCTAACATATCTTGGGCTGCGCGGCAGCGGTCGAGGACATACGCAAAGGTGTAGTCGCTAAACCAATTCTCGCTTGACCCGCGAAAGCGGACGCGGCCAAAGACTGTCGGTACATCCCTGCATTTGAACGCACCCGCCGGCGGTCACCTGTCCATGAAAAAAATCGGATTTTTGTCCTTCGGTCATTGGACGCCTTCGCCCCAATCGCAGACGCGATCGGCGTCCGACGCGCTGCTGCAATCCATCGACCTGGCCGTCGCTGCCGAGGAGCTCGGCGCCGACGGAGCTTATTTCCGCGTCCATCATTTCGCCCGCCAGCTCGGCTCGCCTTTCCCGCTATTGGCTGCCGTCGGCGCCAGGACCACGCGGATCGAGATCGGCACCGCGGTCATCGATATGCGCTACGAGAATCCGCTGTACATGGCCGAAGACGCCGGTGCGGCCGACATCATCGCCGGCGGCCGCCTGCAGCTCGGCATCAGCCGTGGCTCGCCCGAGCAGGTGATCGATGGATGGCGATACTTCGGCTATGCCCCGCCCGAGGGAATGACCGATGCTGACATGGCGCGGCACCACACCGAGGTTTTGCTGGAGGTGCTGCGCGGCGAGGGCTTCGCGAAGCCGAACCCGCAACCGATGTTCCCCAACCCTCCCGGCCTGCTGCGCGTCGAGCCATATTCGGCGGGTCTGCGCGATCGTATCTGGTGGGGCGCCGCTACCAATGCCACAGCGGAGTGGGCGGCAAAGCTCGGCATGAATCTGCAGAGCTCGACGCTGAAAATTGACGAGAGCGGACGTCCGTTCCACGTCCAGCAGGCGGGGCAGATCCGCATCTTCCGCGAGGCCTGGAAGGCGGCCGGACATGCGCGCGAGCCGCGCGTGTCGGTGAGCCGCAGCATCTTCGCGCTCGTCGACGACCGCGACCGTGCTTATTTCGGGCGCGACAATGACAGCGCGGACACGATCGGCTATCTCGGCAGTAACGAGCGCGCCATTTTTGGCCGCAGCTACGCCGCCGAGCCGGATCTCCTGGTCGAGCAACTCAAGACCGACGAAGCCATCGCCGCGGCCGATACGCTGCTCTTGACCGTCCCCAATCAGCTCGGCGTCGACTACAACGCCCACGTCATCGAGGCGATCCTCAAAGACGTCGCGCCCAATCTCGGCTGGCGCTGACGAGCCGCGCCTCCGCAACGATCACGCTCCGCGCTAGCGCTCACGCCCGCTCGACTCGGGCGGCATAACAACCCGGCGCCGCGAAGTGGATGTGCAGGTAGGCCGTGCGCGCATCGGCGAACAGCCGCGCGATCGTGCTTTCGAGCTTCTTGCCGTCGGTCAGTTCGTTACCGACCATCATCGCTTCGGCATCGAAGGCGCGCACCGCGAGGGTGCGGTTGCGCAACTGCTCCGGCACTTCGTCGACGGCATCGAAGGTTTCGTCGCCCTTGCGCACAAAGATCGCAAAACGCATGCGGTAGGGCGAAGCGACGTCATGATGCTCATAGTTGAACAGGATGAGTTCGTCGCCCGGCCTGGAGTCGGCAAGGCTGACGCGGCAGGGATAACCCGGATTATGCGCATCGGCGATGCGCCGCACGGCACCGTGTTGCTCGAGCTCCGCATCAGAGAGCGCGAACAGCGGTGCGAAATGTTCGGCCGGCAGGCCGCGAATGCGAAAATGCATGATCGATCCTCCGTTGTTGTCACGGCGTTGTTGTCACGGAGGACAAATGGCGAAAGCGTGCGCGCAATCCCACCCGATTTCTGCGCCGATCGTGCCGGCGGCCCTAAGGCCGCGGCGGGACGCCGCCGAGATTGATGATGTCGTATTTTTCGTTCAGTTGCATCATCAGCTTTTCGTCCGCGAGCTGCGCTTCGCTTAACCGCGCCAGTTCGGCGAGGAATTGATCGAAACCGGCCGGCTGGAAGATCATCAGAAGCCGCGCGGTGCCGCCGGTCGGCAGATCGAGCGCATGCGGCACGTCGGGCGGGATGTGGACGCAGGCGCCCGGCGCGGCCGCGAACCAGTCGCCGTCGATATAGAAATTCACGACGCCGTCGAGGACGTAGAACGTCTCCGCATGCTCGCGATGCAGATGCAGGCCAAGCGCGAATTCCGATTTGAGATTGTCCTCCATCAGCGCGAAGGCACCGCTGGAATCGGCTGCCGATACTTTTACGAAACTGTGATCGCGCGACCAGTCGTAATTTTTGCCGTCGCCGGGCGGTACAAAGCGGTAGCGCTTGGTTGGCATCTCGGTCTCACTTTCTTCGGTTAATGCAAGCCCGCCACGCTTGCGCGATGAATTAAGACGACAACTGAAATCTTATGATGCGCCGTGCGCGCGACGGCGCAAGTTCCGGCAACGTCAACCGGCGCCGCGGGTCCGCCCGACCGCGGCCTGCCAGCGCTTGGTCAGTCGCGCCAGCACATCCCAGCGCGGCTGCGGCTTCACCAGCTTGATCCGCGGCGTCGTCGAGGTTCGCGGCGGCGTCAACAGTGACGCCGTGTCGATCAGGACCGGCATGCGCTTCTCGCTCGCCGGTCCGGCCGCGGGAATCGCCATTTCCTCGGGCAACGACTTGCCGCGCCCCTTCTTCTTGCTGCGCTTGAGCGCCTTGCGCCCGACGTTGCGCAGGAAGAATCGCTCGTGCGGCAGGCTCAAGCGGCCGATGGCGACCGACAACGGCAGCCAATCCACGGCCTTGATGTCGTCCATCGGCTTGCCGTCAGTCTCGCCGACCGCATGCATGCGCCAGAAATGCGCGATCTTCGGCCCGCTACCGCCCACATAGGAGATGACACCGAGAAATTCGTGGACCCGCACGTCGCAGCCGGTCTCTTCGGTGGCTTCGCGGCGTGCCGCTGCCACCGGCTTCTCATCCGGCTTGAGTTTACCTTTTGGCAAAACCCAGGCGTTGTCCCGGCGCCGCTGGACGACGGCGATTAGCGGCTTTGAGCCGGCGCGGATGACGATGCCGCCGGCGGCCATGATCGGTGTGCGGCTGGACTTTCCCATCGTTACATTCTTAGCCGATTCGAAACGGCATGGGCGACGGTGCGGTTCGATCTATCCGCAGCACAATTTTGCAGGCTGCGCCTTATAGCGGGCCGTGCGCTGCGAACAAGGGGGACAATCGCCCGTTTGCACACGGTTGCGTTCGCGCTACGCTTTCCGCCGGGAGGAAGACACACCATGCCTATCAACTTGCCGAATTATCGATGGGACCATGTTCATTTGCGCAGCCCCGACCCGGAAGCGACCGCCGCGTGGTTCGAGCGTATGCTTGGCGCACAGGTGATCCGCAGCATCGTCGAAGGCCAACCGCGCATCGATCTTAAGCTCGGTGGTGCCGATGTTTTCATCATGCCGGTCGGCGGCAACGACAAGGTTAATCCGCCGCCGGTTACGCCTTATCAAGGTCTCGATCATTTCGGGCTCCACGTCTCCGGCCTCGACGCGGTAGCGGCCGAACTCAAAGGCAAAGGCGCCGAATTCACCATGGATCCGCGCACCATCCGTCCCGGCCTGCGGATCTGCTTCCTGCGCGGGCCGCAAGGCATATCGATCGAGCTTCTCGAGCGCGACGCGAAGTATTTGTAAGTAAAATGACAACGCAGGCGTCGGCCGCGACCAATCCGCTGTTCAACGATTGTCCGCTGCGGCTCGGCACGTTTTCCACCAACTTGAGCGGCGGCGGCACCATTTCGAAAATGGACGGCCTGCTCAAAGCGCAATGGCCGGCGACAGCGGAACTTGCGCGCCTTGCCGACGAGATGGAACTCGAAGCCATCGTTCCGGTCGGCCGTTGGAAGGGTTTTGGCGGCGAAACCAATTTCAACGGTGAAGGCTTTGAGGTTTTTGCCTGGGCGGCGGGGCTGTCGGCGGTCACGCGCCATTCGAGCGTGTTCGCCACCTCGCACATCCCGACCGTGCATCCTTTGTTCGCGGCCAAGCAGGCGGCGGCAATCGATCACATCGGCAATGGCCGCTTCGCTCTCAATCTCGTCACCGGCTGGTATGTGCCGGAGATGGAGATGTTCGGCATCACGCTCCTCGATCACGACAGCCGCTACGAGATGGCGGAGGAGTGGGTGCAGATTGTTACCCGGCTGTGGACCGATCCGGAGCCGTTCGATTTCTCCGGTCGCTTCTATTCACTGAAAAAAGCCGAACTTGCGCCAAAGCCGATCCAGCGACCACGGCCGCCGCTGATGAGCGCCGCCGGCTCCGACCGCGGCCGCCGTTTCGCCGCGCAGTACTGCGACGTCTGCTTCATCGCTCCGGAAAGCCACGACGTCGACGAGCTCAAGGCTAAGGTCGACAAATATCGCAACTTTGCCCGCGACGAATTCGGACGCGATATTCAGGTCTGGTCGAATGCCTATGTCTTTCAGGGCGACAGCGAGGCCGACGGCAAGGCACTGTGGAATCATTGCGTGAAGGAATTGGGCGACTGGCAGGGCGTGCAGAACATGCTCGATGTCATGGGCGTGACGTCGCAGCTCGTGCCGCCGCCGGTGCTCGAATTTTTGAAAAAGCATTTCATCGCCGGATGGGCCGGCTATCCGCTGGTCGGCGGCAAGGAACAAGTCGTAGAAGGGCTCGGCGTGTTGAAAAAAGCCGGCTTTGACGGAATTCTCCTGACCTGGCCGCGCTGGGTCGAAGGCTTAACGCGGTTTCGCGACGAAGTGATCCCGCTGCTCAAGCAAGCCGGCTTGCGGTGAAGCAATCCTCCCCACGCAGTGAGGAGGAGGAACCCATTTTCGGGCGCGCTGTGGAAAGCCTTGACCACCTCGCGCCGGCGGCAAGCGAGAGATGAACGACAAACAGTTTACGGAACTTGCCGCCTGGATCGCAGAAGCCGGCTTGGCCGGCGAGAGCGAAACCGTGCTGCTGCGCGGATTTTGCGAGCGCGCAATGGCATTCGGCATGCCGCTCGCCCGTGCCATGGTCATCATCGATACGCTGCACCCGATCTATGAGGGCCGCATGTTCGGCTGGAATGCCGCTGACGGCGAGACGGTTTTGCGCGAATATGGTCCGACAAACGAAGGCGAAGCGCTGGAGCGGTGGCAGCAAAGCCCGTTCTATCGGCTGGTGCAGACCGGCGAGCGACTGTTGCGGCGCCGCGTCGACGCTGCTGCCGTGGCCGAGTTCCCCACTCTCGAGTCGCAGTGGAGCGGCATGACCGATTACGTCGCCATGGTGAACCGCTTCACCGCGCAAGGCGTCATCGGTGAAATGGACTGCGTGTATTCGTCATGGGCGACCGACGGCGCGCAAGGTTTTGACGAAGCCGACATCGCTGATTTGCGCAGGCTGATCCCGCTGCTGGCGCTCGCTGTCAAATCGAGTTCGCTCGCGCGCATCGCCCGCACTCTGGTCGAGACCTATCTCGGGCGCGACGCCGGCCGGCGTGTGCTTGCCGGAGGCATTGCCCGCGGTGTGGCTGAGCGCATCGAGGCGGTGCTGTGGTTCAGCGATTTGCGCGGCTATACCCGCATCACCGATACAGCGGCGCCGGAGCACGTCATTCCGTTGCTCAACGACTACGCCGAAGCGGTGATCTCGGCGATTCACGCCGAAGGCGGCGATGTCTTGAAGCTGATCGGCGACGGTACACTCGCGATCTTCACCGCGGACGATCGCGCGACGGCCTGTCGCGCCGCGCTCGCGGCAGCAGCCGCGGCGCGCACAAGCGTCGGCGAACTTAGTATCCGGCGGCGCGCCAAGGACCTGCCGGCGACCGATATGTATCTCGCGCTGCATTTCGGCGAGGTGTTCTACGGCAATATCGGCAGCAAGGAGCGGCTCGATTTCACCGTAGTCGGTCCCGCGGTCAACGAGGCGAGCCGCATCGGCGCGCTCTGCCGTTCGGTTGAGCAGCCGCTCCTGCTCTCCGCAAGTTTCGCCGACGCCGCCGGCGAGGAGCGGAACCGCTTCGTATCGATTGGCCGCTATGCATTGCGCGGTGTCAGCTTGCCGCAGGAACTGTTTACGCTCGATCCAACGCAGCGGGTGCAGGCTTAAAGCCGTGTCGCAAGCTCCCGCTTGGCGGTATCGCATTCGCCTTTACCGTCTGGAAAGACAATGCCGGCAACCTCAATTTTGCCTAAGAACGGCTGTTTGTTTTGGCACGTGGCTCCGGCGATTTGACGTGACCGGCCAAGCCGCCGCATAAGCAATGGCCTTAGGCGACAACCACGCTCGGCACTTGGGGAATTCGAGAAAATGTCGGTGCCGATAAAGGGGTCCTTCGTCGGGCGGTTCGCGCTGAAATTCGTCGAAGTGTTGGGCGCCGGCATCGCGACCGCCGTCGGCAGCTATTTTGTGGCGCAGCTAAGCGGCTATTGGTCGGCACCGGCACCGGCACACGCGCCGGCGACGGTGCAAATCGCGCCGAGCAACTTGAGCGCGCCCAACGCGTCCGTCGTGTCCAAGGCGCCGCGCGTGGACGCCGATGGTTCTAAGCTCGCGCCGGATGCGCCGGCCCCTGCCGCTGGTGCGGCGCGGACGACCGCAACCGCCAATCCGGCCGCTTCGCGCAAACGCGCGCCGGCCGAAGCGAATGCCGAGGCCAAGCCGCCGGAGAAAGAGCCGAAACCGCAAGACAAGGAGACGGCCGAAATCAAGGCGCGCGACAAGGACGACAAGGATTCGGTGGAAGCGCAGGTGCGCGCCGCGCTCGCCAATGTCGACGCCAGCCGCCAGCCGGCACCCGCGGCGCAAATGGCCGCGCCCGCCGCCGTGCCTAAGACCGAACCTCCACCGAACACAGGTGCCGTCGCGGCCGTCCCGCGCGGAGCCGATGTCGCGGCGCCGCCGGCGCAGCCGGGGCCTTCGCCCGCGTCAGCCGAGCCGCTGACGCCGGTTGAGATCAAGTCGCACCCGATCGCCGACGTCGACGCTGCCGCTCAGGCGCAAGCCGACGCTGGGGCCAGGGCCGAAGCTTCTCAAGCCAACGACAAGGGCCTGTTCGGCGCGCTCAAGAAAATCCCGGAATTCTTTCGCACCGACGCGCATCCTCCCGACGATCCGCCGCGGCCACCGAAGCAGGTCGGCGAATAGGGACTCATATGACCCGCCGCACGCCCGATGCCCGCACCGCCGCCGAGAAAGCATTCAAGGCGGTCACAACCAAGCCGGTCGAAGCCCCGCCGAAAACGCCGCCGGCGTTACCCGGCGTGAAGGAAACGGTGACGTTGCGCATCGACCGCGACGTGCTCGATTTCTTTCAAGGGGACGGTCCCGGCTGGCAGGAGCGCATCAACGCCGCCTTGCGCAAGGTCGCGGGGAAATAAACAGGCTCTCCCTCTACCCAAGAAAGACAAGAAGCCGTAGCACCCGACCTATTTTATCTTTGCCAGCGCGTCGCGCTCCTTTGTGAGCCGTTCGAGTTCGGCGGTCTGTTGCGCGATGCGGTCGGCATTGCGCTCTTCGTCCTCGGCGCCGGAGTAGGCGGCGGCCTGCTCGATCAGCTGCCGGATATTGTCGCGGACAATGGCGAGGCGCCGTTCCAGCTCTTCGAGCGACACCAGACTCCCGTTACTCATCGTCTGTCCTTTCAAAATCCGACGGCTCGAAGCACCATCGGCAAGCGCCTGCGCATCATATAAATTAAGACCGCTCGCGCATAGCCGCGCGCCGCGCTTTGAGGATAACACGGGGACGAAATGACCAGGCAATTGGAGGGCAAAGTCGCCATTGTTACCGGCGCCAGCAACGGTATCGGCCGGGCCATCGCCGAGACCTTTGCCGCCGAAGGGGCAAAGACCGTATTGGCCGCGCGCCGCGCCGAGCTTTTGAACGAGGTCGCCGCCGGCATCAAGGCACGGGGCGGAGTTGCGCTGCCGGCGCCGACCGACGTCACCCGGGAGGAGGCGGTCGCAGCGCTGTTTGCTACCGTACACCGGACTTTTGGCCGCCTCGACGTGCTGGTGAACAATGCCGGCATTCCCACCCATAAGCCGACCGAAGAGATCACGCTCGACTATTGGCAAAATGCCCTCGCCATCAACCTCACCGCGCCGTTTCTGTGCAGCCGTGCCGCCATCCGGGCAATGAAAGAGCAGACGCCGCAAGGCGGCCGCATCATCAACATGGGCAGCATCTCGTCGAAGACGCCGCGGCCGGATTCGCTCCCCTACACCACGACCAAATTCGCGCTGCAGGGCATGACCCACCAGCTGACCCAGGACGGGCGCAAATACAATATCGTCGCTTCGATCATTCATCCGGGCGCGGCGCTCTCGTCCTTCAGCGCGCTTGCCGGCCGCACTGAAGCCGGCGCCGGCGAGACGCCGGCCGATTACGTCATGGCGGCGGAGGAGGTGGCCAAGGTCGCCGTGCTGATGGCGGCGCTGCCGCCGGAAGTGAACCTCTACGAAGCGACGATCCTGCCGAACCATCAGCGTTCGTTCATCGGGCGCGGCTGATTTGCGCGTTCATCCCATGACCTTTTCGTGGATTGCCATGCAGTGGCGTACGAGATTTTGCCTCGATATCACGAATTCCTTCAGCGGCGTATCGATGGCGTAGAAATAGATGTTGGCAATGAAGCCGTAGATGCCGGCGTCGATGCTGGTCGGCGTCGCGCCGTGCAGGTAGCCGCTCGGCGGAATGAGATCGGCGAGCACACTGAGATCGACAAGCCCGCGCGCGTAGGCGGCCTCCGGTGCGTAGCGGCCGATGCCCTGGTAGTGATAGCGCTGGAAGTTGAATTCGCGGGCCTTCGACAGGCCCTCTTCGGTCAGGCTTGGATGCTCACGCATCAGCGCGTCGCGAAACGCCGGCCAGTAACGCTCGTCCTTCCAGCGCGAGTACGACATCACCCAATAGAGATCGTCGATCATGCGGGTGATGAGCAAATTTTGATCGCGTGCACGTTCGCTCAGGCGGGCGTCAATTGTCAGTCGGTATTTGGCGATCAAATGCGCGACGATGGTCTCGCTGTCGCCGATGGTCTCGCCGTCGTCGACAAGGTATGGCAGCTGCCCGCGCGGCGCCGCCGAGGCGTCGAAAATATGCTCGTGGGTAAACGCCAATCCGGCAAGCCGCAGGAAAGCAAACACCTTCAGCCCGTAGCCGTTGTTGTCGGCGACGCCGAACAGGGTCGGGTAGGAATAGAGCGTGATCATCGGGGCGCTCCGCTGACTGCAAACGCTTTAACTCTATCCGAGCGCGGTCCGCGGCGCGGACTTTTATGAAGCCTTTCGCCGCGCTATTCTGGTCAGTGGCAACGCGAGAGGTTGGCGTTGAGGGCCGGACCAGGCGTGTTACAAAAAATTGGCGTGATTGCTGCGCTCCTGCTGGCATTGTCCGGCCGTGCCGATGCGCAACTGCATGTCGAACAGGCGCTGGCCGCCGACAACCAGTCGGCGCAGCTGAAAGAGGGCGCTGCGCCGAACGGCTATCAGGCCTGTGTCGGCACGGCCGCCGCGACCCACGATGCGTCCTGGGCGGCCGAGTGCAAGCGCATCAATGAGCGCGACCGCACCGACTACAACAGCTGCCTCGACAAATTGAAGTTGCCGAAGACCTACTGCGATTCCTCCTACGTCATTCATGACCCGTCGCCGACGTGCACGCTGCCGCCGACGATCGCAACGGTGCTCGATGCCGCTCTCGAACGGGCGCGCTATCGCTGCCTCGATGAAAGCAATGCGGCATTGCAATAGCCGCGGTCTGCCGCCACCTTTTGCGGCATGGTCGATCGCTATATGCTGATGGGCGATTCCGCGGGAGACCGGCGTTGGCGGCAAGGATCAACGCGCTTTTCAAGCTCAGCATCATCGCCGCGCTGCTGGTGACGTCATCCGGCGTCGCCTATTATTACGCGGTGTATCTGCCGCGTCGCGATGCGCGGCTGGAACAGGAACGCGCTGTCGAGCAGGTCCGCGCCGCGGATGAAAAACGCGCCAAGCAGAGCCAATTGGCGTTCGAGCAAAAACAGGCGGAACAGCATCAGGCCGAAGTGAAAGCCGGCGCCGAGACGCGCTATCAGACCTGCGTCGATGCCGCCGGCGCCGTGCACGACACGACCTGGGCGGCGGAATGCGAGCGGCTTGCCGAGAAGGCGCAGCAGGACCACGCCGACTGCCTTGCCAAGTCGAAACTGTCGCAGCAATATTGCGATACCGCCTACCGCGGCCGTGATGGTTCGAGGAACTGCACGCTGCCGCTGAAAGTCGCGACCGAACTCGACGGCGGCTTGATCAAGGCGCGCAATCGCTGTGCCCAGGAGCGCAAAGCCGCGCTACAGTGAGCTGCGCGTGCCGCCGCTTGCTTATTTCACGATCGCGTTCTCATAAGGATAGATCGCGTCGCCGGTCTTGAACTGCAGCGGATAGACGATGACTTCCGTCTTGGCGTCGCGGAATTCGTCGATGCTGTTGCTCTTGATGTTCTAGAACTGGGCGGCGAGCGTACGCTCTTCGGTCCATTCGCCGAGTGGCCCGAATTTGACCTCGCCGACCACGGTCGAGAACGTCGCCTTGTGCATATAATCGGCGAGCGTTTCGTCGTTCAGGCTTTTGGTGGCGGCGATCGCTCCGCCAAGCACCTGCAGGTCGGCATAGGCCCACACCGGCATGTAATAGCCGAGCGGATCGGAGCCCGCGGCTGCGGCGCGTTCCTGATATTTCTTCACGAGTTCGAGCGAACCGGGAAACGCCATCGATTTCACCGGCAGCCAGGTCTCGAAGTTGACGACGCCGTTGAGCAGCGGCCCGAGCTGCAGCTTGAACGCGGTCGCCTGCAGGCCGACCATGGCGCCGCCCCACATCTTCGGCTTGAAGCCGAGCTCGTTGATGGTCTTGATCAGGCCGACGGTGTCGAGCGGATAGGAGCAGATCACGACGAGGTCCGGATTGCGCGCGGCAATCGCCCGCACCACCGGCGAAAAGTCGACGGTCGAGGGCGGATAGCTCTTGTCGTAGACGATGTTGAAGCCGGAAGCCTTGGCGTTTTCGCGCGCGCCTTCGCAGGCATTCTGGCCGAATTCGGCGTCGGCATAGGCTAGCGCGATGGTCTGCGGCTTCGGTGACTGCGCTTCGGCGACCTTGAAGAAGCCGCGGGTGAAGGCCGGCTTTGGCGTCGGCCCGTTCGGGATCATGGCGAAGTAGCGGGTGTATTTGAAGGCGTCGTTGACGCCGGTGCCGAACAGGCTGACCAGGAGCTTGTTGCGCCCGATGGCGACCGGCATGGCGGCGGCGACCTGGGTCGAGGCATAGCCGGAGACGATGAGGTCGACCTTGTCGACATCGAGCAGCTTCGAATAGATCGCCGGCACCTGCGCCGGATTGCTCTGGTCGTCGTAATAGACGAGCTTGACCGGACGGCCGAGGAGGCCGCCCGCGGCATTGACGTCGTCTTCCCAGATCTGCATGGCGACGAGCGACATCTTGCCGTTGGCGGCAAGCGGCCCGGTGAGCGACATGCCGAAGCCGATTTTGATCGGCTCTTCTGCGCGCGCCGGCACGCCCGCGCAAAACAGCGACACGGCCGCGGCGACAACGGCGAAGCGGGCCAGCCGGACAAACCGCGGCAGTCGGGAATTACTGGGCATTTCGCGTTTCCTCTTGGTCGAATGGGATTTCCGCCGCGCGGCGCGCGGCCGGCTTTGCAGCTGTCCCGGGGAGGATTGTGCTTTTGCACCAAAGCGCGCGCGGCGAAAGCTCAACTTGCGCATGCGCCGCATGCACGATTGCATGGTGGGATGGGAATGGGCCTCGAAGTCCGCCCACAGGCCGACGCCATGTTACATTTCAAATCTGGACCAAACGCGCGGCGGAGCCGTCGATGACTGGGATTGTCGTCTTTGTGGTGACGTTGGCGCTCGGCTACGGCGCGTACCGCGTCATCCGCGGTGGTTTCGGTCGCCGCAATCGGAAAAATTGAACGTCTTCGGCGTCTTCGGCTATGTCATCGTCGTCGTTCTGGCGGCGTAGCTGCTCACGGTCCTGGCCGAGCGCTTCTTTTAGCGCGAACGAAATTCTAGCGCGCGGCGCCGATGGGCGTTTCCTGATTGGCCGCTATCATCGAGCCAAAATCCGCATCCTTCCGCTCCGGCGACATCTGCATCGCCAGATCGGCTCGCACTTCGTCTTGCATACTCGCCGGCGCGTCGACGGTCGCTTCGGCTGTTTGCACTTCGACGCCCGCTAGCAAGTCGAGCCGGGCTTTCACCCAGTGCCAAAGACCGCGAATTTCGGCCGCCGATTTGCCGTCTCCGGCAAACTCGGTGACCGTGAGCCCGAGCGACAGCGCATCCTGCTGATCGTTTCGCGCTACGATCGCGGGCAGCGCGATCACATCGCGAAGCTCAAAGGCGAGCGCTGCGTCGGCGAGCGCGCTGGTCGCATTGCCGATCCGATAACCGCGGACCGGCGTCTGGTTGAGCACGAACGCGAAGGGCTTTTCCGCGGCGCGAACGGCCGCCAGCGCCGGCGCTGCGGCTTCGATATCGGCGAGCGATGGCCGCGCCGGAATGAGGCACAGGTTGGCGGCGCCGACGGCGGCATTGAAAGTATCGCTCCAGCCACCGGCGGTATCGATGATCGCGAGCGTGATGCCGTCGGCCGCGAGCTGGCGCAGACGCGCAACGAGCGAATGGCCGTCGTGAACGCTCTCGACCGCCAGCGTGGCGCGGTTGCGGCGCAGCCGCCAATTGGAGACGGTGCCGAGCGGATCGGCTTCGACCACGCAAACGTTATGACCGGCTTCCAGCGCGGCGCCGGCCAGCCCGATCGCGAGCGTGCTCTTGCCGGTGCCGCCTTTGCGTGAAATCAGCGCGAGAATTTGCATGTGGAGTCTCCGTTTTGGTTGCGAAGCTTGCGCGTTACGCAACACCGGGACGCCACCGAGCGCGAATCGAAAGCCAGCCGCGCATTCAAAGCTTCATGCCCGCGTTCGGCGCGCACGCCTATGCCGTGCGAATACGTAGGCGTGGCCTAAGGGACCGTTAACCATTGGCCGGGGCCCTTCTCAGTGAAACCGACAATCTGAAAGTTCGCCTCGGCCCGCACGCGAGGTAGAAGGAGGTATTTATCCATGTGGCGGCGATCACCCGACGCCTGCCATGCCCGAATTACGTCTCGCCAACGGGGGCCGCCAACTGCTATGTCAATGGACAAGCACACGATTCACGGAAAAAGGACGCGAAATGGCGGAGAAATCCGGAAAATACGCGGCGGACGCCCAGTTCGCAAAGATGTTGCGGGCGGACGACGCCAAAAAGGCGATGTCGGAATACGAATCCAACGCGGCGGCGCTGCGCGCCAAGACCGAACGGCTCAAAGCGCTCCGGCTGGCCAGAGACGGCGCCGCTGCGCCGGCCGCGCCGAAACCGAAGCGCAAGAAGAAGGGCGACACCGGCAGCCTGTCGCAGTGGCTCGACGGACAAGCCAAGGACGGCCGCGGCAGCTAGTGCATGATCCAGAAAAGTGGAAGCCGTTTTTCCGAAAAGATCATGCACCGCTAAACCGCATGATCCGGAAAAGTGGAAGCCGGTTTTCCGAAAAGATCATGCACCGCCAAAAGCTCTAAGCGGCGACAGCCGGCAATCGTAGCGCGCCCTGCGCGCTCGCGCAGTTCCGCCTGGGGCGATAAGCCGCCCGGAACTCTCCATAAAGACACCTTTGCCGCGCGGTGCGGCCACTATTGAGGCTCCTGATAGCGGGGCCGCAACTGCGCGGCCCAACCGGAGAAAACAAAATGAAAGAAGATCACAACAAGGCAGCCGAGCTGCACGAGACCGCGGCAAAGTCGCATCGTGCCGCCGCCGAGTCGCATGGCCGGAACGATCATGCCAAGGGCAAGGAGTACGCCAGCCAGGCCCAGCAGCATTCGCAGAACGCCAACGAGCAGTCGAAGACGGCGAACACCAAAAGCGCTCAACAGAAATAACGAGCGCCACCGGGAAGTCGGCGTTCCCCGCCGGCTTCCCGGCGGATTGCCATTGGTTCAGTGAGGTAGCCCGCATGAGCGCAGCGAGATGCGGGATAGCCGCGGCGAGATAGACCCCGGATATCGCTTCGCTCATCCGGGCTACTTGCTGACGAAGCGTCAGCGCGGCTTGTCTTCCTCATCTTCGCGGGCATCTTCCTCGGCGTTTGCCAGGCCCTCCACATCCACCAGGTCCGGTATCGGCTTGACGTCTTCGGCCTGTTTGGCGTGAGCCTTGCGTTCCGCCGCCTGCTCGATCTCGCCGATCATGAATGCGGTTAGATCGTCGATCGCCTCAGCGATCTCGTTCGCGGGGATGCCGTGCGCGCTCACGTCGGCGCGACAACGGTCGGCGAGCGCCTTGGCGCGCGCCCGTTCGTCGCCGGACTTATCTTCGGCGCGGACGTGGTCGGACACCCATTCTTCGACAAAGGCCAGTGCGCGCTCGCTCATTTTTCCAAGCTCCCGATTTTGGCGAGTGTAGCACAGCGGGCAGCAGACAGCGACGACCTGAGGCTGAGTTCGTCCTTCAGCGCATTGATAGTTCTGGTCAGCGGGTACTGTATTGCTGCTTGGATTTCTATCGGCAGTATTCGCCCCGTTGGTCGCAACCGCGACTTTCCTAAAAGGCGACTAACTGGCTTCAACTCTGGATGATCTTAAAAAACGCTACAGCGCCTCATTTGGTTCCTTCTCGGCTTGGGCCTTATCGACATAGACCTGCGCGCCCATGTCGATGAACTTCTTAGACATTGACGCCATGCCTTCCTCGGCCGTCAGTGCGCCGACGCCTGTCGGATCATTCAGCGTCGCCGCGTAGTCGCGCACGTCCTGGGTGATCTTCATGGAGCAGAATTTCGGGCCGCACATGGAGCAGAAATGCGCCACCTTGTGCGCCTCTTTCGGCAGCGTCTCGTCGTGGTACTCACGCGCGGTGTCGGGGTCCAAAGAGAGGTTAAACTGATCGACCCAGCGGAATTCGAACCGCGCGCGTGAGAGCGCATCGTCGCGCAATTGCGCCGCCGGGTGGCCCTTCGCCAGGTCCGCGGCATGCGCGGCGATCTTGTAGGCGATGACGCCGTCCTTGACGTCGTTCCTATCGGGAAGCCCGAGATGCTCCTTGGGCGTGACGTAGCAGAGCATGGCGGTGCCGAACCAGCCGATCATGGCGGCGCCGATCGCGCTCGTGATGTGGTCGTAAGCCGGGGCGATGTCGGTGACCAGCGGGCCCAAGGTATAGAACGGCGCCTCGCCGCATTCCTTGAGCTGCTTGTCGACATTGATCTTGATCTTGTGCAGCGGCACGTGGCCGGGGCCTTCGATCATCACCTGGCAGCCCTTGGCCCAGGCGATCTTGGCGAGTTCGCCGAGCGTCTCCAGCTCGGCGAATTGGGCGCGGTCGTTGGCGTCGCGGATCGAGCCGGGGCGCAGGCCGTCGCCCAAGGAAAACGACACGTCGTATTTGCGCATCAGTTCGCAAATCTCGTCGAAGCGCTCATAGAGGAAGCTCTCCTTGTGACGCGCCAGGCACCACTTGGCCATGATCGAGCCGCCGCGCGAGACGATGCCAGTCACGCGGTTAGCCGTTAAGTGGATGTAAGCGAGCCGCACGCCCGCGTGGATGGTGAAATAATCGACGCCCTGCTCGCATTGCTCGATCAGCGTGTCCTTGTAGCACTCCCAGTCGAG
>Ga0181520_10001544_pt1 | contig 46275 bp, 30 predicted proteins | sample PEATcosm2014_Bin_29_FD_132451 | JGI IMG/M metagenome (GOLD analysis project Ga0181520, IMG submission 132451) | Peatland microbial communities from MTU Mesocosm Facility, Houghton, MI, USA - PEATcosm2014_Bin02_30_metaG | ecosystem: Environmental > Terrestrial > Soil > Wetlands > Peat | place... | reverse complement strand
GATTGCCGTTAATATGCCGCCATAATGACATACATTAGTCATTATCTATTTCATTATAGCGGCATATTAACGGCTTGTTCGCACTCTGGAGAGTGCTCCTACAGACTTTTGCAATCGCCTCTGAGGTTTACGATTAGCGAAACCCTACTTCGCCGCCCAGACCATCCCCCGGGTCACCATCTTCAGCACTTGTGGCATCGCCATGACATCGGCGCTGTGTCCCAGCGAGCAGTAGAACACGCGGCCCTTTTCGTAGTTCGTCTGCCAGGTGACCGGCATCACGACATCGCCACGCCCGACCGGGTTGTCGAAGGTCGTGGTCGCGAGCACCCGGATCGCCGGGTCGATGTGCATGTAGTACTGCTCCGAGGTCACCTCGAAGTCATCGATCCCCGCCGTGATCGGGTCGTTTTGGTCGATGATATTGACCGTGTAGGTCACGCTGCCGCCCGGATGGGCGACCCATTGTCCCCCGCACATGAACTGATACTCGGTGTCATTGCGGAAGGCGTCGCACATTCCGCCGTGGACGCCGGCGATGCCGACGCCGCTGCGGACGGCTTCCAGCAGGGGATTGACCTGCTCCGCGGTGATGTTGCCCATCGTCCACTCGGGGACAATCAGGTCGAGGCTCTTGAGCTTATCGGCGTCGAGGAAGGCGTCGAGCGTATCCGCGACCTCGACGGCGAAACCCTCTTTGGTGAGTGCGTCGGCGAGAATATCGGAAACCGGCTTCGGTTCGTGGCCGTCCCAACCGCCCCAGACGATCAATGCTTTCTTCATGTAAGTGTCTCCCTGCGTCCGTGTCACTTTCCGGCATGCCGCAACCGGTATACGGCAATTCCCCGCGTTGGCGCGTGTGTCCTGCACGGCCAGGCTCTTCCTCAATGTGTATGGGTAGCTTGACGGAAGCCTCGTAAGTTCATCTCGATGAGTAAGTGAGTGCCGTCAAGCCCTCAAAGGGGGCGGGCCGCCCATTGCCTGGCTGACGCGAGCGTCAGCCAGGCAATGGGCAGACGCCCCTTCGGGGCTGACGGCAACGGCTCGTCTTGTGCAACGCCCGAATATCGCCTGGCGACGATCACCAGGACCAGTTTGCGGCATCTACCCACACACATTGAGGAAGAGCCGCACGGCCAGGCTTGCCTCCGAGCGCGAGAACAATTACCTAGTTATATTTGTTATGACCTATGTGAGTGGCGTCACGCTGCACAGACGGGCCGCCCCGGACCTCCGGGACCGTCGTGCAGTCGGGGTCAGGGAACCTGATCGAGGCCGATAGACCGCGAGGTGAAGCGGCCCGGCCCGCAGACAAGCGACAGCCCCACGAGGTTGAACATGAACAGACGCGGTTTCACGCTTATCGAACTGCTGGTGGTGATAGCGATCATCGCTATCCTGGCAGCGATCCTTTTCCCCGTGTTCGCACGGGCGCGAGAGAAGGCTCGTCAAACGAGTTGTCTCTCCAACGTCAAGCAGATAGGTCTGGGCATCCTCATGTATGCGCAGGACTACGACGACACGCTTCCCTACAAGTGGTACTTGTACACTCACGTTCCGGTCGATCAGACCCTCAGCACCAACTACCTGACATGGCCTGAGGCCATCCTTTCGTACGTGCGAAATGACCAGATTTTCCAGTGCCCGGACCAAAAGTACGCGCAAACGGACATGCCCTACACCACGTACCCGTTTGCCTACAACTACAATGGCGCTTCCCCGACCAACCCCGCCGACCTGAGCACCGGCGGCTTGGACGGGGCCACGCTGGGCAGCCTCGCGGCTCCGACGAGCACGGTCATGATCTACGACGGCTTCACGATGGACTCGTGGTGGTATCCGGCGGATCAGGCGGCCCTGGTTTCGGGCGTGGCCGGGCCGACTGTCGACTGGCCGAACACCTGGCCGGCGGCAATCACCGCAGTGCGCCGGCATAACGACGGGGCGAACATCTGCTATGCCGACGGGCACGCCAAGTGGGCGAACCGGCTGGATGCGACCAATTTCACAAGGTCGGGGCAGTAACCACCGGCCTGGCGATGACAAAGGGAGCCCCCATTGTTCATCACCAAGTATTACCAGGAACGGGTGTTGCGCAAGACTGCGCCGATGGCTATACTCGGACCAGCCTATGGCTGAGGCCCGCATGGGGGGCTGCTACGGTTAACACACGCGCAACACAGCGCGCGTATGCTGACCTGCAGCGGCCACCTAGTCGGGCCGTTTCGCTAACACCACTCCCGGACCATGTCCAGACTGACGAGGTGCAACATGACGAGACGTGGATTCACGCTCATCGAACTGCTGGTAGTCATCGCGATCATTGCGATACTCGCTGCGATCTTGTTCCCCGTGTTCGCACGGGCCCGAGAGAAGGCTCGCCAGGCGAGTTGCCAGTCCAACCTCAAGCAGATCGGCCTGGGCATCTCGATGTACGCTCAGGACTACGACGAGACGCTGACGCCGGAGTACGAGTACAACCCTTACCCGAACAACCTGCTTTGGTGGGAGGACCTGATCCAGCCGTACACGAAGAACTACCAGATGTTGGTCTGCCCGAGCGAGCCGAACCAGCAGTACAGCTACGCGCGCCCGAACTGGCCCGGTATTCCGAACCCGATCAACTTCTCATACGCAGCCAACGGCAATGGCGGCAACACTGGCCCGGCGCCGATGGCCGCCTGGACCGGCTGTCCGTTGGCCAAGGTTATGGACGTCACCGGCACGATCCTGGTGTGCGAGTCGACCCAGATGGAAATATGGGACTACAACACCACCGATGCCTGGGCGCCGGACGGCATCGGGTACATCGCATCCACCCGCCACAACGACGGCAGCAACTGGCTGTTCGTCGACGGCCACGTCAAGTTCCAGAAGCACAGCACGCAGAGCCAGTGGACGATCGCGTCCGACTAGAGCTGCGACGTTCGCGACTGCTGAAGTGGCATACCCTACGAGGGAGGGGAATGATTCCCCTCCCTCGCCATTTTGTGGTAGAATACTGCAGGTCGCTTGCGGTCTCGCGAGCGGCCTTCGTGTGAGTAACGACACGCAGACGGAACTGAATGACAGACCAGAATCTCACTCGCAACTTCTGCATCGTCGCGCACATCGATCACGGCAAGTCGACGCTCGCCGACCGCTTGCTGGAAACCTGCGGCGCCGTCGATGAGCGCAACATGATGGATCAGCTTCTCGACTCGATGGACCTGGAGCGCGAGCGCGGCATCACCATCAAGGCCTCGGCGGTCCGATTGCACTACACGGCCGAGGACGGCAAGACATACACCCTCAATCTCATCGACACCCCGGGGCACGTCGATTTCTCCTACGAGGTGAGCCGCGCGCTTCATGCCTGCGAGGGCGCGGTGGTGCTCGTCGATGTGTCGCAGGGCGTCGAAGCTCAGACGGTCGCGAACGTGTACCTCGCCATCGACGAGGGCCTCGAGCTGGTGCCGGTGGTCAGCAAGATCGACCTCGAGCAGTTCGACCCGAACCACGCCGCCGAAGAGATGCACGCGATGTTCGGGTTCAAGCCTGAGGAACTCCTGTTCACCAGCGGCAAGAGCGGCATCGGGGTACACGAGCTTCTCGAGGCCATCGTGCAGCGCGTTCCGCCGCCGAAGGGCGACATCGAGGCCCCCTTGCGGGCGCTGATCTTCGATTCCGAATTCGATCAGCACCGGGGCGTTGTCGCTTATGTCCGCGTGTTCGAGGGCAGCGTCAAGCGCGGCGATGCGATCCAGATGATGCACTCGGGCAAGGATTTCATCGTGACCGATGTCGGTTTCTTCACCCCGAAGATGCGCCCGACGGAGATACTGCAGGCAGGCGATGTCGGTTATGTCACCGCGGGCGTGAAGGCTGTTCAGGACAGCCGCGTGGGCGACACCATCACCAATGCCGAGACGCCTGCCGCCGAGCCGCTGCCGGGTTACAAGCAGGCGCAGCCGATGGTCTTCTGCGGTCTGTACCCGGCGGAGAATGCCGATTATGGCAATCTCAAGGACGCGCTGGAAAAGCTGTCGCTCAACGAGGCGGCGCTGATGTACGAGCCGGAGACCTCGGCGGCGCTGGGCTTCGGCTTCCGCTGCGGGTTCCTGGGGCTTCTGCACATGGAAATCGTGCAAGAGCGCCTGGAGCGCGAGTACAATCTCGATCTCGTCGCCACCGCGCCGAGCGTCATCTACCGGGTTCTGAGGACCGACGGGGAGATCATCGAAGTTGACAACCCCGCGAAGTTCCCCGAGCCGCAGGTGATCGCGGCCATCGAGGAGCCAATCGTCAACGCGACGATCATGTGCCCGCAGAAGCACGTGGGCGCGATGATGAAGCTGTCCGAGGAGCGGCGCGGCGAGTATCGACATACCGACTACCTGTACGGCGACCGGGTGGCGATCCATTACCGCCTGCCGCTGGCGGAGATCATCGTCGATTACTTCGATGCTCTGAAGTCCGCCAGCCGTGGTTATGCGACGCTCGATTACGACCTTGGCGGGTACCAGGGGGCCGACCTGGTGAAGGTCGAGGTCATGATTAATACCGATCCGGTGGACGCGCTGGCGATCGTTACGCACCGGCAGTTCGCCGAAGAGCGAGGGCGGCGCATCTGCAGCAAGCTGAAGGCCTCGATCCCGCGGCAGCTCTTCGAGGTGCGCATCCAGGCTTCGATTGGCGGGCGCATTATCGCCTCGACCCGCGTGCAGCCGCTGCGCAAGAACGTGTTGGAGAAGTGCTACGGCGGGGACATTACGCGGAAGCGCAAGCTGTTGGAGAAGCAGAAAGAGGGCAAGAAGCGGATGAAGTCGGTGGGCTCGGTGGATGTGCCGCAGGAGGCGTTCATGAGCATATTGAAGCTGGACTGAGGGTAGGGGGCCAGCGCCGCCACTGCGCTCAAGCACTGTTGGCCTGGACGAGATATATTGACTATTGGGAGACATCGGGTATAATAATAACGTGCTCAGCGTGGTGGGAGAGCCCACCCACGCACGACAGAGTGCCTGTGCACAGCCGGGTAGCCCGCCAGATTGGGCTACCCTTTTTGTTATCCGGGCGACGAGACCGGGGAGGTGTCGGGACGTTGAGCACCTGTGTTCTCTACATAGACGAAGCCGGCAACCCTGACAAACATCAAGTGCCGCTGCTGAACGGCCAGACACCCCTGTTCGTGTTGGGCGGGATAGCACTGCCCCTGGGTGACTGGCGAGACATTGACCGGGACTACCTCAACCTGAAGCGGCAGTATTTCGCGAGCGAAATGGAGGGCACGAAGCAGGAGCGCCCGGAGCACTGGGAGGCAAAGGGTAGTGACCTCACCCAACCTCGCAACCGGACCAGCGCTCGTCGCCATGCTTTTTTGCATGAAACGCTCGATCTGACCCAGCGCTTCGACGCCAAGTTATTCGCAATAGTCTTTCTCAAGAACCCTGCAACTCCGGCGCCGCCGATCAGCCTCTACACAACGGCCGTTCAGCAACTCGCTCAGCGTTTCGCCACCTACGTCGCCGAGCACCCCGCGTTCGAGAACGGCATCATGATCATGGATTCCCGCTGTAAGGGACCGAAGGGTCACGACTTTAGAGTAGGCGCCTCGTACTTGTCCTATGTATTCGGGCACGAAACCGGGCGCTCTCTCACATCGCTTGTAGAGGCTCCCCTGTTTGCCGACTCCCGTTTGACTGCCGGCCTGCAGATCGCCGACAACATCGCGTCACTGGTATATGGCACGCAGTACCATTATCACCTGCATGGGATTCCAGGAGGATATGATTACTCCCACCTGCAGCGGTACTGGCCGCATCTCGCCGCTCTGCAATTCCGCAGCAAGAACCGGTACGAGGGGTACACGGTCTATGGGCTCCGCAAGAACGACTGGCGTTGAGCAGTCTCGCTCATTTTTGGCGACTCTGCAGACATGAAACGGCGAACGGCAGGAGGTATATTTGGCCTTTGCCATTCGCCGTTTGATTCTGCGTTCAGCGTTTTGCGTTCTGAGTTTCCCTGTTTCCCTCTACGGCACGAACTCGACGTTGCTTACCCAGATCGTTCCCTTGCCGTCGTCGGCGTTTGCCGCGCCGTGGCAACCGATAGTGACTGCGCTGATCTGGTCGGTGTCGAAGTGGTTGTTGTCGTCTTTGCTCCAGCCCGCAAGTTTGAACTGCGCGAAGGGGATTGTGACCGTGGTCCAGTCCTCGTGGGGCGGTGGCATGTCGGGCGCGTCCAGAGTGTATTGCGCGCCACTGCGCTCGGATAGGGTTACCAGCAGGCCGGGGCCGATGACACCGGCCGGCAGGGCGGCCTTGTAGGTGAACCGGAGGCTTTGATACCCGTCCAGCTCAGCAGGCGGGACCGCCACCGTTGGGGTCATGTACATGTGCCGGCCCAGCGGGAACTGGAACTCGACCTTCATGCAGGCCTTGCCGTCCGGACCTTCGTTCGGCGTGGTCAGGGTCGATTTGACCGCCGGGTCCTGCCCGACGTTCCACTGCCCCGCTCCGTCGCCGGTGATTCGCAGCGGCGCGGTCGGTCGATACGGCTCGCTTGTGAGCACCGCGCGGCTGATCTGCAATGACCCGGTGGCCGGCCCGTCGATGACAACGCCGATCCACACCTTGCCGATGTTGCCCCAGTCGATGTTCTCGGCAGCGCCCTCGCTGAACGAGGACTTGCGCAGCGAGGCGACCGAGATGCGCCCCTCGTCGAACGTCGGGGAATCGGGAGCATCCGGGCCGACCTTGAACCACGCTGAGCCGCTCTTGTCCCAGAACATCACCGATAGACGCGCGGCCTTGGCGCCCTTGCAGGTCAACTGGTAGCGGAGCGCCACGGCTTTGGCCCCGGCCGGGTTGCCGGCAGGGACGCCCTCGAGGGCGATGAAACGCCGCTCGTCGCCGTCCTTCTGGAAGTCCACCTTCATCGCGGGCTTGCCGGCGTCAGCATTCGCGACCGGCTTCAGTGTTACCCTGGCGCCGTTCACGGGCACGAGCTTGAGGTTACCGATGCCCGCGTCCCCACCGCCGATGGGGACGTTCACCTGCGCGTATGCGGCCGACAAGGCCAGCATGACCATCGCTGTTGCCAGTAGGGCCGACGTTGTTCTCATCGTCATCAACTCCTATTCAGACGTATCGCGAGTGCGTTCGAATCTGCTTGCAGCATTGTTCACGGGGCGGCGGTCGCTGTGGGGTCCCCGTCTGAGCCGCGTTTCACGCGGGGCCCAGACACCCCACAGCTTGGCACATTGGTCGACGTTATCTTTCGCTGTGGGGTCCCCGTCTGAGCCGCGTTTCACGCGGCCCAGACACCCCGCAGCTTGCTGGCATTGAGCCTACTCGCCCTTGTTCTCGATCTGTATGTTGTCCAGATAGTAGACGGTCTTTGCGTCGGCCATGCTGCTGAAGCCCAGCCATGTCAGCGTCTTCCAGTTCGGGTCGCATGGCAGGGCGGCGAACTTCTGCGGCTGTTGGTTGGGCAACGTGACGGTCAAGTCCCAGGTCGCGGTGGACTTGGCGCCTAGCCCGGCCGTCACCGCGAAATGCACCCACTCGCCGGTCGGTATGTTGAGCAGGGGCTTGCCGCCGACGGTCAGCTTGCCGTCCTGCACCCAGAAGCTGGGGCCTACCTTGTACGGGTTCGAGTTGTCGCGCCATTCGTGGTACATGATGACGCCCTCTTCGACTCGTTCGTCGAAGCTGCAGCGCGCCATGCCATCAGTGTAGTTTGGCGTGTAGAAGAAATGCGGGTCGAAGATGTTCTGCAGGCCCGGCGCGTCGGTGATCTTGAGGCTGTGCTTGCCGCCGGCCGAAGTCTCATCGGTGACCGCGATGTCGTCGCCTTTGCCCTCGACGTTGACCTGGGCGTCGGAAGGCCTGCCGCCAACAGGCGTTGTCTCGAAGTCGTCCTTCACGACCAACGGCGGCGGCGGTGGAGGCGGAGGGGCGAACTCCACGGGCTTCTGTGGCAGGCCCTTGGCGAGGTCGACCCACTTTGCGTCTCCATAGACCCCGGCTTTGGTGTAGTCGAAGGGCTTGAACCCAATCAGGCTGGCGGGGCTGTCGGGCCTGAGGCGGAAGTCGAACTTCTCGGCATTGACGAACTTGGGGTCCTCATTCATGGAGCCGGGGTCTTTGCCCAGCTTCGCCCACTCGAGGAAGGTATACTCGTGGATCTTCACCGGCTCGCCGGTGCACCAATACAGGTTGCTGGCGAGCTTCACCTTGTCGTCTCGCAGCGATCCGGCGGTGATGAGATTCCCCGACTTCCAATACACGATGTTATTCGTGTAGCTGAACGAGACGTGATCCGGCTCGACGCGGGAGCGCTGGATCTGGCCGTCCATGCTGAAGGCGAAGATGTTGTTGCGGACGATGTTGTTCGCGCCGTAGTGTTGGTGGTAAGTGCCTGTTTTCGTGTTGTAGACGAGGTTGTTCGCCATCACGATGTCGGAGCTTCCCTCGTCATTGTACAGGCCCCACCCGCCCCGACCGTACAAGTCATACGAGTACACATCGTGGATGACGTTGTTGTCGATCGTGGTGCCGGGGGAGATGCCCAGGGTGTAGACGCCGCCCATGTCGCTCATCACGCCCTGGCCGATGTTGTGGATGCAGTTGAAGTCGATATGGTTGTCCCGCGTGAGGGTCGGCCCGTATCCCCACGACCAGCCGACCGAGACGCCGGTGTAGAACAGATCGGAGATGTCGTTGTGGGTGATCTCGTTGTGGCCGCTGTTGCCGACCCAGATGCCGATGCAGCCGGGGAAGAGACGGCCGCCCGAGTAGATGATGTTGTTATCGAAGCTGATGCGACTGGTCTGGTCCGCCGGGTCCGTGGGGGTGCCGGCGTCGCCGATGCGCAGGCCCCCGGCGCCCAGATCGTGCAGATAAGTGCGCGTCACCTTGCAGTCGCCGCATCCGCGCCGAAACCACACGCCGTAGATACCGATGTGCGTGATTTCGCAGTCCTCGATGGTGATATTCCGCGCCCCGTCGGCTTGGATCAGGCCCTCGATGCTGAACGCGGCCTGTCCGTCACTGTGCCCATCGGGCGGGAGGATGTAGTTGCCGTGCTGGAACGACAGGCCACGGAAGGTGATGTAGTCCACCGGCATTCCGGCGGCGGTCTCGCCCTTGATCTGGATGAATTGCTGCGGGCCGGCGGGAGCGAAGACCTCGGCCGTGGTCATGTCCTCGCCCGGCAGGGGGATGTAGGAGAGGGTCCCGCTGGTGCGGTCGAGGTACCACTCGCCCGGGTCGGTGAGCGCCTCACGGAAGTTCTCGATGACGTAGCGCTGCCGCGGACCCCAGGCGCAAAAGCCCCACGGGAACTGCGCGGTCGCGGCGACGATGCCGGTCGTGGGGTCGGCGAACGCCAAGTGGTGGCGCGAGGTCTCCCAGGAGTGATAGGCGATCAGCGTTACGTCCTTGAGGTCCTTGGGGAACTGCGCGAGGTCCTCGGGCCGAGCCTTGAATGCGCGCCCTCCGAAGTCGGTGAGTTGCCCGGTGGTCGGATCGACGCCGTGCTCGGCCTTACCCTCGGCGTAGAAGTAGAACTTCTTGGGTAGCCTGGCTCGCGTCGCGCGCTTACCGTTCACCCAAAGCTGCTCGAAGTACCACTTCCCGGCTGCGACATCGGGGAGCTGCGCCGTCCAGACGCCGTTTGCGCCCTTCGTAAAGCCGGTGACGCGCCTGCCGCCGTCGAGGACGGGCTTCGCCCCCGGCGCGGCCTCGAAGCTGATCGGGGCCTTCTCGGTTCCGCTGTCTTGCGGTCCGAAGACGAGCATCTCAGTGACCGGATACGTGCCGTCCTCGAACAGCACGCGCACCGCGTCGGACAGGGGCGCTTTCGCCTTCAGCGAGCGGATGGCGTCCCGCGCGCCTTTCAGACTGAGAAGCGGCTGGGCCCTGGTGCCCGGATTGGTGTCGCTTCCCTTCGGCGACACATACAGCGTTGTATCCGCACAGCCTGCCGTGGATACCAGCAGCGGACAGGCGGACAAGAATGCAGCGACCAACAGCAAGTCGAACCTCATACGAGTGCTCCTTCCAACGGCGATCTACTCATGCTTGGGTGCAGTAACGAGCCGTCCAGGTCTTTGAGACGGCCCATATAATGCGAATTCCCAGATGGTCGGCACCTCGACGGCCTCGAGAATGTTCAGGCGGACCACCTGCGCGGTGATCTGTGGGAAGCGCAGATGCAGGTCGCCGAGGGTCGTGCCCTCATGGAACGTCCGCCACTCGTTCCCGTCCTGGTACTGGAGCTGGTACTTGCGCACGCGGTTCCACGGCTCCTCGAGAATGACGACCTGACTGATGGCCATCGGCTTGCCGAGGTCAACCTGCAGCCACCCGGACCGCGAGCCCGGCGCCGCGCCCCAGCGAGTGTCCGTGTCTCCATCGAAGGCTTTGTCGGCAGTGTAGCCTTCGCTCCAGACGCTGGAGGCGGAGGCCTTCCCGTGTAGCGTCAACGCTCCCGGCGGCAATTGCGACTCCGCCGGGATGTCCCCTGCCGAGCCATCGACGGTCAGCGCGATGATCGTGTCGATCTTGTCTCGGTCTTGCGCCGGGAGGTTCACGACGACGGACCGCTGCCCCTGGCGGAAGGTGGGCGTGCCGCCCGTGAGGGCCCGACAGGCGACGATCTTGCCCTCGATCGGCGGGAGGCGAAGCTGCCTTTCGGGCCAGGCCAGCACGTGCAGGTAGATCGTGTCCCCCTTGCGCGCCGCCGCGCCCCACGGCCCCGGTCGCCATGGACCGCCGGTGGTCTCGTAGATGCTCACTCCGTACTTGCCGAGCCACTGGCCCATCTTCATGTAGTTGTCTATTTGCCGCGGGTCGATGCGCCCGTCCGGCATCGGGCCGGTATCGAGCGCGAGGTTCCCGCCCCCGCCGGCACAACGCACCAGGGTGTCGATGCACCACTCGTAGGATTTCACCGGCGCGTCGGAGCCGGTCCACGACCAGCCGGTGCCCTGCGTGATGCACGTCTCCCACGGGTTCTTGATGTCGAAGGCCCCGATGACCTGCTCAGGGGTGCCGAAGTCGCCTGGAACACCGGCCCGATTGTTGATGATGATGCCCGGCTGCAGTTCGTGGATCATCTTGACCAGCCGCTCGGAGTCCCAGTCTTTCGCCGTGCCCTGCAGGCCGTCGAACCACATGCCGTCGATCTTACCGTACTTGGTGAGAAGCTCGCGCACCTGGCCGTGCAGGTACTTGATGAACCTGTCCTGGTGTTCGGTGAGATAGTCGGGATTATGCCAGTCGGGCTGTGAGTAATACCAGATGATCTTGATGCCGGCCTCGTGGCAGGCTTTGGCCAACTCGGCGCACACGTCCCGCCCGAACGGAGTGTTGGTGATCTTGTAATCGCTGTACTGGGTATCGAACATCGAGAAGCCGTCGTGATGGCGGGTGAGAAAGATCATGTACTTCGCGCCCGACTTCTTGATGGCGTCGACCCAGGCCTTCGCGTCGAACTGGGTCGGGTTGAAGCGTTTGTAGAGGTTATCGTAGACATCCATCGGGATGCCGCCCTCGCCGACGCCGATGCCGGGACGCGGTCCGTTGCGCGACCAGCCGATCTCGGAGGCCATCAGGCTGCACGGCCCCCAGCAGATGAACCAGCCGAACCGGGCGTCCTTCCACCACTTCATCCGGGCGGCATACTGCTGCTGCTGCTCGCCCGGGATGGATTGGGCGGAGGCCGCAACAGATGCTGCAAGGCAGACAATGAGACAAACGGACAATGCTACCCATCGCTTCGCCACGTGGACACGGGTCATCGGTTCTCCTCTCCCGCCTGTAGCGCGATGATTGGCAATTCGCGCGCTCTGACGGTCCGGTCGCCCACGGAGAGCAGGGCTCCTTGTTCAAGCAAGTCGCCAAACTGGATGAGGCAGCGATCGATGGCCGTAGCAATGGCCGTCGGCGTCTTATCGCTGGTACGAAATGTAATCACACTGGGCTGCAGTTGGCCCCCCAGAGCCATGAGCTGTAAGAAGTCCAGGTCAACGGTCAGGACCGTGCGACGCTCGCTCCGCGCCTTGGCAAGAATATCAATATCCGATAGGCGGATCAGCCCCTCATCCGCCAGGTGGATGGCGTCATGCCCCAGATTCCTGAGATGACGCACGGTTGCCGGTGAGATACCCATGTCGGCGAGAAAGCGCACAGGCGTTACACCTTCTCCAGAGAGTAGAAGGTCTCATCATGCAGAATGGCCGCAGCATACAGAAGGCATTGCCTAATGTCCTCGCGCTCCAGGTAGGGATACGCCTCCAAGATCTCGTCCTCCGTCATCCCGTTCGCGATGAGGTTCACCACAAGACTCACAGGTACCCTCATCCCGCGCACACATGGCTTCCCACCCATCTTGTCCGGCTCAATCGTGATGCGGTCAAGCACCCTGGCGCACCTCCTCACTTACTTCCCTGTCTCCGGGTTCAGCATCTTGTGCAGCTTCGTGCGCTTGTCGCGACGCTGGGCTCCGGCTGCTTTCTCGAGGTAGTCCGCGCACTGCTGCGGCGTCCAATCGAGTGACAGGAGATTGCCGCAGACCTCGTTGTACGAGGCGTCGAAGGTCTTATACCACGACGACACCTGCGAGGTGAACGTGAATTTCGCAGCGTGGAGGGCATCGACCGCTTCGGCGAGAGCGGGCGGCGGGTTCTCCTCGGCGCCCTTGACGGCGAACAGGGCGCGCTTGCTTTGAACGAAGCCTTTCGCATTTTGCAGCGAGGTCACGAATCGTAGCATGTCCGCGCCGATCTCCGGGTAGTTCGCATGTGCCGGGACGAACCAGTACTCGCCCGAGGCGATGATCGCCGTCGTGTCGCCCACGCTGCCGGCCGGGGAGGGGTAGGGGATGAAGCCGTACTCGAAGCCCTCCGGGGTGCTGCTCTTCATCTCGGTCGCGAGCCATGTGCCGCAGGGGATCATGGCAGCCTTGCCCTGCACGAACTTCATCTGTGATTCCATGTGCGACAGGCCCATGTAGCTGGCGGGGATATAGTCGCGCTTACGCAATTCCTGCACCATCTCCAGGGCCTTGATAACCACGGGATCGGTCCACGCGCCCGGCTCCATATTCTGCAGCGCCAGCCACTTCTCGGTGCCGCCCATGCGCTGGACGAGCGTCTCGAAAAGCGAGGTGATGTAAGTCGGATAGCGCCCCTGGAAGGCGATGGGGTCTATCCCCTCGTTCTTGATCCGCTCGCACAGGGCGAGGAACTCGTCCCAGGTCTTCGGCGTCTGCCAACGGTGCTGGCGGAACTGCTTGCGGTCGCACCAGAAGCCGTAGATGGCGTAGGGCACGTTGAGCGCGTAGCACTCGCCCTCCTGGGTGAAGTCGCGGTAGGCCATCGGCAGAAGAGTGTCGCGCCAGGTGTCGGCGACGCGTGGGGCGGGCGTCTCGCCCGCCGGGTTCGCAGGCGAGACGCCTGCGCCACGCGGAAGGCCTGCGCCACGTGAATCGGCATAGGGCGGCTCGTCGAGGAACTTGTTCAGCGGATAACACTGCTTCGCCGCGATGAGAATCCACACCGGCAAGTTCGCATACACGAGGTCGGGCGGCGTGCCGGCGATGAACCGGGGGCGCAGCTTCTCATCATTGCGCGGATCGCCCCAGATGTTGACTTTCACGTCCGGGTGCAGCTTCTCATAGTCGGCGGCGCATTTCTGCCAGAAGTCGATGCCGTACCCGCCCTGGAAAACGGAGACCTCGATGAGCTTCTTACCGTCCTGGGTGGGCAGGCCCTTGGCGGCCTCCTCCCGGCAGCCGCAGCAGGCGGCGAGTGTGACGGCAATGATGATGGCGAATGAGATGTGACGAATGATGGTCATTAGTGGGTAGTATTCCCTGGTCTGCATAATGCCGGGCTGTTCTGGACGTTGCCGCGAGTCTAAAGGCGGAACCGCATGTCGCCGCTCCTGGAGCTTCTCTGGCAGCTTCATCGCACGGACTCCCGGCGGCGAAGTGCTAAAGGCAGCCTGTTTGCTATTCCCTCTTGCCGCTCGCGTAGCGCGTCAGGACGCCTTGAACGAAGCGGGATGCCTTCCGGGCGTCTAGCCCGTTTGCGCACTCCGCTCTGACCCGTCGGAGACGGGTGCCCAATCTGCGTTTGCGAGTCTCGACATCAAAGACGTTAGGCTGGCTCTGGACCATTCGCACTTCCAGCTCTGTACCATCCAAAGTTGTGGTCCACGCTGTGGCTCCAGCAGTTCCGACTTCCTGCCAGTCACAACGGATCGTCGTTTGCTCGAGAGCCGATCTCAACTCATGCGCTGAACCGTACCGTTTGTTGGGATCGACGTGCATGGCACGATTAACCGTGGTTCGGAGTGCACCGGGCACGAACAGGCGATAGCGCTTGCGATCCGGAAAGCTCCCCCGGACGATAGCCTGTTCACAGGCGAGTTGGCCATCGAAATTGGGGAGGTACTCATCCCCGTTTAGTAGCCTGTAAAGTGTCACCCCAGCAGCATAAATGTCTGAGGACACAGAGGCCTCGGCACCGGCGGCGACCTCAGGCGCCTTGTGGGGCAGGTAGAACACCGGTGGCATCGCACCTCCGGCTTTCATGTGCCGCGCAAGGCCGAAGTCGGACAGCTTTCCCTCGCCTTTTGCCCCAACCAGAATGTTCGCAGGCTTTATGTCACAGTGCACGATCCCCTTGTGGTGCGCGTGCTCAAGTCCGCGTAGGGCGTCGCATAGGAGGCTGACAGCGCGGCACATCGGCATCGGCGCGCCACCTGCCTCATCGGCCGCGCTGCCGCGAGGCTCGTACTGCATCGATATGTAAATGCTTTGGTCGGGCATCCACCCCGCTTCCACGACCCTGACGATGTGGTCATGCTCCAGTTCCTTGAGAATGCGGGCTTCCTCGAAGAAACTGTCCGTCGACAGGATGCAGTCCCGACGTATCAGCTTCACCGCGTAGTCCGCTCCAAGCGCTTCCTCGCGGGCGAGCCATACTTCACCGAATGCACCGCTCCCGAGACGCCGTATTGGATCGAAGCCAGCCGCCATTCGGTTACACCTCCGGGAGAAGCGCTACCGCGGCCACGGCAGCTTCGAGTTCCTCTATCTGCGTTCCGAGGCCGGCCAATCCATCCACGACGTCAGTCACATCACGCGCCTCACCTTCGAAGTTCAGTATCTTCTTGAGTGAACGTTTCACGAAACCCTTGATCTCATCGACCCCCACGCCATGCACTGCGGCCTGTAGGATCGCCTCGGCCTCCACCCTATCGTCGTTGCGGCGTCCTCGGGCTGGGCCTGACTCAGGTTTCTTCCAAGCCGCCGCGTTCGGTTGTTGTTGGGCGACGATTGTCTGGATCTCCTTGAGAAGCCAGGCCAACGCAGCAGGTCGCTCCAGGTTGACCGGAATCTTGACCTTGCCGGCATCAATCACGACAGGCGCGGCCCGTGTACCGCTGACACAGACCCATTGAGCCCAGTCCGGTCCGCAGCGGAAACCAATAACTAGCATTTTTGCACCCCCATCTGTACAAAGCAGGCTTCGTTCTCTATCTCACTCTCAACGTAACCTTCCTCGGCTCCCCGAAGTATCCTCCCCGATCCGTCCACAGGCGCAGCGTCAGTGTCGTCTCGCCCGCCAGTTTGCCCGCCGCCACCACCGGCCCGAACTCGCCGTCCTTGTACCGCGCCACGTCCGCCAGCAGGGGCAGCCGCTGCTCGGGGCCTTCGCCTTTGATGATGAGGCTCACCTTCCCCGCGCCGGTTGCTGCCCAGGCGGCGTCGCCGGTGTTCCCCAGCGAGGCCCGCAATTCCACGCGCGTTCCCGCCGGGGCCGCGATGACCCCATCCGGCCCCACGCGCCGCCACGCCGTCCCATTGATCCGATACTCGATCCAGTTGAACTCACCGTTCACAAAGCGCATCGGCCCGATGCCGGTGTAGGGCATTCCGCCGACGCCGGTTAGCGGGCAATCGGAGGTTGTCTTCCCGTCCCCGGCGGTCGCCAGCGCGACGAGCGAATTGTCGCTGAGGTTCGCGAGGTACTCGTCCGCGTACTTGGCCCAAGTACCGTAGAGGCCGATGGTGTACTGGTCGCGGTCGAAGACGATCGTGTGGCCGACCTTCGCCCTGGGTTTCGGGGAGGCGATCTGCGCCGCCCACTTCTGCACCGCCAGCGCCGCCGGGCGCGGGGCGGCCGAGGGGTCGATGATCCCGAAGTCGCTGTTTTCGTTGACGCGGTAGCCGCCCGGCCACCACCACCCGGCGAGGCCGTTGGCCCCGGTGATGCTGTTCATGTGGCACATGCCATCCCAGACGTTGCGCTGGCTCTCGAGCGCCGCCGGGGAGTAGTCGGGGTGGATCGAGGCCCCGAACTCCGCCCAGTAGACGGGGGCGTTGTTGCCGGCCCAGCGGCAGTAAGCGGTGATGAGGCCGGCTTTCAGGAAGTTCTTCCACTCGCCTTCGGTTCCGTAGCCCTCGGGGGAGATGAAGTCGAGGTGCTTCGCCCCGGAAACCGGGTCGTAGGCCATCACCCGGCATGCCCACTCCTGGCCGGTGCCGCCGTAGCCGACGCGGTGACTGATGAGATGGTTCGGGTCATACTTGCGGACGCCGGAACAGGCGATGTTGTACTTGCGGCTGAGGAAGTCGTCCACGAAGCGCCGGTAGGCGGCGACCATGATCCGCCAGTCGCCGTCTTTGGCGATCTGCTCGTCCGACGGCGCGGTGATCTTGCCCTCTGGTGTTCGCGGGCAGGCGAACTTCCACAGCGCCTCGGCGGCCTGTGCGGACCCGTATTGCTCGTCGATCCACGCGGCCCAGTCGGCATCGTAGGACTTGCGCTCGTTGTAGTCGCCCCATCGTGGCTCCCAGGAGATGTCATAAGAGCACACGGCGTCGGTGTCGGCCAGCCGGCCCGCGGTGACGAAGCTCTTCACCTGGTCATCGTTGTAGGACCGGGGATCGGCGCCGTTCAGGAATACGTTCACCTTGACCCCGTGCGCCTTCGCGCGCATGAGGAAGTCCTGCAGCGCCGGGAGGCAGTCCGGGTCGCCGCCCTGGATGCTGGCGAAGTTCATCCCCAGCGATTCCATCAGCGTCAGGTCGCGCTCCACGAGCACCGGGTCGTAAGTCTGCGGCGTCTCCCAGCCGAGGTTGTACTGGCCGGGTTCGCTCCCGGAGACATACAGCGGCCAGTAGTTCGTGCCGACGGGATTCCAGCGCTTGCCGCCTCTCCAGAAGTCCCCGTCGCGCACCGTGACCAGCTCGCGCTTGTCGATGGAGGGCTTGTCGAGCAGTCGAACCGGCTCGACGATGCGGTCGATGCTCGCGCCGCCGAGGCTCAGGTCGGTGACCAACGTGACGACTTCGCGGGACGCCTTGCTGCACTCCCAGGCCTCGTGGAAGGCCTGGCGCTCGCCCGGCTGAAGCGTCAGTTTGCTGGTCCACGTCTGCACGGTGTTGCCGCGCTGCCCGAGAGCCTTGATCGTGACCGTGCATTCGACCGGCTCGCGCCCGGAGTTGAGCGCCTCCGCGCCGACCGTGGCGTTCTGTTCGGGCCAGTAGGAGGCCTTGTCCGCGCCGGCCTCGGTCAGGTACACGCCCCGGACAAGCGAACGGCATAGTTGCGCGACCGCCGGGCCGAGCGTGTCCATCCCCTTCAGCAGCGCGTCATCTTGCAGGCCGATGTGCGACCAGGTGGCGTGGATGAACGGCGGGGTGAGCGATACGAACGTGGAGGCCGCGCAGCCCCGCGCCGCGCCGGTATCGTCGAGGGCGTCGAGCAGCGGGATCAGCCGTCCGTAGCGGTTGCCGACGAAGCCCAGGCCGCGAGAGCGGACGATGGGGCTGTCCAGGGTTGCCGCGATTCGCGCGCCGCTGAAGTCGTGCATAAGGGCCTGGTCGCCGCGGGCGGTGATACCGGCGCACCGCGGCGTCGCGTAAGTCTTATACCAGGGACACAGCGATTCGAGCATCGGCACATGAACGTCCGGCAGCGCAAACGGCGCTTTGGCGGTCCCCACATCGGCGATCCAATAGGTATGCGGACCGGCGGGAAGGGGCGACGGACCGCCCGCCACCCCGATGGAGAAGATCACCGCGTTCTCCGGCTTGAAGCTGTCGCTTTCGCCGCCACGGCCCTTGACCGGCGGGTCCGGCCAGAATTTGAAGTCGGTGGGGGCGAGGCCGTAGCGCTTCCACTCGGTCGTGAGTTTGACAGTGCCGATCCAGCGCGAGCCGTCTTTCTCTTTCCATTCCAGGATCATCGACGGAGTGGCCGCGTCGCCCCTGGCCCAGAGGGTCGTGAGATTCTGGCCGGGAGCGAAGAAGCCCTCACCCGGCGGCGACTGGAACGTGTCCCAACCCTTGAGATTCGAGAGCGCCAGCTTTACCGCGCTGCCCTCGGCGCCGGGAGGAGCGGCTTCTGCAGTCACCGTCTCCGGCTGCGAGGCGTCGGCGCTGGCTCTGACCCAGCCCTTGAGTGGCTCTGTTGCGGCAAAGGTGAAGATGTGCTTCTCGGGTTTCACATTCGCCATGACCTCGTCGGTCGTGTACCACTTGCCATCGAATTGCGCGAGCCAGGTCTGGAAGATCGGCCCGCCGAGGGCCAGTAGATTGCCGCCGTCGCCCAGATAGCCGAGAAGAGGGGCGCGCAGCGGAACCGGGAAGGCCTGGCAGTGCGGGATGACCAGGAGATCGGTGTTGCCGACAGTCAGGCCGTCCGGGCCGGCGAGCTGAGCCACGGTCGCGCGGCGCACGTCGACGCCCGTTCGGGCGATCTGATCGCACAGCGCCGGCACCAGCTTCTCGTCAAGGCCGGGGCGTGGCTCATCGAGCACCACGACCGCGGGCTTCTGCGCGGCGAGCAGCGCGGGCTTGCGAGCCCCGAAGGCGCTGGCGCTGAAGCTGACGCCGGAGAAGCGGGCCTGCGCGTCCACCGTCGTCAGCGCCGGCCAGCCCATCCGCACGGCGGGGACGGCGGGGTCGAGGGCGAAGGCGGTCTGGAAGCGAACTTGGTCTCCCTCGTAGATGCGGCCATCGATTCGGTCCTTCGTCAGTTCGAGGACGAAGCGGTAGGTCTTGCCCCACTGCCAGGTGGGGAAGTTGCCGGTGTCGGGGCCGATCTGCTGAAGCTTCGTAGTTCCCGTGCTTTGAGCCTGCCAGACACCCCCGTTGTCCTCCAACAGCTCGGCATAGTGCAGATTTGGATCGGCGGCGGACTGCACGAGCGACAGCCGCCAGAAGCTCGCGCCATCGAAATACACCGCAATGCCGGCGGCGGCCCAGGTGCCGTTGCGCAGGGCTTTCTCAGGCATTACCGTGGCCTCGAATCGCTGCGCGCCGAAGGGACTGAAGCCCCCGAGGCGCAGCACGTTGTTGTCCAGGCCGGAGGCCTCGAACGCGCCCTGCTGCACCTGCCAGGTTCCCTGCAGCCACGCGCCTTCAAGTTTCACCGGGCCGTCCGCCTGCGGGCCGAGAGCCCATGTCATGCCCATCGGCTGGCCGAGGACTGCGCACGGCAGGGCGACCAACAAGACCGGGAGAACGGAGAGGACGGAGCGATACCTGGCGGACATGAGGATGCCTCCTGGGAGACCGCTTACACTGCGACAGTGCGCGGCCGGGACTGCCGGTCGATTTCAACGCGCCAGGGCATGTATCCTCCGCGCTTGTCTGCGGGTCGGGGCTGGTCGGAGAGCATCCATTCCAGGTATAATGAAGCCGTCCAGGCCATCGTCGGGGATGGGCGGCAGAGATTGTTCGCGCCGAAGCAGGAAGGCTCTTCCTCAAATGTGTGTGGGTAGATGCGATGAGCTGATTCTGGCGAGGGCGATAGGCGACCGCTCTGGATAAGGTCGTTGCCGTTGCGTCCACAGGACGCCCGGCGCGAAGCGCCCCTCAGCCGGGCGCTTTAGCGCTCGGTCCGGGCCGGCGATCAGTGCCGTTTCCGTCCGCAGGACGGATGGCGGCGCAGCCGCCCAAGTCGTCCGGGGACGCCAGCAGGCTGGGCCTTTTGTCGGGCGCTTCGCGCCGCCCGTCCTGGCGGACGGGGAGGCTTTTACGCGGCGAGAATCCCGGACGCTGAAGCATCCGGCTGAGGGGCCCCGCCTGCGGCGGGGCCGGGCGTCCTGCGGACGCAACGGCACGGATAACGACCCCGTGCCAAGGCGGTCTATTCAGCCACCGTCAAACTACCCATACACATTGAGGAAGAGCCAAGCAGGGAAAACGGGGTTGTTTGTCAAACATATCACCTGCAGGCCCCAAAGAGGAACACAACAGTACAGCCATCAATTCGACAAAGCGAGAGATACATCTTTGAAACCCAGGCTGGCACTCACGCCCGCGCAACTGCGCAAACGCTGTAGCCCGACTGCTCTCGGGTTCAGGACGACCGCCGACCTGCCTGATCTGGCCGGCCCTATCGGTCAGGAAAGGGCGATGGCCGCACTCGACTTCGGCGTCGGGATGAAGAGCGACGGCTACAATGTGTTCGTCCTCGGGCCGACGGGATCGGGGCGCACCTCGATGACGCGGGCGGTCCTCGAACAGACCGCGAAGACCCGCCCGACACCCAGCGACTGGTGCTACGTCTACAACTTCGATGACCCGCGCAAGCCGAAGGCCCTCGAGCTTCCCGCCGGCAGCGCTTGTTGCCTGCGCGATGAGATGGACGAGTTGATCGAGGACCTCGACCGCGAGCTGACCCGGGCGTTCGAGAGCGAGGAGTATACCCAGCGGCGCGACGAGATTCTCAAGGAGTTCCGCGACGAACGCGGGAAGCAACTCCAGGAATTAGAGAAGGAAGTCCAGGCCAGCGGCTTCGCGATCGGGCGCGGCCCGGCGGGGTTCCTCGTGGCCCCGACCAAGGACGGCGAGGTCCTTACCCCGCAGGAGTACGCCGCCTTGAGCGACGAGGAGCGCGAGGCCCTCGACAAGCGCCGGGAGGAACTGCAGGAGAAGCTGGGGGAGATCCTGCGCGAGGGACAGCGCAAGGAGAAGACTACGCGCGAGCAGGTCAAGGCGCTGGACCGGGAAGTCGCCCAGTTCGCCATCGGTCACCTGATCGACGAGATCGTGGGGCGGTACAAGGACTTCCCGCGCGTGGCCGAGCACCTCGAACAGGTGCGCCGCGACCTGATCGAAAACGTTGCGGCCGCGCGGGACGGCGGGGAAGAGGAGGGCGAGCAGAAGCCGCCCCACGGGCCTTTCGGCGGCCAGAGCGGCTCGCCGTACCAACTGCCCCCGTACGAACGCTACAAGGTGAATGTGCTTCTAACATGCTCCGAGGGCGAGGGCGCACCCGTCGTTTTCGAACCGAACCCGACGCTCGACAACCTCACCGGCGAGATCGAGCACTCCACGTCGATGGGGGCCCTCGTCACCAACTTTATGATGATTAAGCCTGGCGCGCTTCACCGCGCCAACGGCGGGTATCTCATCATCGAGGCGGACACCGTCCTGCGCCGCCCCTTCGCCTGGGAGGCCCTCAAGCGGGCGCTCAAGAACAAGGAAGTCAAGGCGGAGACCTTGCAGGACCAGTTGCGCTTCATGTCGATCGTCACCCTGGCCCCCGAGTCGATCCCCCTGAACGTGAAGGTCGTGCTCATCGGCAGCGCCTATATGTACTACCTGCTGTACGCGTACGACGACGACTTCCGCAAACTGTTCAAGGTGAGGGCCGACTTCGGCCAGCTCGTCAACAGCGACGCCGCAACGACGCTCGCCTACGCTCAGTTCGTGGCGACACAGTGCCGCAGAGACGGGTTGCCGCACTTCAAGGCGAACGCCGTCGCCCGCATCGTCGAGTTCGGCATGCGGCAGGTCGAGGACCAGGGCAAACTCACCACCCGGATGGCCGACGTAGCCGATCTCGTCCGGGAGTCGGTCTACTGGGCCGAGCAGGACGGCGTCACGAAGGCCATCGACGCGAAGTACGTGGACAAGGCCATCGAGCAGTCGGTCTGGCGCTCGAACCGCTATGAAGAGCGCCTGGTCGAGCTGATGACCGAGGGCGTGTTCGTCGTCAACGTTGAGGGCGAGGCGATTGGGGAGATCAACGGCCTGTCGATTCTGCAACTAGGCGACTTTACGCTGGGCAAGCCGTCGCGCATCTCAGCCAAGGCCTTCGCCGGTCACGGCGGGGTCATCAACATCGACCGCGAGGCGAAGCTGACCGGTCGCATCCACGACAAAGGCGCTTTGACGCTGGCGGGGTTCCTGGGCGACCGCTTCGCGCAGAAGAACCCGATTAAGTGCTCGATCACGGTCAGCTTCGAGCAGCTTTACGAGGAGGTCGAGGGCGACAGCGCCTCCTCCACAGAGCTTTACTGCATCCTCTCGGCCCTCTCCGGGACGCCGATCAAGCAGGGCTGGGCTGTTACCGGATCGGTCAACCAGATGGGGGAGGTTCAGGCCATCGGCGGCGTGAACCGCAAGATCGAGGGCTTCTTCGGGATCTGCAAGGCGAAGGGACTCACAGGCGACCAGGGGGTCATCATCCCGGAATCCAACGTCAGGCATTTGATGCTCAATGACGAGGTGGTTCAGGCGGTCAAGGACCACCAGTTCCGCATCTGTGCGGTGAAGACCATCGAGGAAGGCATCGAGCTTCTCACCGGCAAGAAGGCCGGCGTTCGCGGCGAAGACGGCGAGTACCCGGAAGGCACGATCTACCGCCTCGTGGCCGACCGGCTGAGCGCCTGGTCTGAAGCCGAGAGGGGCGAGGAGAAGAGGGACAACGGCAACAACGGTGAGGGCGCGGACGGACAGGTTGTCAAAGCGCCTGTGAAGCGCAGGAAGAGCGTGAAATAGCCAGCAACCGCGCAACCCGCACACGATAAAGGCCCGCCTTGTCCATGACGAGACGGGCCTTTGGATTCATTTTGTGGCACTGTCACTCAGAGGATGCCGCGTGGATCGAGCGTCCCGCCCGTTTGCCGTCATTCGCCGTTAGCCGTACCCGCCGTCCGCTCATCATTCATCATTCACAGCTCATCGCTTCCAAGGGCCGGCCCCCGCCCCTAAATGAACGGTATTGCCGTTTGCCGTCATTCGCCGTTAGCCGTGCTCGTCGTGCTCGTCGTTAGCCGTACCCGCCGTCCGCTCATCCTTCATCATTCACAGTTCATCGTTCCAAAGAGCCGGGGCCCCCGCCCCTAAATGAACGGTATTGCCGTTTGCCGTCATTCGCCGTTAGCCGTGCTCGTCGTGCTCGCCGTTAGCCGTACCCGCCGTCCGCTCATCATTCATCATTCACAGCTCATCGCTTCAAAGCGGTTGTCGGGCCAGTTCGGCCTGGGCGTCTGCCGCCCAGGAGGCTTTCGGGGCCGCGGTCACGGCTTGGCGGAGGTTCTCCGCTCCCCCAACCCGCCCGAGCTTCACGAGCACCATGCCATAGTGATAGCGCGTCTCCGGCGACACCTTCTCCGGCGACACCGCCTTGTCCAGCAGCGGCAAGGCGCGGTCGTATTGCCCCTCGAGGTAGTAGACCCACCCCAGCGTATCGTAGGTGGTCAGGTTATCCGGGGCCATTGCCCGCGCCATCTCGGCGAGGCGCGCGGCCTTGTCGAGACTGATGTGTCTCATCGCGTACAGCCAGGCGAGGTCGTTGTAGGTCGCCGCATCGGGCACGCCTGTCTGAACGGCGGCTTCGCACGCCTTGATCGCCTGGTCGTACTGTTTCCGCTTGCCGTAGATCGTGCCGATCAGACGATGTGCCGCGATAAGACGGTTGTTGACTGCGACGGCGCGCTTGAGGGCCTTGAGCGCCTCGGTGTCCTGGTTGTGCTGCAGATACATGATGCCTTCGAGCATCTCCGCAGCGCCGGTTTGCGCGTAACGCGACGCCAGCACACGCCGCTGCGCCTCGGCCCCGGCAGCATCGCCCTTGCGGCTCAGCAAGGCGGCGTAGCTCGTCCGCGTGGGGATGTCGCCCGGGTCCAGGCTGACGGCGGCGGCATACTGCTCGGCTGCCTTGTCCAGTTCGTTCGTTTCGTCGTACAGTTCGGCGAGGGCGACACGGAAGCGGGCTTCCTGGGGCGTCTTCGTCGCCGCTGCGATCAGGCTTTCCTCCGCATCCTGCTTCTTCCCGATCTTGGCTAGCAGTTCCGCGCGCGCAAGGATCGGATCGACCGCCTTCGGGGCCAGCGCCACGGCCTGGTCCAGCAGATCGACGGCCTGTTGCGGTTCTCCCTGGGCGTAGGTCAGCGAAGCCAGAGAGAGCAGGGCATCGACGTTGCGAGGGGCGGCACGCACCGCCGCGCGCGCCTCGTTCAGCGCGGCATCAGTGTCGCCCTGGGCGAGATAGGTGCGGCTGAGGGCCACGTGGTACCCCGCGGCCTCAGGCCCCTCCGAAGATGACGACTTCGCGGCCGGCCCCGCGACAAACGGCGGTCCGGCGCCCTGCAGCACCACGATGCCGATGCCCCCGGCAGCCCCGGCAAGCACCAGGCCGACGACCGCATAGGTCCCGATCGCCTTCCAGCGCGCCAACTGCTTCTCGCGCTTCAGGTGCGGGAGAATATACTCGCCGCTAGCGCCGATCGGGGGAAACTCTTGCTGCTCGTTCTCCATGTCTACATCCTGTGTAGTTGTTACGTGCCTATCATTCATTCCCCCAAAGCCGGCCATCTCCTGCATGAGAGACACAGGTTCGTCGGGCGGGGGAGGCCTCAGGCAGCCCTGAAGCGAAGTATACCCTACATGGGAAGCGCCAGCGCGCTCCCGGACCCCCGACCCCTCGCAAGGAGTTTCCCGAAATGGCAATCAGACTCGGGTTCATCGGCACCGGCGGCATCTCGAACCGCCACTTGACCACTGCGCTCAACAGCCCTGACATGGAGATTGTCGGCGTCTGCGACATCGACATGAGCCGCGCCACGCAAGCGGCGGAAACCTACGGCGGCACCCCGTTCGAGAAGTTTACCGACCTGTACGATCAGGTCAAGCCCGACGCCGTCGTCATCTGCACGCCGCCGTTCGGCCACGGCAGCATTGAGGAAGGGGCCGCGGAGCGCGGCATTCCGTTCTTCGTCGAGAAACCCGTGGCTGTGAACATGGCGATGGCCGCCCGTGTGCTCAAGGCGGTGCGCGCCGCCAACCTGACCACTCAGGTCGGGTACATGTTCCGCCTCGCCGAGCCGCTCATCAAGGTGCGGGAACTGCTATCGACCCGCGCGGTCGCGATGGTGCAGGCGCACTACTATATGCCGGGCCTCCCCGGCCCGAAATGGTGGCCGCACATCGACCTCGGCGGCGGTCAGCTCATCGAGCAGACCACCCACATGCTCGACCTCGGCCGATTTCTCGCCGGGGACGTGGTAAGCGTCTCGGGCCGCACCGCAACCGTCCGCGACTGGAAGACAGTCCCGCCGGGATACCAGCCGGAGGGCCTGCTGAAGTATTCCGAGGTGTTCGACATCCCGGACACCACTGCGCTGACGATGCAATATGAGTCCGGGGCATTGGGCACCGTGAGTTGCTCCATTGTCCCGCAGGCGAAGTGGGACGTGGGCTTCAAGGTCGTCGCGGATGGCCTCATCATCACCATCGACGGCGCGAGCGCCTCGTGGAGCGGTGATGAAGAGGGCTCGATGCAGCCGGGCGACGACTGGGCCTCATACGTGCTGCGCGAGTTCACCGACGCCGTCGTTTCGGGCGGGAAGACCTCGGTTCCGTACGAAGAGGGCGTCAAGAGCCTGGCGATCTCGATTGCCGGATACGAGTCGGTCAAGCAGGGCGGGTGCCCGGTGGATTTGGTGGGGATTCTGCCGGAAAAGCTGTGACGGATAGGAGACCGTTGCAGTTCGGGCACAGCATGACCGAGCCGGGCGCGGGCGATGTACGCGCTGGCGATTGATGAGGCTGGGAGGGCCAGAGACGTCCGTTCTGCCCGGCTGACCTACGCGAAGGAGGCTGCAATGGGCGACTTGGTTGAGGATGCTGATCGGCTGCTGGTGCATTCGTACTGGAAGGCAAACGCCAGTGTGTCCGCGGAACTCAATATGCATCAGGTCGCGGTCGACCTCACATGGGAGCTATCCCGGGTGGCAGATGCTTGGCAGTATCTCAGAGGCTGCGGCTTGGTAGAGCCCATTGCCATTGGGGGTGACTACGCGCTGACGGCACCGGGGATCGACGCCGTTGAGCAGAAGGTGAACCCGAATCTGGGCAAAGGGAGGCAGGCGCTTGAGTTCCTCGAGAGAGCCTTCGAGTCGGCACCGCCGCCGCATCGGTGGGTGGCGTGGCAGCAGGTCGGTGAGGAGTTGGACATGCCCCCGGAGGTGGCGCGGGACATCGTCCTTTACCTCCACCAGAAGGGGTTTCTCGGGGCCCACAGCGCGCTGACCCAGGCGGCGGTGGACCTGTTCGTGCGTGCACAGGCAAGGCCCGAGTCGCCGACCGGCAGTATCCCGCCGTCGTCCAGCCTCAACATCCGAGACAGCACATTCGTTGCTTCGAATGTCGGGTCGCCGGGCGGGACGGTGCACACGGGTGACATCACGGTTCGGATAGGCCGCGGTAGCGACCTGGACGACGCGTTTAGCATCCTCGAACAGGCGATCACGGGTTCTGGCGTCGATGATGACACGAAGCACGACGCTCTCAGCGATATTGCTGCGCTGAAGGCGCAGAGCGAGAAGACGGCCCCCAATCCCGGCGTAGCCAAGGCGATTTGGCACTCTCTCGTGGGTTCTGTTCCGACGATCATCGATCAGCTCGTCAAGTCTGGAAGGATCAGCGACATAGTGAATTGGATCCGTGGCGGTTGACGCGATCAACAGTGTACCGGGCGCATGCATCGGTGAGGCGGAGTTGCGCCATTCGCGGGTATCGCCGGAGGAGGAGCCATACGTGATCAGTGAAGACGCTGATGAATTGCTCGTGTCGTCGTACCGCTTGACCAGCGCGAATCTCCGCAGGTACCTGAGCATAGACGAGATGGCCGATCACCTTGGCTGGGACGTCAATAAGGTCGTCGGCGCGGGCAGGTATCTCAGCGGCAAGGGGTTCCTGAAGTGGCAGGCGGTGCGCTTGTACTCGCTCACGCCCTATGGGATCGATGCGGTGGAGCGTCTGCATACGGACCCGGACAAGATGAAGCAGCGGCTCGAGTTCCTGATGCAGAGCTATGGCGATTCGGAGGGTAACCCCAGGAACGTCCTGAACATGTGGCAGGTTGGTGAGCGCTTGGGCTGGAGCAGAGAACTCACTGCGGAGGTCTATGAGTACCTGTCGTCCAAGCGCCTGGTCGCCGGCTTCTCCCACGGGGGCGGCTTCGGGATCACGGACGCGACGGTCGACCTGGTCGAGCGCGCTCGGTCGCGTCCCGATTCCCCCACTGAGTATTTCCCGCCCTTGTCGAGCCTCAACCTAAGGGACAGCACCATCGTCGCGTCGAACATCGGCTCACCAGGTGGGACGGTACAAACCGGAGACATCAACATCCAAACCGGCGGCACCGACGAGTTGTCCAAAGCACTTGACATGCTCGAGCAAGCGATCACTGCGTCGCAGGTCGACGCGTCGGCCAAGCAGGATGCGCTTAGTGACGTTGCGAGCCTCAAGGCACAAGGCAAGAGATCGGCTGCGAACCCGGCTATCACCAAGGCGCTCTGGTCCTCACTCGCAGAGCGCGTCCCCTCAGTTATCGAGGGGCTGGTGAAGTCTGGGGCGATAGCGGCGCTCGTCAAGTGGGCGACAGGCGCTTAGCGCGCTCGCCCTTCCTCGCACGGCACTCGCGTATCATCTGTGGCACACCTTGGGCGCGACGAACCGCGCCCCTACATGATCGGTTTGCACGCACCAAAGATCGAAAGGGAGACGATCTCATGAGCAAGGTCAAGTACGGTGTCATCGGTCTCGGTTGGTTCGGGGAGAAGCATTGCGAGGCGCTTGCGGCGATTCCCAATGTCGAGTTGTATGCGCTCTGCACTCGCACGGAGAAGCGGCTGAAGGCGATTGCCAAGACGTTCGGCGTGAAGAAGACGTTCACCGATTATAACGAGATGCTCAATGACCCCGAGCTGGAGGCGGTCAGCGTAGTCACCATGTGGGACCAGCATGTCGCGCCGACGCTCGCGGCCATCAAGGCGGGCAAGAATGTCTTCGTCGAGAAGCCCGTGGCCTCGACGCTCAAGGACTGCCAGGCCATCGTCAAGGCCGCGAACGCGACCGAGAAGGCGTTCATGGTCGGGCACATCTGCCGCTTCAACCCGCGCTATGCCGCCGCCAAGGCCGAGGTTGCCTCCGGCGCAATCGGCAAGATCATCCACATTTACGCGCGGCGCAATATCCCGGCCTGGGTGACGGCCGACATCCTCAACAAGATCGGCCCCATCATCGGCGACGGCGTGCACGACACCGACCTGATGCTTTGGTATACCGGCGCGAAAATCGTCAGCGCATACGCGCAGACCGTGTCGGTGCGCGGCCTCAAGTACCCCGATCTCGGCACCACGATGTACCGCTTCGACAGTGGCGCGACTGCGCTTCTGGAAGACGTGTGGTGCCTGGCGCCGAACACCCCGTACCAGATCGACGAGCGGATGGAGATCATCGGCACCGAGGGGCAGATCGCGATCCACGAGACCTTCCCCAACTTCTTTGTGGCCGGCAAGGACGGCTTCAAGACCCCGGACACGACCTACTGGCCGGAGATCCACGGCATGAGAGCCGGGGCATTGCGCGAGGAGCTGGCGTACTTCGCCAATTGCGTCCTCGCGGGCCAAAAGCCGACGGTCATCACGCCCGAGGAGTCAATGGCGGCGGTCGAGGCGTGTCTGGCGGCGGAGAAGTCGGCGGCTACGGGGAAGATCGTGAAGCTGTGAACGGCGGCCTCACCCCCCGTCCCCCTCTCCACGCGTGGAGAGGGGGGAACGACAACGGCAACGGCGAACGGCCTCCTATCCCCCCTGCCCCCCTTCCCTCTGCCGACCTGCGGTCGGCGCAGGGAAGGGGGGAACGGCAACGGCGAACGACAACGGCGGACGGCAACGACGGACGGCAACGACGGACGGCAACGGCTGGCGGGCGAGACGCCCGCCCCACGCGAGGCTGCAATGTGCGAAAGATGAGCATGCGCTACGGGATCGGACTACTGCTCCTTCTGGCGGCGTCACATATTGCCTGTGCCGATTACTGGCCGCAAGATGATCCGCGCAGCGGCGGGATGCGGGATGTCATGCTCCTGTATGTCGGCGACCAAGGGCATTACAGCCAGGCCGATCTGATGCCTTACGTCGCGTATCTCGACAAGGCCAAAGGCGGCAAGCCGCAGGACTGGTTCTATGACTCCTACCTGTTCCTCATGTTTTCGGGCGGGCCGTCGGGAGTCGGGTACAGCGACGGGCTCACGAACCTGAAGGACTGGCAGTATTACATCGACACCCTCTTCCAGCCGGGGCTGAACCTGGCTGCGCTGGACGCGGCGGTGTCCGAAGCCGCCAAGACGCTCGGGGCGCCGGCGCGCAAGGTTCCCATCATCCTGATGATGCCCTACATCCACCCCGGTCAGAAGGTCTTCGGCGACCCGGATGGCAGCGGGAAGGTGCTGGACTTCAGCAATATGGACGATGCCCGGCGGGCGGCGACTTGGCTGGTCGAGGAGACCTCGCGCCGGTTCGCCGCGGCGGGGTACCAGAACTTGTCGCTGTGGGGCTACTACTGGATGAATGAGGGCATCGGGCCGCGCGACGAGGCCTATGTGAAGATGACCGCGCAGGTTGTCCACGAGCGCAAGTTCGGGTTCCACTGGATCCCGTGGTTCAACGCGCCGGGCGTGCCCAAGTGGCGCGAGTTGGGCTTCGACTTCACGGTCATGCAGCCCAACTACGCCTTCATGCCCCTCCCGCGCGACGAGCAGCGCCTCGCGGACGCGGCGGCCATCTGCCGCAAGTACGACATGGGCATCGAGATGGAGGTCGCCTACCGCGCCAACGATGAGACGGCAGATCGCGACAACCTCAGCGACTACCTCAACTACGGCCTGCCCGGTGTCGAGGGCTACATGAGCGCGGTGCACGGGTACTACCAGGGGCTGCAGGACATCGGGCGGCTGTATGCGAGCGACTTGCCGGCGAACAACCGTCTCTACCGCGACCTGTACCTGTTCCACAAGGGCAAGTACGTCCGGCGGGACCGCTCGGTGGTCACCGGGCTGCCGTGCGAGGTGCGGATGACCGGCAAGCCGCCGCTGCACACGACGGCGCTCACCACCTGGGGCAGGGACCGGGGCGAGGTGAAGGTGTCGGGCGCGGCCAATATCCGCGTCGATCTGCCGTCGCCGCTACGGATCGAGGAGGTACGGCTGCACCTGAGGCGGCCCGGCAAGGATGTCGAGAGTTTGTTCTTCGCGCGGGCGTATGCGGAGTTCGGGCCTGCCGGTCTGGGAGAGATCATCGGCGAAGCGCCGACCTCGCAGGCCTCGGACGAGAGCGGGCGCGGGGCTACTTTGTTGCTGCGGGGTAGGCCGCAGCTTGGTTCTTCAGTGTGCGTCACGCTGTCCGGCCCGCCGGGGGCGGAGGCGATCCTCGACGGGCTGCGGGTCTTCGCTGCCGGTGGCACTACTCCGGTTGGGAAGTGCGCGTCGGACGGCCTTGGCAATGCGGGGCTGCTGACGGATGGCGTGTATGCCTCATCGCCGACCGATACGGCGAACCTCATTCGCTGGCCACAGGGGAGCGGCTCGGTGACGCTGGAGACGCCGCCGGATCGATACCTGCCGCGGGTGTGGCTGCACGCGGTGAAGACGCCGGGCGGCCAGTTCCCGGCGCGGGCGACGGTGAGCGCTGTCGGGCAGTCGCGTGAGGGGCGTATCTCCACGTCGAGTGGCTGGTCGGGGTATCTGCCCGTCGATCTGCAGGGCCTGCGGGCGAGCAAGCTGCAGATCACCCTCGAAGGAGCCGGAAAGAGGGAGATCGCACTCGATGAGATCGAGGTCGAGCCGGCCACGAACCTCGCGCTCGGTAAGCCCTACACTCTCGAACCCGCCAAGAAGGCGCAGTACCCGGACGACGGGCGGAAGCTGACCGACGGCGTGCTCTCTACCGGCTTCGGCGACGGGAAGACGGTGGGGTGGTACGGCACGAGAACATCGGTGATAGTCGACCTCGGACAGGCGCGCAAGGTCGACAAGGTCCGCGTGCACGTCGAGGGTGGCGGGGCCGGAGCGGTGTATCTGCCGCGCTCGATCACGCTCTCGACCTCCACAGACGGGCAGAGCTGGACGCCTGTACTGAGGCGGATCGTCCCCCCGGCGGAGCCTGTCGGCGAGCAGGAGACGATCATGCAGTGGCTGGAGGGCGCGGTGGATGCCGTGGCCGCGCGCTACGTGAAACTGGACTTCATCCCGAACGCCTGGCTGATGGTCGATGAGGTCGAAGTCCTCAGCAATGGGGAGAACGTGGCCCTCGGGTGCCCGTACCGGCTTCTGGCCGCGCCGACCTCAGCGGAGAAGTACGGCGACGACGGCCGCAAGCTGACCGATGGGGAGGTGTCCGAAGGGCAGTGGAATGCGGATCGAGTTGTCGGCTACTTGGACGTCGATCCGAGCGTCACGGTGGACTTGCTTTCGCCGCAGAAGCTGGGTCTCGTCGCAGCGCACGTGTGCGGCGGCGGACCGGCGGGCATCTGGTACCCCGAGGAGATGTCCGTGCAGACCTCGGAGGACGGCGTGGCCTGGAGCGATCCGGTCGCGACGCGCGAGCACCCGGCAGAGACGGGCAATGAGGCCACGGTGGCACTCATGGAGACGCCGGTGTCGGGGACAGCGCGGTACGTCAGATTGCATTTCAAACGGCGCGGGTGGTGCATGGTGGACGAGGTGGAGGTCTACGGGGCGGATGCTGTTCGAGGGGGCGGGCGGTAAAGGACGGCTTGAACCACGAAGACACGGAGACACGAAACGGCACCAACAGCGACAGCCAGCGTGCCGTTGTCACTTCGTGCTTTGGTGTCTTCGTGGTCGATCTCGCCTTCTGCTTCCCCTACTTCGACCTAAGGTGATGACCTTGCGAAAGCGCTTCCCTGCAGTCTTGGCCGCAATCATCTTTCTGGCGTCGGCGCTGTGGGCGCAGGAGGCGGTAACGGTGCATCCGCAAGATACCGGGACGGCGCTTGAGAACCCGGGTATGGGCTGGGTCTTTCACCATTATGACAACAATATCGCCGGGTACGGCCCGCCGCTGGGGCCGGGGTACGCCGGAACGGACTTCCCGGGGCTGACGGTCTGCTATCTGCGCCTGCCGTGGGCGTACCTCGAGCCGGAGGAGGGGCGGTTCGACTGGTCGGTGGTGGACACTCCGGCGCAGCGGTACATCGCCGCCGGCAGGCAGATCGCTTTCCGCTTCACCTGCTGCGAAAGCGGCCTCAAATATGCGACCCCGGAATGGGTGCGCAAGGCCGGGGCGAAGGGGTACGAGTGGGAGAACGGGAAGCTGTGGGAGCCTGATTACGACGACCCGATCTACCTGCAGAAGCTGGAGAAGTTCCTTGCGGCGGCGGGCGCGCGGTATGATGGCAGCCCCCATGTGGCCTTCGTGGACATCGGCACCCTCGGCGTCTGGGGCGAGGGGCATCCGATCAACCGCAAGTACGGCTTCGCCACCGTCAAGCGGCACATCGACTTGCATCGTAAGTACTTCCCCCACACGCTCCTCGCCGCCGGAGACGACTGGGCGACCTGGTTTGGCGAGCGCGACCTGCGCAAACCGGGGACCCTCCACGTGCCTCTGGCGGCCGACATCCCCGCCGATCAGGCAGGCCAGTCCTTCGAGGTGAAGGCCGGCCTGTGGATCCCCGGTGACACGGCGCTTCCCGATGGGCGGTTGCTGCCTGTCGGCGGTGAGGCAGATCGGCGCGTGCTCGTCGGCAAGTTCAGCATCTCGCCGCAGGGCATCCCCAGTTTCGAGCCTGCCGCCGTATCGGACGCCGGCGAGGGCGACTTCCGCGTTCGCGCAACCGCCCTCGTGAAGCGCGGGCATCGGTGGCTCATCAACGCCACCTGGGACATCCTGCGCCCGCTACCCGACAACGTGACCATCTTCTGCCACTTCGTCCGCGACGGCAAGATCGTCTTCAGTGGGTGGGCCGACCCGATCGACACCGCCCCCATCGACTATGCGCGGTCCGTGGGCTGCACGTTGCGCGATGACAGCATCCTCGTGGACCCCGCGCCCAATGCCTACTACAGCGACTGGCTCGCCCCGGCATTCTGGCCGCACGTGCCGGTTATCCTCGAGTCCGGGCACTACGGGTACGCCAAGGAGCACAAGACCTGGGGAGACGGCAGTGAGTACCTCAACGCAGTTGAAGACTACCATGCCAGTTACGTGTCCATCCATGCGTTCCCGAAGGAATTACTGGACGAGAACCGCGATCTCATCGCCCGCATGAACCGGCGGCTCGGCTACCGGCTGAACCTCGTGGAGGCGTCTTGGCCGCCGTCGCTCGACCTGGCCGGGCCGCTCGCCATCAGCGCAAGCTGGCGGAACGTCGGCGTCGCCCCGTGCTACGCCGGCGGGTATGTTGCCTACTCGTTGTTCGACGCCGAGGGGAATCTGCAGGCGGTGCTCGTCGACGAGGGGTACAACATCCGCGACTTGCCGATAGGCCAGCCGGGGAAAGCCGAGGCGATCCGGCGGGATGTCAGCTTCCTGCTGCCGCCGGGGCTGGCCTCGGGGAAGCTCGATGTGCGCGTTTCGGTCGGCGACCGCTTCGGCACGCCGCAGATCGCGCTGCCGCTGCCCGCCGATGACGGGCATAAACGCTACAGTATCGGGACGATCACAGTGCGGCCCGCGCCGGGAGAGTTCACCGTCGCGCCAGGGGCCTTCAGCCGCGATGGCGATGCGTGGCAACTCGCCCTCACCTGGACGGTGCGCTCCCCGCTGCCGCAAGGGGTCAGCCCGTTCTGTCATATCGACGCTGCGGGGAAGATGGCCTTCCAGGCGGTCGCCTCGGCACAGGGCGATCTCACCCAGCCGGGCGCACTGCCAGGCTCAATTCGCATCGCCATCCCCCGCGAGTGGTGGGGGAAGACGCTTGCGGTGAAGGCTGGGCTATGGCGTCAGGGCGATACCCGCCCGGATGGGCGGATGCTGCCCGACAACGCCGAGGCCGACCGCCGGGTCACGCTCGGCGAGTTGCGCGTCGCGGATGACGGGACGGCGACGTTCGTTGCAAAGTGACCGGCGCTGCTACCTCGAAAATCGCCGTTTGCCGGGCGAACGGCGACCTCACCCTGACCCGCCTACAGCGGGTAGGCCCCTCTCCACTCGTGGAGAGAGGAGAACGGCAGCGGTTCACTACTGCGCGAAAATCGCCGTTTGCCTCTCCCCTCCCGGAACGGGAGGGGTGGCCCCGCGAAGCGGGGACGGGGTAGGGCCGTCACCTTTTCATCGTTTCAGAGTGCCGGAGCCCGGCATGACGACTGCCCTATTTCCCGCGCTCTTCGATCTTCCCCACCCACATCTTCACCTGATGGCGGTAGTCCAGCGTCTGCTGCAGGGCGTTGAGGATGTCCGCGGGTTTGCCGGTGGTCTTGTCCGCGTAGGTCACGAAGTGGCTGGTCGGGCTGGCCGCCTCGATCCCCACTCCGCCCCAGCCCCCGCCGGGGCCGACCATGTGCGTCGTTGCGATCTCCGGGGTTATCAGGCCCAGCAGGAAGCCGTCACTGCGGAACTTCGCCCCCCAGGTGGTGTCGCGTCCCTCGTTGTGCTTTTGCTCGCCTGACTTGCAGACCGGCTCGGTGTGCCCGTTCGAGAAGATCGCGGTACCGGGCATCGGCATGTCGGCGGCGAAGCTGTGCACATCGTCGTAGTCCCAGTAGAAGCCGACGCCCCGATCCAGCATCACCTCGACCCAGGGCAGGCCGGCGTAGAACTCCAGCACTTTCTCGGCCCCGGTGGTCTTCGACTTGCCCCGGAACCGCACCATCACCGGGCCGTTCGCCTCGCGCTTGAGGTCGAACTGCGCGTCGCGGTCGTCGAAGCCCGAGTCCGCGAAGCCGTGGTAGCTGGTCTCGCCGGGGTCGGTCACACTCGCATTGCCGAGCGCCTTGACCTGCCACACGTGCAGGTGCATCCCCTGCTTGCCCAGCAGAGCCTTGTACCGGCTGTTCTCGACCCAGGCTCCGCGCGGGTCATCGGTGGCGCTCACGCGCTCAGGCGGCGCGGTTGGCGCCGGGGCGTTCCCGCCGATGGCATCGAAGTAAAGCTCGTAGTACCGCGACGATTTGGCGGCGGTCTGCCCGGACATGATGAACACGATGTTGCCGCTCACCTTGTCGGAGCCGTCGAACTGGCACGGGACCTCGCCGATGATCTCCCCGGTCGGCTTGCACTCTACCAGGCGCAGGGAGACGGAGTTGAGATCGCCTGTGATCGAGCCGAGGTTCACGCGCATCTCGACCGGGCAATCGGTGCGGTCCACATCAGCCGCGTCGACCTTGATCGGCAGGCGATACGCCCAACGCTTGTCCCACCAGGCCGCATCGGCCGGGAGGAGCGGCTGCGGAGCCGGGGCGGCCTTCATGTTGCGGATCGTGGTCTCGACAATCGACAGGCCCAGTGGGCCGCCGTCGGGGATATTGCCGGTCTTATCGAGGCTGGTGATCGCTGCGTTCACCTTGTCTTCCTCGTCGGCGACCTGTCTGATAAGGCCGTCGTACCGGCCGAGAATGCCGTCGCGCGAGTATGGGCGGTTTTCCAGGTCCCACAGGCGCTTGTACTCAGTCCGCATGCCGGTCAGCGTCGTGTGCAGCGCTGTGAACGACTTCAGCGCGTCCTGCAGAGCCTGCTTCGCCGGCGTGGGGTTCGAGGGGTTCTCGCCGGCGGCGTCGTATCGCCGCGCGGCTTCGATGCGCGCCAGGCGGCTGTCGGCGATGAACTTGAGTCGGGAGGCGGCGAACAGCAGATAGTCGAGATCGCCGGTGTCGACGGTCGCCTCACGCTTGCCCTGTTCGAGCAAGGCGATGGCCTCGGTTGTGACATCATGCAGCTTCACGGCCTGCTCTTGCGTCGACTTGACGGAGGCAGGGAAGCTGCCGAACGGGGATTCCCAGAACGCGCCGTCGTTCATCCCGCGCGCGAGACCGATGCCGACGCACGAGGACAGCAGCTTCACCGCGCGGTCCACACAGTCCGACTTCGTCCCGTAAGAGACCTGCGACCAGGCGCTGTCGTAGACGCCGATGTCGGAGGCCTCGGGATGCCACGCGCACTGCGCTCCCCAGTTCGTCCCGTAGAAGTTCCAGGTGAACAGGTTCTCGCCGTCGTCGTCCCATGTCGTGTTGAGCATCCCCAGCGCCCCGTTTTTCGCGCCGTCGCGGACGTAGTTTTGGATGTTGACGGTGGCGTTCTCGTAGTTGGGGAAGATCTGCGACCAGCACGATACGCCGGGGCAGACCATGAACTCGAAGCCGACCTTCTTGAAGGGAACAATCGCGCTGTCGTAGTTGGGGGCTGCGCCGTAGCCCCAGGACAGCAGGATCGTGTCGCGCGGGAGGCCGGCCACGATGATGTCGGGGTGCTGCAGGGCGATATCGCCCCACATCATCATGCGCTTGCCGCGCGCCGCAAGCATGTCGTGGATGCGCTTCATGTGCATCAGGTATACGCCGCCGACGCCGATCTTCTGCACCAGTTCCTTACTCGGCCCGTCGCCGAGGCCATACGTCTCATCGCAGTTCACGTTGAACAGCTTCGAGTTGTAGGCCGGAGCGATGGTGTCGTAGATGTCGGCGAGGAGCTTGTAGGTCTGCTCCTTGACGGGAGAGAGCACGTCCATCGTCTCGCGGCATTCCTTGTACGCATCGTGCCGTAGAATGTTGCCGAAGTGGCCGAACGACTGGAAGTTGCCCACCAACTCGACATGGCACTTGGTGGCGTATGCGGACAGCTCGGCCACCTGCTCGCCGGTGAGGCCGTCATCAGGAGCGATGTCCGGATGGCCTTTGATCTTGAAGACATGCTCGGTGTAGAAGGTCAGCATGTTCATCTTAAACTCGGCCATCGTGCGGATCTCGCGCTTGAAGAAGTCCATCGTGGGGATTGGCCCGCGGCTGATGTCGTCCGAGTACCCGCGGTATCTCAGTCCCGGCCAGTCGCGAACGCGCATGGCGGGGATCGCCGTGCCCTGGCGATTGGCTCGGATGAGTTGCTTGAGCGTCTGTGCGCCGTAGAAGGCGCCGACCGGCGCATTCGCCGCGATGACGACCTCGTCTGCGCCGACGTACAGGACATACCCCTCATCGCCGAGGCGCGCATCCGTGTGCATCCCGTGCCGCGCGCAGGCGGACGCGACGGGCGGGTCGGTGGCAAGCCCGAGCAGTATCCGGCGGGGGGCCGAGGGGGTGATCGCGATCTTCAAGCCCATCTCGCGCTGGACTTCATCGACGATCTGGCTCGCGGCGAAGCCGTCATCCGCGCGGTTCGGATCGCCCAGCACGATGGCGGTATCCGGTGTGATGCTGAAGGTCTGCGAGCCGGGGAAGACCTCGCGGGGCATCGGTACGAGGTGCAACGCCGGCTTGGCGGTCGAAGCTGTCGCCGGGGCGGTGGCTTCACCGGCGGCAGAGCATGGCGTAAAGGGAAGAAGGCAGATAGTGGCAACGACGCAGACGATAGCTCTCATGTGCGCAGGCTCCTGGCGTGAGGGTTGATGCACCGGGTCTATTTGTCTTTGGAAGAGCGAAAACCTTTGTTGCCCAAAAGGCTCTTCAGCGATGTGCGTGGGTGGCTTGACCGGAGCGCTGCAGGAAGGATGTGAACCTGCCTGCGCGGAAACTGGCCGCATTCACGCGATACACATATCCGGACGGAAAAGGACTCGACAGTGGCGACACCTTTGCGCGCCGGGGTCATCGGGGCCTCCGGCATCGGGAAACACCACGTGAAGTGGCTCAAGAACCTCGGCTGCGAGGTCGTCGGCTTCGCCGGCACCACCGAGGAGCGCGTCGCGGCGACCGCGCAATCCCTTCGCGATCAGTTCGGCTTCGAGGGCCAGGGGTATGTGGGCGTGGAGGCGCTCCTCGGCCAGGGCCTTGATGTGCTCTCCGTCTGCAGTCCCCCCGCGCAACACTTCCGGCACGTGATGATGGCCGCCAGGCGCGGGGTACACGTCCTGTGCGAGAAGCCTCTCGTCTATGATTCCGCCAGAGCGCATCGTCTGCTGCTCGCCGACGCCGAGGAACTCGTCGACGCGGTGGCCGATGCCGATCTCGTCGGGGCGACCAATACCCAGTACGTCGCCGCGGTCGAGCCGATCCGCGAGCTTCTTTCAGGTGCGGGTCTCGAAGCCTCCACGCCGCGCTATGTCTTCATGCAGATGGAGTCGCGAGGCGGCCCGCAAGGCTCGGAGTTCGAGAAGATCTGGGTCGATCTCGCGTCCCACCCGATCAGTGTCATCCTCGCCCTCGCCGGGCCGGGAGAGATCATCGCCGGGAGCACGGAGGCGACCGTCGAGCAGCGCCGATGCGAGGCGCGATTCCGGTGGCGCGGCGCCGGCGGCCGCGAGACCGAGGGGCACGTGCTGGTGCGCAATGTGCCGGAAGGTCCCCTGACCCGGCGCATCATCGTGGATGACGCGGTTTTGGAGTACGAGGGACGCAACGATGAGAACGGCGTCTACGCCACATACCTGAAGCTCGGCGGCGCGGAGGTCCGGGCCGAAGACTTCGTTTGCACGAGCATCCGCCGATTTCTGGCCGCCGTTCGGGGACGCGGCCGGCCCCTGGCATCTCTGGCCGACGGCCTCGAGAATCTGCGCCTGCAGTTGCATCTGCTGGACGTTGCGCGCGCGGCGTGATCCGGGAAACGAGTGGGCGCGACAATCCTGTCGCGAGTGGAGCAGGCGCAGCGCCGTCGCCGTGCTCCCCCCGCTCCACGAGGTTCAGAGAGGGCTAGGGGCATAGGCGTTAAGTTAGGCGACGCGGGCCGTTCGAGGAGGGGCCGGACTACGAGCGCAGCGAAGTATCCGGCCCCCGCTGTCGCGTAGGCGGCCTGGGGCCGGATACAGTTGGCGGCCTATGGTCGCCCAGACCGCCGATACGGCTGGCGCTCTCGTAGTCCGGCCCCTCCTTGGACGGCGTCCAGCCCTAACTTAGCGCGTATGGGGGCCGGGGGGTGAGGTTGCCGTTCGGCACGACAGCTTTCAGAAGGGGAGCACACGCCCATGACCTACAACGCTCGCGAAGTGGCCTTGCGTCAGCTTGCCCGCGCCGCCGACCGCATCGACCTCGAGGATGGCATCCACGAGAAGCTCAAGTACCCGAAGCGCACCCTCCAGGTGGCTGTGCCGACGTTGATGGAGGACGGGCGGATGCAGGTCTTCACCGGCTACCGCGTCCAGCACAGCATGGATCGCGGCCCGTGCAAGGGCGGCATAAGGTATCACCCCGACGTGTCGCTCGATGAGGTCACGGCGCTGGCGATGTGGATGACGTGGAAATGCGCCCTCATGAACCTGCCCTACGGCGGGGCCAAGGGCGGCGTCGTGTGCAATCCGAAGCAGATGACGCCATGCGAGCTGGAGCGCATGACACGCCGGTTCACCGCCGAGATCATCGACATCATCGGCCCGGAGAAAGACGTGCCTGCGCCGGATGTTTACACCGACGCGCAGGTCATGGCCTGGATTCTCGATACCTACAGTATGCTGCAAGGCTACATGGTGCCCAGCATCGTCACGGGCAAGCCTTTGTCCCTGGGGGGGAGCGCCGGCCGGGAGCAGGCGACCGGGCGCGGCTGCGTGTGCGTGATCCTGCAGGCGCTGGGGCAGCTTGGCGTCCCGATCCGGGGGGCGAGGCTTGCGGTGCAGGGCTTCGGCAATGCCGGCTCGACCGTGGCGAAGCTGGCGGCAGCGGAGGGGATGAGGGTCATCGCCGCCTCGGACTCGACCGGAGCCATCCGGAACGAGAGCGGGCTGGACATCCCGGCCCTCGTGGCCCACAAGGCTGCGACGGGCAGCGTGGCGGGATTCCCCGAGGGCGACGCCATCCCGAATGCCGAGCTTCTCGAGCTGGACTGCGATGTCTTGGTGCCGGCGGCGCTGGAGAACGCCATCAACGCGGACAACGCCCCGCAGGTCAAGGCGACCGTGATTGCGGAGGCGGCGAACGGGCCTACGACCCCCGATGCACAGGCGATTCTCGACGAAGCCGGGATACTGGTGATCCCGGACATCCTCGCGAATGCCGGCGGGGTGACCGTCTCCTATTTCGAGTGGGCGCAAAGTCACCAGGAGTTCTTTTGGTCCGAGGCGGAGGTCAACGAACGCCTGGGCGCGTACATGACCCGCGCCTATGATGAGGTGGCACTGGAGGCGCGGCGGTGCGGCTGCAACCTCCGTGATGCGGCGATGGACATCGCGGTGGGGAGGGTCGCCGAGGCCATCAGGATTCGGGGCATCTATCCGTAGGCGGGTGGCCTTGCGGGGCATACAGGTTGACGAGCTCATTGAAGCGAAATGTCTGGTCGAGGCAGCATTGTGATAGTCGTATCCATAGGCTCGGCCGATGTGTCCTATCAGTATCGGGCTTCGTCTCAGTCCGGTTTCGAGTTTTCGCCACTGAAGCCAGTCGCAAATGCGCCAGGCTGTTGCGTCCGCAGGACGCCCGGCCCCGCCGCAGGCGGGGCCCCTCAGCCGGACGCTTCAGCGTCCGGTTTGGGGCCGACAATCAGTGCCGTTTCCGTCCGCAGGACGGGTGGCGCGAAGCGCCCCGCCGAAGGCCTGAACACCGCACGGAGGGGAACGATGCGGCAGGCCAAAGCCGAACTGTACGTCCACATCGTCTGGGCCACTGAGGGACGTAGGGAGTTGATGAAGCCGCCTGTCCACCGCGCACTATACCGCTGCGTGGAGGGCCAGGCCCGGCAGTTAGGCTGCACCGTGCTGGCCATCGGCGGTGTGGCGGATCACGTCCACATGGTTCTTCGTATGCCGGCGAAGCTGTCGCTGGCGCAACTGCTTCAGTAACTCAAGGGCGTCTCATCGAGATTCGCGCGCAGCGAATTGGGGATGGCCGCGTTCGGATGGCAGCAAGGCTACGGGGCATTCAGCCTGAGCCGCGCCCACGTCAGTCTGGCAGTTCAGTACGTGCAGCGGCAGGAAGAGCATCACGCAGGCGGCAAGCTTTGGGCGCAGTGGGAGGAGACGTGCGAGGAGGTCGGGCCTGCGGCCACCCGTCCTGCGGACGGGGAGGGTTTTGGGGATAGGTGTTCCCCGGACGCTGAAGCGTCCGGCTGAGGGGCCCCGCCTGCGGCGGGGCCGGGCGTCCTGCGGACGCAACGGCCAGATCAGGTCGGCACTTCGGACCAAGTATCCGGACAGCGTCGACGTTGGCCGAGACGTAACATGGACCGCGGCACCTATCGCCGCGCACATGGGACGGTCGCTCACCTGCGGTGGCCTGGTGCCGCTGCAGATGCGCCGTAAGCCGCACAACCGGTTAAACTCACTCCACTACACTCGCCATCCCCCCACAGCTTCTGGAGAACTGTGGGCGGCGAGTCGAGAGGGGGGCGCGCGCACTCATGCGCGGCGGCTCGCGTGGCTTCACCATGATCGAGATGCTGGTTGTCACCTCCATCCTCGTCGTGCTGGCGGCGATCATCACGCCGGTGTTCGAGACCGCGACGAAACGCGCGGAACGGGCGTCGTGTCTCAGCAACATCCGCAACCTGGGCCTGGCGGCCAATCTGTATGCGGACGACTGTGACGACATGTACCCGCCGGCGCGGGGTGTCGGCGGACCGGGGCTGATCGGGACCTGCTGGGATGTGCTGATGTACCCGTACTTCGAGAACGAACTCATGTTGATATGCCCCTCCGACCAGGCCGCCAACTGGGCGACGGGGTATACGTGCTACACGCACAGCTACGGGTCCAACTGGGACATCATGATGCCCGGCGGCACGACCGGCGCCGCCCTGCAGCGGCAGGCGGTGTCGCAGCCCGCGGAAACGATCATTTTCTTCGAGATCAAGGGCAGCCTGCGCGCCATCGGGGCCGACTACGACACCCACGGCCTGTCGCGCATCGATAACCGCCACGGCGGCGGAGCCAACTACGCCTTTTGCGAAGGAAACGCCAAGTGGTTGCGGCCGAACCAGACCGAGACGCCGGTCGACCGCTGGCACCCGTGAACGATCCTCTCCTGGAGAAGGCTCGGTGCCCGAAGGTGGACGTGCCGTTGGCCCCTCCTCTGCAGCGCCCTCCACCTTGCCTCTCCCCTCGCCGTCTACTCTGACTTGCGCGTGGCAGTCACTCCTTCCGATACACGAGACGCTCCAGCCCGGCGGGAACCGTCAGTTTCTTCCGGCAGGAGGCGAAGTCTTCCGGGGAAGGCCAGAAGTTCGTGACGGTTCGCGACAGGCCCGAACGTCTAACACAAGGAATACCTGTGGCGATGGCAAGCTACTCGGACGTTATGACCCAAGAACCCAAGCCCGACTTCGAGGAGATATCGCGCACCGTCCAGAAAGGAAGCGGTAGCAATGCGCTTACGCCTGCTTCTGGTTGCGACCTTGGTGATTGGCGCAGGCGGGTTGGGTTGCGGGCGGGGGCAAACCCATCGCAAAGCGGGCCTCCGAGGGACCGCCAGAACCGAACGAGTTCAGTCACGGCGTCCTCACCGCGAAAGTGGATGGCTGTGCGCGATACCTCGCCTGGGTGGCTTGGTCCCAGCCCCGCCGCAAGGGATGGCCTATCGGCGACAGACGCAGAGAAGAAACGCTCGCCTAGCCCGGGCTGGGTCTACTGGAGGGATGGAAAGATGACCAACCGCACTGCAGTTGGACTGTGGCTGGTGCCGATCGCGGTACTCCTGATCGAGTTTGGCGGCGAGTATCTTAATGGGGCCGTGGCTCCAGAGCTCCGGGCACCGATTCGCCCCACCTGCGATGCGCTGTGTCTCGCCGCTGTGATCGGGTTGGTGTTGTGGTGCGCGCGAAGGGGGACTCCGAGAGCAGCCTTTGGGTACGGGTTTGCGACGGGCGCGGCCTTTATGGTCGCCGAAGTGCTTGGGTGGGCATATGGCCTCAACGCAACAGCTAAGGCAGTCGGGGCCGAACCGATACCCGTCTCGGATCTTGGCTCTGCTCTCTACCTGTGGCTACCGATCTTTGCGATTGGGCTCGGCGCGACGGTAGGCGGCGCGATGGGCGGAATTGTCTGGCTTATGCAGTCGCGGCGAGCACGGGCGACAGTCACACACCACCGGTCATAGCGCCCACGTAGACCCCCGTTTCGACTCAGCTCACGTCGTCTCGCCTGCGGCCGCGACGAGGGTGGGCGGGGGGAACCCGCGGCCTATTCGGTCTCGCCGCCGGCCAGCACGCACAGTTTCGTCCCTTCAGAGAACCCGGCAACCCCTCTGTTCGTCTTATGTCTAACTGACTTGAGGCCGTCACCCCGACACAACACGGTCCTCTTCGCTCCCTCTTCCGAGGGCATTTCCAAACGCCGCAAATATGGAGCCAGACATGCACCGACGTTTACACATCGCCGCACCGACTGCACTCCTACTTCTCGCACTCACAATCTCCGCCGTCGCCGCAGATAACGTATTGTCCAATCCCGGCTTCGAGCTGGTCGCCAACGGCCTGCCGTGTGCCTGGGACATCGCCGGCAACTGGTACTTCCCCACCACGCATCCGCATGATGGGAAGCGCTGCGCCGCCACCGACATCGGCCCCAAAGGCGCGAGCCTCCTGTCGCAGTGTTATCTGCTGGTCCAGAAGGGCTCGAAGGTCACGGCGTCGGCATATTACCGCAGCGACGCCGCCAGCCTCGATCTGGGGGTCGAGTTCTGCGACGAGACCGGGGGGCACATTTCCTGGTCGACGTCGGAGACGGCTCCCGCCGCGGCGGACTGGACGCCGATCTCCCGCAACTTCACGATCACCGACGAGCTTTGGTCCGCGGGCGTGCGGTCGGTGCGTGTTCGCCTGCAGGTGACGACGGATCGGCCGGGGCTTGCCCTTGATGACATCAGCCTTAGCGCCGACGGCCTCGACGACGCTTCGGGCTTCTGCACGCTGCCGCAGATCGACGCCGCGAAACTCCCGAACATCGCCCCGAACGCCGCGCTCCGAGGCGGCGGCGGCTCGGTGCCCGGCTGGGAGCCGTTGGTGTGCGACGGCGCGAGCGCCGACTGCGCAATATGCGACCCCTCGGGCGGGCTCGAGGGCAACTCGGCGCTCCGCGTGAACGCCTCCGCGACGGTGGCGGGGCCAGTCGGTTGGCGGTCGAAGCCGGTGGCGGTCGATCTGTCGCTGCCGTACCGGCTGACGGCTTCGCTGCACACCAAAGGCCTCGCGGGCGGTTCCGCGGTCATCTCCCTGCAGCTTTGCGATGCCTCGGGCAATGCAGTGCTGTGCTCCGCGCAGGCCCCGCCGCTAGGGGCGGACGTGGAGCGCAAGGGGGTCGTCGTCGAGGTGCCGGCGATCTACAAGACGCCTCGCCCCGGCAATGCGGTGATCCGGCTGGCGGTCTGCGGCAAGACGACCGGGTCGATCTGGGCCGACGGCATCCAGCTTACGCCGGTGCCGATCTCGCTGGGAATCCGCGCGATCCCGACCGGCAACGTGTTCCACAAGGCGCGCGATGTCGCGTTTTTCGTGTCATCGCCGAGCAACGTGGACCGTATCATCAAGCCCACGGTGCACATCAAGGTGCTCGATCTTTGGGGGAAGCAGGTGCAGTACGAGAAGCGCCAGATGGCCATCGCCCCGCGCGCGGCGGCGTTCTACCCCGTGCGTCCGAAGATCACTCGCAACGGACACTACACGCTCGTCATCCGCATGATTGAGAACGGCGTTACCCTGGCGTTCGGCACCGCGGACTTCGCGTTGACCGACGCCCCGGAGGCAAGCGCTTCCAGGACACTGTCCGCGATCGGGTCCGTGGACACGGGAGCGAGCGATGATGCCCTCGACCTCGCGCGGGACGCCCGCTGCGCGTGGCTGAGGGAAACCGTGGCCTGGGAAGATGTGGAGCCGACGCCCGGGCACTTTGACTACTCGCGCCTCGACAAGGTGCTGTCCTCGCTGAGCCGGCGTGAGATCGCCCCGGTCATCGCAATCGGCGGCGGGCCGTCGTGGCTGGACGCCGGGGTCGCGGCGGCTCGGTTCGAGACCCTCTGCACGCGGCTCGCCCAGCGATGCTGTGGCAGCGTGACGCACTACGAGATCGGGGCGGGATTCTCGGGCACGCTGGGCAGCCTGCCCGCGGACAAGCTCGCAGAACTCATCAAGGCGGGGGCTCGCGGTCTGCGCAAGGGAAGCCCCGACTGCAAGGTGGTCGTGACCACCCCGGACAGCAAGCCAGAGACATACGATGCTCTGCTGGCTTCGGGCGTGGGCGATGCCGCCGACGTCATCGGAGTGCCGGTTTCCCGCGACGTCGACGAGAGCACGTACCGGGCCGTGCGCGAGGCTCTAACTCGCCACAATCTGGCAGCGAAGCCCATCTGGGGCGTGGGCTGCCCGGCGGGCAAACGGGTTGATGCCGCAGCATCGGCGGGCCCGGCGCAGGCGGCTGTCGTGGCGAAGTCGTGCGTCGCTGCGATGGCAGCCGGCTGCGAGCGCGTGGCTTGGTTCGCATTAGTCCCGTACTATGACCCCCGCGTTTCCGAGTACGATCCCGGCGCGCTTCTTAGCGCCGACCAGACCGTTACGCCTGCTTGGACCGCGTACCAGAACGCAGCCTCATTGCTTGGCTCGGCGAAGTTCGAGAAGTGGCTGGAGCTGGGCCCGGACGCGAAGTGCGCGGTCTTCTCCGACGGCGACACCCGCATCGCGGCGATCTGGGCGACCGGCGATGCGGCGGCGGTGAAGCTGTCAACGGATGCAGACAGCGTGGAGATCCGCGATGTCGTGGGTGGGCGTAATTCGGTGACGGTCCTGGGCGGCCAAGTCGGCCTGCAGGCGCGGGAGGACCCACAATTCGTGATCGTCAAGGGCAGTTTGGGAGCCGGGTAGGGCGGCACGGCCCCACCTTTGCAGCCCTGCGGGCGGCTTTCCCCTCCCGTAGACCCGCCACAGGCGGGTATGGGAGGGGAGAGGCGAACGGCGATTCTCGAGGCAGCAGCAAACCGTTGCCGTTCTCCCCTCTCCACGCGTGGCTATGCTTTACCCACATTTCCGCGCGTGGGACGCAATGATCTGGTTCGTGCCGTTGCTGTCAGACCCCGGAGGGGTCGTCGGAATTTAGCCATGCTGGCGCTCGCGCCAGCCCGGCGTAAGCCCCCGGATTCCCGGCCCCACATAGCCCGCAAGCCCCGAAGGGGCG